>ULQP01024332.1_pt1 | contig 54169 bp, 42 predicted proteins | sample 1954571 | NCBI WGS metagenome assembly ULQP01 (sample SAMEA4835657, study PRJEB28245) | human gut metagenome | biome: gut microbiome; material: fecal sample | place: Denmark | collected 2008 | reverse complement strand
TCCCTTGCGGGGTCAAGGGGCAGCGCCCCTTGGGTCTCCCCCAAAAATGAAGAGGGTCGAGAGAATTGCTTCTCTCGACCCGTTTTTGCGGGGTTAGTTTGCGTTGGCTTCGTCGATGTACGCCTGCCAAGTGCCGCGCATGGATTCCGCCTTTTCAGCGGGGGTGGTCGCCTGCGCGTACACGTCCCAGATGTACTGGCTGCCGAGGTCGTAGCCGGTCACCATGTCGGAATACCAGACGAACTGATGCTCCGGCTCACGCATCATGGTGATGGTCTCGTCCACGGCGCGCTCGTCGCGGTACTTCTGATAGTAGCCGTTCTTCCAGTCGTCGCTGTCGGTGTAGCCGGGGGTGGGGTTGGTGAAGAGGTTGTAAGCGAAGGCAATCTTCCACGCGCGATCCGCGTCGTAGCAAGCCGGGATGACCATGATGTTGTCAGAAGGCGCGTAGAGGTAGGTCTCGGCGCGCGGCCCCTTGGGGAAGAACACGAAGCCGTAGTCGTCTTCCATGTTTGCCAGAGAACCCGCGAAGTAGTCTTCATGCACCTGCAGGGCGACTTCGCCGTTGATGAACGCGCTCTCGAAGTAGTTCCATTCCGCACCTTCGGGCGCCTTCATTTCGTACTTGGACACCATGTCCATGACCCAGTTCATGGCTTCGAGGAAAGCATCGGTTTCCGCCGCGTTGTAGTACTTGCCGTTTTCATCCACCTGAACGAAGCCAGCGCCGTTGGAAACGAGGGCGGCGGGAATCAGGTGAGAGGAGAAGGACATCATGGCATAACGGTCAATCACGCCGTCGTTGTCGGTGTCGCGGGTCAGCTTTTCGCAGAGCGCTTCAAAGGCTTCCCACGTCCATTCGCCCTTTGCCTGAAGGTCGTAGATCTCTTCGGGGTCAACACCGGCATCGTTGAGCAGGCGCTTGTTGAAGAACACGCCCTTGCGGGGTTCAGCCTTTTCGGGGCGCATACCGTAGATGCCGCCGTCCTTGCTCAGCAGACCGGTAACCGTGCCGTTCCACTTCTCGTCGGAGAAGTTCAGGCAGTCCAGCGTGGACAGGTCATAGAACAAACCCGCCTTGAAGGGCGCGAGGTACGCGCCGGCGCGGAGAATCCAAACATAGTTCTCGTCGCCGCCCGTGGTCGCGAAGTTGGTGAAGTCGGAGGAAGAGTCGTTCCAAGTCGTGGCGTTGCGCTGCACAATCTTGAAGTTGTAGGTCTCTTCCAGCCAAGTGCGGTAGTCGTAGGTCGCTTCGCCCGCCGCCGTGGTGGGTTCGTCGTCGTGCCAGTCGGAAGACCACCAGTCGCAGACGGTGATTTCCATGCCGCCGAGGTCGATGACGTTGCCGTCCGTGTCGCGGTAGATGACGATGCCGTCATCCTCGTAGGGGTTTTCGACGTCTTCTGCGATTGCCAGCGGCAGGGCGCAGAGAATCATCACCAGAGAGAGAAACAGAGCAAGGTACCGTTTCATGGGATTGCCTCCTTTTATTTTATGACCAGCGGGTCATAGGATCGTGGGGGATTCGCCGTGGCTTTGGGTTTATCCGCTGCTGGATTTTCTTGCAGCAGGGGGAATCGCCTCTGCGGAGGCGACCAAAGGGCTTTCCGATCGCCCTTTGGAAACCTTCGGCGCCGCAGCGGGTTGGGTTCAGAGCGGCAGGCACAGCCCGCTGCTTGGAAACCGGGGATAGTGTGACTAACCTGTGGATAAACACGCGGACACTGTATGAGAGTGTCACCAACTCAATCGCGAAAAGGGTGTCGAGAGGGTCGAAGACCCTTCGCGGGTGCAGGGCAGAGCCCTGCCGGAGTCCAGAGGCAGAGCCTCTGGCGCCTCCCCATTATCCCTTGATGCCGCTTGCGGCGATGGATTCGACGAAGGAACGCTGGGCGAAGAGGTAGAGGACGAGCAGGGGGGCGACGAGCATCAGCGTGGCGGTCGAAACCATCTGCTGCTGATAGCCCATCGACGCGCCGCCGGAAAGCCCCAGCTGAATGGAAACGTAGCTGTTCAGGCGGTCGGCGACGGTAGAGGCTTCAAGGCTCAGGAGCTTGATGTTCCCCAAGAACAGCTTGGAGTAGAACGTGTCCGTCCACTGCCAGACGAAGGAGAACAGAAAGCAGGAGACCAGAATCGGCACGGCGTCGGGCAGAATCACCCGCCAGAACGTCTTGAAGATGCTGCATCCGTCCACATACGCCGCTTCCTCCAGCGACTTCGGAATTCCGGTGAAGAACTGGCGAATCATGTAGATGTACAGCCCATTCTTCAGCCCCATGCACGTTGCGGACATGAGCGCGTAGGGGATGGGCGAACCGCGCAGATTCAGGCTGCTGCCCGTCGTCGCCTTGAAAATGCCGAAGATGTCGAAAAAGTTGAAGTGCAGGTAAAGCGAGGAGGAAATCGTCTGCGGCGGAATGATGACGGTGATGATGACCGCCGCGAACCAGAACTTCTTGAACGGGAACTCGAAACGCGCAAAGCCGTAGCCCACGAGCGTGCAGGCGGCAATTTGCAGCACCGACACCGCGAGGGAGACGATCAGCGTGTTCAGGAACGTCGTGCCGTAATTCAGCAGGATTTTGCTGGCGGCGAGGGAGTAATTCGCCGTCGTCAGGTGACGCGGAATCGAGATGACCGTGGAGTCGTACAGGTCGCGCTCCGCCATGAACGAGACGCTCAGCTTGTCCAGCAGGGGTTGGATAATCATGAAGCAAAGCCCGAACAGCAGCAGGAAGCGAATCAGCTGATAGCCCTTGCGCCGCACCGTCTTGCGGAGCAGATATCCGCCGGACTTGCGGTTGCGCGCCCAGAAGCTGCCGCTGGGATGAGCATGGGTCACGGTCTGCTTACTCATCGCTGCTCACCACTCCTTTCAGCATCAGGGCACTTGCGCCGATGAGGACAATCGTGATGGCGAAATACACCCAAGCCATCGCGGAGGAGAAGCCGTAGTTGTATTTCAGCGTCATTTCTTCATTGATTTTCTTCATGACTTCGCTGTCTGTCTTCATGAAGAAGTCGATGATGGTGTAGATGATGTTGACAATCAGCAGGGGGGAGACCATCGGGAAGGTAATCGTCCAGAAGGCTTCCCACTTCGAGCACCCCTCGACATCCGCCGCTTCGTACAGGCTGCGCGGAACGTTCTGCAGACCGGAGAGGAAAACGACAATCTGGATGCCGCTTGCCATCACAATGTCGTACACTTCGTCAATCAGGGAAAAGACGATGTCCAGCACGTCGCTGCCGATGCCCGTGAGTTTGAGAATCTTCATCAGCGACTCGGACAGCGTGAACGGAGAGGACTCCGCCATCATCTGCTGCATTCCCGCCATCAGGGTGTTGTCCGTCTCCAAGCCGATGAGAACGCCGCTGGAGAGGATAACGGGCAGGAAGAAGATGGCGCGGACGAACGCGCGCCCTTTGAATTCCTGATTCAGTACGATGGCAATGACGAAGGACACAACGAGAATCGCAATGGTGTGCGTGACCATCACGCCGATTTCTTCGCTGAGCAGCTTGTTGAACTCCGGGTCAATGGTGAAGGCGCGGATGTAGTTGTCCAGCCCGATGAAGGTCGTCTGGAAGCCCTGCCCGGCGGTCACGTCCACGCGGCACAGGCTCATCCAGAATGAATCCACCAGCGGCAGCAGCATGAAACACAGGAAGCCGATGATGAAGGGCAGAATGAACAGATAGCCGGATACTGCTCGGCGCGCACGAATGGAAATGCGTTTGCCGCTCATTTGCTCACCTCCTGTTGCGCTGCATAGCTGCGGGCGGGAACGGTGATGCCATCCACCGCCGCGTCGGTATAGCCGAAGTTGACGTAGACGCGCGTGCCGTTTGCGTAAGTCGTGATGGTGACGTTCCCGACGCGTTCATGGCCTGTCATTTCCTGATTGAAGATGCCCGAAAGCGTCTGACGGTACTGCGCGACCTGTGCGGTGATGTCATCCAGCACGAGCGACGCGTCCGCGCCGTAGAACTCGGAGTAGGTGGAATCCTGCAAAACGCGCGCGCTCTGGGCGGTCAGCGTGTATTGCAGACCCGCGCCCATTTCCGCGCTGCGCAGGAGGACTTCCTCCGCGTCGTCCGCCAGATTCAGCGATGCGCCCGTGTAGGACACGCGGCTGTGCAGCGCCAGCGGGTAGAAGGGGACGTACTCGTCGATGATGGAATACTGTCCGCCGTCGAAGTCCATGTCGGTGATGAGCGTCGCCTGAACCGCGGCGTAGTCGTTGCCCTGACGAATCATCACGTCGCGCCCGGATGCCTTGAGTTCAGCGAGCTTTTCCGCCTGCTGATGCAGCACGGCTTCGCGGGTCGTGTGGTTTTTGCTGTCGTAATCAGCGGAGAGCATGTACCCGATGTCGCGGAAGGAAACGCCTGCGCCGTAGGAAGCCGCCGCGTCCGCCAAGGCGTTGACGCTGCGCATAGCGATGGCGGGCTTGACGAGGTAGTAGGTGTCGCGGTCGTCGTTCGCGCCGTACCAAATTGGGCTGTATTCGGGGATTTCCGCTTCTTCACGCGTGGTGAAGCGGGCAGCGTCGCGGAAGGAGATGAAGCCTTCCAGCAGACCACTGTCGCGCGCGAAAGCCGTTAAACCGTCCAGATAGAGCGGCACACCCGCAATCGCGGCATTCTGTGCGAAGGAGAACAGCTCCTCCTGCGTTCCCAGTTGCCGAATCAGGCGGACGGAGGACAGCAGCTGCTGATTCATGCCGCCGTTCATCCATCCGGCGTAGCGAATCGACATGTTCTGCGCCAGATTGCGGGTGACAAGCTCGCGCAGGAGCTCTTTCGCTTCCGCATAAGTTGTCATGGCAATCGGGACGCTGGTAGGCACGCCCGCCACCTGCTGCACCTTGTCAATCGCGCCAATCAGCTCGATGCTCAGCGGCGCGTCCGCATCCACCGTCTGTGCGGCAAAATTCGGGTACTTTGCGGTCAGGTAGTCGCGGTAGGACGCTGCCATGTCCATGTAGCCCGATTCGGGCAGAAAACGGTAGCGCTGGCGGATGAAGCCCGTCGGATGCGCCGTTTCAAACATGTAGACGGCGTTGTTCGTGCGCTCGGAAACGTCGTAGGCGTCGCCGTGGACGATGGTGTACGTTGCGTTGACGGTGTTGTAGGAGGTCAGGCGGCCGGCAATGTCCGCACCGATGCCCGCCCACGATGCACCGTCCTCCAGAATGCAGATGAATGACCCGCTGTCGCCCGAAACGCCGAAAACCGGGAAGTTGATGCGCGTTTCGTTCGTCACCTGCGTGCGGATGGACGCCCAGTCCCAGCCGTAGAGGTTGGCGTAGTAGGCGCGCTGGGAAACGCGGCCGTTGTTGAAGCGGATAATCGCGCCGCTGCCGTCGGGGACGAACAGGAAGCCGTTATCCGCCGTACCGCCCGCGCCGAAAGCCGGAAGAAGCGTCAGGCTCGTCAGCGGATAATCCACGTCGTAAGCAAGGTCATCCAGCGGTACTTCGACAACAAGGTCGCTGCCGTCCAAACGGAATACCATTGAGACGTTGAAAACGGCTTTGGCGATGGTGCTGCCCGCCTGCACGATGCGGCTGTTGTCGTATTCCAGATCCTCCGCCGTGTAGCCCACTTCGGCAAAGATGCTTTCGCAGCGCTGCTTCAGGTGATCCTTTGTGCCGTCGCGCAGCACCCAGACGTGCTCTTCCGCCAAATCGGGGTAGGCGGCGAGCAAAGCAGCCTTGTCGTCAGTCTTGCGGAGCTTGTCAATATTGTATTCACGGTAGTATTCTTTGATGTCCTTCTTCTGCTTGGAGGTCATTTTCTCCATGAACTGCTGCATTCGCGCGTCGCCAATGGCAGTCGGCATGAGGAAAGACCGCTGCACGCGTCCGACGGAGTAGTTCACGCGGACGCTGCCATCCTCCTGCATCAGCACTTCGTAGACCCCGTTTGAAATGCTGTGTTCCTGCGAGGTGAATTGGGTGGTCATGCCGGTGGAGGCGGCGTAGGTGAGGACCAAGGTGGAGTTCAGCTTGTTCTTTTCCACCGGCAGGGCAATCGGGTCGCTGTCCGCGTTATCAGGCGAGGACAGCCAGACGTGCCCGGTGCGCTTGTCGGTAAGGGTGAAGTGGGTCGTCGCCGGGTCAAGCTCAAAGCGGAGAGCGTCATTCTCCATGACCATCGGCGTGTCAGGCTCTGAGTAGCCGTAAAGCGGCACGTCGTGCCCTTCCAGCTCGCCGGAGGTGTCAAAGAGCGGAAGAATGACGAATTTCGTCAGCGGATAAAGTGCCAGAAGAAGAATCAGAACCAGCACGCCCCGCACAAGGATGCGTCGTTTCATGGATACTTTCTCCTTTCGTCAGTACAGACGGAACAGCACTTCTTTGTAGAGGGAGACGAAATAGCCGATGCCGTCGCCAACCAGCGAGAAAAACAGCAGCAGCAGGAAGATGATGACGACCATCGCCAGCAGCGTCATGATGGTGAACAGCAGCGTCTTGCCCAGCGAGTAGTCATGCGTCTGCATCATGCCGCAGATGATGAGAACACCGCTCCAGCCCAGCGACAGCCCCTCCAGAACGTAGTAGAACGCGCCTTCCTTGGCGGTAATGACGTTTGCGAGGAGAATCATCGCCGCTTGCAGGATGACGTAGGGCGTCAGCGCGTAGCAGGTGGCGATGTAGACATCCTTGAACGTGCCCTTGCCCTCAAACAGCGTCGTCAGCCCCCAGTTGCCCGCCACGAAGAACAAAAGCGGCAGGAGGACGGCGAGACATTGCTGGATGATGTTCACGCTCGGCCAGTAGACGTTCATGAACAGGAAAGGCGTGAACTGCATGGACAGCAGGCGGACAAGCAGCACCAGAAACACGATGATGTTCGCCGCGCCGAGGCTGCCGCGCTTTTCGCGGCTCAAATCCCAGAAGCCATCGAAGGGGTGGAAGATAACGTAGAGCGAATAGCGCAGGGAGGACAGCAGACGCTGCCACTTCTGCTTGTCGGTCAGCTTTGCTGCGAGCGTCATGCGTTGTCCACCTCCCACTTTATCTTGCGGATGTGCCCGATGACCATCGGAACGACCAGCAGCACCGCGACGATGCCGAAAATCCACCCGATGTTCTGCTCTACCCACTCGGAGCGGTAGTAGCGGAACGCCTCGGAGTAGTTGCGGCTGTCGCGCGCCATGGCGAAATAGTCACAGGCTTCTTTGAATTGCTTCTGCTGCAAAAGCGCGCGCCCGATGCCAATGTAGGCAAGGTCATAGTTGCCGTTGCGCTTCATGACCTCGCGCCAAGTGTCGGCGGAAGCGGCGTATTCGCCCGCGTGGTACTGCTCGGTCGCCTTGTAGACAAGCTTGCCGTATTCTGTCGGGGTCAGCACGGTCACGCAGCAGTCCTGACTGTCCAGCACCAGCAGGTCATAGCCCTGATGCTCCAAAGCGACGGGATTCAGGAAGTATCCGTCCATGTTGCCCACACCGCCGAACGCCCAGAGGAGGTTGCCCTGCTTGTCGTAGGTGAAGATGCGGTTGTGCGTCTTGTCCATGACGGAATAGATGTCGTTGTCCAGCACGGTCACGTCCACGAACTTCGAGGGGCCGGAGTTGGTGATGTTCTTGTCGCTGCGCGCCCATTGCAGGTCGCCGATGACGTGGCTCGTGCCGTTTTCAATCAGAATGTTCGTGCCGATGGCATTCAGGCGGCGGACGGGTTTCGCCGCGCCGGAGGTCAGCTCGTTGGAATTGAAGGTCTGCGTGGTGACGAAGAAGAAGCCTTCCGAATCCAGCGCAATGTTGTTGTATTCCGTCGGAACGAAGGATGCCTGCTGCGCGCGCTGCTCCTTCGTGGAGAGCAGCCGCCACACCAGCTCGTACCATGTGTACTTCACTTCGCTCGCGCCGATGAAGCCGGTGAACGTGCCGTCCGCCTCGTACTTCATGAGGCCTCGGTTGACGTTCTGCGCGAGGCAGAAGACGCGTCCGGTCGTGTCGCAGACCAGCTTCGTCGGCAGAAACGCCATCGACTGGTCGAAGGTCGCGTCCGTCGGGCGGGTGAAGACGCTCAGCAGATTCAAATTCCGGTCTACCTTCAGGATGCGGTTGTTGTTCGTGTCGGCGATGAACAGTGTGCCGTCCGCCATGACGAACACATCCTGCGGGGCGGAGAGCGTATTCGGGGTGATGTCGCCGGAAATTTCGGAAATCACGCGGGTCAGCGTGAAGTTTTCGCCGTCGCGGGCGACTTGCAGAATGCGGTTGTTGCCCGTATCGACGATGTAGATGTCATTGCCGGAGACGGTCAGCCCGCGCGGGGTGCGCATCGGCGTTTCCAGCCCAAGGGAGACGCTGGACAGCATGGCGCTGGTGCGGTAGGCATCCGGCGACTGGCGTTCGTCGCCCCAGTAATCGTAGGTGTAGGTGTAATTGTAGTCAAAGCCGTCTGCGGCGCGCGCGACCATCCCGCCGCAGAGCGCGGCGAAGAGGGAGAACGCCACCAGACAGGCGCAGAGACGGGAAACCATGCGGTTCATCGGCGTCCTCCTCTCTTAATCTTTCAGACCGGATGTCGCCATCGTTTCGAGAATCTGGCTCTGGCTGAGGATGAAAATCAGTATCGGCACAGCCATGACGACGACCGTAACCGCCGCCGCCTGACCCGTGCGGGCAATGCCGCCCGCCTGAATCTGCTGGAGCGCGTAGACGAGCGTCTTCTGCGCCTCGGAGTAGATGACGGCGGACGCTTTGGCGTTCCAGAGGTTCTGGACGGAGAAGATGATGAGCGTCAGCCACGCGGGCTTGACGTTGGGCATGACAATCGTCCAGAAAATGCGGAATTCCTTTGCACCGTCGATTTTCGCGGACTCAATCAGCGACATGGGCAGCCCTTCCATGAACTGCTTCATCAGGAACAGCCCAATCGGCGCGGCGAACGCGGGCAGGATGACTGCCCAGTGCGTATCGACAAGGTTCAGGCGCGTCATGGTCAGGTAGTTCGGTATCGCGGTGACGTAGCCGTTGAACATCAGCGCCGTCACGACGAGGGCGAAAAACTGCTTGCCGAGCGGGAAATCGTACTTCGCCAGCACATACGCCGCGAGGGACGCAATCAGCAGATGCCCCAATGTACCCACAAGGGTGATGACGACGGTGTTGGTGATGTAGCGCGAGAAGGGAACCCAGCTCTGCCCCATCGTGACGAGAAGGTCAGAGAAGTTGTCGATGGTGGGGTGGCGCGGGAAGAGTGTCGGCGGGAAGCGGAACAGCTCATCCAGCGGTTTCAGCGAGGACGAAATGGCGAACACCAGCGGAAACGCCATTGCACACGCGACGAGAAACAGCAGCAGCCCCACCAGAAAGTCGCCCACGCGGGAGCGGTTCGGCTTCTTGTGGCGCATGTTCGACTTCTTCGTCAGCTTCAGTACCTTCTGCGGCAGCTCAATCGGCGTGCCGTCCGGTCTGACTGGACCTTTGTAGCTGCGGACATTGATGGTACTCATGTGCCAATCCTCCTCAGAGCGCTCTGAATCAGCTTGTTGCACAAAATCATCACCAGGAACAGCAAGGTGGCGATGGCGGAGGCATAGCCCATTTCAAAGCGGGTGAAGCCATAGTCGAACAGGTGGGTGACGACGGTGTGTGCGGCGTAATCGGTGGAGGGGAAGCCCGCCAGCGCCATCGGCACATCGCACACGCCGAACGCGGATGTGATGGACATGACCGCGCCGAACATCAGCATCGGCTTCATGTTCGGCAGGGTGATGTAGTACAATTCCTGCCAGCGGTTGCGGATGCCATCCACATAGCCCGCCTCGTACTGCGAGCGGTCAACGCCCTGCAAGCCTGCGACGAAGGAAAGGAAACCCGTGGACATGCTCATCCACAGCGTGACGATGATGATGACCGGCATGATGTAATCCGGCGTCGTCAGCCAGAGAATCGGGGCGTTGAGGATGCCCAGCTTCATCAGGATGGCGTTCAGGTAGCCGTACGCGTCGCCGCGGAAGATGATAGAGAAGATGTAGTAGGCATTGCCCGCAATCGACGGCGCGTAGAAGATGACGACAGCAATCGTGCGCACCCAGCGCGGCAATTCGTTGATGAGCCACGCGAAGCAGAACGACATGATGTAGCCCACAGGCCCTGTAATCACCGCCAGCAGGAACGTGTTTTTCACGGCGGTCAGGAAAACATCATCCTTCAAAATCAGGGTGATGTAGTTGTCCATCCCGATGAAGCGCGCGGGCTCCAGAATGTTGTTGTAGGTGAAGGAGTAGTAGATGGAGATGAGCATCGGGAGGATGTAGAAGGTCAGAAACAGCAGGGCGTAGGGCGCCAGAAACGCATAGCAGAACTTCATGTGCTTCGCTCTGTCCCACGCGATGCGCGCATTGCGCTGTCTCAGCGCAAAGTACTTTTTCCAGAACGCGGTCATGACGAATGCTTCCTCCTTTCGCTCAGGGCGTCTCTTCGTCGATCGGCAGACCGAACTCCAAGCGCTTCTTATTGATTTCCTCGTTGATGGTGCGCGCGTAATCCAGCAGGGTTTCGCGCGGGTCGGTCTTGTCGTTGGTCACTTTGCGGACGGCGTTGGTCATGTGGCGCGTGGTGTAGTAGCCGCCGGCGACTTCGCGGAAGCCGACTGCCCACGTCATCTGTTCGCGGATGACTGCCAATTGTGCTTCTGACCATGAAAGCTGCTCGATGGCGGCGATATTCGCGGTGGCGTAGCGTGCGGACGAACCCAAGACGGCTTCAATCTCGCGCCCGAAACGCACCTGCGCGTCGGTGGACGTCCACCACTTCATGAACTGCCACGCATTCTGTTTTGTCGTTTCGCTGTCGGTGGCAATCATCATGCAGCAGGCACCCTGCGAATGCCCGGAGTGGTCCACATAGGTGCTGCCGTCCTCTGCCGTGCGGGAAGTGCCGGGGAGAATTGCAATGTCCCACAGGCCGCGGATTTCCGGCGCGGAGACGGTCAGGGTGTTGAACGTCGTGTAATCGAAGATGCCCAGCGGCATTTCGCCGGAGCGGAAGCGGCTCACGAAGTCGAAGATGGTCGGCAGACCGTAGTCATTGTAGAGGCTGGTGTAGCGCTCAAACGCCTGCACACCCGCTTCGCTGTTGATGGTGGTGTGGGTCGCCGAATCGTTGTAGAGCGCGCCGCCAAGCTGGTAGAGCATGGCGTAATAAGAAGAGAGATTCGGGGCGGCAATGTCGGGGTAGGGAATGCCGACGGACATGTTCGCCCCCTGAATGGTGGGCAGCATGGCAATCAAATCATCCCACGTTTCCGGGACGGACAGCCCGTATTCTTCCAGAATGTCGCTGCGGTAGAAGAGAATCGAGCACAGCTGCGTCTCCGGCAGCGCGTACAGACCGCCGTTGAAGCTGAACGCGGCGTAGGCGCTGGGGTAGAATTGGTCGAGGACTTCCTGCAAATCATCGAACTGCGTCAAATCCTCCACCGCGTGGCGAAGCGCGTAGTTGACGGGGTTCCAGCTGTCGGTTGAAATGACGACATCCGGGCCGTTGCCTGCGACGACGGCGTTCAGCAGCGCGTTCGGGTCAACCAGCATGACGTTGACGGGAATGCCGGTTGACGGTGTGAAGGTGTCATCAACCATGGTTTTGAGGACGGTAGACTGGTCACGGCCGGTCAGAATCCACACTTCCAGCACGTCCTCGCTGGCATCGTACACATCGCCCAAGGCATTGTAATCCACGAAATACGACGTGACGCAGGACTTCAGCTCATGCAGCGCGCGGTCGAGAAAATTTTCCGACGGCTGCGGCACGGTCACGCCGTCCGCAGTGATGGCAATCAGGTCAATATCCAGCTTGACCTGCCGCATGTTCTGCATTGACGTGCCGAGGGAGGTGATGTTGTCCTTGAAATTCGTGAAGGCTTCGGTAATCTTCGCCGGATCTTCGACGAAGGATTCCAGCTGCACCGCCAGCGTCTGCGCGACGGCAATGCGGTCGGATTTCTGTCCGGTGATGGCAACGGTCTCATCGACGAGCTTATAGAGCAGGCGGCTTTCCTGCGCCATCGCTTCGATGACCTCCGGATACACCTGCTCCAAGTGGTAATCGCGGTAGCGGTCGGGGTTCACGCCTGTCAGCACCAGCACACGGCGGTACATCTGGTTCAGGCGGTAGATGCTTTCCTCCATGTCGGAGAGAATCTGCCCCATGTCGCCCAGCGTCGCTTCCAGACGAAGCGTGTGATGCCCAGCGGAAAGGTAGAAGCGGTAGGGTGTGCCGGAATCATCCGACAATGTGTTCATTTCCCATGCCGTGGTGTAGGGGAAGGAGACGTTCTCCATACCGGAGAAGGGAATTTTGCCGTCCAGATAGAGGATGCGGCTGGACACGCTGCCGCGGTTGTAGGTCTGACGGCCTTTGATGGTGATGTTGTACCAGCCGTTTTCCGGCACGTCGAAATCCCACTCAATCCACTGCCCCGCGTCGCGCCAAGCATCGCCGCCGATGTAGTTCAGCACCGTCCGGCGCACGTCGCAAGGAGAGGTGGCGGGGGAAGAACGGTCATAACGCGCGTACAGCGACGGGGAGGAACGCAGGGTGCTGCTTTCGCCTTCCAGCACGAGGGCGAAGTCAGCAGGAACGCTGTTCTCCTGTGGCTGCGCGGCGGCATAAGCGGCGTAATCCGGCATTTTTTCGGGTGCGGTGAGCGAAAGCGCGGTCAGAAGCATCGGCTCGCTGGTCGCAATCAGGGTGACGGTGCTTTCCCCCGCCTCGAAATAAAAGCGGTACGGCTCGGTGATGTAGCCCATCGAATCGCGGCAGCAGACGGTCTGTTCGCCGAACACCTCCACCTGCGTCGGACGGATGTCATTGCCCTGCGAGTCCTGCCGCACTTCGCCGCCGTCGTGCCACAGGCGGGTGAAGGTCAGCGTATCCGCGCCATCGAAGGGTACTTCGCCGTTGATGCGCAGTTCGCGCTCCAAGTCCACGCCGCGTGCTGCCTCAGTGCGGTAGGTCAGGCGGATGTTGTAGAAACCGGTTTCCGGTACGGTGACGGCGAACGTTGCGGAAGAGCCGCTTTGCATCAGCAGACCATCTTCCTGCGAGGTCACGCCGTCCGAATCCACCGTTACCAGCGGAATGGAAACGTCCGAAGATGCGTCCGGAGCGCCTTCATGCGCGCGCAAATACAGCGAATAGGTGCTGCTGCGCCCGATGTCGCCAATCTGCTGCGAGAGGTCATAACCCTCGTATTTTGCCCGGTAGTTCTCCACGCCGCCGGACAGAACGAACCACAGCACCAGCGCCAGAACGACCGCCGTCAGAGCAATCCACTTCCCGTACTTGCTGCCAAAGGAACGCTCCATGTTTCCATGCCTCCTTCAAACTGGAATTGAATCAATTTCGATACGTTGCAAATGAATAAAAATGGTTTGCTTTCAACCATATTATAAATTCAACGAGAGAAAAAAACTTCTTAAAATTTGCCCGTCTTTGGTTATAATTTGCTTGAAATGCGTTGCGTTTTGTGGTATGATGGAAAAAAAGACAAGGAAAAACGCGCAAACTTGCACGAAAGGTTTGTGAAGAAATTATGAATAACCGAAGGCTCATTACGGAACGCGAACGACCATTGACGGCATCCGGCTTCCGCGTGATGAAGGGCGAGCGGGAGTTTATCACCTACCAGCGGGACGCAACCATCCGCGTGTGGCATCAGCCGAACCCGGACAGCTATGCGCCGCACTTTCATTCGGCCATAGAAGTCTGCGTGCCGCTGCTGGGGGGGTGCGAGGTGGTGGTAAATGGGAAGGTATATCATGTGCAGGCGGGGGAGGTGCTGTTTGTTCCCTCCGACGCGACGCACGCCCTGCGCATGGCGGCGGGCAGCGAGCGCTACCTCATCATCTTTGAACACAATGCCGCATTTACAATGAAGGAATTTGCTGCGCTGCGCCCGATGCTGCGCCAGCCGATTTATCTCACGGCAGCAAGTGAAGCGACGCCCATCGTTCGCAAAACGCTGATGCAGCTGGTGGACGCTTACGAGGCGTACACGCCGCTGCGGAATTTGCGGTGCTATGCGCTGCTGATGGACGTATTCGCCACGCTGGGGGAATTGTATCTGCCCAATGTCGCCAACAGCGCGGAGATGAATGACATCCACCGGCGATTATCCGGCGAGGACGCTTTCAACCGTGCGCTGGATTACCTGAATAAAAACTACGCCGAAAACATCACGCTGGATGTGCTGGCGGACTACGCGGGGTTCAGCCGCTACACGCTCAGCCGCATGTTCAGCCGGCACACAGGCGCGACGTTCATCCAGTACCTGAATGCGCGGCGGGTGGATATGGCGGCGGAGATGCTCAGCCAGAGCGACCTGCCCGTGACGCAGGTTGCGCTGCGCGTTGGCTTTGGGTCGATTGCGACATTCAACCGCGTGTTCCGGACGCAGAAAGGGTGTACGCCAAGCCAGTATCGAAATGTGTATCTGGAGCTGAAAAAATAGCAGACATCAAATCACGATTTCATAATATAATAATATAGTAGGAGGAAAATATCATGATTGCGCAGACACCCCCGATGGGATGGAACAGCTGGGACTGCTACGGCGCGGCGGTGGACGAGCCGACCGTGCGGCAAAACGCGGCGTACATGGCGGAGCACTTGCAGGTGTTCGGCTGGGAGTACGTCGTCGTGGATATTCAGTGGTATCAGCCGACCGCGACGCGCCACGCCTACGAGCCGTTTGCGGAACTGACGATGGATGAATACGGACGCTTGCAGCCCGCGCCGGGGCGATTCCCGTCATCGGCAGGCGGAAAGGGCTTCAAGCCGCTGGCGGATTATGTGCATTCGCTGGGGCTGAAATTCGGCATCCACATCATGCGCGGGACGCCGCGGATGGCGGCGCATCGGCACTTGCCGATTCTGGGGTGCGGGAAGGGCTGCCACGAGGTCGCGAATCCAAACAGCATCTGCGCGTGGAATCCGGATATGTACGGCTTGCGGTGCGACATGCCCGAAGCGCGCGCGTACTATGACAGCATCTTCCGCATGTACGCCGAATGGGGCGTTGATTTCGTCAAGTGTGACGACATCGCGCGCGAATATCCGCACTGCAAACGGGAAATCGAGGTCATTTCCGACGCCTGCCGCGCCTGCGGGCGGGACATTGTGCTGTCTTTGTCGCCCGGCCCCGCGCCGCTGGAACAGGCGGAGCATTTGAAGAAATACGCGAACATGTGGCGCATCACGGACGACTTCTGGGACGAGTGGCGGCTGCTCAAGGGGATGTTTGAGCGGGCGGAGAAGTGGTGCGTCCATGCCGCGCCGGGGCATTGGCCGGATGCGGATATGCTGCCCGTCGGCGCACTGCGGCAGTGCTATGACCCGAACGGCTGGACCAACTTCACGCAGGCGGAGCAGCGGACGATGATGACGCTGTGGTGCATGATGCGTTCGCCGCTGATGATGGGCGGCGAGCTGACGAAGAACGACGACTTCACGCTGAAGCTGCTGACGAACCGGGATGTGCTGGCGATTGAAAAGACGAGCGCGTGCGCCCATCCGCTGTGGACGACGGAGGATGAAAGCGTGTGGATTGCGCCGCGCAGGGACGGCAAGGGGCTGTATGTGGCGCTGTTCAATCTGTCGGAAGAGACGCGGACGGTTCGCGTGACGGGCGAAATGCTGGAAGGGACGTACTCGGCGGCAAGCGAATTGTGGACGGGGGAGAAACTGCATTTGGCGGACGGGGTGACGGCAACGCTGGGAAAGCATGAAGCGGCGGTGTTTTGGGTGGAGTAATCAGGCAATGGACAAATTGAAGCAAACGATGACGGACAAAGGCTGTGTCGGTTCGGTCGAATTTTCCGACGCGGACGGCGTGCTCTTTGGCAAGGTGCAGGCGTTCGCAGCCTGATTTCGTATGAAGGAGAGACACGCGAAGCACTGCAAGCGGATTTTCGGAAGGCGGTGGATGCGTATCTCGAATTGTGCCAAGAAATCTAACGCAAGGAGGGAACAAAAGAAGTGAAACGCACACGCATACTGGCCGCCGCGCTGCTGTTTCTGGTGCTTCTGCTGATTGGCATCGCCTGTACGCAGAGCAGAACGTTCAGCTATCAGCCCTATGCGGGGAAATTGGAAGACAGTCAGCATCTTCCAAATAATTTCCAGCAGGAAGCTGCCATTTGGCTCGGCGTAAATAATGGGCAGCTCTATATTTGGCCGCGGTGCAGCCGTTCGACGAGTGAAACGGAATACAACGGCTGGCTGTGCGCACTGACGCCGGAAGGAATCGTCAAGATAAGAAAACTTGACCGCTCCGACAATGCTCATGAGAAAATTGCTGGTTTTGACGGTCGATTCCTCTATTATTGGCACGTTTCAGATAACGAACTTTACAGCTACGATATAGAGACGGATCAGGAAGAAATGATTGCCACGGCGAACAGCAGCCTGTCCTATGCGGTTGTGTTTGCGGAAGACGGCTCACTCTATATTCCGTCAGATACACCGCAGGATTTTGTTCATGTGCGCGATGGAAAATTCGTTGCCTATACGGACGAACAGGCACAGTACAGCAGCGGCGAAGTCAGCTATTATCTGCGCAAGCAAGATTCTGCTGGTGCTGTGGAACTCATCGTGTCAGACGCGAATGCGCAGGAGCAGAAAATCGAACTGCCGTATATGCGGAACAGATCGGTATTCCCTTGCAGTCAGGGCATTCTTGTGCATGATGACAGGTTTTCCAAGCTGCTGTATCTTGTTCGTTCAGCCGATGAGGTTGTCTGCCTGATGGACGTGCCGTGTGAGTTTTCTCATAGCGCAGCGACGGTTGTGGGGGATGATGCGTTCCTCTCTGTGAAGCGCTATCAGGGATACAAGTACAATATTCTTCCGCAGCGGTATGAGAATGATGAAATTGAAGGAACGTACCGCATCAATTTAGCAACCCAAACGACTGAAAAAGTGAGTGACAGCATTTTTTCGGGGCTGTATTACTTTGGCGGCGAACACATCTTTGCAACGGATGAGCATTGCAATATCACGGTGCTGGATTTGGAAGGCAATGTGGTGCAGAAGGTGCTGGAATTGAAGTGATACTCGGCTGTTCATCCATCAATTGCATAAAAACCGCGGGTCGTGCCTCCCATATCAGGAAGCACGACCCGCGCCGTTATTGCCTATTCAGTTGCAAAGCCCTTAGTCCAGCAGCGCCTCGGACGCAACGCGCAAATCCGCATTCAGCTTCTCCGCGTCCGCCTTGTCGCTCGCGTTGGTGTTGACGTACAGCTTGATCTTCGGCTCCGTGCCGGACGGACGCACGCAGACCCAGTTGCCCTTCTCCAGCTCGAAGTACAGCACGTCGGACTTCGGCAGACCTGTCGGTTCGACCTTTCCGTCCGCAGTGCGCGTGCCCTTCAAATAGTCGCGAACCGCCGTGACCTTCATGCCGCAGAGTTCCTTCGGGGGATTCTCGCGCAGGTCCTTCATGATTTCCTTCATGCGGGTCAGGCCGTCTTTGCCCGGAAGCGTCTTGCTGACGACCTTTTCCACGAAATAGCCGTATTCGCGGAAGATGGACTGCACATAATCATAGAGCGTGATGCCCTGCGCGGCGCAGGCACAGGCGACCTCGGCAATCAGCAGGGAGGCATTGACGCCGTCCTTGTCGCGCACGAACGTGCTGGACAGGAAGCCGTAGCTCTCCTCGAAGCCGAAGAGGAACGTGTGAGAGCCGGTGTCTTGGAACTGCTGAATCTTCTCGCCGATAAACTTGAAGCCCGTCAGCGTCTCGAACATCTCCACGCCGAAGGAAGCGGCAATCTTGTTCGCCAGCGACGTGGACACGATGGACTTTACCGCCGCGCCGTTCTTGGGCAGCGTTCCCTGCTTCTGCTTGGTGGAGAGGATGTAGTGCAGCAGCACACAGCCGATCTGGTTGCCGGTCAGCAGCTGCCAGTCGCCATTGCCGGTCTTGACGGCGACGCCCAGACGGTCGCAGTCGGGGTCAGTGGCGAAAATGACCTTCGCGCCGACTTCATCCGCCAGCTTGATGGCAAGGACGAACGCGCCGGGGTCTTCGGGGTTCGGCACCTTGACGGTGGAGAAGTTCGGGTCAGGCAGCTCCTGCTCCTTGACGACGGAGACGTTGCTGATGCCGACTTCGCGCAGGATGCGGCGAACCGGCACGTTGCCCGAACCGTGGATGGGCGTGTAGACGATGGAAAGCTTGCTGCCTTCCTCGGCAAGCAGCTCCGGCTGGATGCACAGCGTCTTGACCTGCGCGATGTAGTCGTCATCGACTTCCTTGTTGCCGATGATTTTCAGCAGCCCCTTCGCCTTGGCTTCTTCTTCGTCCATCAGCTTGCAGTCGGTATAGGGGGTAGAACGGATAAACGCGGTGATGCCGTCCGCAGCTTCCGGGCCGACCTGCGCGCCGTCCTCGGCGTAGACCTTATAGCCGTTGTACTGCGGCGGATTGTGGCTGGCGGTGATGACGATGCCGGCGATGGCGTGGAGGTGGCGAACCGCGTAGGACAGAATCGGGACAGGACGGAGCGCGTCAAACAGATACGCCGGAACGCCCTCCTGCGCCAGCACGAGCGCCGTATCGCGGGCAAACTCGGCGGAGAAGCGGCGGCTGTCATACGCAATTACCACGCCGCGCTGCGCTTCCTGCGGATTCTGCAGCAGGTACTTTGCCAAGCCCTTCGTTGCCCGGCGGACGTTGTAGCGGTTCATGCGGTTCATGCCTGCGCCCAGTACGCCGCGCATCCCCGCTGTACCGAAGGAAAGCTCGGTATAGAAGCGGTCTTCGATTTCCGCAGGGTTATTCGCAATTGCCTTCAAATCGGCAATCGTATCGGCATCGGCGGCAAAATCATGCAGCCATTGTTCATAAGCGGTCTTGACGTCCATAGGGGTACTGCCTCCTTGTTTTTTGCGTCCGCAGCGAAAAAATCTGCGGAACACGTTCGGTTAGCTGTCTTTATTATACCGTTCTCCGCCCGATTTTTCAAGGTGGACGTGCGAAAAAAACAACCGTTCGGCGGGAAAAAACGAAAATTTCGCCACAGAAACCGTCTTTTCGATGAACATTTTACATTTCCAAGGGGCGTGCACCTTGACAGATGGGGCTGTTAACGAGTAAAATAGGATAGGGTATGTGGTTCCATTTCCAAGGGAAGTGGACAGGCATGATTTCTGCTCGATGCGTCCGCCTTTTCCGGCGCATGGCGCGGAAGGAGGAAGGGCGGCTGTGCGCTGCCCGATGGGGATATGATGAAGAAACGGATTTTTGCGCTTTTCTGTGCTCTGCTGATGCTGACGGGACTGGTGAGCATTGCCGGGGCGGAAAGCACCGCCAGCACGCTGCCGATTAAGGTGGAACTGGATTTCTCCAAGTACCAGTTCACCGCGCCGGAGGAAATTACCGTCACGATTCGCGTGACGAACGTAACGGACGAGAAGTTCACGTCCCCCGTGTCGGTGCTTGACCCCAACGGCAGCATCATCGAGGCGTTCGGCACGCCGCTGCTGGACGCGGGCGCGAGCCAGAGCTGCACGATTGCGTGGAACGTGACGCAGGCGGATTTGAACGCCGGACAGCTGGCGTTCCGCGTGCGCTATCCCCGTAAGGATGAAAACGGCATCGTTTCCAACGCGAGCAACAACTTTGTCAAGCGCATTTCGCAGGTGCAGGCAGAACCGGAAATTCAGGTCAGCCGCACCATCACGCCCGGTATCGCCCGCAAGGGACAGGAAGTGAGCGTGGTGTACGAAATCCGCAACGTCGGTACGGTGGATGTGACGGGCGTGCGCATCAAGGAGTCCTCCGCTGTTTCGTCGAACACGGCGAGCATCGGCGCGATTCCGGCGGGCGAGAAGAAGTCGCATACCTTTACCGTGACGATGGGTACGAAGAACATCACGTCCAACGCGACTGTCACCTACTCCGCGGGCGGCAAAAGCTACACCGAAAAGGTGGCGGATGCGACCATCAAGTACGGCACGGTCAACCTGAACGCAACGCTGACCGCGGATCGCAAGGGCGGCAATGTCGGCGATGAAGTCAAGCTGACGCTGACGCTCAAGAATACGGGCAAGAAGAACATCACGGGCATCACCGTCACTGACCCGACGCTGAACACGGTGTTTACCGATGTGACGGTGGAAGCGGGCAAGACGGTCAAGCTGGAAAAGACCATCACCATGACCGAAACGGCGGAATATCAGTTCACTGTGACGGGCATGGAGGGAAAGACCGGCATTGAAACGGCGACGGGCCGCCTGCCGCTGACCGCTATTGACCCGGCGAAAGCACCCAGCCTGACGGTGGAAACGACTGCCAGCACGGATGTTGTGTTCACCCTGCCGTCGGTCATCCGCTTCACCACCACCGTGACCAACACCGGCAATTATGACGCGAAGAACATCACCGTCTCGTCCTCAGGCGTGTCACTGGCAAGCATTGCCCTGCTTGCGCCCGGCGAGTCCTTCACGACGATGCGCGACGTGCAGGTGAACATGGTGGGCAAATTCCGCTTCGACGCGACCCTGCGCAACGAACTCGATGAGGCTACGACCTTCGAGGGCAACATCATTCAGGTGCAGCAGGCAGCGCCTACGAGCGTGCCGACGCAGGTGCCTGTCACCACGCCGCAGCCCTTTGTGGCGGAGGAACTGCCCACGGAGGACACCTTGCCTGCCGCCGTGACGACCTTCCAGGGTGTGCTGACGACGCTGTACTACATCTTCGCGGTGCTGGCGGTGATTTCTGCCGTGCTGCTGGCAGTGAGCATCGCCGGGCGCGTGATGAATCGCCCGAAAGATGGGCAGGAGCAGCTGCAGCTCAGCGAACGCCGCAATTACACCGAGGAAGTGCCGGAAGACGAGCGCGTGATGATTGCGGACGAAAGCGAGAATGCGCCGGAAGCCGAGGAAAAGCCTGAAACGGCAGAAACGGCGGACGCAGTGCAGACGGCGGACGACGTGGCAGCAAACGAAAAGCCCGCAAGCGCCGAGGCGCAGCAGGTCTTTACCGCGGACGATATGGCGGAAGACGGCGATGCCATGGAGGACGCGAAAGCGCAAATCTACGGCCGCAGCAAGCGCGGACGCCAGTAATACGGATTTTTTTGCCCCGGTCAGCGAGAGAACGGCTGACCGGGGCTTTGTGTCACTTTGTGACGATTTCGTAACATTTTTCGCGAAGGGCATGTTTTTCTTTGCTTTTTGCGCGGAATATGGTATAATAAGAAACTGATTTATCATCCCTCGATGCAGGTGGAAAATCGGGGATGACATTCGCCTGACGAGGAGGACGAAACGGTGTTTGACAAGCTGATGAATTCCTACTACTACGGCAAGAGCGGCAAGGGCGACTACACGCCCGACGACCTGCCGAAGAACCGCTGGCAGCTGTTCATGGAGATGCTCCGCACGCGCATGAGCGGACTGTGCCGCATGAACCTGATCTACTTCGTGGCGTGGCTGCCCGCGATGATTGCGATTGCGCTGTGTGTCGTCAGCTTGATTATGACGCTGGCGGGCACGGTGCAGGTGGACGAGACGGGCGCGGTGCTGGATACGATTGACCAGACAGCACTCCGCGAAGCCATGCAGACCAGCAACGACATGATTTTTGTCACGCTGCTGATTCTGATTCCGTGCATCGCCATTACCGGCCCGTTCACGGCGGGACTCAGCTACGTCACCCGCAACTGGGCGCGCGACGAACACGCCTTCCCGTGGGCGGACTACAAGGATGCCATCAAGGCAAACTGGAAGCAGGGGCTGCTCGTCAGCACGATTACCGGCTGCGTGCCGTTCCTCGTCTACATCTGCTGGCGCTTCTATGGTGATATGGCGGTGGGAAACGCCGTGTGGGTCATTCCGCAGATGCTGATTCTGATGCTGGGCATTCTTTGGGCGCTCGCGGTGACGTACATGTACCCGATGATGGTGACGTATCAGATGAATTTCCGCACCATCATCCGCAACAGCTTTATCCTCGCGGTCGGGCGGCTGCCGGGCAGCGTGGGCATTCGGCTGCTGCACTGCGTCCCGACGGTGCTGTTCACCGTGATTTTCCTGCTGACGCTTCAGCCGTGGGTACTGATGCTCCTGTTCGCGTACTACCTCATCTTCGGCTTCGCGTTCAGCCGCTTCATCACCGCCAGCTTCACCAACGCGGTGTTTGACAAGTACATCAACTCCCGCATTGAGGGCGCGCAGGTCAACCGCGGCTTGTCGCAGGAGAATGACGACGATGATGATGACGACGAGCAGGAAGAAGAACGCGAACTGAAGCCGTGGGAAAACGGCTACACGGACAAGCGCTAATCCGCATGAAGCGGGCGCAGGGCGTGCAAACTACTGCTATACGCTATAACAACCTGCAATAAAGGGGAAACCGAAGGGGTCAAGGGGGCGAACGGAAAGCCCCCTTGTCGCCTCCGCAGAGGCGAAACCCCTGCAACATTGTAGATTGTTAATGTGAGAAAGGAGAGCAGAGAATGCAAAGACCTTGGCGCCTGCCCGGCAAGCTCCGCCGCAAGTATGAGACGGCGGAAGCCCTCGGACTGACAGAAAAACTCCGCAACGTCGGCTGGGCGGGTCTGTCCGCGAAGGAAGCGGGCAGAATCGGCGGTACGATGCGCGGAAAAAACAGATAATCAGGCAGGAAAACGAATGTATACAGGATTTGCGGAAGTTTACGACACGCTGATGAACGACGTGCATTATGGCGCATGGGCGGATATGTATGCCCGGATGATGACGGCGTACGGCATCCCGCGCAATGCGAAGGTGTGCGAGTGCGCGTGCGGCACGGGCAGCCTGACACTGCCCTTGCAGCAGCTGGGCTATGAGATGATGGGCATTGACCTGTCGCAGGAAATGCTCTGGCAGGCGGCGCAGAAGGCGCGCAAGGCGGGGTTCGGCATCCCGTTCATCCGGCAGGACATGCGGCAATTGCGGCTGCATCGCCCGGTGGACGCGGTGCTGGCGACGTGCGACGGGGTGAATTACCTCTTGCAGGACGTGGACGCGGCGGCGTTCTTCCAATCCGCATGGGATGCCATCAAACCTGGCGGCGGGCTGTTCTTCGATGTGTCGACCCCTTATAAGCTGGAGCACCTGCTGGGCAGCCAGTTCATGGGCGAGGATCGCCGGGACGTGACGTACATGTGGCAGAACCGGTATTTCCCGGAGCGCCAGCAGGTGGAAATGCACCTTGCTATCTTCGTGAAGGAGCCGGACGGACGGTATCGGCGGATTGACGAGGAGCAGGTACAGCGCGCGTATCAGGCGGAGAAGCTGGTGGCGCTCTTGCAGTCGATTGGCTTTGTGGATGTGCGGGTGTTTGGGACGAATGCGCTTACGCATCCGTCGCCGGAAGAGCATCGGTGGCATATCGCGGCGCGGAAGCCGGAGTAAGGCTTGAAACATACTCCGGCTTCGGAGTGGCAAGGGGAATCGCCTCTGCGGAGGCGAAATCCCTGCATAAACACGCGGACACAGTATGAAAATGCGCGCAACTGAATCGCGCGAAAGGGTCAAGGGAGGAACTCCCTTGCAGGGTGCAGGGGCAGCGCCCCTGCCGGAGTCCAGAGGCAGCGCCTCTGGTAGGAGGTACTTGTTATGAGTGAAGAAATGATAGAACGGCATCAAGGGGATGAAATGATTCGCCTGACGCTGATGGATGGTCAGGTGCGCGTGATGATGTGCGAAACGACGCAGATGGCACAGCGCGCGGCGGATATTCATGGCGCAACGCCCGTCTGCACGGCGGCGATGGGGCGGCTGATGACCGCGACGAGTATGCTCGGCGTGATGATGAAGGGCGACAATGAGTCCGTGACGGTCAATGTCCACGGCGACGGCCCGATGGGAACCATCGTGGCGGTGGCGAATCACGGCGACGTGAAGGTATGCGCGGATGATGCGCGGGTCGAACTCCCCCTGCGCACGGATGGCAAACTTGACGTCGGCGGAGCGATCGGGCATACCGGACGCATGACCGTTATCAAAGACTTGGGGCTGAAAGAGCCGTATGTCGGCACGATTGAACTGGTCAGCGGCGAACTTGGCATTGATTTCGCGCAGTATTTCACCGTGTCCGAACAGCAGCCGTCGCTGGTGTCGCTGGGCGTGCTGGTGAATGGCGACGTGGTGCTGAAGGCGGGCGGTCTGCTCGTTCAGCCGATGCCGGGGTGCGAGGAGGAAACGCTTGAGCAGCTTGAACTCCGCAGCCCGATGTTTGCCGACATCAGCCGCGAAATGACCGAAGCGCCCAAGGAGCAGCTGCTGGAAGACTGGTTCCGCGGCATGAAGCCGGTCGTCCTCGACCGCACGCCTCTGCGCTATCACTGCGGATGCAGCCGCGCGCGCATGGAAAAGGCGCTTATTTCGCTGGGACGCAAGGAATTGCAGACCATCATCGACGAGAATACCGGCGCGGAGCTCGGCTGCCATTTCTGCCATCAGCAGTATCAGTTCACGACGGAGGAACTCAAGCAGCTGCTGGAAAAAGCAACGCGGGAATAAGGAGAACACAGCATGAAGTGCATCAATTTTGACGAGCGGTTCGCGGATTTCACGGCGAAGTGGATGAAGGAGCACCGCGGCGAATATAAGACCTACGACGAGATGGAGGACGATCTGCCTCGCGTGTACACGGAGTTCCTGAACATGCCCGCGAAGTGGCTCGACGGTGTGACGCCCGGCGCGTACTTCACGCAGTTCGAGGACGCGAAGGACTTGGTGGACTGGATGGTGCAGTACTGCCAGAAGGACATCCCTGTGCCGGATATGCTGATGGAGCAGATTCAGGCGGTGGGCCGCCCGTGCGAGAAGCGCCTGCTGACCCTCCTGCGCGACGAAAGCGACGTCATCCCGGAGGAGGCGCGCATGACCGCCATCGGACTTCTTCGCGACATGGGCAGCACCTTGCCGAAGATGCTCTACATCCAGTGGCAGCTGAACCGCGAAATGAAGGATGATTTGGCGGACAACGCGCTGGACAGCCTGCGTGACATGGGCAAGGAAGCCTTGCAGCCGATGCTGGAAAACCTGAACAAGGCGAACGAAGCCGGTCAGGAAGCGCTCTTGGATGTGCTGGCGAACTTCCCCGGCCACGAGAACGTGTATCAGCTGGCGGTGCGCCTGTTCGAAAAGAACCCGAACCGCCGCGCCCTGTTCGCAAGCTATCTGGCGAAACTGGGCGACCCGCGCGCGCTGCCGGTGCTGATTGCCGCTGCGAACGAGGAAAACTGCCGCTACATGGACTTTATCGAGCTGCGCGCCGCCATCGAGGAGCTGGGTGGCGAAGCGCCGGAGCGCGAGTTCTACGACGACCCGGAATACGAGGCGCTGCACCCGATGGACGACAGGGACGATGACACGAACCTACAGTAAGGAGCATCCATGGTAACACTGGCGGATATTCAGAAAAACGAGGACATCAAGGCGCTCATCAGCGCGGGCAACCGCTATTTGGCGGCGATGGGCTTCACCGAGCACGGCCCACGCCACGTCAGCTATGTCAGCCGGACGGCAGCGGGTATTCTGGCAGCGCTGAACTTTTCGCCGCGCGAGGTGGAGCTGGCGGCGATTGCCGGGTGGGTGCATGACGTGGGCAACTCCGTCAATCGGCATGACCACGGGCCGCTGGGCGCGGTGCTGCTGCTGCCTATCCTGCGCGAGACGGGCATGGCGATGGACGACGTGATGGAAATCATCACCGCGGTGGGCAATCACGAGGAGCAGAGCGGGTTCATCTCCAGCGCGGTTTCGGCGGCGCTGGCGCTGGGCGACAAGTCCGATGCGCACAAAACGCGCGTCCGCGGCGGCAAACCCGACCTGAACGACATTCACGACCGCGTGAACTTCTCCATTCAGGAGAACCGCGTGATTGTTGACCCGGTGAAGCGTATCATCCGCCACGAATTGACGATGGATAAATCGTCCTCGGTCATGGAATACCTGCAAATTTACATGAGCCGCATCGTTATGTGCGAACAGGCGGCGGCATTCCTGAAGTGCAGCTTTGATTTGGTTATCAACGGTCAAACTATCAACAATCGCCCCTGATGGAAGGAGAAAAGCACAATGCTATGCCCCAATTGCCACGCCTATGCGCCGTCGGACGCGGTTCGCTGCCCCCGATGCGGGATGCCGGTAAATCTGCCCGATGACGGCGAGAAGCAGGAGGACAGCGACCTGCTCTCCTTCCGGCAGGGGAGACATTTGGCGGCCCACCAGCAGGCGCCGCAGCCGCCTAAACCCCAGCAGCGGCGGCGCAGAAACGCCTCCCGTGCCATGGAGGAGGACATGCCCGACGCGCCCCAGGAAGCAGCCCCGCATGACGCGGAAAAGCGCGTCTATGGCGAGGATGAGCCGTTCTATGACAGCGAAATCCTTAACCCCAGCCATGCGCCGGAGGAGGAGATTGCCTACGGAAAGCGTGCCCCGCGCGTACACGAGAAAGGCCCGAAGCGTTCCGCAAAGTATTTGCAGCGAGGCACGAACTGGATGGTTGTGCTGGTCTGCGCAGTTGTGGCGATGATTGGCCTTGCCTTTGGCGCGTACATGTTCCTGACAAAGACAGATCCCGGTCAGGTGCTGATGGCACGCATGGGCAGGGAGGCGAACTCCGCCGCGCTCTGGCAGGTTGGTGAGGAACGCATGAACAACGGCGACCTGAGCGGCGCGATTGATTACTTTGTGAAGGCGAACGAGCAGGACGGCAAGGAAAACGCGAACGTATCCGGTCTGCTGATGCTGGGCAATGCTTACGAGGCCAATGGCGAGCTGGACAAGGCGGAAGAAGTGTACGCCTACCTGTACACCGACATTGTGCCCAGTGCGTCGGACGCCTACCGCAATCAGGTGCGTATCTATCTGGCGCAGGGGCGCGAGAAGGAAGCGGCGGAGCTGCTGGCGGTCGCCTATAAGGCCACGGGCGTAACGTCCTTCAACACACAGCGCACATCCATCCTGCCGCCGACACCCGGCGCGAGCGTTACAGCGGGCTACTACACCGCCAAGCAGACGATTACCTTCGCCGTGGCGGAGGATTATGACGTGTACTACACGTTCAACGATCTGAATCAGCTGCCGGAGGAAGGCACGCTGTACACCGGGCCGATTGAATTGGGCGAAGGCGACTGGTCGCTGCGCGCCGTGAGCGTCAGCGGTGATTTGGTCAGCGATGTGATGAAGGGCAGCTACCAGATTTACATGCCGACGCCCTTGCAGCCGGCGGTTTCACTTGCCTCCGGCACATACGACAAGCGCATCAGCATTACCCTGCGCCCCGGCACGCTGACGAAAGACCAGCTGGAGAAGAACCCCGGCTATGCCGCGACGCTGACGGACGAGGTGGCGCAGACCATCACCATCTATTACACCATCGACGGCTCAACACCCGACGAGGACAGCCCGCTGTACACCACGGGCGAGAAAATCAAAATGCCGGGCGGCAATGTGACGCTGAAGGCGATTTCCGTCAACGGGTACGGCAAATCCAGCACCATCAAGGAAGTCGGCTACAAGTTCAACAAGAAGCCGTGGATGAAAACGATGATGACGGTGGATGACACATTGGGCGACTGGAAGCTCGGCACGACGACAAAAGAGGCTTTCACGCAAAAGTGCGGCGAGGGCACGGCGACGGAAACCGTGTACAACTACACCATCGGCATGGACATGGAAAAAGTCACTTACGACTGGGGCTATGCGTGCTTTGCGCGTCTGCGGACAGCGAATGTGCTGGTGGAGCTGTACATGACGCGGGACGAGTTCACCGCGCCGCGCAAGACGCAAATTGGCAGCACGGAGGACGAGGTCGTCAGCGTCTACAAGGATTTCGGGCAGGTGGAAAGTCCGTCGGGCAACCGCGGGCTGTATGAGAGCGAGTTCAACAAGGGCAAAATCTACAAGCAGGAGGATGGCACGAAAATCATCCGCTACCGCGTCGAAACCGGCGACAGCCACATTTGGCAGCTGGATTATGAGCTGAACACGAGCGGCACGGTGGATGCGATTCGGTGGTCGTATGAGCCGTAAGGCAGGGCTTTGCGGTCGCCGTTTCGTTCCCTTTGCGGGGCGGGATGCTTTTGTCTCTTGACTTGCTCCTCTGCAGGGGAAATCGCACCTGCGGAGGCGACGAGAATGCTGTCTCCCAAAAAAGAAAAGCAGAAGCCGACATGATGCGGGCTTCTGCTTTTTTATGCACGAAACGTTTTCGGAAAATCCGCTTGCGTAATAGCGTTTTTGCGTGTTGCACAGGTTTGGTTGACCGCAAAAAGCGCCGGGGATTCCTGAAAATGCGTCGAAAAGGCACTGATTATTCCGGCAAAATCACGAAAACGTGAACGAAACTGTGGAAAAACGATAGATAACAAATCAAATTTGAAAGATGGTGAGAATGAATGGAGCTTTCGTCGGATTCCCCACAAACGGAAATCAACGTGCTATAATGCCATCGAAAGGACGCGCGGAAGGCGAAAGACGCCGGAAAGATGGCGGAGCGCACCGGAGCGTCCCGAAAAAAAGCGTTTGAAGGGAGCAGGAAAAACAATGGGTGATATGCGGATTATGCTGGTGGACGACAACGGCGACCTTCGCCGGGGAATGCGCGACTATCTGGCGCGGCAGGAGGGCATGAAGGTGGTGGCGGAATGCCCGTCCGGTGCGGAGGCGCTCGAAGCGCTGGGCAAGGTGCGCGTGGACGTGATGGTGCTTGACCTCATCATGCCGCAGATGGACGGCTTTGCGCTGATGGAGGAAGTCCGGCGGCAGCAGCTGCCGAATCCGCCGCAGATTATCGTCGTATCGGCGCTGGGGCGCGACGACTTCATCATGCGCGCGGTGCAGCTGGGCGCGCGGTTCTACATGGTCAAGCCGTTTGACATGGCGTCACTGGCGGCGCGCATCCGGGAAAGCTGCGGGCAGGGCGTTGTGCCGCTGGGAACGGCGCTGAACGCAAGCGCACGCTCGCTGTCCATCGACGAAAAGCTGGCGAGCCTGTTCCTGACCATCGGGATTCCGGCGCACATCAAGGGCTACCAGTTCCTGCGGACGGCGGTGAAGATGGTGGTGGACAATCCGGACATGATCAACCGCATCACGAAGGAGCTGTATCCGAGCATCGGCAAGTGCTACAACACTTCCGCCAGCAAGGTGGAGCGCGCCATTCGCCACGCCATTGAGGTCGCGTGGAGCAGGGGACGCATTGATACGCTCAACAAGGCGTTCGGCTGCCGCGTAGCGACGAAGGAGGATAAGCCGACGAACGGTGAGTTCATTGCCATGCTGGCGGATAAGCTGTCGCTGGAGCAGCGGTCGGCATCGTAATTCCGAATAAATGGCACAGCAAAAGCGCAAAAGCGAGTGCTTTTGCGTTTAAGCTGCGGAAAAACGGGAATTACTCCTGCGGCTTGGCGTTGCGCTTGTTGTCCTTCGTCATCTGCATGACGAGCAGGTTCATTGAGCGCTGCTGGTCGTCATCCAGCTGGCGGAAGTTGAGGATGAGGCGGAGTTCTGCATCCGTCAGGTTCGTGGGGATGAGTTCGCCTGCCGCCGGGTCATGACCGACAAGATAGTCGATGGATACGCCGAAGTAGTCTGCGATGCGGGTCAGAACGGCAATGTCCGGCTCGGTATCGCGGTTCTCATACTGGTTGATGGACTGCTGGCTGACCTTAACGAAATCAGCCAGAGCGCGCTGGCTCAGACCCTGAGCGGTACGGAGCGCCTTCAAATTCGCGAGCATAGTAAGGAACAACCTCCTGTTATTTTACGTCGAGTAGTGTGGTCTTTCATTATTATATCATAACACAATTGGTTTGAAAAAGCAATAGCAGAAATAAATGAAGTTATCGCGAAATCACGAAAAATCGAAAGAAATTCAAAGTAGTTACAGAAAGATGCCGTTTTTGCGCCATTGATGCCCACTTTGTGCATTTTTGCACAACCACTTGACAAATTTCGCCATTCCTGCTATGATGAAAAAAACCATCGTGCGGAGGGGCGGAAGTACATGACTTGGGGAATCGTGACGGCGGGAGCGGCGCTGCTGCTCATTCTGGTCGCCTTGCTGCACGCACAGCGGCGCAGAAATCGGCTGGAGAAGGAAATGGTGGAACGCGCGCGGACGACCGACCTGTATCGCGCGCTGTATCCCGTGCTGCGGACGGCGAACCGCTGCTGCGTTGACCGCGTGCTGATTCGGCGGGACGAGGTGCGCATTGTACTCTTTAAGCCGATGAACAGCGTGTACCGCTTCGTATTTGAGGAGCGCGGATTCGACCGTGTGAACGACCCGAAGGTGCTGAAGGCGCTCGCACTGGCGATTTCCGCGGACATGGATCACTTGCGTGACAACCGCTGCTATTCATTCAGCGTCCGGCAGGATATTACCGCGCAGGGGGACAAAGTGTATTGGTATGAATACAACATTCTGCCGTACTACAAGGACACACTGACGAAGGCGTGGTATCATCAGCCCGAAGTCGAGGACGGGATTATTCGCTGATGCAGCAGGATTTCCCCGGAAAATGGCGAATATAAGAAGAAGAAAACGCGGAGCATCCTCCGCAGAGAAAAACAGGAGGCGTATTCTCATGGAGATTTTGTCTGTCTATGATTCGGCTTTCAAGCCCTACGGCCGCGTGGTGGAGGGCTATCCGACGGAAGGGCTCGTCAAGGCGCTCGCGACGACGCCCTGCACCGACGGCGTGGTGTACCTGCCGCGCGTGGAAGTGCTGCACAGCGCGCCGAACGCCGCGAAAATCGGCGAAGGGCTGTACGGCGGTATGCCCTATGAGCTGGGTTACTGCAACGGGCACAACACGAAGCTGAACTGCCTTGAGTTCCACCGGGACAGCGAGTTCAACCTCGGCACGGACGACTTCATTCTGCTGCTGGCGACGCTGTCCGATTTGGAGGACGGCGAGCTGGACACCGCGAAGGTGAAGGCGTTCAAGGTGCCGGCGGGCGTGATGGTGGAAGTGTACGCGACGACGCTGCACTATGCCCCGTGCCATGCGGATGCGAAGAAGGGCTTCCGCGTGATGGTGGCGCTGCCGGATCAGACGAATACGGATTTCCGGCCGGAGGATGGCGCGAATAAGCTGGATAAGACGCTGTGGGCGCGGAATAAGTGGCTGCTGGCGCATCCGGATAGCTCGGAAGCGAAACAGGGCGCAGCGGTGCTGTTGAAGGGTGAAAATATCGACATCGCGGGTGACATCTAAGGCAGGACAAAGAGGATAAACACGCGGGCAAAGCAAGGAAGAGAAGCCAACTCAATCGCGCGAAGGGGTCAAGGGGCAATTGCCCCTTGCGGGGTCAAGGGGCGGAGCTCCCTTGTGGGGTTTGGGGCAACGCCCCAACTGTTCCGCGGGCGACCAGTATGCCAAACGCGCTCAACAAAGGGCGCAGGCAGCGAAGCGTCCCTGCCAGTAACTTCGCGCTCCCGCAGGAGCGCCCCCAAGCAGCTCTTTCCAACATCTGTGCTGTGTCGCGCCAAATGGGCGCGACCGACCACCCGCGCTGCCCGCATTCCTCCGATAGTTACCACCCCATGCTCGCAGATTTCCAAATGCTGAATTTTTGAGGAAACCCCTTGCTTTTTGCCGCAGAGTATGATATACTGTCAAGGCTTGATGTGTGCATACTCCAACAAGGAGGTGGATTTCCATGGGTAAGTTTTGCGAGATCTGCGAAAAGGGTACGCTGAACGGCAACAACGTCAGCCACTCCAACCGTAAGACCCACCGTACCTGGGCGCCCAACGTGCAGAGTGTCCGCGTGGTGGTCAACGGTTCTGCGAAGCGTATGAACGTCTGCACCCGCTGCCTGCGCAGCGGCAATGTGATGCGTGCGCTCCCCAAGACCCACGAGGAAGCGTAATCGTCCGCAAGGGTGGTTCCGTCACTTCTCAAGTAGAGTTTGCATCAATTTCCTCCGTCTGTTGTGCGACAGGCGGGGGATTTTTTGCATGGGGAAAATCCTCCTTGGGGCAAAAGGCAATGATGTTTGCGGCTTTGTGGGTTTAAGCAAGTTGATTTTTGTGCTGCAGAGGGTTTCGCCTCTGCGGAGGCGACAAGGGGGCAATGGAAACAGACGAAGTCTGCGGTCGCCCCCTTGACCCCTTCGCAGCGCACACTACCATAGTTGACTTTTTTCGCGGATGGGGGATTCCGCTCCTGCGGGAGCGGGAGCTTGTGCGCAGGGACGCTTCGCTGCCTGCGACCAAGGTGCCATGCTTGACTTTTCTCTTTGAGTAGGTTTAACGGTGTAACAGTTGGGGCGTTGCCCCAAGCCCCACAAGGGACGCTGTCCCTTGACCCTGCAAGGGGGATCCCCCCTTGACCCCTCCGCGCGATTGAGTTGACTTCACTACCATAATTCTTCCGCGTGTTTATCCTTTTTTTTCCCTATTCTCCCCCTCCCTGTTCGCCTTTACAAGCGAACAGAAATCTGCTATCATGAGGGGGAAATGCAATCCTTGTCGGGAGGTGCTTCCTATGAATGTTGACCAGCTGGCGGAATCCCTCCGCAGTGACCCTATGTTTATGCAAAATGTTGTCCGTTGGGATGTCCTTCCGGCGCGTCCGGCGGTGTATGAGCCGTTCCCGGATTCTCTTGATCCGCGGCTGCTACCTGTGCTGGAAAAACGCGGGGTGCATCAGCTGTATCGCCATCAGGCGCACGCAATCCGCGAGGTGCTGGCGGGGCGGGATGTTGTGGTTGTCACGCCGACGGCCTCCGGCAAAACGATGTGCTATAACCTGCCGGTGCTGTCTGCCATTTTGCAGAACGATGATGCACGGGCATTGTACCTCTTTCCGACAAAAGCGCTGTCTGCTGATCAGGTCAGCGAGCTGTATGAGCTGATTGAGGCGATGGGCGTTGATATCAAGACGTATACCTATGACGGCGATACGCCCGGCGCAGCGCGAAAGGCGGTTCGGCAGGCGGGGCATATCGTCGTGACGAACCCGGATATGCTGCACAGCGGGATTCTGCCGCACCATACGAAGTGGGTCAAGCTGTTTGAGAACCTGCGGTATATCGTGATTGATGAAATTCATACCTATCGCGGCGTGTTTGGGTCGAATCTGGCGAACGTGCTGCGGCGGCTGCTGCGCCTGTGCGATTTCTACGGCAGTCATCCGCAGTTCATCCTGTGCAGCGCGACGATTGCGAACCCGAAGGAACTGGCGGAAACGCTGACGGGGCGCGAGGTCATCCTGGTGGATGATAACGGCGCGCCGATGGGCGTGCGGCACTTCGTGTTCTACAATCCGCCGGTGGTCAATCGGCAGCTGGGCATCCGCAAGGGCGTGCTGCAGGAGACGCGGCGGATTGCGGGGCTGCTGCTGCAGAATGGAATTCAGGCGATTACGTTCGCGCGGTCGCGGCTGGCGGTTGAGGTGCTGACGAAGTACCTGAAGGACATGGTGCGCGACCCGCTGGGGAATGCCGGGCGGGTGCGCGGCTATCGCGGCGGGTATCTGCCGACGGAGCGGCGAGAGATTGAACGCGGGCTTCGCGCGGGACGGGTGGACGCGGTGGTGTCCACGAACGCGCTGGAGCTGGGCATCGACATCGGCGCGCTGGATGCGTGCGTGCTGTGCGGCTATCCGGGAACAATCGCGAGCGCGTGGCAGCAGGCGGGGCGCGCCGGGCGGCGCAAGGGAACGTCCATCGTGTTCTACGTTGCGTCGTCGGCGGCGCTTGACCAGTACATCGTGTCCCACCCGGACTATCTGATGAAGCGCTCGCCGGAGAACGCGTTGCTGAATCCGGATAATTTGTATATTCTGCTCAACCACTTCAAGTGCGCGGCGTTTGAGCTGCCGTTTGAGGACGGCGAGGGCTTGGGGAATGCGCCCGGTGCGCCGGAGCTGCTGGAATACCTCGATGAAGCGGGGATCCTGCGGCACGTCGGCGGGCGGTATCACTGGTCGGCGGAGGATTTTCCGGCAAGCGAGATTTCCCTGCGGTCGGCGCGGGCGGAGGAGAATTTCGTCATCATCGACACGACCGATCCGGCGAACCACCGCGTCATCGGCGAAATGGACCGTTACACCGTGCCGATGCTGCTGCACGAAAACGCGATTTACATGCACGAAGCGCAGCAGTATCAGGTGGAAAAGCTGGATTTCGACGCCTGCAAAGCCTTCATCCGCCGCGTGGACGTGGGGTACTACACCGACGCGGACTTGAACGTGACGCTCTCCCTGCTGGACAAGGAAAAAGAGGAAGAGCAGGACGGCGGGCTGGCGGCGCTGGGCGAAATCCGCGTATCGACCTTGGTGACGATGTTCAAGAAGATTAAATTCGATACGCACGAAACCTTGGGGTTCGGGCATGTGCGGCTGCCGGAGACAGAAATGCACACAACCGCCATGTGGTGGACGCTGCCGGATGCGCTGGCGGCACGGTTCGAGAGCGACACGCTGAAAAATGGCATGATGGGCGTGGCGAATCTGCTGCGGATTGTTGCGCCGTTGTCGCTGATGTGCGCGCCGCAGGACATTGCAATCGTCTATCAGGTGAAAAGCCCGCTGACGGACAAGCCGACGCTGCTGCTCTATGACAACATCCCCGGCGGCATCGGGCTGGCGCAGAAGGCGTATGCCATGCGAAAGCTCTTGCTGGAGCAGGCGCTGCAAGTTGTGCGGGACTGCCCGTGCCGTCAGGGCTGTCCGGGGTGCGTCGGGCCGGTGGGCGAAATCGGCGAGGACGGCAAAGCGACCGCCATCGCCCTCTTGGAGGCGCTGACGGAATGAATCTGCGAGACAAGCTCAAAGCGATTGAAAAGCCGAAATCACCCCCGAAAGCGCTGGAAAAGCAGTTCACGGACTGCTACCACGGGCGGGAAATGCGCGAGTTATCCGAATTTCCCGGCGCGTTTGACCTTGACCTGTCCGCCCTTCGCCTGATGACGCAGGAAGAATTGCCGGACGATCTCGACCCGCGGAACATTCTCTATCTGGACACCGAAACCACCGGGTTTATGGGCGCGGGGACTGTCGCGTTCGAGGTCGGCATGGGCTGCCTGACGGATTCGGGATTCCAGATTCATCAGCTGGTGATGCGCGATTATCCGGAGGAAAAGTTTCTGCTGCAATCCATTGCGGATACGCTGATGGGCTACGACGCGATCTGCACCTTCAACGGAAGGACATTCGACGTGCCGCTGCTGCGCGACCGCTTCCTGATGAACCGTATGGATGATTCGTGCCTTGACAAGCCGCACATTGACCTATTGCACATTGCGCGGCGGGTGTTCAAACTGCGCCTGCAGCGGTGCAATCTGGGCAAGCTGGAAGAGGCAGTGCTGGGCATTCCGCGCTTTGATGATTTGCCGGGCGCGCAGGTGCCGCAGCGCTTCTTCGACTACCTCAAGACGGGAAATTTTGACCTGCTGATGGACGTGCTGGAACACAACGCGCAGGACGTGGCGAGCCTATGCGTGCTGCTGACGGCGATGGTGGAAATGTACCGCGCGCCGGAAAACGTGCGGCACGACGAGGATGTGTTCTCAATGGGCGTGGCGCTGGAACGCTTTCAGCATGTGCCGGAAGCGCGGAAGTGCTATCAGCTGACGAGCGGCAATCTTCATGCGCAGGGGCAGGAGCGTCTTGCGCAGAGCTACCGCCGGGGCGGCGAGCGTGACGAGGCGGTAAAGGTCTGGCTGGGGATGATTGCGCGGCACGAGGGCGGAACGAAGCCCTACATCGAGCTGGCGAAGCACTACGAGCATTACGAGCGGGACTACGAGTCCGCGCTGGACATGACGCGGCGGGCGATGGCGCTGTCCGCCGAGCCGTCATTATTCGATCCGCCCTCTGTACAAGAGGAGCAAAATGCGCTACAATATCGGTATGACCGCCTGAAAAAGAAGGCAGCCAAAAACCGCTGAAGGAGAAACGACAATGGGATTCATGGCGACCATCAAGGCGCAGCAGGCCATGCGCGCGCACGGAAAAGGCGATCTGGAACAGGCAAAGAAGCTCTATGAGGAGGCTATTGACAAGGGGCTGATGTCCGCGCGCCCGATGCTGGGCTATGCGATTCTGCTGATTCGCGAGGGCAGCTACGACAAGGCGATGCCCCTGCTCATCAAGGCGCAGAAGTGTCCTGACCTCACGCCCGACCAAAAGAGTCAGCTTTTTGTGGATTATGCGGCGTGCCTGATGAAGAAGGGCGAGCTGGACAAGGCGATTCACCTGCTGGAAAAACAGCACAACCGCGCGCCGATTGGTCTGACCTATCAGACGCTGGGATACATGTACATCGAGAAGTATTCGGGCGCAAAGCCGGTTGCGGAAGCCGCGCCGGAGAAAGCCGCCGAAGCGCCGGAAATGCCCGACACGGAAGCATCCACCGAAGCAGCGGAAGAGCAGCCGAAGGTCAAAACGCAGGAGGACATTGACCGCGAATGGCAGGAGGGTATCGACAAAATGTTCGCCTTCATTCAGGAGTCGGTGGACTATGACGACGAAGACCCGGTGTGCCTGGACAACTTGGGTCAGGCATATTACCGCGTGACGGGCGAGAAGGACAAGGCGAAGGAATGGTTCGAGAAGGCACACGCGGAGAAGGATTCGCAGATTGACACGCTGTGGTTCCTATCGCGCTATGATTTGGAAGCGGGCGACAAGGCAGCGGCGATTGCAAAGCTGGAAAAGGCACTGGACGGGCGCTTCTCCCCGCTGAACTTCTGCACGAAGGATATGGTGCGGGAAGAAGTGGAGAGACTGAAAAAGTAAAGCAAAATCCCTGCATAAACACGCGAAAACATTATGCAGATGTCGCCAACTGAATCGCGCGAAAGGGTCAAGGGAGGAACTCCCTTGCAGAGGCAGAGCTTCTGGGGGCATATGATGTCAGCGGAGGGGGTGTATATCCTCTCCGCCAAGACCTGTTTTGGAGGAATCACCATGGAAAAGGAAACGCTGATTGTCGTTGGGCTGGGGAATCCGGGTACGCAGTACGCCCATACCCGCCATAACGCGGGGTTCGATACGCTGGAAATGCTCTGCCGCAAGTGGGGCGTGACGCTCAATAAGAGCAAGTGCAAGGGACTGCTGACCGAAACGACCGTGGACGGCAAGCGCGTCGTCCTCTGCGCCCCGCAGACGTTCATGAACCTGTCCGGCGAGTGCGTCAGCGAACTGCTCAATTGGTATAAAGTGCCGCTGGAAAATCTGCTGATCATCTATGATGATATTGATTTGCCCGCCAGCCGCCTGCGCGTCCGCAAATCCGGCAGTGCCGGGACGCATAACGGAATGCGCTCCATCATCGCCCATACGCCGGGGCAGAATTTCCCGCGCGTGCGGGTTGGCGTGGGCGCAAAGCCCGATGGCTGGGATTTGGCGGACTGGGTATTGAGCAAGTACACCATCCGCGAAGAGCAAATCGCCATGCAGCAGGCATTCGAGCGCGCGGCGGACTGCGTGGAGGACTGGGTCAAAAACGGTATTGACCATGCCATGCAGGAATACAATAAGACCGTGTAAGCACAGGCGTATTTTTCGTACCACGACTCATCCCAAGGAGCGCATATGAATCAGGCATTATTATCCGGCATTGCGTCGAAAGCGTATGACAAGCTGCTGAAAGCAGCGGAAAGCAAACAGCCCATCGCCGTGACGGGGCTGCCGGACACAATGGCGGCGTATATCGCGTCAAAACTCTGCGCCGATACGGGCAAAAAGGTGCTGCTGATTTCCGGCAACGACCTCAAGGCGGCGCACGACGCCGAGGACGGCCAGCAACTGCTGGAAACGGGTGTGGCGTGTCTGCCGGGCGGCGAAATTGACCTTACGCGCGGCGCGTCGAGCCACGAAAGCGCGTGGCGGCGGCTGGAAGCGCTGGCAAGGGCGCAGGAGGGGGATATCCGCCTGCTCTGCACGAGTATGGACGCCGCCTTGCAGCGCATGGGCAGCGCCGACCGCTTCCGCGAAGAGACGATTCGCCTTGCTCCCGGCGACCGAATCGACCTGAATGACCTCATTCGCCGCCTGACCGCCATGGGCTACGAGCGCGTCAGCATGGTGGAGGGCAAGGGGCAGTGCGCCCTGCGCGGCGGCATCATCGACGTGTACCCGCCGGCGTGCAGCCAGAGTTTGCGCATTGAGTTCTTCGACGACGAGGTGGACTCCATCCGCGAATTTGACTGCATCAGCCAGCGCAGCCTTGATTCGGTGGAGAAATGCACGCTCACGCCCGCGACGGAGGTATTGCTTCCACCGGTGGATGCGGAAAAGGCAGCGCGGCGGATGCGGGACGCCATCGAGCGGCAGGGGGGCGACCTGACGCCCGCAAGTTCGACGCTCTTTTCGGATTTGCCGCCCCTGCCGGAGGACGACGCGGACGCGCCGGACTTCTTCGACAAGAACATCACCCCGAAGATTCGCGAAAAGCAGCAGACTGCCGCGCGCAAGGCGGAACTCGAACGCCGCCGCGCCCAACTGATGGCGGACGCGGACATGCTGGCGGAGGGGCTGCCGTTCAAGCGCATTCGGGCGTGGCTGACCGTGCTGACGGACGATACTTACACGGTGCTGGACTGGTTCGAGCCGGAAATCGTCGTGCTGAGCGATCCGAATCTGCTCAGGAAGCGCGCGGAGGAACGCCGGGCGGGCTTTGCGGAGGATCTCGAAGGCGCGATGAGCCGCGACGAAGCCGTCAAGGAGCAGGAAACCCTGCTGATGGACTGGGACACGCTGCTGCGGCATGTGCAGGGGTATGCGACGGTCGCGGTGACGGAGTTTCTGGAGGGCATGGCGGGCGTGGCGGTCAAGGATGCCGCTGATCTTGGCGTGCAGCGCGTGGCAGGGTATTCGTCGCAGATTCGCCCGCTGGCGGAGGACTGTGACGGCTGGCTGCGTGAGGGCTACCGCGTGGCGGTGCTGTGCGGCGGCGTGGCGCGCGGTCAGCGACTGGCGGCGGCGCTGGAAGAACACGATGTTGCCGCGTCGTTCGCGGAGAAAATCGACAAACTGCCGGAAGAATGTGTGCAGGTGCTGCCCGGCACGCTGACGCACGGCTTCATCTGGGAGGAAGCGCGCCTGATTGTCGTCAGCGACACGGACGTGTACGGTACGGGCTACCGCAAGGCGAAGAAGCGGCAGGCGGCGGGCGAGAAGATAGCCGCGTTCACTGACCTGAAGCCCGGCGACTTTGTGGTGCATGAGGAACATGGCGTCGGCATTTATCTTGGCACAGCGCAGATGAAAAACGGCGGCACGCGCCGGGATTATCTGCAAATCCAGTATCAGGGGAGCGACAAGCTCTATGTGCCGATTGAGGCGCTCAGCCGTGTGCAGCGCTACATCGGCAATCCGGCGAATCCCCCGAAGCTGAACAAACTCGGCGGCGGCGACTGGCAGAAGCAGAAGGCGAAGGTCAAAGAGGGCCTGAAAAAGATGGCGTTTGACCTTGTGAAACTCTACGCGCGGCGGTCGCAGGAGACGGGCTTTGCGTTCAGCGCGGATACGCCGTGGCAGCGCGAATTCGAGGACATGTTCCCCTACGAGCTGACCCCGGATCAAGAGCAGAGCGTGAAGGAAATTACGGCGGACATGGAGTCGCCGCGCAACATGGACAGGCTGTTGTGCGGCGACGTGGGCTACGGCAAGACGGAGGTCAGCCTGCGCGCGGCGTTCAAGGCGCTGATGGACTCCAAGCAGGTTGCGATTCTTGCGCCGACGACGATTCTGGCGCAGCAGCACTACAACACGGTCTTGAAGCGCTTCAAGGGCTTCCCGGTCAAGGTGGACGTGCTGAGCCGCTTCCGCACGGCGAAGGAAACCAAGGACGTTCTGCGCCGCGTGAAGGAGGGCGAAATCGACATCCTTGTCGGCACGCACCGGATTCTGGGCAAAGACGTGCAGTTCAAAAACCTCGGTCTGCTGATTGTGGACGAGGAGCAGCGATTTGGCGTGCAGCACAAGGAAATCATCAAGAACATGAAGCATCAGGTGGATGTGCTGACGCTCTCCGCCACGCCGATTCCGCGCACGCTGCACATGTCGATGGTCGGCATCCGCGATATGTCTGTGCTGGAAACGCCGCCGGAGGAACGCCTGCCGGTGCAGACGCGCGTGATTGACTACAACAACGGCGTGATTCGCGACGCGATTCTGCGCGAGGTGTCGCGCGGGGGACAGGTGTACTTCCTCTATAACTCTGTGCAGACCATCGGCGCGTTCTATGAGCGGCTGAAGCAGCTTGTGCCGGAAGCGCGCATCGGCGTGGCGCACGGGCAGATGCGCGAACACGGCTTGGAGGACGTGATGATGGACTTCTACGGCGGCAGCTACGACGTGCTGCTCTGCACGACCATCATCGAAAGCGGCTTGGACGTGCCGACGGCGAATACGCTGATTGTCTTTGACGCTGACCGCTTCGGGCTGAGCCAGCTCTATCAGCTGCGCGGGCGCGTCGGGCGGAGCAATCGGCAGGCGTATGCGTACTTCACCATCCGCCCGGAGCGGAGTCTGTCTGAGACGGCGGAGAAGCGCCTCGAAGCCATCCGAGAGTTCACCGAGTTCGGCGCGGGCTTCCGTATCGCCATGCGCGATCTCGAAATCCGCGGCGCGGGCAATATTCTGGGGCCGGAACAGCACGGGCATCTGGCGACCGTCGGCTACGACATGTACTGCAAACTGATGGAGGAGACGCTTCAGGAGGCACGCGCGGAGCAGGAAGGTCTGCCGCCCGCGAAGCCGCACCTCGAAACGCGCGTGGACATCAAGGTGGACGCGTATCTACCGGACGACTATGTACATGACGACCGGCAGCGGATGGAGATGTACAAGCGGATTGCGAGCCTGACGACGCAGGCCGACCGCGAGGACATCACCGACGAGCTGCTTGACCGCTTCGGCGAAGTGCCGCCGGTGGTGGAGACGCTGCTGGACGTGGCGCAGGTGCGCGTGCTGGCGAATCAGCTGGGCGTGTCGCTGGTGACCTACAAGCGCGGCGGCTTCCTCGTGATGAAGCTGAACGCGGAGTATATGCCCGACCAAGCGGCGTTCATCCCCGCGATGGCGATGACCGACAAGCGCCTGATGCCATCGACCACCGCACCGGATGTGCTGCTGCTGGTTGACCCGACGCTTGGCGAATACGCGATGCTGTCCGAAGCGGTGAAGGTGCTGGGGAAGCTCAACGAGAATATTGAGACGATGCTGAAAAGGCAGAAAAAAGAAGCCAAGCCGACCGACCAGAACAGCAACAACCCAAAAGGAAAGTGATGAGCAATGCCGCAGGAAACCTTCCTGACCGCCGCGAATCCCCCCGCGCCGCTGGCGGAACGCCTTCGCCCGCAGAACCTCGATGAGTTTGCCGGACAGGAGCACTTGATCGGCAAGGGCAAAGTCCTGCGCCGCATGATTGAGGGCGATTTGGTGTCCTCCATGATTTTCTGGGGGCCGCCGGGCGTGGGCAAAACCACACTCGCGCAGATTATCGCCCATCAAACGAAGAGCCATTTCATCAACTTCTCCGCCGTCACCAGCGGCATCAAGGAAATCCGGCAGGTGATGGAGCAGGCGGAAAGCGACCGGCATTTCGGCATCCGCACGATTGTGTTCGTGGACGAAATCCACCGCTTTAATAAGGCGCAGCAGGATGCTTTCCTGCCCTACGTCGAGAAGGGGAGCATTATCCTCATCGGCGCGACGACCGAAAACCCGTCCTTTGAAGTCAACAGCGCCCTGCTGTCGCGCTGCCGCGTGTTTGTGCTGCACGCGCTGATGGAGGAGAACGTGCTGGGGCTGCTCCACCGCGCCTTGCAGGACGAACGCGGCTTCGGCGGACAGAAAGTCGACATGGCGGAGGATTTGCTGCGCGCGATTGCGGTTTTCGCCAACGGCGACGCGCGAACCGCCCTTTCGACGCTCGAAATGGTCATCCTCAATGCCGATTTGGATGAAAACGGTCAGGCGCATGTGACCCCGGAGACGGTCGCGCAGTGTACGTCGCGGCGGTCGCTGCTCTACGACAAGAAGGGCGACGGGCACTATGACCTCATCAGCGCGCTGCATAAGTCGATGCGCAATTCCGACCCGGACGCGGCGGTCTATTGGCTGGCGCGGATGCTGGAAGGCGGCGAAGACCCGCTGTATATCGCGCGGCGCGTTGTTCGCTTCGCGAGCGAGGACATTGGGCTGGCGGATTCGCGCGCGCTGGAAACGGCGGTCGCGGCGTATCAGGCGTGTCACTTTCTGGGAATGCCGGAATGCACGGTGCATCTGACGCAGGCGGTGGTGTACATGGCGATGGCGCCGAAATCGAACGCGCTGTATGTGGCATATGAGACGGCGAAAAAGGATGCGCAGGAGCAAATCGCAGAGCCTGTGCCGCTGCAAATCCGGAATGCGGAAACCAGCTTGATGAAGAACCTCGGCTATGGCAAGGGCTATGTGTACGCGCATGACACGCAGGAGAAGCTGTCCGCGATGACGTGCCTGCCGGATTCGCTGCAGGGGAAGCGCTACTATCAGCCGACGGAGCAGGGGAACGAGGGGCGGTATAAGCAGCGACTGGAAGAGATTTTGAGGTGGAAAGAGGAACATAGGGGGAAATAAGCGGAAAATCCCCCAAAAACAAAAGAGCCTTGCAGGAGCATCACGCCCTGCAAGGCTCTTTTGTATGGAGCGACTGGAAGCACACACCCAATCACAGTTCCTTTTTGAGGAGAATTATCTCTTCTGTTCGGGATTCTTCCACAAATCCGTGTTTCAGAAAAAGGCTGACAGCCGGATTGTCGATGGCAATATCATCATACAGAACGGAAACGCCGTTGCTTTTCGCCGCGGAACACAGAAAATCCAATGCTTCGCTGCCATAGCCTCTTCTTCTGCATTTCGCATAAATCATGACGTTGGCTATTTCCTGCTGCATTTCGGCATCATAGTGATAGGCAATTTCGCCAACAAACTGACCATCTTCGTTTTTGAGATACCTGTAATACCGCTTGCCATCAGGGTCAGCAATCCAGCAATCGTACCAGCCACGCCATTTATCTTCCCCAAAGGGAATTGTCCCGCCCCATGCGTGATTGTAAGACATGGTATCTTCATCCGCCAGCATCATTTGCCGAAACCACAAGTCCTCATATTTTGGCTCATACAGCGTCAGCATATTGACCTCCTGATGATGACTGTATTTCCAGATGGAAAGGCAAGAAAAAATCCGAACCCGCTTCCAATTGGAAAGTCAGATTCGGATTCTTCATGTCGTGCCGGAAGTGGGACTTGAACCCACACGACATCGCTGCCAACGGATTTTGAGTCCGTCGCGTCTGCCATTCCGCCATTCCGGCAAGCACAAAATAGTATAGCATAAAATCGGCGGTTTTGCAAGCGGTTTTCCGCGGCGGAGGAAAATTTTCGGTTCTTCACGGAAAGTTGGGGAAGCAAACAAGGGCTTAGGCGAAGCACCAAAAAGCTGCACGCGGAAGGAGCATGAAAGTGCGACCAACTCAATCGCGAAAAGGGATCAAGGGGGGGACTTCGTCCCTTTTCGTCTGCCCCTTGCAGGGTCAAGGGACAGCGTCCCTTGTGGGGTTTGGGGCAACGCCCCAACTGTTCCGCGGGCGACCAGTATGCCAAACGCGCTCAACAAGGGTGCAGGCAGCGAAGCGTCCCTGCCAGTAACTTTGCGCGTCCGCAGACGCGCCCCCAAGCTGATCTTCCCCCAAGTTTCCGTGAAGAACCAAATTTTCGGGTGCGGCGGGCAAAGAAAAGGACTGTCCCGTTTTGCAGGACAGTCCGTAGGAATTACTTCCGCAGGGTGATGACGATGTGGCGCTTCGGCTCTTCGCCCTCGGAGTGGGTGTCCACCAGCTCGTTGGGCTGGAGCGCGGAGTGAATCACGCGGCGCTCGTAGGGGTTCATGGGCTCCAGAGAAACCTTGCGGCCCGTCTTGACGGCGCGGTTCGCCATGCGGTTCGCCAGACGAATCAGCGTGTCTTCGCGCTTGGCGCGGTAGTTCTCCGTGTCCAGCGTGACGCGGGTGTAGTGATCCTGCCCCTTGTTGATGCGCAGGCTCGTCAGGTATTGCAGGGCGTCGAGCGTCTCGCCGCGGCGGCCAATCAGGATGCCCAGCGTGTCGCCCGTCATCTGCGCGAAGATGTTGTTCTCCGCGTCCGTGCCCATCGCGACGGTCACGTCAACGCCCATCAGGTGGGTCAGCTCCTTGAGGAAGCTCTGCGCCTGACCGACGGGGGAGGCGGGGTCAATCTGCTCGTCGGGAATCATGGTGACGACGGGCTTTTCCAGCGGGGCAGCGGGAGCCTTCGGGGGAAGGGGCTTGCGCTCCGGCTTCGGGGCGGATTCGCCCTCTGCCTTGGGCTGACGCGGCTTGTCCTTCTTCGGGCGGTCATTGCGCTTGCGCTGCACGGGCGCGGGACGCTCGGCGGCATCAGCAGCAGGGACGGCATCCGTCACAGCGGGAGCAGCTTCCACAGCGGGTGCTTCCACCGGGGCTTCGACCTTCGCTTCTACCTTCACCTCGGCGGGCTTTTCCTGCACGGGCTTGGGCTGTGCTGGCTTCGGCTGCGGCTTGGGCTGGGGCTTCGGCTGCACGGGTTTGGGCTGCGGCTTCGGCTGCACGGGTTTGGGCTGCGGCTTCGGCTGGGCAGCGGGCTTGGGCGCTTCCACCTTCACGGAGGACAGCAAATCCGCCAGCGGATCGTCTTCTTCGACTTCCTCTTCCACCTCATGGAGCGTCAGGCGGAGCTTGCAGGGCTTTGAGCCGAAGAGCCCGAACAGCCCTTTGCTGCCTTCTTCCAGCGTTTCCACGGTAACATCGGAGATGGTGGCATGCAGGGCGTTCAAGCCGTTCTGCAGCGCTTCTTCGTAGTTTTTGCCAGTAGCTTCGTAGGTTTTCATGATTGCTCTCCTATCACTTCAACGAACAGGTATTACTTCAACGAACCGGTATTCTTGTTGGGGTTGGCGGCTTCGAGGGCTTCCTTGCGGTCAAGGTACATGTTGATGCCCTTGGTCTGCACGATGGCAATCACGTTCGAGGCGACCCAGTAGAGGGCAAAAATCGCGTTGTAGTTGAAGCACAGAATCAGCGTGAAGATGGGGAAGAAGTAGTTCATGAACTTCATGCTGTTCTGCGCCTGCTGAGCCTGCGCGTCATCCGCGGCGGGGGTCTGCGCCGTGCCGGTGAGCTTTGTCATCAGGAACTGACCGCCGGCGGCGAGAATCGGCAGGATGAAATAGCCGTTGTAGTTCACGAAAATGTGGATGTTGAACAGCGGAATGGCCAAGTCGCTGTAGTACTTGACGTGCTCCATATAAGCGGGCAGCTGTTCCATGGTAGTGTAGATGGTCTGAATCGTTGTGTTCAGCGCATCGCCGGTAAAGGATTCCGCCGTCAGCGCAAGGCCCTTATCCGCCAGCAGAGCGAGCGTCTCCTGCGGCAGCTTGTTGAACACGGCAAGCCATTCGTTTGTGGCGATTTGACGCAGAGAATCAAGATTCGGCCAGGCCGCCGCGAAGGGGGAGTCCGGCATCCACACGTTCTTGACCCACAGCCACGAATCCAGCGCCGGATTGCCCGAGGCGATGATGTCGAACGCCTGCTGTGCCAGATGCTCGTTGGCGACCATTCTCATGGCGGTGAACATCGCGAAGAGGATCGGGAGGCTGATCAGCATCGGCAGGCAGGAGGACAGGGGATTGACGCGCTGCTCACGGTAGAGCTCCTGCAGCTTTTTGTTCATCTTGTCCGGGTCTTTTTCGTACTTCTTCTGGAGTTTTGCCTGCATGGGGGCAATCTTCTGCATCTTGCGCATCCCGACACGGCTCTTGTAGTCGAACGGCATGACGATCAGACGCACCAGCAGCGTGAACAGCACGACCGCCCAGCCGTAGTTGCCCACGAAGCTGTAAATCCATTCCAGTATGGTCTTCAGAAATTCGTTGATGCCCATGAGTTCATTCCTTTCTTAATGTGGTACAGGGGTCTTCGGGCACGGGATCATAGCCGCCTTTGGAGAACGGATTGCAGCGCAGGACGCGCCATGCCGCCAGCCGCGCACCCTTCACAGCCCCGTAGCGCTCGATGGCGGTTTGCGCGTACTGGCTGCAGGTTGGCGTATAGCGGCAGCGCGGGCCGCCCTTATAGGGGCTGATGGCGCTGCGGTAGAACTGAATCCCCCAGAGCAAGGCGCGTTTCATGGCGCATCTGGGCTTTTCGGCTGTGTCGGAAGAGCACCGTGCTTTTTCAGCAGGTAGCGCACATCCTTCTGCAGCGAGGAAAAGCTGGCAGCAGCGGCTGAGGGTCTGGCGACGACGACGTACAGGCCGCTTTTCACATCCCCCAGATAGGGCCGGAAGCATTCGCGCAGGCGGCGCTTGACCTTATTGCGGGTCACAGCGTTGCCAACCTTCTTGCTGACGGAAAAGCCGACCTTCATGCCCCGACCTTTGGCGACGAGCATGACCAAATCCCGACAAGCGGCGCTCCGTCCACGATGGTAGACATATTGGAACGCCTTGTTTTTTTGCAGCCGATAGCGTCTTTCCATTGGGTTACAGTCCTCTGTTCTCGATTGAATGATGGGCGTATGATGCTGTTTCCGGATGCGAATGCGCAAGCAGATGGCGCAGGTGAATCCGGAAATAGTATGAACCCGAAGTAAAGGAAAAGCGCGCCCGGAAGCGTACCTCGCGGGTACATCGGGCGCGCTTCATCCACGAATGGAGCGCGGATTGTCATTGGACAATCCTGCTGTCCTGTGGCGTCTGGCACATTCAGCGTCTCTGAATAAGCCTGAAAGAAAATTCTCTCAATCAGACGGTCAGGGACTTGCGGCCGCGACGACGACGGGCGGAGAGCACGCGGCGACCGTTCTTGGTGGCCATACGCGCGCGGAAGCCGTGCACTTTGCTGCGCTGACGCTTCTTGGGCTGGTAGGTACGGAACATGTTCAACACTCCTTACAAATCAAATTTCGTAACCGGAGGACAGACATCCGCCGGGGTGCTACAATACAGCCTTTACAGTATATCGGATTTTCTTCGCTTTGTCAAGGCTTTGCCGGGGACTTTTTCAGCTTTCGCGCCTTTTGGGAGCGGGATTTTTTGCCCGCCTTTTGGGCGGAAGGAGGTTACTTTTTCAAAATTTCTATCATTTCGGCGGGGGTGACGATGAAATGCCGGACGGGGTAGTGCTTCTGATTGCCTGTGACGAGATAAGCACCGTCGTCCCGCTTCTCCATGGCGACTTCATAGAACACAAGGTCGTCCATGTCAATCAGGATTTCGCCCGTCGGTTTTGGCTGCACCTCGATGCCGAACTGACGGATAGCATCCACCACTGTCCGCACGGTTTCCACCTGCAAATGGAACTTCTTCCGACACAGCACTTCCTCATACTCTGCCAGAATATCGGGATGATACAGCGGGACGATGGTGCCCGTCAGCATGGCGCGAAACACCTGTCGCGGCGGGGAATCTGGGTTCTTCGTAATCAAGGCGGACACGATGACGTTCGTATCCACGACGGCATAGCACTTCACTGCTTAACCGCCTTCCGAGCGGCGCGAACCGCTGCGATTTCTGCGTTGATTTCGTCCTGGGTCATGTCCGGCGCACCAGACGCCTGCTGGAACAGTGCGTCCAAAGCATCCAGTGCTTCCGGGCGGGTGATGGTTTCTTTGGGCAGCCTCGTAGTGAACGGCAGTCCGCGCTCCAGCTTGCTGCGGACGAGGAACATCCGAAATGCCGTGGGCAAATCCAGCCCCAGCATTTCGTAGATTTCCGAAACTTCCTCCTTCAGCTTTTTATCGACACGCACCTGAACCAATACTTGCTCTGCCATAAGAGTACCTCCTGAATTGCATTGATAGTCAATACAATAATATGCTTTCTGCATCTATATTATACAGCATTCTAATGCAAATTGCAAGAGGGCGAATTGCGCTTCTGCGCAGCTTGACACGGCAAATCATGGCGCGTGAACGAAAGCAGACATCATCAGCAGACAGAAAAGCGAATTTTTTTGCGGAGAAGTGGGGAAAAGTGCGAAATTTCCGCTTTACAAGCACGGCAAAGTGTGCTATACTGTCCCGCGGTACTCAAAGCAATCCTTTAATCCCAGCACGAGAGGCTGGAAAGGCACGCAGCGAACCGACAGAAACAGAGCTGCCTGCGCCCGACCGCGCGGTCAGACTGAATATGCGAAACATTGCGCCTTTTCCTGCGGCATCCGACGGGAAAGGCGCTTTCTTTTTGGCAAAATACCGCTGATTTCCCCGCGTGCTTCGGGGAAAATCAGCAGAGGAAAAAAGAGGAGGATTCCGACGATGATGAACATGCAGGCAGGCATTCCGAAAGCCCAGCTGATGGCGGGCGACGCGATGAACCGCGCCCTGACGCGCATGGCGCACGAGATGATGGAGCAGCTGATGCCGCTGGAAAACGTGGTTCTGGTGGGCATTCGCCGCCGCGGGGTGCCGCTGGCGCAGCGTTTGTCGGACATCATCGAGAAGTACGAGCATGTGCGCATTCCGGTGGGCGAAGTGGATATTGCCATGTACCGCGACGACCGCGATCCGGCGCAGCTGAACGTTGAGGTGCAGGAAAAGCACCTGCCGGTGGACGTGACGGGCAAGGTGGTTGTACTGGTGGACGACGTGCTGCACACGGGACGCACGGTTCGCGCCGCCATGGATGCGATTCTTGACCAAGGCCGTGCCGCGCGCATCTGCCTGGCGGTGCTGATTGACCGCGGTCATCGCGAGCTGCCCATCCGCGCGGACTTCGTCGGCAAGAACGTCCCGACCTCGAACAACGAGCAGATTGGCGTTCAAATGGAAGAAATCGACGGCGGCGACGGCGTTGCCCTCTACGACGGGCGGATGAATAGGTGACCCAAGGGGCGCTGCCCCTTGCCCCCGCAAGGGAGTTCCTCCCTTGACCCTTTCGCGCGATTGAGTTGGTGACTTTTTCATACAACTTCCGCGTGTTTATTGGGGGAACGTGGGTATCCGATAATTTGATTGTACTCCGCCACAGCGGATTTGCAATAATCGCTTTCATTTGAAAGCGGTTGACAACAGCATATATGGAGGAAGGACGGAATCACATGACCAATCAGAAACTTTCCCCGGCGAAGTTCACTCTGCTGGGTTTCCAGCACATGTTCGCCATGTTCGGCGCAACCGTGCTTGTGCCGACCTTGACGGGTCTGTCTGTCAGCGCAACCCTGCTCTTTGCGGGTCTGGGCACGCTGTTGTTCCACCTCATCACGGGCGGCAAAGTCCCTGCGTTCCTCGGTTCAAGCTTCGCGTTCCTCGGCGGCTATGCGGCGGTGAAGGCAATGCCGCAGTTCGCGGACGGCACGATGAACTGGATTCCCTACGCCGGCGTGGGCGTGGCGGTCGCGGGTCTGATTTACGTCGTTGTCGCGGGTCTGTTCAAGATCTTCGGCGCGCAGAAGGTCATGCGCTTCTTCCCGCCGATTGTCACCGGCCCCATCATTATCTGCATCGGCATGATTCTGGCGAACTCCGCCATCAACAACTGCGCCAATAACTGGCTCATCGCGATTCTGGCGGTGGTCATCGTGGTGGCGTTCAACATCTGGGGCAAGGGCATGTTCAAGATTATCCCGATTCTGCTGGGCGTGGTCGGTTCTTACGCCGTTGCGGCGGTGACGGGTCAGGTGGACTTCACCCCTGTCAAGGAAGCGGCTTGGCTGGGTCTGCCCTTCCAGTGGAAGGATACCGCGTTCTCCCTCTTTGGCGGCTGTGACGGCACGCTGCTGCTGAACTGCATCATCACCGTTGCCCCGATTGCGCTGGCGACGATGATGGAGCACATTGGCGATATGTCCGCTATCTCCTCGACGGTCGGCAAGAATTTCATCGAAGATCCGGGCCTGCACCGTTCTCTGCTGGGCGACGGTCTGGCGACGACGATGGCGGCGCTCTTCGGCGCTCCGGCGAACACCACTTACGGCGAGAACACCGGTGTGCTGGCGCTGACCCGCGTCTACAACCCGGCGGTTGTCCGCATGGCAGCAGTGCTGGCAGTCGTATTCTCCTTCTGCCCGAAGTTCGCGGAGCTGATTCACTGCATGCCCGCGGCGACCATCGGCGGCGTGTCGCTGATTCTCTACGGCATGATTTCCGCGGTCGGCGTGCGCAATGTGGTTGAAAATCAGGTGGACTTCGCGAAGAGCCGCAATGTCATCATCGCGGCGGTGATTATGTCCCTTGCACTGGGCATCAACTTCTCCAACGCGGGCGCGATTGTGTTCACCGTTGGTCAGGTGACCATCAGCCTGTCTGGTCTGGCGGTGGCGTCTCTGGTCGGCATCCTGCTGAACGCGGTGCTGCCGGGCAACGACTACGTCTTCGGCAAGAGCGAACAGGGCGATCAGGCGGTCAACTTCAAGGTGTAATGATACTACTTTCTGCATTCGCCTGCGCCATCTGCTTGCGCCTTTTCCCCGCTGACGTCCGCTCGTTCCATTTAGCGTAGCGCTGCTACGCTGCATTTCACTCGCGTTAGTCAGCGTGAAAAATTCGCGGCGCATCTCGGCACATTCTCATTTGAAAATAGTATTATAATAGTAGTAATTCCTCAAGAGCGGCATCTGTGCAAATCAGGTGCCGCTTTTCCGCATTTTCGGGGAAAATATTTTCTTTTTCCTCTTGACAATGGGCATGAAGAGGAGTATTATCACATATGAACGAATGCTCACATGTTTGTTCTCTGGACAATGCCGTCCGGCGAACAGCGTGATTCGGAATAAATAGCGGAAAGGTCGTCGGAAACCATGAAGAAGACGTGGAAAATCGACATTGACTGCCCGAACTGCGCGGCAAAGGTGGAACGCGCGCTGCAAAAGCTGCCCGGTGTGGTGGGTGCGTCGGTGAATTATGTGCAGAAGAAAATCACACTGGAAGCGGCGGACGAACGCTTCGAGGAGGTTCGCAAGGCGGCATACGAGAAGATGAAGGAAATTGAACCCGACGCGGAGATTTTCTTCGATGAAGCGCCTGCGGTGGCACAGGGGAACATGAAGAAGACGTGGAAAATCGACATTGACTGCCCGAACTGCGCGGCGAAGGTGGAACGCGCGCTGCAAAAGCTGCCCGGCGTGGTGAGCGTGTCGCTGAATTATGTGCAGAAGAAGATTACTTTGGAAGCGCCCGCTGACCGCTTCGAGGAAGTGCGCAAGGCGGCATACGCGAAGATGAAGGAAATCGAACCCGACGCGGAGATTTTCTTCGACGAAGCGGAAGAGCCGTCCGGAACGGTCTGCCCATGCGGCGGGCATCATCACGAGGACGATGATGACGACGAGCATGAGCATCACCATCATCACGACGGCGAATGCGGCTGCGGTCACGAGCATCATCACCATGACGACGATGATGACGATGACGACCACGAGCACTCGCATGAACATGGTCACGAACACGGCGGCGCGAACAAGGGCAAGAAACTGATGATTCGCGTTGCGACTGCGGTTGCGCTGCTGGCGCTGGGGCTGGTCAGCAAGACGAATCTGGGCGAAACGCACTGGGCGACGATTGTCGTGTTCATCGCGGCGTATCTGGTCGCGGGCTACGACGTGCTGTGGCGCGCCATCTGCAACATCCGCCGCGGCGAGGTGTTCGACGAGAACTTCCTGATGACGGTTGCGTCCGTCGGCGCGATGTGCGTCGCGGAATATGCGGAAGGCGTCGCGGTCATGGTACTGTACCAGATTGGCGAATACTTCCAAGATAAGGCGGTTGACAAGAGCCGCGAATCCATCACGAAGCTGATGGACATTCGCCCAGACTATGCGAATCTGGTGGACGGCAACGACAGCCGCCGCGTCAGCCCAGAGCGGGTGCGCGTGGGCGACATCATCCTCGTCAAGCCCGGCGAGAAGATTCCGCTGGACGGTGTGGTCATCGAGGGCAATTCGAGCCTGAATACCACGGCGCTGACCGGTGAATCGCTCCCGCGCGATGTGAAGGAGGGCGACCAAGTCCTCAGCGGCTGCGTCAACCTCTCCGGCGTGATGAAAGTCAAGGTCACGGTCGGCTACGGCGAATCCACCGTCGCGAAGATTCTGGCGCTTGTCGAATCCTCCGGCGACGCGAAGGCAAAGACGGAACGCTTCATCACCAAGTTCAGCCGGATTTACACGCCCGCCGTGTGCTTCTTCGCGCTGGCGCTGGCAATTATTCCGAGCCTGTTTGACGGCAACTGGACGAACTGGATTTACACCGCCCTGACCTTCCTTGTTATCTCCTGCCCGTGCGCGCTGGTTATCTCCGTGCCGCTGACGTTCTTCTCCGGCATCGGCGGCGCGTCGAAGAAGGGCATCCTCATCAAGGGCGCGACGTATCTGGAAACCCTTGCGGGGCTGGATACGGTCGTGTTCGACAAGACGGGTACGCTGACGAAGGGCACGTTCTCCGTCACGGGCGTGCATCCGGCAAAAGGCGTCACGAAAGACGAACTGCTCGACGTTGCGGCTCATGCCGAGGCGTTCAGCGATCACCCGATTGCGATTTCAATTAAGGAGGCGCTGGGGCGCGCGGTGGACATGAACCGCGTCAGCGATGCTTCTGAAGCGGCGGGTCACGGCGTACAGGCGAAGGTGGACGGTCAGCAGGTGTACGCGGGCAACGCGCGCCTGATGGAGTCCATCGGCGTCAAGGCGGCTGAACCGGCGGAAATCGGCACGGTGGTGCATGTCGCGCGCGGTGGGCAGTACCTCGGCGCGCTCGTCATCAGCGACGTCATCAAGGAAAACAGCGCATCCGCGATGGAAGCTTTGAAGTCCGCGGGCGTGAAGCGGCTGGTCATGCTGACCGGCGACCGCCAGGAAGTCGCGGCGGACATCGCCAAAAAGGTCGGCCTGACCGACTACCGCGCGGAGCTGCTGCCGGAGGACAAAGTAAGCGCGCTCGAAGGCTTGTTGGGCGACGGCCACACCGTGGCGTTCACAGGCGATGGTATCAACGATGCGCCTGTGCTGCGCCGCGCGGATATCGGCATTGCGATGGGCGGCGTCGGCGCGGATGCCGCAATCGAGGCGGCGGATATTGTGCTGATGGACGACGATCCGGCGAAGATTGCGCAGGGCGTCCGCCACGCGCGCCGGACGATGCGGATTGTGCATCAAAATATCATTTTTGCTCTTGCGGTGAAACTGCTGGTGATGGTGCTGGGCATCTGTGGCTTTGCGAACATGTGGCTGGCGGTCTTTGCGGATGTCGGCGTGGCAATGCTGGCGATTCTCAATGCCATGCGCGCGATGAAAATGAAACAATAATGGAAGAAACGGCGCGTTCTGCGGCGAACGAAATGCGGGATGCGCCGCCTTTCCGCAGAAAATGTGCGAGAAACAGAGATTTTTTTCTGAAAAGCCTTGATTTTTTCAGGAAACCATGCTACAATAAACAGCGCTGGTTTTCGCACGGTTTTCTGCCGTACTCGAACCCTAAGATTGAGCGGTGTGAACCGCCGATTAACAGTATGAACCGGGAGGTGAACGAAGTTGCCGAATATTAAGTCCGCTAAGAAGCGCGTCAAGGTGAGCGAAAAGAAGAATCTGCGCAACCGTATGATCAAGAGCGCTGTCCGCACTTCTGTCAAGAAGCTGGAGGCCGCGATTGCTGCTGATCCCCAGACTGCGAATGCACAGCTGGTTGTGACCACCTCCGCGATTGATAAGGCCGCGTCGAAGGGCGTTATGCACAAGAATGCTGCCAATCGTAAGAAGGCTCGTCTGGCCAAGCAGCTCGCCAAGGCGACTGTGTAATTTCCAGATTACATAAAAAAGCTCCTTCCTCAATCGGGAAGGGGCTTTTTTGAGTGCGCTGACGGTGAAAACAGGCAGAAAGATGGCGGCAGATGATGCGGACGAATAAACTAAAAGGAAACAGCGACGAAGGTTCGCTAAATGACGAACGATGATGCCGACCGAACGTGCTTATCGTTCGGAAATCCCAAAAGAACGCAAAAAACCGCAAAAACCTTCAAAAAACCCCTTGACGGGCGGGCAAAAAAGTAGTATACTGACAAAGCTGGTTGCGGGAGCCGCTGAAAAGCCGCTCGGGAGACTGGTACGAACCTTGAAAACGATACAGAACAATAACAACGCAAACAA
>ULQP01019292.1_pt1 | contig 54566 bp, 33 predicted proteins | sample 1954571 | NCBI WGS metagenome assembly ULQP01 (sample SAMEA4835657, study PRJEB28245) | human gut metagenome | biome: gut microbiome; material: fecal sample | place: Denmark | collected 2008 | reverse complement strand
CGGCTGCCGCTGTCTGCTGATTTCCGGCGGGCACCAGTGCGACGCGGTGCTGCGTCAGGTGCCGGGCGTTGAAGTGCTGCCGTCCCTGCGCGCGGCGGCGGATGTATTAGGAGCATAACAAATTATGGCGGATATCTTGCAGGTCAACACGGAGCTTCCGGCGGATTTCACCCCGACCGCGCCAAGCGGCTTGACGGACGAGGAGGCGGCTTCCCGCAAGCCGAACATCTCCCACCACCGCCCCGACAAATCCACCGCGCAGATTCTGGCGGAAAATCTCTTCACGCCCTTCAACGGGCTGAATGTGGCGCTGGCGGTTTGTCTGGCGCTAGTGGGCAGCTGGCGGAACATGCTGTTTCTGGGTGTCGTGGTGTCGAACACGCTGATTGGCACAGTGCAGGAGCTTCGCGCGCGCAAGACCATCCGCAAGTTGTCCCTGTTGAACGCCCCGACTGCGCACGTTCTGCGCAACGGGCAGGAAAAGACCTGCGCGCCGGATGCGCTCGTCAAAGGCGATCTGGTGATTCTCCGCGCGGGCGACCAAGTGATGGCGGATGCCGTCGTCACCAGTGGGCAGGGTGCGGCGAACGAATCCCTGCTGACGGGGGAAAGCACGCCCATGCGCAAGCAGCCGGGCGATTTTCTTCTGTCCGGCAGCTATATTTTAGAAGGAACCTTCACCGCGCAGCTGGTTTATGTGGGCGACGAAAGCTATGCCGCCCGCCTGACGCGTTCCGCGAAGGAGATTCGCCGCCCGAAATCGGTGCTGATGACGGAGGTCAACCGCCTGATTCGCATCGTCAGCGCGGCGCTGATTCCGATTGGGCTGCTTTTGTTCTGCAAGCAGTTCTTCCTCCAGCACCTTCCGCTGACAACGGCTGTCCCGACGTCCGTCGCCGCCATGATCGGCATGATTCCCGAAGGGCTGATTCTGCTGATTTCGGTCGCCTTGGCGGTTGGCGTAATCAAGCTCGGCAAGCGAAACACCCTTGTGCAGGAGCTGTACGGCATTGAGACGCTCTCCCGCGCGGATGTGCTGTGTCTGGACAAAACCGGTACGATTACAACGGGCAAGATGACATTGGATTCACTGCTGCCCATTTCGGGTGACGAGGGCGCCATGCGGACGCAATTGGGGCGCTTCCTGTCCAGCATGGACGAGCGTTCCGGCACGCTGGATGCCCTCCGCGCGGAAATTCCCGATGTGCAGGGCGAAAAGCCCGTGGCTGTCCTGCCATTTTCCTCCGAACGGAAAAAATCCGCCGTATCTTTTTCGGATGGTACGACGCTGATTTTAGGCGCACCGACGTTTGTGCTGGATGACGCGCATCTTGCGCCGATTCGCAAAATGCTTTCGGACTGCGCCGGGCGCGGCTTGCGCGTGCTGGTTTTGGCAGAAGCGGACGGCTGCGTCACCGAAACCGACACGCCCGCTATCACCCGCGTGATTGGCCTGTACCTGCTGACCGACGAGATTCGCCCCGCGGCGCAGGAGACGCTGCATTACTTCCATACGCAGGGCGTTGCGCTGAAAATTATCAGCGGCGACGACGAAAAGACGGTCGCGGCGATTGCCCGCAAGGTCGGCTTGTCGGGCGGCGCGGTGGATGCCTCCACCTTATCGGACGACGAACTCCCCGATGCTTGCGAGCGCTACGCCGTATTCGGGCGCGTGACCCCGACGCGGAAAAAGGCGCTGGTCGAGGCGCTCAAGGCGAAAGGGCATCACGTTGCCATGACGGGCGACGGTGTGAACGACATTCCCGCACTCAAGGCGGCGGACTGCTCCATTGCCATGGCGGGCGGCGCGGATGCCACAAAACAGGCGGCGCAGCTGACACTCCTGGACGCGAATTTCGCGAACATGCCGCTGATTGTCGCGGAGGGGCGGCGTGTCGTGGGCAACATCACGCGCGCGGCGTCGCTCTTCCTCGTCAAGACGCTGTATTCCTTCGCCTTGGCGCTGCTGACGCTGCTGTTCCCGGTCGAATACCCCTTCCAGCCGATTCAGCTGACGCTCATTTCCTCGCTGACGATTGGCCTTCCGGCGTTCCTGCTGACGCTCGAACCGAATCAGGACCGCATACAGGGCAGTTTCCTGCGCACGGTGCTGACGCGGGCGATTCCCGGCGCGGCGGCGGTGTGCGTCTGCGCCATGGCGGCAATGGCAGGCGTGAATTTCGGCTGGGATATGGCGGACTGCAAGACGCTGGCGGCGCTGTGCGCGGGCGCGGTCGGGCTGATGATGCTCTATTCCGTCTCCGTCCCGCTGACGAAGCTGCGCGCGGCGGTGTGCACCGTCATGACCGCCGGATTCGTGCTGGCGGTGTGCTATTTCAAGCAGATTTTCTATTTTGAGCCCCTGACGCTGGCGCAGTACGGCGCGCTGGCAGGGCTGATTGTCCTTGCCGCGCTGGTGATGACGGCGGTTTCGTGGGCGGCAAAAAGACTGCCGGAGAAAAAAGGATAATAGCAAGAAGGACGAGGCGGAAATGCTTCGTCCTTCTTTGTGTTATACTACTTCCTGATAAAAATGCACCATGATGCGCGGCGCGTTCAATCATCCTTTCGCTTGGGCAGCACCGCTTTTTCTGTATGCGGAGGGCGACATGCCCTCATATTGCTGGAAAACCCGGTTGAAGGTCGCAATGCTGCCGAAGCCCGACTGCCCCGCAATGGATGTAATCGAATCATCCGTCCGTTCCAGAAGCTGCTTGCAGAGCGTCAGCCGCTGGCGGGTCAGGAATTCGTGGAACGATATGCCCAAGCAGTCGTAGAAAAGGCGCTCGAAGTGGTAACGGCTGTACCCGCTCTTGTCCGCCATGTTCTGCGGGGTCAAATCCTCTGCGCAGTGCGCCATCACATAGTCGCGAATGTCAACAAAGAGCATCTGCGTCTGCTCCTTGTGGCGGACACGGCGGTTCAGTTCAGTGCCGTGTTCCTGCGCGTGGCGGCGGAGCAGGTCAATGAGCATCCGGCTCAATTCCAGCCGCGCGACCGTTAATCCAAAGCGATCCTGCGCCACCCCAGCCTCAGCTGCAGCGGTCTTTACGCGCTGCTCAATTTCGGGCGCGCTGCCCTTGCGAATCACCACGCACGGCTGGAGGGCTTCTTCTACCGCCAGCAGACCGTCGATAATGAACAGGCGCTCGCGGTCAAGGAGGAAGTAATAGCGTTGACCGGTCGGGGGTGTGTGGATTTCGTGGACGACGCCGGAGGGGATAACCATGATATCGCCCGGATGAAGAAGATAGCGCTCGTTTTCGACGATAACAGTGAGGTTCTCGGCGATAACCATGATGACCTCATAGGACATATGCCAATGCGGGAGGTAATCGCAGGTTTGGGTGTTATCATAGAAACGGATGCCCTGACTGCGGTCTTCGCCGAATTCTTCCTTTTGGCGCATGTACCACATGTTGCTCTTCACGGCGTTACGTCCTCCTTTCCGGCTTTTTGCTCGCCCCTTGACTTCTTCGGCGCGGGCGCGCCTTCAAGGTGCTGTTTTCTTCATCATAGCCGTTTCGGGCAGAAATGTCAATCACGGCAGGCGCGAAATTCCGATTTGAGATGCGGAATTCATCACTTTGGTTGAATTGTATAGAAAATCACAATCTATACTCGTTTCATCGGTACAAAAATCGCTAAAAATGAGAGATATTTCACTAAAAATGATTAGCGTCAAATGTGTAATCGGGCGATAATAAAGCCAGATGAACGATGTTCGTCGTTGCGCAATTCAAAGGGAAGGAAGGGATCCTTTTGCAATCTACCAAGGCGATTGTCCGCCGGGATTTGACCGGGCGTTCCACCATGCGGTGGGGAACGTACTTGAAGCGATACGGCACGCTATATCTGCTGCTGCTCGTGCCGCTGGCGTTCTTCATCATCTTCCGCTACGTTCCCATGTCCTACATTCTGCTGGCGTTCAAGAAGAACAACATTCTGAAAGCGCCGTGGCTGCTGGATTGGGCGAAAAACGGCGGCTGGGAATGGTTCATCAAGGCATTCAACGATAAGAACTTTATCGATGCGCTGAAGAACACCATCATCCTGAACCTGCTTGACCTCGTTATCGGCACGCCGATGCCCATCTTGATGGCGCTGCTGCTCAACGAGCTGGCGTTCCCGAAGTTCAAGCGCGTCGCACAGACCATGCTGTACCTGCCGCACTTCCTGAGCTGGGTTATCATCTCCAGTCTGTCGCTGCGGCTGCTGGCGACCAACGACGGCTTGATCAACCAGATATTCGGCACAAACATCGCCTTCTTAGGCACGGAGAACAACTGGCGCGCAACCTACATCGTGCTGGGCATTTGGAAAGAATGCGGCTGGAACACCATTATCTACCTCGCCGCGCTGACCGGCATCAGCCCGGAACTGTACGAAGCGGCGGAAGTGGACGGCGCGAGCCGCCTGCGCAAAATCTGGCACATTACCCTGCCGGGCATCCGCTCCACCATCATCATCCTGCTGATTATGAACCTTGGCCGCATCCTCGGCAGCGAGTTCGACCGTCCGTTCACCCTGAGCAACCCGCTGGTTGAGGGCGCAAGCAAGACGATTTCCATCTTCGTCTACGAGCGCGGCATCAAGGGCAACCAGTTCGCCCTGTCCACAGCGGTCGGTCTGTTCCAGTCCGTCGTCTGCGTCATCTTCCTGCTTGCCTCGAACGCACTGGCGAAGAAGTTCGACGAGCCGGGCATCATGTAAGGAGGCTGCGATATGGCGACGACAACTACTTTCAACGGCAAAAAAGTCCATCAGGGCATGATCAAGTCCCAAAAGACCCGCGTGGGCGACTTCATCATCGCCTTCATCATCTTTCTGACGATGTTGATTTGCCTGCTGCCGATGGTCAACGTGCTGGCAAGCTCCCTCTCCTCCAGCGAACACCTGATTCGCAACGACGTGTTCCTCTGGCCCAAGGGCTGGAACTTTGAGGCGTACAAGACCATTTTGAGCGACAGCAAGTACACATGGTCGCTGGCGTGGACGGGCATTCTGACCGTCGGCTGCACGGTGCTGAGCCTTGTGCTGACCGTCTGCACCGCCTTCCCGCTGATTTACAAGAATCTGCGCGGCGGCAAGGTCATCAACTTCATCATCCTGTTCACGATGTACTTCAGCGCCGGCACGATTCCGGGCTACATCCTGCTGAACAACCTCAAGATGCTCAACACCCCGTGGGCGCTGATTCTGCCGAACTGCATCAGCGTGTTCAACGTCATCGTGCTGCGTTCGTTCTTCTACAGCGTGCCGGACAGCCTTCGCGAGGCGGCGGAAATCGACGGCGCAGGTCCGATCCGCACGCTGGTGACGGTGTATCTGCCGCTGTCCCTTCCCTCTCTGGCGACGCTGGCGCTGTTCTACGCCGTCGGCCGCTGGAACGGCTTCTCTGATGCGCTGATGTACCTGAAGTCCAGCAAGGCGGAAAAGTACTGGCCGATTCAGCTGCTGCTGTACAACATCATCAAGAACTCCACGCAGAGCGGCGAAATCGCCACGCAGGAAGGCTTCTTCAGCGCCGGCGTTTCCAAGACGATTCAGATGGCGTCCGTCATGTTTGCAACCGTGCCGATTCTGCTGGTGTACCCGTGGCTGCAGCGCTATTTCGTCACCGGCGTCACGATTGGCGCAGTCAAGGGCTGATGCCCTTGCGTGTGTTTCCAAATTCGCCCGGCAGCATTTTCAGCATCTTTTCTTGCACTTCCGCGTCTTCAAACCTCGATTTACATCCAGTAAACCTTCGGTTTTCATCCTTGAATTGCAAGAAAATCTGCTCGAAACTGCACCGGTCTCATTTTAGAAACACACGCTAACAACACCGTATTTCAGGGACGTGTGAGCCCTGCAAATAAAAAGGAGGAACCCCCTATGAAACGCATTGTGTCTCTGGTTCTTGCGCTCGCGATGGTGCTGTCTCTGTGCATCTTCACGACCGCATCCGCGGACAACGGCTTTGTGGACGGCAAATTCACCGAAACCCGCCACATCACCGTGGAAGTCTACAACCGTTACAATGACGGCGGCTCTGACCCGACCAGCAGCGTGTACGCGCAGTACATCAAGCAGGGCATGCTTGACAAGTACAACGTGGACGTTGAACTGGTGTCTGTCGGCCGCTGGACGGAAGTTGACGACCTGAACAACCTGCTCGCCACCGGCGACGCGCCCGACGTGTGCGTCACCTACTCCTACCCGACGATCCAGACCTTCGCGGGCATGGACGGCATCATCGACCTGAATCCGCTGCTGACCGAATACAAGGATCTGCTGCCGGATCTGTGGGCGCTGCTGAGCGACTACAACATCTACTACGATCAGGATCCGGAAACCGGCTCTGTGTGGGCGATTGAAGCGGTGCTGGCGGACTCCGCCCGCATGAACACCTTCATCCGCAAGGACTGGCTGGATAAGCTGGGTCTGGCGATCCCGACGACCGAAGCTGAATTCCACGATTGCCTCGTGGCGTTCCGTGACAACGCCGAGCTGCTGCTGGGCGCGGACGCGGCCAAGATGGTTCCCTTCTCCATCAGCACCGATATCGGCTGGCGCGCTGACCTGCTGAACGTCTCCAAGGTGCCGGAAGATGTGTCCGACGAAACGCTGTATGTCTACGGCTACGACGACCGTCACCTGCTCTACCCGAACTACAAGGAAGGCATCCGCGTGCTGAACCAGTGGTACAACGAAGGTCTGCTTTGGAAGGACTTCGCGCTGTACACGGACGCAAGCGTTGAGGACGACATGATGAAGTCCGGCTTCGTCGGCGCTTTCATGCACAACTGGGATTACCCCTACCGCAATGGCGAGGACTCCATTCAGGCGAACCTGACCCGCGCTTACGGCGCAGACGCTGGCTTCATCGCCGTGGACTGCTTCCAGAACGACGCTGGCATCACCCGCAAATATCTGGCCGACCGCATTGACCGCAAGGTGTTCTTCCCCGCGACCAACGACGAACCGCTGGCTTCCCTGCTGTACCTGAACTTCATCTCCTCTGAAGAAACCATCAAGTTCCTGCAGACCGGCAAGGAAGGCGTCACCTACAAGATGACCGAAAGCGGCGCATATGAGATGATTAACGCCACCGGCGAATGGATCAAGAACTCCAACCTGAACATCGACCACACCATCACCGTCAACGGTCTGTATCTGGGCGATGCCACCGCGGCGACCACCGCGCTGAGCTACCCCGGCGTGAATCCTGACGTCATCATCACCGCAAACACCTACGGCAAGCTGAACGGCCGCATCGTGAAGAAGTTCTCCTGCGGCGCAATCTCCGCGGAAGAAGACGTCGGCACGTCCCTGACCTCCAAGCGCGACGCTATGCTGACGCAGGCGGTTGTCGCTCCCGTTGACCAGTTCGACTCCGTGTACGACAAGGGCATGGCGGACTACCTCGCTTCCGGCGGTCAGGACATCATCGACGAACGCCGCGAAAAGCTGGAAGCCATCTACGGTGTCCATGTGGACTAATGCCTGACGCGCGTTTGCGCTGACAGCACAAAAACGCACCCCGCAAGGATTGAACTTGCGGGGTGTTTTCATGTGGATTTTTACGGATTCTGATGAATGCTGTTCTCCGCTGCTTTGCTGCCTTGCCGCAAGGGAATTCGCCTCTGCGGAGGCGGCAAAGGGGCATGAAAACAGACGGATGTCTGCGGTCGCCCTCTTGATTCCTTCGCACGCACGCCCGTGTTTCTCGTTTTTTATCGCAGTTCTTCCCGCATCCGCCCCGGCGTGGTATGAAACCGCTCCGCAAACATATGCCGGAACAGCTTGTAGTTCGTGAAGCCGTGCTTCTCCAAAATCTCATGCAGCGCCGCGTCCATCGTCACTAAATCCTCATACACCTTCGACAGCCGATACTCGTTCAGGTAATTCAGGTACGTCACGCCTGTGTTCTCCTTGAAAAAGCGGCAGAACGAATTCGGGTGCATGTGTAGCGTTGCCGCAGCATCACTCAGGGCGATATTCTCCCGATAATGCGCCTCGGTGTACGCAATCACCGCTGACAGCCGCTGACGGTTCTTCTCGCGCCGGAAGATGCTGCCTTCCGTCACCGGGCACGAAAACTCCTCGTAGAGCAGATAAGTGATTTCCAGCAGCAGACTCGCCATGCGAATGTCCCTAAAGGGCGAATCGCTGCTGGCTGTATGCTGCATTTGCAGCAGCTTCTGTTTCACGCGCTCGATGGCCGCCGTCATCGTCGGATTCGTCGTCTCCGCGTCCCAGATGAACTGGCGCGAACGCGTTTCCGGCGCGAAGTCCCCCAATTTCTCGGTCGGGATTTGCAGCACAAGAGCATTGTTGCCGGACAGGCTGATGGTGGCGTGGAGAACGTAAGGGCTGATGCAGATGCACTGCCCTGCGTGAAGCTGCCAGTGGTGCTGCTCGGTCTCGACGGTCAGCTCGCCGCTGAGGATATAAATCAGTTCCAGCGCGTCATGCCAGTGCATAGGGACGTAGCTGCGCGCGACTTCTGCGTACTCGTAGTGCGCGTGACCGGCAATGTTCAGCCGGATGTTCTGGTCATCCATGCGGGAGCTTCCTTTCTGGCGAAATGCCGCTTTTCATCTGCTTGATTTCGGATTTTGGCGCAAAATCCGCCTTACCGCCATTGTAGCATAAGGCGAAACGGGATGCAAGAGGGGAAAAATCGGCGAATACGCTGGGAAAACAGGGGAAAAACAATTTTCAGGCAAATTCGGGGTTGACAAATGCATAGCAACATGGTATGATTCTCTTATCCGCAGAGGAAAGGAGTTACGCGCTATGAAGTTCGCTGCTGCGATGATGAACATGATGATGCCCATGTGCATGTGCAACATGAGCATGTTTCGTCGTGCCGCGAATTCGATGCGCCATTCCGCCTGACGGATGGCTGGAGGATGAAAGCAATTCCTCCGGCAGAACCTACCGCAATTGTTGGGGAGGCTGCATCGAAGAGATGCCGGCATCCCCTGTTTTTTTGCCCGGACGATTTCGGGAAAGGAAAGGCAAACATCATGAGCAACGAAGCACCCCAGCAGACGCTTAAGCAGCCGGTTCAACCACCCATGCAGATTGAGCTGCAGAACGTCAAGAAGGTCTACCCCGTAACCGGCGGCGAGGTCGTCGCGCTGGACAACATCAGCCTGAAGATTCGCAAGGGCGATATTTTCGGCATCATCGGTCTCTCTGGCGCAGGCAAGAGCACCCTCATCCGCTGCATCAACCGCCTCGACACGCCCACGGAGGGCAAAATCCTCATTGACGGGCAGAACGTGCCGGACATGAACAAGCAGCAGCTTCGCCAGATGCGCCGGAAGGTCAGCATGATTTTCCAGCAGTTCAACCTGCTCATGCAGCAGACGGTCGCGAAGAACATCGCGTACCCGATGGAGTGCATCGGCGTGCCGCGCGCGAAAATCAACGCCCGTGTGAAGGAACTGCTTGAAGTTGTCGGGCTGGAAAGCAAGGCGAAAGCATACCCCGCGCAGCTGTCCGGCGGTCAACGCCAGCGCGTCGCCATCGCCCGCGCCCTCGCCAGCGACCCCGAAGTGCTGCTCTGCGACGAAGCAACCAGCGCCCTTGACCCCATGACGACGCAAGCTATCCTCCGCCTGCTGCAAAAAATCAACCGGGAGATGGGCATCACCATCGTCGTTATCACCCACGAAATGGCAGTTATCCGTCAAATCTGCACCCACGTCGCGATTCTCGACGGCGGTGTGATTGCCGAAGAGGGCAGCGTCGACGATGTGTTCACCCACACCCGCAGCGAAGCAGGCAAGCGGCTGTTCGGCATCGTCGCGAGCGAAAATCACGAGCAAGTGCAGGAGAAACCTGCCATCCGCATCGTCTTCAACGGCGAAACAATCGCTGAGCCGATTGTCGCTGACCTCATCCTGCACCTCGGCGTGCCGCTGAGCATCCGCAGCGCGGACGTGCACACACTCAACGGCGCACAGTACGGGCAGCTGCTCATCAGCCGCCCCGACGACCCGATGGTCTGCCACCGGGCGATTGAATACCTGAAAGAACGCGGCTTGACGGTCGAGGAGGTGCGCGCATGAGCATGACGTGGGAACGGCTGGGTTCCATGCTGCTGGAGGAAACAGGCAATACCCTCCTGATGACCCTGCCCGCAACATTTTTTGCCTACCTGATTGGTCTGCCGCTGGGCGTCCTGCTGGTCATCACCCGCAAGGACGGCATTCTCCCGAAGCCGACGCTGAACCGCATTATCGGCGTAATTGTCAACCTGCTCCGCTCCGTGCCCTTCATCATCCTGATGGTGATGCTCTTCCCCGCAACGCGCGCGATTCTCGGCCGCGGCACAGGCACGGTGTCCATCATCATCCCGCTGACGGTCAGCGCGTTCCCGTATGTGGCGCGCATGGTCGAGGGCAGCCTGCTGGAAGTGGACAACGGTGTGGTGGAAGCTGCACAGGCGATGGGTTCGACGACCTTCCAGATTGTGCGGAAGGTGCTGATTCCCGAAGCCATGCCGTCGCTGGTCAACGGCTTCGCGATCTGCATCACCACGATTCTGGGCTACACCGCGATGGCGGGCACGGCGGGCGGCGACGGCTTGGGCAAGGTCGCAATTACCTACGGCCTGAACAAGCGGCAGTACGACGTGATGTACGCGGCAAGCATCGTGCTGGTGCTGCTGGTGCAGTTCTTCCAGATGGGCGGCACTTGGCTCAGCCACGCGATTGACCACCGCCGCCGCAAATAAGGATAAACACGCGGACGCTGCATGGGCGTGTCACCAACTCCATCGCGAAAAGGGTGTCGAGAGGGTCGAAACCCTTGCGTCTCCCCCGAATCGTTTCATTCACCCGTATGGTGTTTGAATAAATAGGTTTCCCGAAAATGAAAGGAGTGCTTACAATGAAGAAGCTCTTTGCTCTGGCTCTGGCGCTGGTTCTGGCGCTGTCCCTGACGGTTGCGTCTGCGGACGAACTGAAGGTCATCCGTGTTGGTGCGACGGCTGCCCCGCACGCAGAGATTCTCGAATCCGAAGCGGTGACGGCAAAGCTGGCGGAACTGGGCTACAAGCTCGAAGTCGTTGTGTACGAAGGCTATGTGCTGGAGAATCCGGCGGTTGCTGACGGCACGGACGATGCGAACTATTTCCAGCACAAGCCCTACCTCGACTCCTACAACGAAACCGCTTCCGAGAGCGAACAGCTTGTGTCCGCGTTCACCGTGCATTACGAGCCCTTCGCCATCTACTCCAAGAAACTGACCAACCTTGCTGACCTGCAGGACGGCGCGCACATTGGTCTGCCGAACGACCCCTCCAATGAAACCCGCGCGCTACTGCTGCTGGAGGCTGCTGGTCTGATCACCGTGCCGGAAGGAACGACCGCTGCGTCTTCCCTGACCAAGTACGACATCACCGCCGAAATGAACCCCCACGGCTATGTGTTTGACGAAGTGGCGGCTGAACTGCTTGCCCCCACCCTCGAAGACTACGACATTGCCGTCATCAACGGCAACTACGCGCTGGACGCTGGCCTGAAGCCCACCACGAACGGCCTGTTCGTCGAAGCGGCTGACTCTGAGTTCGCTACCCTGTACGCAAACATCGTCGCGGTTCGCCCCGCTGACCTTGATTCCGACTGGCTGAAGGCGCTGCACACTGCGCTGACCTCCAAGGAAGCCTACGACTACATGATCACCACCTACGAAGGCGGCGTCATCCCGACCTTCACTGTGGAAGACGCGGAGTAATTCGCGGATACCGCAAGACCGTCTGCAAGCACGCAGGCGGTCTTTTTTCGTCAGCGGAAGTGGGAGTAGCGGAATTCGCATGAGCGATTTTCCCCGCAGCAAAAAGACCAGCACCGAGAGAAACAGCTTCTCCCGATGCTGGTCGGTTGGATTTGCTTGCGGGTACTCCGGCTTGTTTGCACTTCCCCTGCCCTTGGGTTAAGCGGCTTTATCCCCTTCCAGTGTCTTTAGGGATTTCCGCCCTTGAAAAAACACGCAGGTCGCGACCCCCATCAGCGCCAGCGCCGCATAAAAGCACGCCGCGCCGCTGCCTTCATCCCGTCCGAACAGCATTTCCAGCCACGGCAGCGGATTCCGCATCAGCGGCCGAAACACCGCATCCACCAGCGCCCCGCCCAGCGTATACCCGACCGGGATTGTGAAGAATTGCAGCGCATTCCGCACCGCATACACCCTTCCCTGCATTTCTTCCGGGATGTTCAGCCGCATCAGCGCATCAAGATTCGCACTCATGACGGGAATCAGCAGCCACCCCAGCGCAGCGCCCACGCACCATGTCGGCAGATTCTGCCCGAAGGCGAGCAGGAAGTTCTCCGTGCCCATCGAGACGAGCAGACAGCCGCACACCACCCGCACGCGGCTTTTCGGCGCGGGGAGCAGGACGGCGAGCAGGCTGCCGATCAGCGTCGCCAGCGCGGTCACGGTGGAGAAGATGCCCATGGCAGTCTCCCCGCCCCAGCTCCGCGAGAGCAGCAGCGACGGCAGCGCAGCTTCGTACATGGACGAGACGAGGTTAATCGCCGCGAGGTACAGCACGAGCGTCAGCAGCCCGGGCGCTTGGCGGAAGAACCGCAGCCCCTGACGGGTCGAATCAAGGAAGGATTCGTGCGGACTGCCAGTTTGCCGCTTCGGAATACGGATGAAGCACAGCAGCGCCGTGAACGCGACGGCGAATGTCGCCAAATCCGCGAACATGACTGCGCGCAGACCGCCAAGCGTCATCAGCGCCATTGCCAGCACAGGTGTCAGCAGCCCGGACAGGCTGGACGAGAGATACCGCAGTCCACCGACCCGCTGGTACTGCGATTTCGGCAGCAGCGCGGTCGTTGCGGCTTCGCTGGCGGGCTGCTGGAGCGTGTTCATCAAGCCGTTCAGCGCGTTAAGAAGGTACAAGTGCGTGATTTGCAGCCGTCCCGTTTGCAGCAGGACGAGCGCCGCGACGGTTGTACACGCGGCAAGCGCATCGCTGACGAGCATCGTCCGGCGCGTATCGAGGCGGTCAACCAGCGCGCCGCAGAACAGGCTGAATACCACATACGGCGCGTAGCTGCTGACGGTCAGCAGCGCGGTGGACAGCGCCGACCCGCTCTGCTGATACGCCCAGATAACAAGCGCATAGCTGGTCATGGCGCTGCCGAGCGACGAAAGCGCCTGCGTCGTGAACAGCAAAAGGAATGTGCGCAATTCGCGCAGAGACTCAAAAAACGAATGCAGTTTCATATGGCTTTGCTCCTTCATGCAAATAATCCGCATGGATGGAATGCCATTTTTAGATGAAAATGCCCCAAGATGCGCCGCGAATTTTTCATCCAGGCTAACGCGAATGAAACGCAGCGTAGCAGCGCTACGCTAAGTGGAATGAGCGGACGCATGAATGGAAAAGGCGCAAGCAGATGAGGCAGGTGAATCTAAAAATGGCATACTGCGCAAAGCCGCAGGACGCTCCATGCAACGCCCTTACGACGCGCATGGAGCCAATGCAGTCATCAAAATCACGGTTTTCACCCCGCTTTTATGCGTTCAGTGTGTAGATGCGGCTGATTTCGCCGTCAATGTCACTCCGGCTGTCCAGATAGGTGCAGCCGTATTTTTCGTACACATTCGCGTGGTCGGTCGCGATATAGACGCGGTTTTCCCCATTCTGTCGGGCGATTTCCGCCAGTTCGTGCAGCAGCTTTCCGGCAATTCGCTGATGACGGTACGCGGGGAAGGTGTACACGAAGCCGCACCACGGGCGAAGTTCCGGTGCATCCACGCAGTCGCGGTCGGTCAGCGTCGCAAAGGCGGCGATTTGGTCGCCCGCCATCAGAAAGTAGCAGTCGCCCGCACCGAGGGTGTGATGGAACTGTTCCTTTTCGAGCAGCTCCGTCAGGAACTTCGCCGCGCCCCACTCGCAGGCGCGAAGCTGTGCGAGGAGTTGGGGCTGGTTAGGCGAAGTGAAGTAGGATGTCAGGTACATGGTGGATTTTCCTCCGATGGGTCAGCAGTGCTTGTGAATAAAGTCCGCGATGATTTGCAGCACTTCCCCCGTCCAGAAGGGCGCGCCGCCGTGGTTGACGCCTGCCAGCTCGATGTAATCCGCATCGACATCGTTCTGCGTCAGGCGCTCGTAGAGCGTCCGGCTATGCGCAACGTTGACCTGCGCGTCGCTGTCGCCGTGGAGCAGGAGAATCGGCGGAACGGCGTGTCCGGGTGCGAGATAGGTTTGTGCGCTGGCTTCCGCGAGTTTTTCCGGATGTTCCTGCGGGCAGGACACGCCCAGCAAATCCGCAGTCGGGTGGAAAGTCGCGGGCATATTGGCCGGAACGCCTTCTTTTGCGCAGAGGAACAAGTCGCTCGGCGCGGATTCCGCAATCACGCCGCGAATCGGGAAATTCAGCAGTTCCGACACATCCGCAATTCCCGCCGCCTGACGCAGCGCCGTCAGCAGCGCAATATGTCCGCCGGAGGAATTGCCCATGAGGAAGGTGCGCGCCATGTCGATATGGAACAGCTTTGCGAGTTGTTCTGCGATATAGTGGATGGCGCGGTGCACATCCTCTACCTGCGCGGGGAAAGGCGCGATTTTCGATTCGCGGTACTGCACGGATGCAACAGCGAATCCCCTTTCCGCAAGTTTTGCCAGTGCGGGAATGCCGTTGTACATTTCCTGCTGATACCACGCGCTGCCGGGCAGAAAGGCAATCAGCGGCACGGTTTCGCCATCCTGCCATTGCGGGCGGTACGGGATGATGAGCTGCATTTTCCGCTGCGTTTCGCCGTAGGTGGCGTAGGTAACATCGGGGATGTAGAGGTATTCGAGGGTGTCGAGGGAGACGGTGCGGGTTTGGCGCATAATGAGGATGTCTCCTTTCCTGCTATCGGGTCGCGCCCATTCGGCGCGACAATATGCGAGTAGTGGATAGAGCAGCTTGAGGGCGCTCCTGCGGGAGCGCGAAGTTACTGGCAGGGACGCTTCGCTGCCTGCGCCTTTTGTTGGTGGCTTCCTTGGAATTGAGCGCCCGAAAAACAGTTGGGGCGTTGCCCCAAACCCCACCAGAGGCGCCGCCTCTGGACTCCGCAAGGGGCATTGCCCCTTGACCCTTTTTTCGGCGCCCGGCTTGGTCGCTTTTCCCCTACTCCGCTTTTATGCGGCTTTATGCCTTTGCCATCGCCCCATCCAAAATCTCCAGCCCCTGTTCCTCCTGGAACTGATTCGTATACAGCTGATAATAATACCCCTGTTTCGCAATCAGCTGCTGATGCGTCCCATTTTCCGTAATCTTGCCATTCTGAATCACCAGAATCCGATCCGCCGAGCGAATCGTAGAGAGTCGATGCGCAATGATGAAGCTCGTCCGCCCCGCCAGCACCTTCTGAATCGCGTGCTGAATCAGCTGTTCCGTTTCCGTATCAACCGAGGACGTGGCTTCGTCCAGCACGAAAATAGACGGATTCGTCAGAATCGCGCGGGCAAAGGAAATCAGCTGCTTCTGACCGGTGGAGAGGCGGTTGCCGCCCTCGCCAACGTCCGCCTGATAGCCATCCTTCATGTTGCGGATGAAGGGTTCCGCGCCGACCATGCGGGCGGCTTCCGCCACTTCCTCGTCGGTGGCATCAGGGCGGCCGTAGCGGATATTATCCGCAACCGTGCCGGAGAAGAGATGCGGCGACTGCAGGACGTAGCCGAGGTTGGACTGAAGCCACAGCTGACTGCGCGTGCGGTAATCCGCGCCGTCGATGAGGATTTTGCCCTCCGTCGGCTCATAGAAGCGGCAGACGAGGTTGACGATGGTGGACTTGCCGCTGCCGGTTTCGCCGACAAGGGCAATGGTCTGCCCGTGCTGGATATGCAGGTTGAAGTGCTCCAGCACCTTTTCGCCCTCTTTGTAGCGGAAGGTGACGTCCTCGAAGTCAATGTCGCCGATGAGCTTGGGCCAGTTTTCGGTCTTGGGGTGGAAATTGTCGCCGTATTGCGCCACCACTTCGGGAGAATCCACAATATCGGGTTCCGTTTCCAGCAGGCTGATGACGCGCTCCGCCGCCGCCTGTGCGGATTGCAGTTCCGCGAAGATGCGGGCAATATCGCGCACGGGCTGGAAGAAGCTGACGGTGTAGTTGATGAACATGGTCAGCGTGCCGACGGTCATGGCGACGCCGAAAACGTGCGTACCGCCGATGACGCTGTTGCCACCCTGCCAGAGCGCATACGCCGTCGCCAAAGACCCCAGCGACACGACGATGGGCAGAAAGAGGTTCGACAGCGTCGCCGCGCGGATGGACGCGGAACGCATGGAAGCGGAAACCGTCTCAAATTCCTGGATGTTCAGTTCTTCGCGCACAAGGGTTTTCGTCGTCTTTGCGCCGTTGATGCCCTCATTGAAGCCCGCGGTAATCTGGCTGTTGTTCTTGCGCACCTGACGATACGCCGCGAGAATCGCCTTCTGGAACTTCCAGCTGATGACGGCCAGCGGCGGCAGCACCAGCATGACGATCAGCCCCAGCCGCCAGTTGATGGTCAGCATCCGCACGGCGCAGGCAACCAGATACACCGCGCCCCAGCACAAGTCCACCAGCGACCAGCCGATGGTGTCCGCGAGGCGCTGCGTGTCGTTGGTCAAGCGGGACATAAGGTAACCTACGGGCATCCGGTCGTAATAGGAGAAGGGCAGTTCCTGCAGTTTCTGGAAGCCGAGCTTGCGAATCAGGTAGCACGTTCCGGTTTCGACAATGCCGCACTGCCGCAGAAAGCCGAAAATTGTTCCGACCTGCACCGCCGTCAGCAGCGCATACGCCACGACGAACCCAACCATCCCAGCCGTGCTGTGGTTAGCAATGAACACGTCAATCGCGTAGGCATTCATGTTCGGCATAATCACGTCGATGATTGCAGAAACCGCCATGAAAAGCACAACCGCAATCAGGTTCTTGTGGTACGGCTTTGCAACCTTGATGAGCTTGCGCCACAGGGAGAGATCAAATCGTTTGGTATAATCCTGTTCCTGAAAGGACTGCATATCAGTTCACCCCTTCCGCCGCCTTGGCCTGCGTCAGTTCTTCCTCCAAGGCGTTCTGGATGCTGTTGATGCGCTGGTACAGGCCCGGCTGGCTGCACAGCTCAGCGTGCGTGCCCTGCTGCGTAATCTGCCCGTTCTCCAGCACGAGGATGAGGTCAGCCTGCGAGAGCGTCGTCACGCGGTGGCTGATGATGAGGGTGGTCACGTCCTTCTGCTCGTGTCGGAGGGCAGCGCGAATCTGCGCGTCCGTCTCGGTATCCACGGCGGAAAGGGAGTCGTCGAAGATGAGGATGTTGTTGTCCTTAAGCAGCGTGCGCGCAATAGCGATTCGCTGCTTCTGTCCGCCGGAGAGCGTCACGCCGCGTTCGCCCACGACCGTCTCCCAGCCCTTATCCGCCTTGGCGATGAAGCCGGATGCGCTGGCGATATCCGCCGCGTGCTCAATGCGTTCCGCCTCCTGTTCCGGCGCGGTGATGCCCACGTTCTCCCGGATGGACTTGGAGTACAGGAACGGCTCCTGCAGAATCAGGCCGACGTGTGCGCGCAGATATTTGCGGTCAATCTGCTGAATATCCACACCGCCGATGGTGATTTTGCCGCTCGTGGGCGTATACAGCCGCTGCAGCAGGTACATCATGGTGGATTTGCCGCTGCCCGTGCCGCCCAGCACTGCCGCCGTCTTGCCCGCGGGGATGGTGAAGGACACGTCGCGCAGCACCGGCACGTTGTCATCCGGATAAGCGAAGGACACATGGTCAAACACAATATCGCCGTGCAGGTCGGGCTTCATGGCGTTCGGCTCATCCGGCTCAGCTTCCTCATGCAGAATCGCCTGCACGCGTTTCATCGAGACCATTGCTTTGCCCGCGTCGGACAGAGTGCGGCCCAGCTGACGAATCGGGAAGAGCAGCATCCCCAGCGTGGAGGTGAAAACAATCAGCGTACCGACAGTAATCCAGCCGTTGCAGGCGTAGATGATGCAGACCACCAGTGTCAGCAGCGTCTGCGTCATGCTGATGGCATCGCCGCCGCCCCAGTAGATGGCGAGCAGTTCATTCAGGCGGAGGTTCTTTTTGCGCAAATCGTTGTTCACACGGTCGAACTTCTCCACCTCGCGCTCCTGCTGTCCGAAGGCGCGCACGACGCGGACGCCGGAGAGGTTCTCCTGCAAAACGGCGTTCAGCACACCGTCCGCTTCGTCCGCCACTTCGAAGGACTTATGCACCATTTTGAAGAACCACGTCGCGAAGCAGAACAAAGGCGGCACAAGAATCAGGCTGTAGAGCGTAATCGGCACGGAGCGCGGCAGCAGGATGCTCATGGCGATAACGACCATCAGCACCGTGTTGACAACTTCCATCACCTGAACCGCCAGAAAGCGGCGAATCGTATCCACGTCAGACGTGCAGCGCTGAATCAGCTCGCCTGCCTGCGCTTTAACGTGGTACGCAAACGGCAGGTGCTGCAAGTGGCGATAGAGGTCATTGCGCAGTTTGCGGGCGATATTTTCACTCGCAATCGCGGAAGAACGACCTTTTATGAACGTGAACACGCCGTTGACGACGTTCATCAGGATGAGCGCCAGCGCGGGAATCCACAGATTTTGACGGAGGAAATCGCGTCCGCCGAGGGCGCTAATCGGGTTCATGAGGAAATCCGGCATTGTGAACGGTTCGCTGCCCAGTATGCTGTCCACGATTTCGGAGAGCAGAAGCGGCGTTAAAAAGCCGATGATGACCATCATGATGGTCGCAATGAGTGCCCAGAGGAAATGCGTCCAGTTCTGCCCGATGAGGGAGAGCATTGCGCCGAACGGGGTCTGTTTCTTCTTTGGTTTCGTTGTGGTGCGCTGCGTAGGAAATCACTCCTTTCAAGAGAGACAAAGTGGTTGATGACTCATAACTGCCCATTGTATGCTTTTTTCGAAAAGGGTACGAAAAAAGCACCATCCGTCTGAATGCAAACGGCTGGTGCTGCACACAAAACGCATGGTAACAGGAAAAGAGCGTGGAATTTTCCTATTACGGGCGCATATGGGCAGAAAGAGCCGTCGCAGTCAGTCCATTGGCACGGGATACAAGGGTTAGAATCATCATGGTCATTGCGAGGGCCTCCTTTCTGCATAATTTTGATTTTGTTGTGCTTCTCGCAAGCACGCCAGAAACAGTGTAGTCGAAAGTCAAGGTTTTGTCAAGGGGCAAATGGCGGTTTTTTCAAATATTCATCCCATCTTGCGCAGGATTCCCGTTTTTCCAGTCCCAAACCGCCTTTTCAATCAAGTCGGCAGCATTGGCGCATCCGTGTTCATTGCGCAGGGCCTCCCCGATGCACGCCGCGTTGCGCGTGTATTCCGGGTTGCTGATAAGTGCGCGCAGTCCCTCCGCCAGATTCTCTGCCGTCAGCTTATCGCGCGGAATCGCTTTCGGCCCGCACCCGGCAGCGTACACCCGCTCCGCCCAGAACGGCTGATCGCCGCCGAACGGCACGACGAGCGTCGGCAGCGCATGGCGCAGGCTGGTCGCGGTCGTCCCCGCGCCGCCGTGATGCACTGCCCCTGCCATATGCGGGAACAGCCAGTCATGCGGCACACTTTTTACATAGAAGATGTTCGCATCTTTTGTCTTTGCTTCCTGCTGACCCCAGCCCAGTGCCACCACCGCCCGCACACCGGACAATTTCACCGCCTGCCGGATGATTTCCGCCAGTTCACCCATGTCGCCCGACACCATCGACCCAAAGCCGATGTACACCGGCTCGTCGCCCGCGCGCAGGAACTCCGCCAGCGCCGGGTCAGGCGTGTAGTCCACCGGGCGCTCATCCCACCAGAAGCCGGACATGTGGATGTTGTCCGCCCAATCCTCCGGGCGCGGCACGAGCGTCGGGCTCATGGCGTAAATCACGGGTACTTGCTTACCCTTCACGTCATAATCCGGGCGCAAGCGGACGCGGCGCTTTGCCATGTCGTTCTCCTTGCGCCAATCCGAGAGGTAGCGGTGCTCCAGCGCCGAAATCAGCAGATACCCGATGCGGTAGCTCAGCACATTCCACCACTTGCCGAGCTTGCGGAACGGCGCGGATGAAATTGGCATATCCTTGCACGGATCCATCGGGAAATACTGCGTCTGGATGCACGGAATATCGTACTTCTCCGCAATCGAATAGAACATCGTCCCGAAGAACGTGCAGACGATGGCTTCCGCGCCCTCCGCGCAGTGCAGCAAATCATCCAGCAGCATCGGCGCAATATCGCGGATACCCTTCTCAAACTCCTTCAAGTACCGCACGCCCACCGCGTCCGGCTGGAGCAGCCGCCCCATCATATCCACCACGTCGCCGGAAATGGGATAGAAGGACATTCCCGCTTCCTCAATCATGCCCTGAAACGGCGCAAACGCCGCAATCGTCACCTCATGCCCCCGCTCGTGAAGCTCCCGTCCCAGCAGCATGTACGGCCGCACGTCGCCCGTCGAGCCGAGCGTTATCATTGTGATTTTCATCATTACCTCCAATGATTTCGAGATAAGTTAAAGGTATACAAACTAAAAAACTAACAATAAAATTCAAGTATGTAGAAGAAACCAAAAGCGCCATCAAGCGCGCTTGCTTCCCGTCGCACACGGGTCATACCACCCCGCAGGAACTTTCACCCGGAAGCCCTCGAATGCACTTTCCGCATCCGCCTTCACCACGCAGTGCGGCGTATACACATGCCGCATCCCATCCTGCATCCGTGCCATGCACCACTGCGCCAAGTCCACCGCCAGCGAATTTCCTTCCGCCAGCGGCACAAATGCATCCCGCCGCACCAAAAAGCACATTGGCGAAACCGCAGTGACATTGTAGCTGGTTCGGTTCATGCCGTGCCATCCGCCCGCCGACACCGGCAAGCCGCGATTCCGCGACCGCACTGTGCCGTCCGGCAGAATGTCGTATCCGGCATGAAGCACCCGATTGCGCGCATCCGCCACCAGCGGCGACACCGCGCACACATCCGGGCGCTGGGCGTACATCATCATCTCCCGCAAACCGTCCGCATCAGGCTCCGCCGTGTCTCCCCACAGGAACAGCAGCATGTCTGCCGACGAATCCGCCGCCAAGCGGTTCACATCCGCAGCGGACGCATCCCGCGTCAGCCGCAATGCCGCGACAGTAAAATCCCCCACGTTGTACCGCAGCCGCAGCACACCGTCCTCCACCCAGCACGTTCCCGGAAACCCGTTGCGTCGCATACTCTCTTCCACCGCCCGCGCCGCCGCATCCAGGCAGACTGCCAATTTCGTGTGGCTCATCGACCCCCGCAGCGTCCGCCAGTGGTACAGCACGCGCGGAATGTGGATGACGCCGTCCGCCCGTTCGCACGCGCGGAGCATCAAATCGTGATCCTGCGACCCGTCGAATGCCGGTCGCAATCCGCCGATGGCATCCAGCAGCGTCCGCCGAATCACCGACAAATGGCAGATATAGTTGCCGGAGCGCAGGTTGTCCGGGCAGAAATCCGGCTTGTGGTGCGCATCAACATGAATCGCGCCGTGGGCGGTCAGCTTATCTTCATCGGTGTAGAGCACGTCTGGATGGTGCGCGTCGATGGCTTCCGCAATCCGCCAGAGCGCATCCGGCGCAAGCACATCGTCGTGGTCGCACAGGGCGATATACTCCCCCGTCGCCATTTTAATCGCGCGGTTCGTGTTGCCGGATATGCCCGCGTTTTCCGCCCCAAACGCGATGTGGAATCGACTGTCCCGCGCGGCAATTGCCTCCAGCGCCTTTCGCGTCTCGGCAGACGTGCTGCCGCCATCGTACAGGCAGGCTTCCCACGCGCCGTGCGTCTGGGCAAGCAGCGAATCCGCCAGCGCGCGGAGGAATTTCGGGCGCGTGTTAAACACTGGGACGACGACGCTGATGCGCACGTTCGGGAAGGGGTGCGCGTGCTGGGTCGCCAGTTCGCGCTTAGACGTGCGCTCCCGCCGGAATCGCCATTCGTCCCGCAGCAGCACCCGTGCCGCCAGCATTTCACCCGCGCGGTGCAGCGTGTACCCCGCGCCATGCATCCGCACATACGCCCGAACCCGTTCCGCCCACTGCACGCGCGTCCCTCCCGCCGACTTTCCTGCCCTCATCATACCATGTGCCGCGGGTTTTGTAAAGCACCGGGCGATTTTCTGCCAATTCGGAACAATTTTCGCAAAACCGCTTGACAAACGCCCGAAAAAGTGCTAAACTAAATCTCGTTCCGGCAATCCCGGACGAACCGCATAGGGGCATGGTGTAATGGTAACACGTGGGTCTCCAAAACCTTTGTTGAGGGTTCGAGTCCTTCTGCCCCTGCCAGTGACGAGCCAGTTTCGTGAGAAGCTGGCTCGTTTTTATGTGCATGGATATGAAAAATCCGCCTCCGAGAATGGGAGGCGGACAGCGGATTTATTCCTGTATTTGTATTAGCGGATAACCTCAACGTCTGCAATTCCCAGTTTTGCACCTCCGCCAAGCGCAGTAACAACATCTGACTTGCCTTTGATTGTTACAATAACTTTCTTTGCGCCCATAGGGATGTTCAAAGTATCTGCATTTGAACGTTTAGAAGTAAGATTAAGGCTTGTATTACTTTCTATGGAAACACTATGTTGACCATATGATAGATATACCTCAAAAGTTGCACCATTTGCAACAGAACCCGCTCTCTGTCCATCAACATAAAGTACACCATTCACCGCTACTCCCCAGATTATCGCACGTGGTCTTTCAAATCGAACCATACAGCCTACCTTGCGAACAGGTGCACCACAGCCGGGGCAAGCACTTGCAGCATCAGAAATATCGCGTCCACATTCCGGACATTTAATCATTGCCATCGTATACACACCTCCTTATCATTTTCCCTGAATGAACCTCGTTTCCGTTAGTGTCTTTGCGTAGTTTTATCCCTACATCGTCCGCATCACTTTCTACATCTCCCCTCCTTCACAATTTTCTTCTTCCATTTTACCCCCCCCGAAAAAAGTCAAGTGTTTTCTTGCGGAATTATACATTTTCAGCATTTCTAACAAAAGCATGGAAAATTGTTGTGTATCTTCACAACGACTTTCGTATCGGCGTGTAACCACATTTCAGAAAATCGTTTTTTTCTGAAATCAGCTGCCTCAAATCCCCCCTCCAAATTTCAAATTCGCACAGAAAACGCGCCCGCCGACCTTCCGACGAGCGCGTTTATACTATTGGGGGCTCTACTCCCGAATTCAGTGCAGGACTTGCTGGACACCACAGTTATCACATTTACGGCAACACCGCACAAATGAGGTAGTCAGCCGCCGAGTTGTGCGGTGTTGCTTTAAATTACTTCTTATTCTTCTGCTCCACCATCGCCTTGACCTTCAGCGGCAGACCGAGCAGGTTGATGAAGCCCGCGGAATCCTTGTGGCTGTACAGGTCGTGGCTGTCGCCGAAGGTAGCGATTTCCTCCATGTACAGGCTGTTCGGCGACTTCACGCCCGCGTTGATGCAGTTGCCCTTGTACAGCTTCAGCTTCACCGTGCCGTTGACCGCCTGCTGCGTGCTGTCCACAAATGCGGAGAGCGCCTCGCGCAGGGGCGTGTACCACATGCCGTCGTACACCAGCTCCGCGAACTTGCTCGCGACCAGCTCCTTGTAGTGGCTGGTGGCGCGGTCAAGCGTGATGGATTCGAGGATGCCGTGCGCGGCGTAGAGCATCGTTCCGCCGGGGGTCTCGTACACGCCGCGGGACTTCATGCCCACCAGACGGTTCTCCACCAAATCCGCACAGCCGACGCCGTTGCGGCCCGCGATTTCGTTCGCCTTCGTCAGCAAATCCACCGCGTCCAGCTTTTCGCCGTTGATGGCGACCGGCACGCCCTTCTCGAAGTCCACCGTGACGTATTCGGGCTGATCAGGCGCCTTTTCAGGCGTGACCATCGTCAGCAGCAGATCTTCCGGCGGCTCGTTCCACGGATCTTCCAAATCCGCGCCCTCGTGGCTGATGTGCCAGATGTTGCGGTCCATCGAATACGGGCGATCCTTCTTGACCGGGACGGGAATGCCGCGCTTTTCGGCGTAGTCAATTTCCTCCTCGCGGGTCTTGATGTCCCAGATGCGCCACGGCGCGATAATCTGCATGTTCGGGTCGAACGCCTTGATGGTCAGCTCGAAGCGGACTTGGTCGTTGCCCTTGCCGGTGCAGCCGTGGCAAATGGCGGTGCAGTTCTCCTTGTGGGCGATTTCGACGAGGCGCTTGGCAATCAGCGGCCGCGCGAAGGACGTGCCCAGCAGGTACTTGCCCTCGTAGACCGCGCCCGCCTTGAGCGTCGGCCAAATGAAGTCCTCAACGAACTCCTTGCGCAGGTCTTCGATATACAGCTTTTCCGCGCCGCACTTTTTCGCCTTCTCGTGGAGGGGCTCCAGCTCTTCGCCCTGCCCGACGTCGCCCGCAACGCAGACCACGTCGCAGTCATAATTTTCCTTCAGCCATGGCACGATAATCGAGGTATCCAGACCACCGGAATAAGCCAGCAATACGCGCATCTTCGCCATAACAATCGACTCCTTTATCTTCATCCTGATTTTCATCATTTTTGTGTCCGTCTGCCGGACAAGATGGATTATACACCAAAATGAATAAAAATGCAATAGGTCTGCATAAATTTTCTCGGATTTTTCGTAGAGGGATACTGCAATACTTTCCACACATCCCGTGCAGACTGCAACACGCGTTACCAATCACGCGGAAGACGTGTTACTCGCTTTGCCTGCACACGCTCCGTGCAGATTGCAACCCGCCTAATCGTAACAAAACAAGCAAGCCGTTACTTTGCCTCCACACGCTCCGTGCAGATTGCAACAACCCCGCCAATTTCCATCGATGTTTCCCTTGTGCTTTGCCTCCACACGCTCCGTGCAGATTGCAACCAAATAGGACTGAAAGAAATATAATACAGACGTGCTTTGCCTCCACACGCTCCGTGCAGATTGCAACGGCAGAAATGCACAGAATTGCAATATACATTTTTCAGAACGCGTGTTGAGTCGGTAGATAGCTTTTCAGTATTGAACAAATCAATGCTGCGCTGACTATTTTCCCGAAACTCTTCTGCTGTCAAGGCAACCTTTGTTGCCATTAGCGACAGCCCCGGACGGACAATCGACCGGTTTTGTTGGTGCGAACCGCACCGGATTTTCATGTTAGCTGATGATTCGCCTGATGCCCATGCTGGCAATCGTTTTGGGCAGCGCGGAAAGGCGTTGAATCGTCTCCCGATGGTATTCCACAAATTTCGGATAGTCCCGTTGGAGTGCTTCGCGGTCAAAGACCCGATAAAGCTCGTTTCCGAATGCTTCCTGCAATTTCTTCCTATTATATTCCGGCAAATCTCTTCTGCAATGCTGGAGCAGGAACGCCGAGTACAAATCGCGCTGAATTCGCTCGCCGTCCGGCATAATATTCCAGCGTTCTTTCAACTTCTTTGCCTTGCATTCGTCTGTCTGATGATTATACTGGCTTGCTTTTACCGCCGTGTCTACCTTTTTGACCCCTTCCAGATTCAGTGATTTACATTTCTGATCCAGCAGGGCAATCAGCATCGACGGTGCTTTATTCGCAATGGACTTCCCGAAGCGCTTTTTGCGTTTATAGCGACCCGTCTTTTCGGAAATTTCTGTTTTCTTCGCTTTACGGGTTAATGCGCGGTAGTCCATATCTTCCACAAAGAAGCAATCTCCCAGCGTCAGCAGGTAGTTCGCCAGTTCGTTATGCTGACGCTTTCGGATGTCTGCCTGACGATGCTGCAGCATCGCCAATTGGTGCTGAATCTTTCTGTATCGCTTGGACTTGTTCCGTGTCAGCTTCACTCCTTTCTTGATGGTACCATCCGGCTTATAGTTTTCCGGATTCGTCGCCCGTCGGCTTCTGTCCAGTTTCCTTTGAAGCAGCATTTTTTCCTGCTCAGTATTCTGAACACGGTCAGCCAATTCTATCAAATCTACTTTGCTATCGGTCGAGTATGCCAGCGTTCGCGTGCCAATGTCGATGCCGACGACACCATGCCCGACGGGATGCTTTGGTGCACCGCTTGCCGGGTCGCGTTTGATTGCGGGCTTGCCCTCTAAAACAAGCTGTGCATACCAATGCGGCTTTGTTTTTCCTTCATTTCGGAGAATGCGGACAAATTTCACATGTTTTTTCAGCATTTCGGCTTCATAGGAATTATCAGGCGATAGTTTTAACGGAAATTCTCTGGCAACCCCTTTTCGGTCATTATTTCCTTGCTGATTCCATATGATTTTGCCCTCCCTAAACATAATCTCCACGCCGCCACTTTTCTTCTGCGAGTACCCCTGCACAGAGCGGAGATCGCCCGGCTTCTTGAAATGCACCTCGCCGCTTTGATTTTCAATGTATACCTTTTCAAAAGCAGTCAACACTTGCGAGACAATACCATGCTGCGCTACATTCGAGCCGATATTATCATTGAAATGCTTGTATAACCGCTTCATGTCCGTTGTGAAAGTGTTTCTGTTGATACCGTTTTTCCTCAAAAACTGCTTCTTTTGATTCTTTAATGCCCACTTTTCCTTCTTATCGGTTGTTGCTTCTATCTGCCGCTCAATTTCTCTATATTCCGGCATCCTCTCAATCCGATGTATTCTTTTCAACTCGGCATGAACCAGCGTATTATACAGCTGCCGCGCAATCTCGAAACGCTTTTCAAGATGGTCGGACTGCCATTTTTCCAATTTAAGGGGCAGCGTCAGACAACAAGTCGCCCCGTCCTCCTTTTTCTCCTCATTGTCCACGAGTGTCCCTCCCCTTCCAGTGCTTTTCCACTCCATTATACCGCATCTCCTCCTCATTTTCAAGCAAGAACAGCAAATTCGACATTCATCCGCTGTTTTTTTGTTGTACAGCGCTTTTTGTATTTGTCCCATTCGCCCATCTATCCGCCATTCCATTCATCCCGTTCCGAAAACGTGTGAATTTGTGAAAAAAATATCGTTAAAATCGTGTCAGCCACTTGACAAGAGCTTAACAATCTGCTACACTGTTCTCGTCACCCCGACAAACACCGACATTCCCCGTTCGCGGGCGCATCCCCGCAGGACGGATGAAGCATAAGGAGAGAGTATCATGGCGAAAGAGTATCCGATCGTCGATAGCGTGGAGAGCTTCGAGGCGGCCCTCGCCCGCGTCCGCGCGGCACAGAAGGTCTATGCGACCTACACGCAGGAGCAGGTGGACAAGATTTTCAAGGCAGCTGCCCTCGCCGCGAACAACATGCGCATCCCGCTGGCGAAGATGGCGGTGGAAGAAACCGGCATGGGCGTGGTGGAAGATAAGGTCATCAAGAACCACTACGCCGCTGAATACATCTACAACGCCTACAAGGACACGCAGACCGTCGGCGTGCTGGAGCGCGACGAAGCATTCGGCATGATGAAGGTTGCAGAACCTATCGGCGTTGTCGCGGCGGTCATCCCGACCACCAACCCCACGTCTACCGCCATTTTTAAGACGCTGATTTGCCTCAAGACCCGCAACGGCATCATCATCTCTCCCCATCCGCGCGCGAAGAAGTCCACCATCGCCGCCGCAAAGGTTGTGCTGGAAGCCGCTGTGGCTGCCGGCGCGCCCGAAGACATCATCTCGTGGGTCGATGTTCCCTCGCTGGAGCTGACCAACATGGCGATGAAGGAAGCCGACATCATCCTTGCCACCGGCGGCCCCGGCATGGTCAAGGCGGCGTACTCCTCCGGCAAGCCTGCGCTGGGCGTCGGCGCTGGCAACACGCCCGCGATTATCGACGAATCCGCTGACGTGAAGGTGGCCGTCAACTCCATCCTGCACTCCAAGACGTTCGACAACGGTATGATCTGCGCGTCCGAGCAGTCCACCATCGTGCTGGACAGCATCTACGACGCGGTGAAGGCGGAGTTCGCCAAGCGCGGCGCGTACTTCCTCGAAGGCGAAGAGCTGGACAAGGTGCGCAAGACCATCATCATCAACGGCGCGCTGAATGCCAAGATTGTCGGTCAGAAGGCGCACACCATCGCCAAGCTCGCAGGCGTGGACGTGCCGGAAACCGCCAAGGTGCTGATTGGTGAAGTCGAATCCGTGGATATTTCTGAAGAGTTCGCGCATGAGAAGCTCTCTCCCGTGCTGGCGATGTACCGCGCCAAGGACATCGACGATGCGTTCGACAAGGCGGAGCACCTGATTGCTGACGGTGGCTACGGCCACACCTCTTCTATCTACCTGAACGCCGTCACCCGCAAGGATTTGATTGACCGCTTCGCCGCGCGCATGAAGACCTGCCGTATTCTCGTCAACACGCCTTCCTCTCAGGGCGGCATCGGCGACCTGTACAACTTCATGCTGCGTCCGTCGCTGACGCTGGGCTGCGGCTCGTGGGGCGGCAACTCCGTCTCCGAGAACGTCGGCGTCAAGCACCTGCTGAACGTCAAGACTGTTGCCATCCGGAGGGAGAATATGCTGTGGTTCCGTGCGCCTGAAAAGGTCTACCTCAAGAAGGGCTGCCTGCCCGTCGCCCTGAATGAACTCAAGGCAGTTATGGGCAAGAAGCGCTGCTTCATCGTCACCGACGCGTTCCTGTTCAAATCCGGCTTCACCAAGGCGATTACCGACAAGCTGGATGAGCTGGGCATCGTCCACACCACGTTCTACGATGTTGCGCCCGACCCGTCCCTCGCCTGCGCAAAGGAAGGCGCCAAGGCGATGACCTCCTTCCAGCCGGACTGCATTATCGCCATCGGCGGCGGTTCCGCAATGGACGCCGGCAAGATTATGTGGGTCATGTACGAGCATCCGGAAGTGGACTTCCTCGACATGGCAATGCGCTTCATGGATATCCGCAAGCGCGTGTACACCTTCCCGAAGATGGGTGAAAAGGCGTACTTCATCGCCGTCCCGACCTCTGCTGGCACGGGCTCCGAAGTCACCCCGTTCGCCGTCATTACCGATCAGGACACCGGCGTGAAGTACCCGCTGGCGGACTACGAGCTGCTGCCGAAGATGGCGATTGTGGACGCTGACATGATGATGTCCGCGCCGAAGGGCTTGACCTCCGCCTCCGGTATCGACGCGCTGACCCACGCGCTGGAAGCCTACGCCTCCATGCTGGCGACGGACTTCACCGACGGTCTGGCGAAGCAGGCGGCTCAGCTGATTTTCGAGTATCTGCCCGCGTGCTACGACAACGGTCAGAACGAGCCGGTTGCCCGCGAAAAGATGGGCAACGCCGCCACGATGGCTGGCATGGCGTTCGCGAACGCGTTCCTCGGCGTCTGCCACTCCATGGCGCACAAGCTGGGCGCGTTCCATCACCTGCCGCACGGCATCGCCAACGCGCTGCTGATTGAGCTGGTCATCCGCTACAACAGCGCCGAAGTTCCCACGAAGATGGGCACCTTCCCGCAGTACGCCTATCCGCACACGAAGCGCCGCTACGCTGAATTCGGCGAATTCCTCGGCTTCAAGGGCGCGAATGACGACGAGACGGTGGAGAACCTGATTCGCAACATCCATGCCCTGAAGGAGCGCGTCGGCATCAAGAATACGATCCGCGACTACGGTGTGGACGAGGAGAAGTTCCTCGCGACGCTGGACGAAATGTCCGAGCAGGCGTTCGACGACCAGTGCACCGGCGCGAACCCGCGCTACCCGCTCATCAGCGAAATCAAGGAAATGTATCTGAAGGCATACTACGGCGAGTAATGCGCCATTCTCCCCGGCTTGGCAGGAATGCTTCTGCTGGGCCGGGCATTTTTGAGCACAAAAAATTTTGTCCGCTTGCAGGAATGTCGCATTTGGGCGGCGAATAGATATTTAGGACAAATATCGACTTTCGCGTTCTCCACTGCCGCTTTACCAACCAACAAGCGCAGGAGGGGGGCGAAGCAGTCCAGAGGGCGACCGCAGACTTCGTCTGTTTCCATTGCCCTCTGGTCACGTCCGCAGACGCAAATCCTCGCATAAACACGCGGACATTGTGTGATAGCGTCACCAACTCAATCGCGAAAAGGGAGGCCAGAGGGTCACAGACCCTTTGGCAGGTCAAGGGCAGCGCCCTTGCGCCTCTCCCCCCAATAAACATGAACCATATAGAAGGAGGTTTCCCTATGGATTTGACGCATGTGATTGCCGAGCGGGAGAATAAGAAGATTTACCGCGACGGCGCCAAGGCCATCAAAGTGTTTGCCGAAGGGTACAGCAAGGCGGACATTCTGAACGAAGCGCTGAACACGGCGCGCGTGGAAGAGACGGGCCTGCCGATTCCCAAGCTGCTGGCTGTTGACACGGTGAACGGTCAATGGGCGATTACGACGGAGTTCGTTGAAGGCGACACGCTGGCGGCGCTGATGGCGGCGCATCCGGAAAAGGAAGACGAGTACCTGAACCTGTTTGTGGACATTCAGATGAAGGTTCACGCCTGCACCTGCCCGATGCTCAACAGCCTGACGGAAAAGATGCAGCGCAAGATTTCCGCCACCGACCTCGACGCGACCACCCGCTACGAGCTGCACACCCGCTTGGCGAGTATGCACGTCCACAAGAAGGTCTGCCACGGCGACTTCAACCCGTCCAACATTATCTTGAAGCCCGACGGACAGTGGTACATCCTCGACTGGTCGCATGCCACGCAGGGCAACGCGTCCGCTGATGTTGCCCGTACCTACCTGCTCTTCGTCCTGGAAGGCAAGGAAGCGCTGGCGGAGAAGTACCTCTCCCTCTTCTGCAAGAAGAGCGACACCGCCAAGCAGTACGTCCAACAGTGGATTCCGATCGTCGCCGCGAGCCAGTCCCTCAAGGGCAAGCCCGAAGAGCGCGACCTGCTCATCCGCTGGGCAAGCGTTTGCGAATACGAATAATCATCAAAGGGACTGGCTTCGGTCAGTCCCTTTTTTCGTGGGGATGGGAGACGCCCCATGTAACCATTTTCCCCGCATTTGTTGAAATCTGCCACATTTGCAATTTTCCCTATGTAACCAACTTTTCATCCTCTTTTTTTCGTGGTATCATTATTATAAGAAGGGGGAATTTACCCTTTTCAAACTTATCTGCCGCGGTTGTTTATCAACCGCTCCCACAATCAGCATGAATGAATTATACACGGCAAATATTGCTCTCAGCGTCTTCGCCATGGCGATTATGCTCTTCTCCCTGCGCGGCGACATCAGCCAATCCAAGATCCGAAACCTGCTCTGCGGCGGCCTGTACGCCACCATCGCCATTTGCGCGCTGTGTGAGTGGTCGGGCGTGCAGATGGATGGCACGCCGCCCGCGCTGATTCCGCTGCATATCGCCGTCAAGGCCATCGAACTTTCGCTTGCGCCGCTAATCGGGCTGTTCGCGGGCTGCGTCATCCATCCCTGCCCACGGAAAGTGGTGCATAGGCTGCTGTGCCTTGCGGGCTTCCACGCACTGCTGGTGCTGCTCTCGGCGTTCACGGGGCTGATGTTCTATGTCGATGGGCAGAATTTCTATCACCACGGATCACTCTACCCGCTCTACACGTTCGCCTACATGGGCAGCATGGTGTTCTTCCTCGTGCAGATTTGGTTCGCCTGCCGCGCCTACCAGTATACCGGCGGCACACAGCTGATGCTCGCGACGCTGTTCGTGCTGTTAGGGCTGATGGTGCAGTTGTGCCTGCCGATGGTCAGAATCGACTGGATTACCATCACCTGTGGTGCGCTGATGATGTCGAAATTCTCCAGCGACATGGTGCTGCAAACCGATGGGCTGACGCAGCTTGTCAACCGCTTGGGCTACGAGCATTATCTGGCGCGCCTGCGCGTGCCTGCTACCATCCTGATGTTTGACGTTGACCGCTTCAAGGACGTCAACGACTGCCATGGGCACTTGATGGGCGACGCCTGCCTGCGGGCGATTGCCGGCTGCATCCGCCGCGCGTACGGGAATTACGGGACGTGCTTCCGCATCGGCGGCGACGAGTTCTGCGTAATACTGACGCGGCGGAACGCGCAATACAACACCATGACGGAGATTTTCCAGCACCTGATGGATGCGGCGCGGGCAGAGAATCCGGTTTTGCCGACGGTATCGGTGGGCTGTTCGCATTTTAATCCGTCAACGGATGATTTGGCGGATTCCTTGGCGCGGGCAGACGCGCGGATGTATCAGAATAAGGAAGCGCATAGATAAACACAGCCGCGACGAGTGAATACGCTCGTCGCGGCTGATTTTATTACCGGTTCACATACGCATCAATCTCGTTCCGGCTGGAGATTTGCAGCTTCTCAAAAATGCTCTCCATGTACGACTTCACCGTGTTGACGGAAACGCCCATCAGCGCGGCGATTTCCTTGTTGCTGCGTCCCTTCGCGGCAAGCATGGCAATCGAAAACTCGTAGGGTGTGAGCGCGTCGGTCACCTGCAGCGTCGACACGGGGTTGTGAATTTTCATCCACCCGCGGCTGAAGCGGTAGACCGACTGCACAATCTTGTTGTACGTTTCCGGCTCCTGCTTGCGCAGCGCACGTTCCACCTGCCCCTGCAAAATGCCGTGATGCTCCACAAACGGGTGAATGTACCCCTCGCGGCTGGCGATGCTCCACGCGGCATCGAACTTCTGCTCCGCGCGTTCATCCTGCTTCAGGCTCATGCAAATCATGCACAGGACGATGTTGAGGTAGATGCTGTCAATGGGGTAGCGCGTGCCCGCCATCAGCAGGGCGGATTCGGCAATGCCCATCGCGTGTTCGTATTCGCGCCGGATGTAGAGCGCGTGGGCGATGGCGTACATGGCGAAATACTGCATTCCGGGCGGAAGAATACCGATGGCGGGGCGGATAGGGGTCAAGTCGAGCTTCTCGGAGTGGAAGAACACGCTGATGAGCGCGTCGGTAATGCTGCTGTACAGCCGCCACGAATCGTCGTTTGCGCGCTGCCCGTCCCGCTGAATCATTTCGAGATTCCGGCGGCATTTGGCGGCATCCCCCGTCTGCAGCATCGCCATCGTGTTGGTAATCAGCGCGGACAGGCGGATTTCGGGGCACTTGCTCGTCAGGTATTTCTCGCTGATTTCGCGGGCTTCCTCGTGCTCATCGCGGAAATAGTGGTGCAGGGCGCAGGCGATGTCGCGTTCCTCCTCGTCGTTCATTGTCAGCAGGAGATTTTGGAAGCCGTTGTCGCACGGGCGGGAAATCAGCGGCATATAGCACTTTGCCATCCGCGGGGGGATTTTTTCCTGCCCGCGCTGCCCGCTCTTGCGCAAATCCGCCGGATGCGGCGTATTCGCCGGAATCAGCCACCCGCCCGATTTCCGGATTGCCCCCTGAATCCGCCCGGTATTCAGGTAGTAATTCACCATGCGGATGGAAACGCCCCACAGCTCCGCTATTTCCTTTACGCTGAGGTAGTCCAATGCGCAGCCCCTCCTTATTTACGCTTACGGAATTGCCTCCCAAAGCATGGTCGCCGTTCGATTGCCATACGAGCCCTTGGGCAGCATGTAGGAGCGCGGCGTTCCTTCTACGCCGTCGATTTTCCAGCCTACAAAGGTGTAGCCCGGGAGGTAGTAGGACGTGTCTTTTTCCGGTACCCCGAAATAAATTTGGTTGTTGATGGTGTATTGAACCCAATTATATGCTTTGCCGTGGCTCACGTAGGTAATGGTGTACGTCGCCACACGCCACTCCGCCTCGTAAATGCGGTCGCCGGTTGAGCCTTCGGGGATAATCATCGGCGTTGAAGGGAACTGACCGCTGCCATCGAGGACCCAGCCGGCAAATTCGTAGCCCGGACGCTCGGGAGGGATGGGCAGGGTGACGGAATCCTCCACGGTGTAGCGTATCGAAGCTATGACTGCGCCGCCGTTCGTGACCAGTGTGATGGTGTATCTGATCACCTTCCAGTTTGCGGTATACGCCTTGTTTCCCGTCGAACCCTTCGGAATTTTGACGCTTGTCTGCGGCGTCGTGATGCCCTCGCCCGTCCAGCCGACAAACTCGTAGCCGTTGCGGGTCGGGGTCGGCAGCTCGAAATCCTCATCCGTCATGGTGTAAATCACCTTTTCTTTACCGCTGCCGCCGTTCAAATCCAGGGTGATGGTGTATCCTGTCTCTACCCAGTTCTCGATATACGTCTTGTCGCCCGTCGAACCCTTCGGGATGGTCACGTTCGGCTGCGGCGTCGTGATGCCCTCGCCCGTCCAGCCCCAGAACGTGTAGCCCGTGCGGGTCGGGGTCGGCAGCGTGAAGGTTTCCTCCACCGTGTAGACATACGCTCCCGATGAGCCCGCATTGCCCCCTTCCAGCAGCGTAATGATGGTGTATTTGATCACCTGCCAGTTTGCGGTATACGCCTTGTTGCCCGTCGAACCCCTCGGAATTTTGACGCTTGTCTGCGGCGTCGTGATGCGCTCGCCCGTCCAGCCGACAAACTCGTAGCCGTTGCGGGTCGGGGTCGGCAGCTCGAAATCCTCATCCGTTATGGTGTAAACCATCTTTTCTTGACCGCTGCCGCCGCTCAAATCCATGGTGATGGTGTACTCCGCCAAACGCCACTCCGCCTTGTAATGGAGGTCGCCGGTTGTGCCATAGTAAATAATGAGCGTCGTGGCAGGGAGCATACCGCTGCCATCGAGGACCCAGCCGGCAAATTCGTAGCCCGGACGGAGAGGGTAAGGCAGGGTGAAGGAATCCTCCACGGTGTATTTTATCGGAGACACGTTTGGACCGCCGTTCGTGTCCAGTGTGATGGTGTATTCAATCACCTTCCAGTTTGCAGTATACGCCTTGTTCCCCGTCGAACCCTTCGGAATTTTGACGCTTGTCTGCGGCGTCGTGATGCCCTCGCCCGTCCAGCCGACAAACTCGTAGCCGTTGCGGGTCGGGGTCGGCAGGGCAAATTCTTCATCTTCCACGGTGTAAAGCAGTGTTGTTTCGCCGCTTCCGCCGTTCAAATCCATGGTAATGGTGTATCCTGTCAGTTCCCAGTTCGCGGTGTATGTCCTGTTGCCTATCGAACCTTGCGGCAGAACAACCGTTAGCTGCGGCGCCATGTCGCTGTTGACTGTCCAGCCGAGGAAGGCATAGCCCTCACGGGTTGGGGTCGGCAGCGTTACGGGTTGCTCCACCGTGTAGACAAGCGCTTCCGACGTGCCCGCGCCGTCCATTTCCAGCAGCGTAATGGTGTATTCAATCACCTGCCAATTCGCGGTGTAGGTGCGGTCGCCCGTGCTTCCCTGCGGGATTTCAATGGTTTCCTGCGGTTCGGTGATGCCCTCGCCCGTCCAGCCGAGGAAGATGTAGCCCGTGCGAACCGGGGTCGGCAGCTGGAACGCTTCCGATTCCACCGTGTACTGGATGGGACGAAGCGGATCGCCGCCTGCCGTGTCCATCGTGACGGTATAAAGCTTGTCCGCCGTCAGCGTCAAGGTCAGCGGCGCGTAGGGCATGAGGAAGGAAACCGCGTCGTTCCCCTCGCTGATACTCAGGGAAATAGCGGGGTCGCTCAGGAAAACGTGGATGCCGCGATAGCCCGCTGCGGGCGCGATTTGCACCGTCACCTGCTCACCCGCGCGGCACAGCAGGTCGTTGCCCTCCGCCGGCATGTCGCTGCCCCAGAGGACGTTCTGCGCGTCGATGGTCACGCGCTGCGCGTCCGCCGTCCACGTCAGCGTAACGATGCGCCTTTCTTCGCGGCCTGTTACGGGCAGGAATGTGTCCGTCTCCTCGCCGCGCAGTCCCGTCAGGTGAATGAGGGCACGCTCGTCCGCGCCGAAGTCGCTGCGCTTGAACTGCGTCACCCACTCGCCGCGCTCCTTATCGAAAGTGAAGCTCGCCACGGCGCCGCTGCGCAGGGTCAGGCGCGGCGTGAAGTAATCCGGGCGCGCGCCGCTGATGCGAACGCGGTAGGTGATGCGCCCGTCCTGCTCGCCATAGCGGTAGACGTACACCGGGAATTCCGCTACCAGCGTGCTGTCATCCGTCAGCGGGAACACAACATCGCCCTCGCGGGAAAGATAGACATAATTTTCCGCCACGGCAAAGCAGGATTCGCCGCCATTCAGGCGGTAGACCTTGCTCCACGGGTCTGCGCTGCGCATTTCCGGCAGCAGCACATACTGCTCCTGCAAATCCGGATACTTCTCCGCAAACGCCGCCTCGATGCTGTCCAGCATGTTGACCGCGCCCATCGGGCAGCTGTCGCCCGTGTACTGCACCGTCGTTTCGGTCAGCAGCGCGCCGTCCCAATCCGCCGTTTCCAGCCGCATGTCCTCCGCGCTCTGGTCAACAAGGCGGAAGCGCACGGTCAGGCTGATTTTCTTCTCCACCTTCAGCTCGCTGCCCATATGCAGCTGCTGCCCCGGCACAAGCGCGTTCTTGCCCGGATTCAGCACAATATCGCCCGTCGGCAGCGGGGCATCCGTCAGGTTCACGAGGTTCGTCGCAATCCCGATATCGAGATTCATCGGCTTGTCCACCACGATAGTGGAGCGGACATTGCCCTCGCCGTTCAGCGACACATTCCCCGATGCGCCCAGAATCAGCTCCTGAACCTCTGCCGCCGCGCCGATATTCAGCCGAACGTCCTCGTCCGACAGCACATACAGCCGGTCGATTTTGCCGGACGGCAGATTAGCGTTCAGCCCGCCGAGAACCAGCAGATTGCCGTTCATTTCCGGCGCATTGAACTCCGTGTCGCCCAGATGGTCAAAAATCGCGTCGCCGATGAAGGACTCCGGCGGCTGCGTGTCCTTATTCAACACGGTGATGCCAAACTGCTTGATGTTCTCCTGAAACGCCGGGTCATCCCAGTCCGTATTGTCCCATATGCCAGCGCCGATTTCTTTCGCCAGCCGCTCCAGCGCCGAGTCCTTGCCCTGCGGTGTCTGGTTCTTGTTGATGGTGTTCAGTGTGTTCAGCGCGCCCATGTTGTTTTCCACAATCATGGCCGCCGATGCTGTACCCGCCCAAATGATGCTGCATAAGAGCAGGAAAATGGTGCTCCATCGTGCGATTCGCTTCATGCTTCTTCCTCCTTGCTGATAGCTTCCGCGGGCTTTTTTCCCATAGAAATCGCCCTTCTGGTTTCAGTATACCATTGGCAAGCGCTGTTTACCACCGCCATTCAATGGATTAATTGGACGTTTCCCTGCCCTTTTCCTGCTGAAAATTCCTGCATTCACGCAGTTTTCCCGTCAATTCGCGCATGTTTTCCGCCGAATGTACCTTTCCAAGGCAGGAAATATCGGTTGCCAAGGATGGCAAAGTACATCTTTCCAACATGCGAAAAAAAGGCGAACCGGTTTTGAAGCCGATTCGCCCGTGGATTTGTCCAAACTTGGATGGAATTACTTGGCGATGGTGCAGTGCATGAAGTACTTGTAGCCCAGCGGGTTGGAGAAGAAGCCCTGCACGGAGTCGTCGATCATGTAGATGTCGGTGTAGTAGTACAGCGGCACGATGCAGCCGGTATTCATCAGCATATCTTCCGCGATGTGCATCATGGCATAACGGTTCGCGCTGTCGGTGCAGCTCTTGATAGCAGAAATCAGCACGTCATAGGTTTCCGCCCAAGTGCCGTTCTCCACCTTCACGTCGTAGCCGTAGGGGGTCAGGTCGAGGTTGTAGATCTTCAGATCCGCATTCGCGCCCTTGCCGTACTGCACGTCGTTGTTGCCGGAGCCGGTCACCCACATGTCGAGGAAGCAGATCGGGTCGTTGTAGTCCGCCAGCCAGCCGTTGCGCGCGATGGAGTAGTCGCCCGCCTTACGGGTGTTCAGGAAGGTGTTCCATTCCTGGTTGTTCAGGTTCATGGTGATGCCGACCGCAGAAACCGCGCTCTGGAGGTATTCGCCAATCGCCTTGTGGGCTTCGGAGGTGTTGTAGAGGTAGGTCAGGGACGGGAAGTTGGTGAAGACGCCGTTCGCCTCGTCGTAGGTGTAGTACTTCTTCAGGGTTTCAACCGCCTTGTCGAAGTTCGCCATGTAGACGTCTTCGTCGTCGGTCACGTCGTAGTAGCCGGTGACGCCTTCCACATGGCCCGCATTCTTGTAGAACTCAGAGCCGTCCGCATCGGTCATGCCCATCGGAACGAAGCTGGACGCAGGAAGCTGACCAGCCTGACCGATTTCGGTGACGATGTAGTTGCGGTCAAACAGGAGGCCAATCGCCTGACGGACTTCTGCGCGCGCCGCTTCCGCTTCTTCGGGGGTCATGTTCGCGAGCACGTCAGCGGGCAGGATTTCTTCGTTGATGTTCCAGCAGACATAGTAGGTACCAATCTGGCCGGCAACAACAAATTCCGTCGGATACTGTTCCTTCAGGGAAGCGATTTCAGAGGTGGGAACGTCGTCGATCAGCTGCCAGTCGCCCTTCTGGAAGTTCGCCAGCATGTTGTTCGCGTCGTCGGAGAGGTAGAAGTCCAGCTCGTCCATCGTGACCTTGTCCACCGCATGATAGTAGGGGTTCTTGGTCAGGGTGATCTTGCTGTTGTGTTCCCACGCGGTCATGGTGTACGGGCCATTGCCGATGTAGGTGGAAGGATCGGTCGCCCACGCTTCGTTGGCGACGACGTCCTCACGCACGGGCATGTACGCCGGGAAGGCGAGCAGCTCGTTCCAGTAGGCAACGGGGTTGTTCAGGGTAACGGTCAGGGTCTTGTCGTCCACGGCGGTCACAGCGAGGTTTTCCGCCTTGGGGTCGGAGCCGTCCGCAGTGTAGCCCTTGACGACTTCAAACATGTAGCCATAGTCCGCGCCCAGCTCGGAGGAAGCAGCGCGCTTCCACGCGAACTCGAAGTCCTTCGCGGTCAAATCCTTGCCGTCGGACCACTTCAGGCCGTCAACGAGCGTGTAGGTGTACGTCACCGTGCCGTCGTCATTGACCACCGGATCAGGCAGTTCCACCGCGCAGTCCGGCAGGATTTCCAGCTTGCCGTCGTCGGTCTGCGCCCAAGTGGACAGGCCTGCGAACAGGTGAGCGACCATCGTCGCGCCGTCCACAGTGGAGTTCAGCGCCGGGTCAAGCGTATCAGGCTCGGACGCGATGCAGACAGCCATGTACGTCTTGCCGTCTTCGGCGACAGCGCACAGGGTGCAGGTCACCATCATTGCGATGGCGAGCAGGAGAGCAGTCAGCTTCTTCATGAAAAAACCTCCCTTAATATTCTGTGACAGCCTTGCTTTTCGTAGACTGTCTGTATCAAAAATGCGTGTTGACGCATCCTTGAAGCAATTTTTTTGCGCGGATAAACACGCGGGCACACTATGCCAGTGTCACCAACGCAATCGCGCGAAAGGGTCAAGGGACGAAGTCCCTTGCAGGGTGCAGGGGCAGCGCCCCTGCCGGAGTCCATAGGCAGAGTCTCTGGCGTCTCCCCTTTTACCCCAGTTCCTTCACCCGGTGGCAGGCGACGAAGTGACCCTTCTCGACTTCGTTGAAAGGCGGCATCGACTGCGCGCAGGCTTCGGTGGCGTAGGGGCAGCGCGTGCGGAACGGACAGCCCGACGGCGCGTTCAGGGGGCTTGGAATGTCGCCGGAGAGGACAATGCGCTTGTTCGCGCGCGCCGCCTTCGGGTCAGGCAGCGGAACGGCGGACAAAAGCGACTTGGAATACGGGTGCAGCGGGTGATTGTAGATTTCCTCCGCCGACGCCAGCTCCACCATCTTGCCCAGATACATCACGGCGATTCTGTCCGAAATGTGCCGCACAACCAGCAGGTCATGCGCAATGAACAGGTATGTCAGCCCCAGCCGATCCTGCAAATCATCAAACATGTTGATGACTTGCGCCTGAATCGACACGTCCAGCGCCGACACCGGCTCGTCGCAGACGATGAATTCCGGATTCACCGCCAGCGCGCGGGCAATGCCGATGCGCTGCCGCTGACCGCCGGAAAACTCGTGCGCGTAACGCGAGGCGTGTTCACTGTTCAGCCCGACATAGCCCAGCAGCTGCAAAATGCGCTCCTCCCGCTCCTTCTTGGAGGAATACAGGTGGTGCACATCCAGCGGTTCGCCCACGATGTCCGACACGGTCATGCGCGGGTTCAGCGAGGAGTACGGATCTTGGAACACCATCGTCGCCTTCGTGCGGAACTTCTGCAAGTCCGCTTTCGTCTTGACAGGCTTGCCATCGTAAATGATTTCGCCCGCCGTCGGCTTGTACAATTGGAGGATAGTGCGCCCAACAGTCGTCTTGCCGCAGCCGGATTCGCCCACCAGCCCGAGCGTTTCGCCCTTGTTGATGGTGAAGGACACATCATCGACCGCCTTCAGCGGCTTGGTGCGGAAGAAGCCCATGTTGATGTCAAAGTATTCTTTCAGTCCTTTGACTTCCAGCAATGGCTGGTGCATCTGCGCTTCAGACACAGGGTACTCCTCCTTCCTCCGTGATGCTGCCGTCCTCAACGCCCTTCTTGACGTTCATCCAGCAGGTTGCCATATGGTCGTCATTGATGAGCATCCGAACCGGCTTCTCTTTCAGGCAAATCTTCATCGCCGCCTCGCAGCGGGGCGCGAACGGGCAGCCCTTGGGCATGTTCAGCAGGTCAATCGGCGTACCGGTAATCGGCTCCAGGCGCTGTCCGTTGTTCTCCGCCGTCGGGATGGAGCGCATCAAGCCCTTTGTGTACTCGTGGCGCGGGTTGTAGAAGATTTCATCCGCCGTACCCTGTTCGCAGATGGAACCGGCGTACATGACGATGACCTCGTCGCACATCTGGGCGACAACGCCCAAGTCGTGCGTAATCATGATAATCGCCATGCCCATCTTCTTCTGCAAATCGCGCATCAAATCAAGAATCTGCGCCTGAATTGTCACGTCCAGCGCGGTCGTCGGCTCGTCGGCAATCAGGATGTCCGGCTCGCACGCCAGCGCCATGGCAATCATTACGCGCTGCCGCATACCGCCCGACAACTCGAACGGGTACTGCTTCATGCGCTTTTCCGGCTCGTTGACGTTGACCAGCTTCAGCATCTCCACCGCGCGTTCGCGCGCCTGATGGCGGTTGCGGTCGGTGTGCAGCAAAATCGCTTCCATCAGCTGCCGGCCGATGGTGTAGGTCGGGTTCAGGGACGTCATCGGGTCTTGGAAGATAATCGAGATGCGATTGCCACGCACGGAGCGCAGCAGCTTCTCGTCCGCGCCGACCAGCTCCTGCCCGTCGAATTTCACGCTGCCGCTGACGATTTTGCCCGTCGGCGCAAGAATCTGCATGACGGAATATGCCGTGACGCTCTTGCCCGAACCGCTTTCGCCCACGATGCCCAGCACCTTGCCGTGGTCAAGGCGGAACGAAACGCCATCCACCGCCTTGACTTCGCCCGCGTCGGTGAAGAAGGATGTATGCAGGTCATTGACTTCCAGCAATGCCATTTTGTCCAGCTCCTTTCATCACGCATTCAGCTTCGGGTCAAATGCGTCGCGCAGGCCGTCGCCGAACAGGTTCAGGCTCAGCACGATGAGGCAGATGACCACGGCGGGGATAATCAGGCGATAGGTGTAGGAATAGATGCCGTTGAGCGCGTCAGAAGCCAGCGAACCCAGCGAGGGCATCGGCGCGTTGACGCCCAGCCCCAGGAAGGATAGGAAGCTTTCGGTGAAAATCGCGTTCGGAATTTGCAGCGCGGTCGAAATAATCACGACGCTGATGCAGTTCGGCAGAAGGTGCTTGCGGATAATCCACCGCGCCTTCGCGCCCGTCGCCTGCGCCGACAGCACATACTCCTGCTCGCGGAGGGACAGAATCTGACCGCGAATCAGGCGCGCCATGCCCACCCAATAGAGCAGACCAAAGACGATGAACATGCTGATGATGTTCGAGCCGATTTTCTCTAAGATGGTGCCTTCCACATGCAGCACCTGCCCCAGCACGACCGCCAGCAGGATGATAACCAGCATATCTGGCAATGAGTAGATAATATCGACGATTCGCATGATGAACAAGTCCACCCTGCCGCCGAAATATCCCGCGACTGCGCCAATCATCATGCCAATCACCAGCACGATGATGCTGGCGAAGAATCCGACAGCGAGGGAAATGCGTGTCCCATAGACGACGCGGATGAAGTAGTCGCGTCCGTGCGCGTCCGTGCCGAAGATGTGCGGGAAAACAGATTCCCCTTTGTCGATTTTCTTCAGTTCCGTCTTGCCGTACTGGAACGGCGCGAGGTTGTTGTAGCTGTTGTCCATCGGGCGTCCCTTCGTCTGTCCCAGCATCTGGTCATACGAGTACGGCCAGAACATCGGAATAATGATGGAGGACAGCGTAATCAGCACAATCAGAATCAGGCTGATGGTCGCGACCTTGTTCTTCAGCAGGCGCTTCACGCCATCGCGGAAAAAGGTCGAGGACGGCCGCATCCGGGAGATGACTTCCTTTTCCTCCGCCGTCGCGGGCATGAAGGAATCCACATCCAGATGCAGGCTAAAGGGCTTTTTCTTGTTCATCATCATGATGCAGAGGCCTCCTTATTCGTAATCAATGCGCGGATCAACCACCTTGTAGAGCAGGTCGCTGATCAGATTCATAATCACGATTAAAGAGGCGAGGAAAATGGTCGTCCCCATAATCATGGTGTAGTCGCGGTTGGTGATGCTGGATACGAACTGGCGGCCGATACCCGGCACGGCGAAAATCTGCTCAACGACCATCGAACCGGTGACGATGAACGCCAGCATCGGGCCGAAATAGGTGATAACCGGAATCAGCGAGTTCTTCAGCGCGTGACCGAAGATAATTTTCTTGCCCGAAACGCCCTTGGCGCGCGCGGTGCGGATGTAATCCTGCCCCAGCACGTCGAGCATGGAGGAGCGCGTCAGGCGCGTGATGTAGCTCATCGGATAGAGCGCAAGGGTGATAATCGGGAGGATCAGCCCTTCGGCCGTCGCGCCGTTCGCGGGTACCCAGCCTAACTTGACTGAGAACACTATCAGCAGGAATGACCCCATAATGAACGACGGCATGGACACGAACGCGGTCGTAATCACCATGATAATCTTATCCAGCACGGTGTTGCGCCGCAGCGCCGCCAGCGCGCCGAGGACGATGCCGACGATTGCCGCGCTGAACGCCGCAATCAGACCAAGCTTTGCGGAGGTCTTCATGCCATCCAGAATAATGTCAATGACCTGACGGCCGCGCTGTTTCAGGCTCGGCCCGAAGTCCAGCTTCGTCACCACGTCGCGCAGATACGTCACATACTGTTCACCCAGCGGCTTGTCCAGCCCGTACTTGGCCTCCAGCGCCGCCTGCGCTTCCGCGGAAATTGCCTTTTCACTTGCGAACGGTCCACCCGGAATCGAGTGCATCACGAAGAATGTCACCGTGATAACAATCCAGATGGTCAGCAGCGCCAGCAGCACGCGCTTGAGGACATAAAACAGCATCTTGGAATTCATCCGCTCCACCTTCCCGGCAGGGGCGCTGCCGCGTCTGCCTGCGTTTCTTGTTCATCGACGTGCAAAACCAACCGGTTTCACCGCGTCGATGCTTTATTATGCAACACTGTATGGAGAAAATCAAGTGTTTTGCTGCACAAACTGTGTTTTTTTCATGTTTTTCTCGTGTATTTTGAATATTTTCGGCTATGTAGTTGCATTTGTCAAGTTTTCTGCAGCTCCTTGTGCATTTTTGCGCACAAAAAAATGCAGGACGCTCATTCGTCCTGCATCATGGTAACGAAGTGAATTACTCCGCTGCCGCCAAGCTGCCGAAGATCTCCAGCGGCATGTTTTCCAGCGCGTCGCCCACTTCCTTGCTGGCGACCTGGAAGGTCACGGCGAGAACCGTCTCGTCGTCAAGGAAAGCATACAGCGCCAGCACAGTGTCGCCCGGCGTGTACATCAGGCAATAGTTTTCGTTGACATACAGCTCAGCGAGCATTTCTTCCGTCGCGCCCGCGTCCTGAATGCCTTGCAGCAGCGTTTCAAAGCTCATCGCGGACAGCTGCGCCGTAATACTGACCGTCTGGTCGGCGTTGACGGCGAAGAGCAGGATGTTCTCGGCGTTTTCCGTGCCTGCGGGGACTTCCTGAACCGCCCAGTCCGCCGGAATCTGCATCGTCAGACCCGTTTCACCCAGCGCAACCGTCTGCGCCTCGAAGCTGACATTCATTTCAACTGCCGGCACTTCCGCTTCTTCCTCCGCGAACGCAAAGGCAGTGCAGCACATCATGAGCGCCATCAGGAGAGCAAGGAGTTTCTTCATATTTGTTTCCATCCTTTCATTTCCAGCATGATTTGGCTGATTTCTTTCCATATTGAACAGCCACATCTGGTAACATTTATGATACCAAATGGAAGCCGCTTTTGCAATACGCTTTCGCGCAGGAAAACGGTTGATTCGCGCGGATTTGGGATTTCAGAATGAAGTAGCCTCCTTTTTCATTCGGAAAATGCGAGTGAAGTAACTTTTATTTACTTTTCAATTCTCCCCAAAACAAACAGTTGATTCTTTCCGTAAAAGCGGACTTTGCTTCCCTCCTCCTTCACAAAAAACGGGGCACCGCGAGAGCTTTCGCCCCCGCAGCACCCCGCCATCCGCGGATGCGCAATTCCGCATTGTCCCTTACTTCTTCGTCCAGTCCTGCTTTTCGCCGATGCCGTAGTTTGCCGGCAGCACGTCATCATCAACCAGCACGAAGCCCAAATCCGCCGTGTAGGTCGTACTGGCGGAGGTCACCTGAACCGGGTTCGATTCACCGTTTTCGCCCAGAATCGACGCAATCAGCGGAATATCCGTGCGCATACGCGTCGGCACAACTTCCGTCGGGTAGATGGGCTTGAGCGTGTACACGCCGGGATACAGGTTCTCGAAAGTGTAGTAACCGTACGCGTCGGTTGTCGTTTCCGCGACGAGCTGGTCATTGCGCCACAGTTCGATGCGCATGTTGCCCAGACCGAGTTCGCCCTCGTCCTGCAGGCCGTTGCCGTTCAGGTCAAGCCAGCAGAAGTCGCCCAGCGTGCCCGGCTGCACCGCGCCAATATTCTGTTCCAGCTGATGTTGGCTCATGCGCAGGGCAATCAGGTCGCTCTCTCCCTCGCGGGCGGTGTAGGTCGTCATCACGCTGATGTTCTGCCCGTCCTTGAGGCGCGTGTCGTCCTTTTCTACGACGACGTAGCCGTTCGGGAGCGTCACACGCAGACGGTAGTTGCCCGGCATCAAGCCGTCAAAGCGGTAGATGCCGTCCTCGCCCGTCGTCGCGTTTTGCAGTTCGCTGCCCTTTTCGTCCAGCAGGACAACCTCCGCGCCGGACAGGGGCGCAATCTCGCCCGCGTTGTCGCACCAGACCATGCCGCCGATGCTTGTGTCAATCTTCAAGCCCAGCATCGGAGCAGTATAGTTGTTGTTTTCGCTAATTTCAATCTCGGTCATGACGAGCTGACTGCCCTCGGTGGTGAAGGTGCTGTTGCCCAGACGCGCCGCCTGCGTACCTTCCTTGAGGTCGTAGACAAGGCTGTACACGCCGGGGGCAATGCCGTCGATGGCGAACCGCCCATCCGCATCGGTCTGCACCTGCGCAAACACCGCGCCGGTTTCATCCAGCAGGGTCAGCGTCTCGTTTTCCGGGGTGATTTCGCCCGCGTCCATGCGGCCGTTGTCATTCTCATCCACCCAAACCTGACCGGACATCTTCGACGGAATCACGCCGCCAAGCGCCTGATTCAGCCATTCCTCGCCCAGCCCGATTTCGATGTTCACCTGCTGCTCGTTCAGCCCGTGCGTCAGCGGCAGGGTCACATTGCCGTCCAGCTTGGAGAGCACCATGCCCTCCGGGAAGCGCAGGGTCAGCGTGTAAGTGTCCGGCCGCAGCCCGGTGAAGCTGTACGCACCCGTCGCATCGGTAAGGACGGTCTGCTCCGTCAAATCCTCGCGGGAGGGGGTCAGAATCAGCGTCACGCCGGCAAGCGCCGCTTCGTTTGCATCCTGTGCGCCGCTGCCGTTGTGATCGGCAAACACCACGCCTTCAATGTCGCCCAAAGCCAGTGCGCCGCACAGGGGCGCGGTGACTTCTTCGCCCACGCCGATGGTAAAGGAATCCGTCGTGCCGTCGGAATCCGGCGCGATGGTGTTGCCGCCGTCCGTCAGGGGAGCAAACACGCCGTCGCCCGGCAGCTCGTAGCGCAGGCGGTACGTTCCGGGCAGCACCGCGTCAAACAGGAAGCTGCCATCCGCGCCGATGGTGCGGGTCGCCACGTCGCCGGTTTCGTCCATCAGGTGAACCACCGCGCCGAGCAAGCCGCCTTCATCCGCGTCGCGCAGGCCATTGTCGTTCTTGTCGGCAAACACCACGCCGGACACATGTCCGGGGGTAATCATGCCGATATCAAGCCCCGTCAAATCCGCGCCCATTGTCAGCGCCACCGGTTCACTTTCGCCCGCGCCGCCGGAGAGGTTGCGGAGGATATTGCCGTCGCCCGTGCGCGTGAACGCCAAGCCGCGGTTTGCGGTCGCGCTCACGGTGTACTGCCCCGGCGCAAGGTCATCGAAGGTATACACGCCGCTGCGGTTCGTTTTCGCCGTGCGGGTATTGCCGTTTTCATCCGTCAGGGTGACGGTGAAGTTGTTGACCATCTTTTCCGCGTCCATCCGGCTGCCGGAGAAGTCGTCATCCAGATACACCGTGCCGGAGATGCTGCCGTAAGTAATCGCGCCGATGGCCATCGTCATCTCGCTGTCGTTCTCCAGCACCACGTTGGAAATCGTGTGCTCGCGGCGGTCAGTGCCGGGAGCGAACATGTTGCCGTACTCGCCATCGCCCGCGATGGTGTACACATAGCCTTGCGGAATCGTCGCTTTGACGCGGAACGTGCTGCCGCGGATGTTGGCGAAGGTGAAGCGCCCGTTCTCGTCGGAGACGGTGTTCAGCAGCTCCTTGCCGATGGCCTGACGGTACAGGACGACCTTCACGCCTTCCAGCGTCTTTTCGCCCTCGTCGTACACGCCGTTGTTGTTTTCATCCAGGAAGCAGATGCCGTTGATGTCAGAGCCCTTCATCACGCCAAGGAGGACTTCCTCCAAGTCACCGCGTTCAAGAATCACCTGATCCGTTTCGGAGCGCTTGAATTCGCTGGTGATGATGGAGCGGCGATTACCGCCCGTCTGGCTGTAGCGCGCAAACACCAAGCCGTCCGGCAGGCTGTATTCGACATTGTATGTGCCGTAGCGCATTTGACCGATGTAGAATTTGCCGTCCTCGCCGCTCTCGGTTTCGTACACCAAGCCGTTTTTCACGCCGACGGCGCGGATTTTGATGCCCGCTTGACCGGGTTCAGCGTCCTGATACACGCCGTCGTCGTTTTCATCCAGCCACACAAGCCCCTGCAGCGCCGCCATCGTCATCACGCCGACGCCCACGTCGGTCACAGAACCGGCTTCGAGGGTCAGCGGCACGCTGCTTTGCACTTGTGCGGTCGTTTCATCCATGATGGACATGTTCGCGCTGACATTTTTGCCGTGCGCGCCATGGCCGAAGCCCGCGGGCAGCTCGCTGCGCAGGACGTACGTCCCCGCCGGCACAGCCAGCGACACTTCGCCGTTCTTGTCCGTTTCGCCGGATGCCACAACAACCTCCACGCCGTTGACTTCGGTGATGAGGCTCATCGTCGCGCCGGACACGCCTTCCTCGTACTTCCCGCGTGAACCGTTGTTATCGTTGTCGCGGAAGGCGTGGATGGTCAGCGCCGCCGGATTCGCCGCCTTCGCGGTCACAGTCGCGGGTTCGTCGCTAATGACGAGCGCGCCGTTGGCAAGGGTCACGCCCGCGTCATAGCGGACGACGTACGTCCCGTATTCGAGGAACTCCGCCTGCCAGGCGCCGTTTTCATCCGTCACAGCTTCCGCCGCGACTTCGCCCGCCTGATTGACCAGCTGCACCTGCACGCCGCTCATCGGCTGACCGTCCAGCCCCAGCACCACGCCGGAAGCGTCGCCGGTGGCATGGTTCGCCAGCGCCGGCAGCACAACGGTTTCGCCCGCGCCGATTTCCACCAGAATGCTCGCCGTCACGCCCGTATCGGTCGTGCTGAGCGTCCAGCCCTCGGTGTCATACAGGCCGCGCGGCAGGGTTGCCGTAATCTGATAAGTATCAGGATACAGGTTGTTCAGCGCAAACGCGCCGCTGACCGTCATCTGTTCACTCATCCGCTGGCCGGAAATCGTCACTTCTGCCGGGGCAGACAGATCGTCGATGCTGCCGGTCATGCCGCCGCTGAGCGTCAGATCCAGTTCATAGCGGCTGGTCTGCATCGCCTGAATGTTCACCAGCCACTGTGCCTGACCCTTTTGCAGGTTCGGCCAGTCGTTCACGCCCGTCAGCAGCGTGCCTTCCGGCAGCGTCACCGTGACGGAGTACGTCCCGTGGAAGAGGTCGGCTTCCTTCACCGTCTCGCCATCAGTCAGGTAACCCGTGCGGGTCGTTTTGCCGTCCTCGCTGACAATCTGGTACGCCACTGCCGCGTTCACGCCGCGCATGAGCATCGTCAGCGTGCCGTCCACGGGTTCAGGGGTGGGGGTCGGCGTAGGCGTAGGCGTCGGGCTCGGCGTGGGCGTCGGGCTCGGGGTCGGGGTCGCCGTCGGGGTTGGCGTCGGCGCTTCCGTGGGTTCCTCCGTCGGTTCTTCCGTCGGATTCTCGGTCGGCGCTTCCGTCGGCGCTAATGTCGGGGTCGCCGTCGGCGTAGGCGTTGCCGTCGGTGTCGGGGTCGGGGTAGGTGTCGGGGTGGGCGTCGGCGTAGGCGTAGGTTCAGGCGTGGCGGTCGGCGCCATCGTCGGCGGCACATAGTAATAGGAAGCGTTCACCTTCGTCACGGAATCCGGACCCGTGTAGCGCTCAATGTTGATAATCTTGTCGCGCCAGCTTTCAATGGCCAGCGAAGCCTTCGTCATGCGCAGGGTGTACAGCCCCGTGTGAATCGCCGTCGGCAGGGCATAGTCGCCCCGGCTGTCGGTGTCGAAGGATAGAATCGTCTCGCCGCGCTCGTTAATCAGGTCAAAAGAGGAGCTGCTCTCCGTGTGCACGGTGAACAGACCCGTGTCCGTCAGCACAGCAATGACCGCTTTGTTCAGCCGTCCGCCGACAATCGACACGGTGTAGCTCGCCGCCATAATGGCGTCCTCCGGCATCGTCTCCGCCACCGGGACAAGCTGCACATTGCCCGTGCCAGGGACGGAAATCGGGTCGCTGCCGAAGTCGGTCAGGCGAATCGTGCCGACCGCCTCCCCGTTCTGCATGACGGTAAAATCGCCCGTGAATTTCCGGGATTCATACGTTCCCGCGCTTGTGGCATACATGCCCAGAAAATCCACTTGCAGCATCGTCAGCTCCGATGCCGCAGCCGTGGGGAGCAGCATCAGCAGCATTCCCAGTGCGAGCAGGAGTGACAGAAATCGCTTGCCAAGCATCCTCATCTTGCCTGTTCCTCCATCTGAATCATCCGCAAGCCGTGCGGAGTAAAGTCACAGAATAATCCATGTACTATGGTAAAGCAATCCGCCCGACTTGTCAACCATTCCGCGCATATTTTTACAATTGGATTGCTTTTCTGGTCGAAAATCAGCATGTTCCGGCAATAGAAAAGAAGGCTGACTTTTTCAGCCAGCCTCCCATGCGGATACTATTTCCAAATGAGAATACACCGAGATGCACCGCAAATGATTCGTTCTGGCTAACGCAAACGCCAGTATGGGAAAGGCGCAAGCAGATGGCACAGGCGAATGCAGGAAATCGTATCAGTTGCTGCCGCCCATCAGCAGGGTCAGCATGCTCTCCGGCAGACTCATCAGCAGGGTCATGGGCAGGTTCTGCAGGTTGTTCATCACCTTGACGAACCACGTCTGGAACTCACTGTCCGTCATCGTGCCCAAATCCTGCGCCTTGCTCACGTCCAGCGCGTCCTTCGCGTCGCAGGTGCGGGTTTCCGCCGTGATGGTCACAACGTCCAGACCCATGAAGCGCACAAGCACATCCACCTTGCGGACGCCATGTTCGCCGTCCATCGTCGTAGCGGTCGTCACCACAACGCCGAAGCCCTGCTCGACACCGTCCACCGTTTCCTTGATTTCCACATCAACAACGCTGCTGTCCGTGCCGACGCCCTTGCCGCTGACGTTGATTTCAACGGGGTCTTCGCCATCATAGGCGGTCAGGTTCGCCGTGAAGTTCTCCAAGTCGCCTGCGAAGGTCAGCGTCGCCGCGGTATCTTCCGCGCTCTTGATGGTCACAAGCCACGTCGCCACGCCGTCCGCCGTGTTGCGGGTCATCGTGAAGGAGATCGGCAGGGGTTCTTCGCCGCCGTTGTTGATCTTCACCGAAGCCGTCATGCGAACCAGCTCGCCTGCTTCAGTCATCCAGTATTCATAAACGATGTCATCCGCGTAGAGATCTGCTTCATCAAGTTCTTTCAGCAGGTCGTCCCAGCTCGTGTCAGCAGCGGAAAAAAGCGCATCCATGTAAGCACCGACGCTCGGAACGCTGTGGATCATTTCCAGCAGGGCTTTCGTCATCTCGACGATCTTTTCCGGCGGAACGGTGACTTTGACGTAGCTCTTCGCCGCGTCGCAGTCGCCGGGCTGCTCGGTCACTTCTGCCATTTCTTCACCGGACAGTATTTCGTTCATCATGGTCATGAACGCCGTGGTGTCCGCCTGCGTCAGTTCTTCCATGAGCTGCTCTTCCGTCATGCTGCTCAGGTTCGCCGCTGCTTCCATCAGGGCAGTGTATTCCGCATTACCGCTCAGCTGTTCCTTCGATTCTTCAATCGCCTTGTCGATCTCCTCGTCGCTCTGACCGGACATCTTCATCGTCGCGCGGAGGGCTTTTTCCCTGATGGCTTCCACGTCCTTGCTGTTCACAGCAATCACGCCGCCCAGCAGCGCGCTGGACACATACATCAGCTGGTTTTCTTCCGCAGCAGTCGTCAGCGATGCCATACCCAGCACGCTCTTGCCGCTCAGGTTCAGGTCAAAGCCAGCTTCGTCGCCCTGCTGATAGCCGGTCAGGGACAGCGACGCCAGCAGGTCGTTGATGGCTGCCATCGCGGTGTCATCCCCGCCCAGCGCCGCCACGAGGTCAGCGTTCAGATCGTGGATGGTAATGGTGGTTTCCTGACGCGCGGCATTGTCCCACACGCTGTTTTCCGCCATCGAGGTCAGGGGCATCGCCAGCATCATGATGCTGAGCAGTACCGCAAGCAATTTCTTCATGGGGTTTTCCTCCTTGTTGTTTGGTTTCCCTTTTTCTTTATAGCGAACACTGCGGAGCAGTGATGCTTTCGGTTGATGTTAGTCGGCGTTATCCAAAATGATGGTGCTGCTCGGCAGCGTCGTCGTACCGTCCATGAGCTGCCGCACGCTGTTCGGCAGATTCATCAGGATGCGCGGCAGAATCTTCGAAATGCTCGTCGCCAAGGTCAGCATGTAGGCGTTGAAGCGCGCGCTGCTGATTTCGCCCAAATCCAACACGTCGCCGTCGGACAGCAGGGGGCGCGGTTTGCACGAAAAGGTCGTCGTGTAGATGGTCAAGCCGACTTCACCGCCAGACAAGAGCCGAATTCTCGACTCCCGATATACACTGCTGCTCGAACCAGACGTAAACACGCCGAATTGTATGCCGCTGTCCGTGCCGTTCGCTTCGGAGGTCGTGCGCACTTCTACATCGACCCTCCCGCCCCTGCGGTTCGGCTCAACCGTCAGCGAAATCGTCGTCTGCGTCTGGTCATCCGGCACAAGCACCAGTTCGGCATTCTTTTCACCGATGGTGAGACGTCCCGTCGTGCTGTTCTCTTCCTTTTCCAGCGTCCAGTCGTACTGCAAGCCGTCCGCCAGCGTGTTCCGGTTCAGCGTGAACGTGACGGGCTTCAGGATTCCCTCGGTCGGCTCCACCTCGGACATTCTTTCCGCCCAGTCCGGGAGCGCGGAATAGTTCACAATCAGCTTGGCAAGCTGCCCCTGCGCATCCGTGTACATCGTCACCTGCGCGTCGCTGTACAGCATTGTCTGCTGACGTACCTGCGCCGCCCAGTCGATTTCCTGCGGCACATACTCTTCCGTCGTCATCTGCGACATGAACTGCATCAGATTGTCATAATCCGCCGCCAAATCCGCGAAGTTCTGGACGACAGGCACTTGCATCGCCGTTTCCAGCAGAATCGCCAGCCAATTGACCAGCTGTTCGTTCGTCAGCGTGAACGTACACACCTGTATCGCCGGGTCACAGCCTTCGATCTGCTCCGTCACAGGGTCAATCGTCATGGACGGCTGATATTCCGCCAAGCGGCGCTGCATCTCCGTAAAGTCAATCGCCGCAAGGCTATTCAGCACTTCTTCCGCCTGCACGTTTTCCGTGAAGAGGGGATTTTTGAGTACCTTCGCCGTCATTGCGCCCATCTGTCCCACCTGCGCAATCTGCTCCGCGTAGTACCCAGAGGATACCGTCTCGTTGATGACTTCCGCCGTAAGACCGCGCTGGCTGAGCTGCTGGCGGTACACCAGCTCCCCGAAATGCTGCATGTCCTCGTCGAGGTTCAGATACAGCGTCTCGCCCAGCAGGTCACTGCTGACATAGACATCCGCGCCGCTGAACTGCACGGCATAATCGACAATAGGCTGGTCGTTCAGCGTCACCTCATAGGCGGCTGACGTTGTCCCCTGCTGATAGACTATCACCCGCAGGGCATCCAGAAAGTCATTGACGGCTTTCTCCTCCGCTTCGTCGATGTCCGCCCCCAGCACCTTCGCATTGAAGTCTTTCAGGAAAATGACTGTCCTTGTCGCGCCGGGCGCACTTTCCTCCGCAAAACCACACATCGGCACCAGCATCGCCAGCGTCAGCAGAATCGCAAGCAGCTTCTTCATTCGTCAGCCTCCTTGACATTCGTTTGTGCGCTTTTCAGCATTCCATTACCATTATATCAAAAAAAACACCTGTTGCAAGCGAATATGCGCAAGTTTTACAATTCCGTGCCTGAAAGATGCAAATTTGCGCCTGAAAGCGCAGCTTCGCGGAAAAATGCTTGATGCCGTCATGCAAAATTTCTGTGAATGGCGCAAAAGCCCGCTTTCCCCTCTTGTGAAGCGCGAAAAAATATGCTACAATAGACAGAGTATTCCGGATTACTGAAAGGAGCTAATTCGCATGGAATTTCTGACCAAGCTTTTGGGCATCGCCACCGCCGTTGCGGAAACCACCACCGGTACTGCCGACCCTGCCGCCGTCACCACGGATTCTGCCGCTGGCGGCATTGTCGGTATTCTCTTCAGCCTTCTGCCGCTGCTGCTGGTTTTCGTCCTGATGTACTTCATGATGATTCGCCCTGAGAAGAAGCGCCGCAAGAAGGAGCAGGACATGCTCGCGTCCCTGAAGAAGGGCGACCGCGTGTGCACCATCGGCGGCATCTACGCCACCATCGAGAGCATTAGGGACGACACCATCACCCTGAGCGTCGGCAAGGGCGACCAGACGATGGTTGTTGCGCGCTGGGCGATTCGCTCGGTGGAAGATGTGACCATCGAAAACGAGACCGAATCCCTGAACTAATCGCAAAATTCCCGGCTTCGTGTCGGGTTTTTTTGTGCCCGATTTTCCCGCCGCGCATATGCTGGGAGTGAACAGCTCACACGATGGGAGGAATCGCCATGAATCAGCGTCCGAATTGCTGCCGTCCCATGCCGCCGCAAGCGCCTTGCCCGTCCAGACCGCCTTGCCCGCCGAAACCCGCTTGCCCGGCTTGTCCGCCGACGCAGAAGGGCGTTTTATTGCCGCGAATCCTTGCCAGCGGGCGGGAGTGGCAGCGCCGCGCATGTGTGGCGCTGTACGTCGGCGGTTTGCCGGAGGATGCGAACGGGCGGCTGCAGCTCGTCGGCGTTACGGCGTGCGGTGACGCGGATTGGGAGATTGCGCCGTACCAAGAACCGCGCCCATGCGGCTGCCGCGGATGCCGACCATCTCGACCCGCGCCGTGCCTTCTGCGGGTGAATATTCCGGTTGTTTGCCAAGTGCAGGCGGAGTGCGGGCAGGTTTTGCGCGGCGAAAGTGTGCTGACGACGGATGTTGCGCTGCCGATTCGCTGTGTGCAGGCGGAATGCTGGCGCAACCAGATGATGGTGCTTCCGTGCGTTCGGCTGATTGACGGCGGCGCGCCTGTGTGTGCGGATGGCTGCCGTCCCCCTGTGTTTGATTGCACGATTGAACTGCTCGTCGAAGCCTACATGACGCGGTGGGAAGCGTGCGGCAGCCCTGCGCCGACTTGTCCGGATTTGCCGCTATTCCCCCCGCCGCCGTTCGGGTGACAAGGGAGTTGGAAGCCCCAAGGGGCTTTGCCCCTTGACCCCAGCAGGGACGCTGTCCCTGCACCCTGCAAGGGAGTTCCTCCCTTGACCCTTTCGCGCGATTTAGTTGGTGACAACTGCACACTATGCCCGCGTGTTTATCCACCTTGCGCCGCAAATTCCGTTCCCCAAACGCCGCTTTTCCCACATTGCAGCAGGTGATGGCGAAGGCGAAGGCGTCCAGAGGGCGACCGCAAAGCCCTCTGGAACCCGCGGAAAAGACCAATATCATAAG
>ULQP01023375.1_pt1 | contig 54950 bp, 51 predicted proteins | sample 1954571 | NCBI WGS metagenome assembly ULQP01 (sample SAMEA4835657, study PRJEB28245) | human gut metagenome | biome: gut microbiome; material: fecal sample | place: Denmark | collected 2008 | reverse complement strand
CCTCTTTCAACTCTACCAGTAACAACTGTTCCACGACCTGTAATTGTCATAACGTCTTCTATAGGCATTAAGAATGGTTGGTCAACTGGTCTTTCTGGTGTTGGAATATAGTTATCAACTGCATCCATTAATTCTTTCATGCATTGATATTCTGGTGCATTTGGATCTGTTGATGTGCTTTCTAGAACTTTTAATGAAGATCCTTTTATTACTGGGATTTCATCTCCTGGGAAACCGTATTCTGTTAATAGGTCTCTAACTTCCATTTCAACTAATTCTAATAATTCTGGATCGTCAACCATATCACATTTGTTTAAGTAAACAACGATATATTTAACACCAACTTGTCTTGCTAATAGTATATGCTCTCTTGTTTGAGGCATTGGTCCATCAGCTGCAGAAACAACTAATATTGCTCCATCCATTTGAGCTGCACCTGTAATCATGTTTTTAACATAATCAGCGTGTCCTGGGCAGTCAACGTGTGCATAATGTCTGTTATCTGTTTCATATTCAACGTGTGCTGTGTTGATTGTGATTCCTCTTGCTTTTTCTTCTGGAGCACCATCGATTTGATCGTATGCTTCATATTTAGCTTTTCCTAATAAGCTTAAGTATTTTGTAATAGCTGCTGTTGTTGTTGTTTTACCATGGTCAACGTGTCCGATTGTACCAATGTTAACGTGTGGCTTTGATCTAACAAATTTTTCCTTTGCCATTTTAAATTCCTCCTTTATATTTTAGAAGTCTACCTTCTTACTTCTACCATGCATAAGCATTTTATAATATTTTTATAAATTTTGCAATAGTTTTACACTTTTTTGTGTTTTAACTATTATGAATATTAATCTTATTCAGATTTTTTTGCTCTTGAAGAAACTATTTGTTCTAATACTGATTTTGGAACTTCTTCATAATGGCTTGGTTCCATTGAGTATGTTCCTCTTCCTTGTGTCTTAGAACGTAAGTCTGTTGCATAACCAAACATTTCTGATAGTGGAATAAATCCTCTAATTATTTGGTTACCAGATCTTGCTTCCATTCCTTCCATTCTTCCACGTCTAGAGTTTATATCTCCAATAACGTCTCCCATGTATTCTTCTGGGACTGTAACTTCAACCTTCATGATAGGCTCTAATAATACAGATTTACCTTGTTTACATCCTTCTTTGAATGCCATAGAACCTGCTATTTTGAACGCCATTTCAGAAGAGTCTACTTCGTGGTAAGAACCATCAACTAAAGTTGCTTTGAAATCTATAACTGGATATCCAGCTAAGATACCACTTAATGCGGCTTCTCTTACACCATCTTCAATAGGTTTGATATATTCCTTTGGAACAGCACCACCAACGATTTTGCTCTCAAATTCAATACCTTTTCCTGGCTCTAATGGTTCCATTTCTAACCAAACATCACCATATTGTCCACGACCACCTGATTGACGAATGAATTTTCCTTGAACTTTAACTTTATTTCTAATTGTTTCTTTATAAGAAACTTGTGGCTTACCTACAGTACATTCAACTTTGAACTCTCTTTTTAATCTATCAACTATAATGTCTAAGTGTAACTCACCCATACCAGCTATAATTGTTTGACCACTTTCTTGATCTGTCCATGTTTTAAATGTTGGATCTTCTTCGGCAAGTTTTGCTAAAGCTATTCCCATTTTTTCGCTGTTAGCCTTATCTTTTGGCTCAATAGCTATATCGATAACTGGCTCTGGGAATTCCATAGATTCTAATATTACTGGATGTGCTGGATCACATAGTGTATCACCAGTTGATACTTCTTTTAAACCAACGGCTGCAGCTATATCTCCTGCATATACTTTTGTTATATCTTCTCTATGGTTTGCGTGCATTAACAAAATTCTTCCAATTCTATCTTTTTTATCTTTGTTTGCATTTAATATTGTTGAACCTGCTTCTAATGTTCCAGAGTATACTCTGAAGAAGCATAATTTTCCTACGAAAGGATCTGTTGCAATCTTAAATGCTAAAGCTGAAAAAGGTTCTGAATCTGAAGTTACTCTTTCAACTTCATTTCCATCTTCATCTACACCCTTGATATTTGGAATGTCTAATGGTGATGGTAAGTAATCTACTACAGCGTTTAATAACTCTTGAACACCTTTGTTTTTGTAAGATGATCCACAAGTTACTAATATTAAACTGTTAGATATAGTTCCTTTTCTTAAACCTTTTTTGATTTCTTCAGCAGTTAGTTCTTCACCTTCAAGATATTTCATCATTAATTCATCATCTTGTTCTGCTGCTGCTTCAATCATTTCTGCTCTATATTTTTCAGCATCTGCCTTCATATCTTCAGGAATTTCTGTCTCTTCGATTTCTTTTCCTAAATCGTCTTTATGAATAAATGCTCTCATTTTGATTAGGTCTACAATTCCTTGAAAATTGTCTTCTGCTCCTATTGGTAATTGAATTGGAACAGGGTGAGCTCCTAATCTATTTTTTATTTGGTCTACACAGCCATAAAAATCAGCACCTGTAATGTCCATTTTGTTTACATATACCATTCTAGGTACTTCATATTTATCAGCTTGTCTCCAAACTGTTTCTGATTGTGGTTGAACTCCACCTTTAGCTGCAAGTACAAGTATAGCACTATCTAGAACTCTTAATGATCTTTCAACTTCTACTGTGAAGTCAACGTGACCAGGAGTATCTATTATATTTATTCTATGTCCTAACCAATGGCAAGTTGTAGCAGCAGAAGTGATTGTTATACCTCTTTCTTGCTCTTGAACCATCCAGTCCATAGTAGCTTCGCCTTCATGAACTTCGCCTATTTTGTGTGTTTTTCCTGTATAGAAAAGTATTCTCTCTGTTGTTGTTGTTTTACCAGCATCAATGTGAGCCATAATTCCTATATTTCTAACTTTCTCTAAAGGCATATCTCTTTTAGTTTCAGCCATTTATTTTTCCTCCTTCTTTTAGGATATTTTAATATCTAATCTTAGAATTTGTAATGAGCAAAAGCCTTATTAGCTTCAGCCATTTTATGCATATCTTCTTTCTTCTTGAATGCTCCACCATTACCGCTTACTGCATCCATTATTTCAGCTGCAAGTTTTTCAGCCATTGTTTTTTCATGTCTGTTTCTTGCATATGTTACTAACCATCTTAAACCTAAAGTTTGTCTTCTTTCTGGTCTAATTTCTAGTGGTACTTGGTATGTTGCACCACCAATTCTTCTTGCTTTAACTTCTAGAACTGGCATTACATTGTTTAGTGCTTCTTCAAATACCTCTAATGGATTTTTTTGCTCTTTTTCTTTTATAATATCAAATGCATCATAAACGATTGTTTGAGCAACTGTTTTCTTACCATCTAACATAACATTGTTGATTAATTTTGTAACAACTTTGCTATTATACATTGGATCTGGTAAAACTTCTCTTTTTGCTATATATCCTTTTCTTGGCACTATTCTTCCCTCCTTTTAAAATTTGATACTAATATTTACCTAGTATCACAGGTACTCTAAAAAGTTCAATACTAATACTTCTCGAAACTTTTTCAGTTTAGTGCTTATAATCTATGCTAAATTTAAGTACCTTAAATTAGTAAGTTATACGCACCATAAATTGTCTAAGCTTTATTTTTTAGGCTTTTTAGCTCCGTACTTAGATCTACCTTGCATTCTGTCTTTAACACCTGCTGTATCTAAAGTTCCTCTTATGATGTGGTATCTAACACCTGGAAGGTCTTTTACTCTTCCTCCTCTTATTAGAACAACACTATGCTCTTGTAAGTTGTGTCCGATTCCTGGAATATAAGAAGTTACTTCATATCCGTTTGAAAGCTTAACTCTGGCAACTTTTCTTAATGCTGAGTTTGGCTTCTTAGGTGTAACAGTTTTAACAACAGTACAAACTCCTCTTTTTTGTGGAGCTCTCCTATCTGTTACCTTCTTCTTCATAGAGTTAAATCCATGTTGAAGAGCTGGTGATGTAGATTTTGTTGTAGTTGTTTTTCTTCCTTTTCTTACTAATTGATTAATTGTTGGCACTTAAAATTCACCTCCTGATTTTCTTTTTACTAATTATTATTAGCTTTTTTATTTTATCATATTACTTTTTTAAAGTCAACATTTTATATGTATTTTTTATTGCTTCCGTAAGCTTTTGTCGATTTTTCATATACGATTTTTCTTTATTTTAGTTCTATTATGTTGTATACTTATTTTACCTCTTTTATAGAGAGTCTATATTGAGAGGAGGTAGCATAAAGTGAAAAGTTTTTTGCTGTTATGCGTATTGATACTTATATACTTAATTTTAAAACTATTTTAATAAGTGTCAATACATAAGAGAAACACCCACATCTGCAAATGTGGGTGTTGTTTTTTAATAACATAAAACGAATTTTTTTGCTGTTATTCGTATGAATATATAATAAACCATATAAACAAAAAAGTCAATAATTACTCAAATTAAATCTCAAAAATCGTTCGACAAATTTGTAAATTTTCTTTAAAGTAATCTAGCCATGTTTTTCGCTCTATCTTTTCGCCACACACTATATCAATCGAATCTATTATATTATCATTTAGTTTTATTATAATAGTTCCTACTTTTGTGTTTTTCTCAACAGGGGCTTCCAGTTGATTTATAGTGTTAATTGTTATTTCTAATTTGTCTGTTTCCTTTACTGGTATTGTTTCGGTATTAAATTTACCAATGTCTAAACTTATTCTATCTTTTTGACCTTTTATTATTAAAATTCTATTTCTATTTATTCTTTCCCACTTTTCAAATTCCTCTATTGTTTTTCCTTTTATGTTAACTTTTGTAAAATTTGCAAATGCGTATTCTATTAATTTTATACTATCTTTGGTTCTATCTTTCTTTGTATCGGCCCCAAGTACAACTACTATTATATCCATATCTCCTCTTTTGGTTTCTGTAACTAAGCATCTACCTGCACCATTCGTAAAACCAGTTTTTACTCCTATTACTCCATTTAAAACTCCTAATAATTCATTTGTATTAAATAATTGTCTAGGATTGCCATTTATGCTTATTGTTGTACTTTTTGTTGCAACTATTTTAGCAAATTTTTCATTTTTCAATGCATAATCTGTTAACTTTGCTAGTTCCAATGCTGTTGTATAATGTTCGCTGCTGTCCAAACCATGTGGTGTTACAAAATGAGTATCTTTCAATCCTAGCTCTGTCGCTTTTTGGTTCATCAGTTCTGCAAAACCTTCTACACTTCCTCCTATATGTTCTGCAATTGCTACTGCTGCATCATTGCCAGACCTAAGCATTAGTCCATAAAGTAAGTCATTTAATGTTATTTTGTCTCCTCTTTTTAAACCTAACCTAGATCCACCTGTACCCGCTGCTTTTCTATCTATTGTTATTTCATCTTGCAAATTGCCATTTTCAAGAGCTATAGTTGCAGTCATTATCTTTGTTGTCGAGGCCATAGCGGATCTTAATTCTTCATTTTTACCGTACATTACAGTTTTAGATGTTCTATCAAATATTACACATCTTCTAGAATTTAGTATTGGTACTTCAACTGCATTTTTTGAAACCTCATTTACTTCATTAATTTCGGTTTCTGTAATGTCCTCTGTTTCATCTTCTTCCATATCATCAGCATAACACAGATTTATAAAAGAACCATTCAAAGTTACTATAATCAATAAAAATATAAAAATTTTCTTTACTATTTTAGTCACCCCTATGTAAATTTTCTTTTATATAATTATTCTATATTTCCTTTTTTATTACATAAAAAATGCACCTTAAAATATTAGGTTTCTCTAATATTTAAGATGCATTCTCTTTTAATTATTCATTAGTCTTCTTAAAGCTGCTTCTTCTGGTGTCTCTCTTTCTCCCCTGTCCTCTCTATCATGTAAAACTTCTGGCTCTTCTTTAGTATTTTTCTCCAATTCTTTGACTCTTATGCTCTCAATCTTTTCTGCCATACCGCTTTCAGGAGTTTCTTCCATTTCTTTAATATAATCATCTAACTTTTTATTTTGACTTTTTGCTTCATCCATTATTGTTGTTTTTGTTCCATCATCTAATTCAACTACCTCTGTTACATCTATAGCTCTATCATTATTAGGATTATCATCTATATTTTCCAATCTTGTGGTGCGAGATTCATTTTCTTCTATCTGCTTTTTTGTTTTATCTATGGATTCATCAAGTTCACTCTTGGTAGTTCTTGCTTCATTCATAAATTGCTTTACCTCTGCTGTAGTTGGTCTTTCAGTTTGTGTTTCTACTTGGCTTCCCACAAACTTGTTCTCTGTAGGGCTCTTTCTTAAGTAATCTACTTCTATGATTCCATAATTCCCGATTTTAGCAGAAAACATTTTATTAGGATCTGAAGTTGTAAACATTTCTGTTACTTGCTTTTCTTCAACTTTTGAACCATCTCTATTTATGCTATATATTTGTCTATCTGTTGTAGTAGTTCCTTTAGTTTCTAAACCTTCAATATATTCAAGCTCTCCATCTTGATTTCTGCCTATAAATGCAAATTTATGATTCTTTCCCATGTCTTCGTTTGCATTTACAATATATATATCTGAATATTGGCCTTTTACATTAGCTATCTCTTCAAAGGTATCTTTATCTGTTAAATACTGTGTTGGTTTTATTTTCGAATATGATTTTATATTCTCCACTTTGTTTCCTGTAGCTTCTGCAAGTTGTTGCATTTCTTGTTCTTTGTTTTCCGGTTCTTCTTTTTCTTGCTCTTTCTGCTGCTCTGTTATTTCTTTATTTTCTTCAGACTCTAATTCTTTTATTTCATCTTCTTTATATTCCTTATCTTCTTCTGTCAACTCATTGTTCAAATCTAATGCTTCTTTTTCATTTGCATTTTTTGCTATTTCAGAAAATCTTTTATCTATTTGTTCCAACCATTCTATGTATTCATTCGAGAAAATAATCTTTCCATTTTCATCTATCTCAGCTATTTCTATACTATTATTGTATAATTTGTACAGATTTTTTTCTTTTTCATTTACAACTCTTACTGCATAAACACCTTGATCTGCTAGCCCGTCTTTTCCGTCAACTGGATTTACCAATGTAATATCTGTATAATAAGTAATTCCGTCTATTTTATTGTCCTCTGGCAATTCTGGCAATACTTCTTTATATATAGCTAAAATTCTTTCTTCTATTTCTTTATTTTCATCAGAGTTCATAAGGTATCTCCTTTATTCTATATTAAATGATAATACAAAATCTGTTTCATTTTTTAATTGCATAAATACATGCAATATCTTTTGTGCTGTACTATTCTTAACACTTGCATCTGTTACAGTAACATCACACACATACACATTGCTTTTGCTTTCTACTTTAGTGTATGAAAAATCATTTCTTGCATAAAGTTCTGATTGCATTTTTTGCTCAAAACTTGCTTCTGTAGGATAATTATTATTTTTAAATGTTTCATCTAACTTATTGTATACATAAGCATAATCTTTATCATTTACTGCCTGCTTAATTTTTTCAATATTCATTGCAACTTTATCTTGATCTGTAGATGTTTCATATTTTTGCTTTACACTTGGAATTTCTACAGTATATGCATCAAGTATTATTGTATAATCATTTGGTGCTTTTTCTCTGAAAATATATACATTATCATCCTGGTCATAGCAGATATATTCTGTATAATCTGTATATGTATTCACTATATATTGAGTAAGCCCTACATCTAAAAATTGCAAATAATATTCTTCATATTCTTGTGATGTTGCAAAATCCGAATAACTTTTTCTATTGTATATATTCAATAAGTTTAACAAATCTGCTTTATTATTTATATATTTTTTAAAGTTATCAAAGCTACCGAATTTCTTATTTTTATACTCTTCATCCAACATATTGTATACTTCTTGTGGATAATTGATTACATTTTGGATGTAGCTATTAAAATATTTTTGAACGATGTCTTCTTGGGTAATTCTTATCTTTCTAATACTATTATAGTCATTCTTTGCTATTGTAACACTATCTTCTTCTTCCATTTGATTCTCTACAGAGTTATTATAATATTCTTCTGTAATTGGCTCTATAGCAAATGTGCTATTTTTAGAATCTTCTACTATTTTAAAATAAACTTTTTCTTTACCAATTTCTCCTTTGATAATATATCTACCAGTATTAGCTGACTCATATATTTCCAATGCATTATAAGAACTATCTTGCCCATCAAATTTTATTTTATCTTGAACATTTTTGCTAGTTATTGCATTTTTTTCTTTGTAATCTTCTGTAAGCAAACTAATTATTCCATCACTATCTTTATATTCTAAATTAGCTAACAATCTCTTTACATATGATTCAAGTGTATAAAAACTAGAATCTTCTTTTATTCTTACCATTTTATTTGTATATGCCGCTATAGATTCAGAGACGTCAACAGGTGGATCTACTTTTCCATATTTTTCTTCCTGTTTCTTTTGATTATTTGTTATTATAGCCAAAGCAATACACACTATTATCAATAGAACTATTAATATTGGAATTATTATTTTTATTTTCTTCATAATTTTATCTCCCATCTTTAATTTGGACGTAAGCCTACAACAAAGCCATTGGTTTCTCTATAAGTATACGCTGGATTTCTGATACTGTCTGTGCTACCAGCGTTGTACCACTTATCATCACCTGCATATATTTGAACGTGACCTATGGTATATGCCTTTCCATTAAAGTCGCGTGTACCATCATCAGAGGCATAGTGAAAGAACGCTAAATCTCCAGATTGTAGCTCATCATACGTTCCTATTAATGTAAAACCCTTTTCAGCATACTCTTGAAACAAACTTGGTGCACTATGTGTCAATCCTGCTGTTTTGTCTTTATACCCAGCTTCCGCTAATACCCAATCCACATATGTTGCACAACATGTATATGGCACATTCCAAGCATCATTTGCGGTAGATGGCAATGTTCCTAGGCTATATGTATATAATCTTTCTTCCATATGTTTATGACATTTATCTGCTATTTCTACAATATCAGATGCTCCGCTTATTACTTCTCCATTTGCTAATGTATATATTCCCTCATTAAATAAAATCCAGTTAAATTCCTCTCTATTTGCATAAATCCCTGTTACAAAGAAATGCGCACGTCCTCCTCCGTCAGTTCTACACATGGCTGCTCTTTTAAACTCTTCTGTCTTTCCAACAGCATAATATTTATTATAAACTTGCGCTATGTTTTCTTCTCCAGGTAGTCCTTGACCGCAATTTCCATATTGATAATCGACATTTACTAAGGCATCTATTTGATAGTTTGTCATAGTAGCTCCATGTCTTTGAATAGAATCACTTACTGCTTTTTTCTTGTTTGCTATCATCTTCACATATATCCTGTCTATTTTTTCAACTTCAACTAATACTTCTTCTCCTCTTTTATACCTGTTGACCAAATCTCTAACAGAAAGGCCCTCTTCTTCAAATAAGCTTGCATGATGGCTATAGTCGTTTGGATAATCGTAATCATATATATTTATTCCATATGAAATATTTAGAGTATGCTCATACTCATCATTAACTTCTCTTATTTTATAATACTTTCTATCTTGAGAAACATATCTATTTACTTTAACAAGTGAATAATCATTTGAATCACCTCTCATATAGTCTCTTAGATCACCATTTTCATAACTTTTTATTATTTCAGCAATTCCTCCCGATGCAATTTTATTTATACTATTCAACTTAAATAATGAACCATCTAAGCTTGTTACTCCATAATCCACACCTGTCATTTTGTAAATTACATATTTTAATATTTGTTCTAACCTATCATTGTCTAGGTTCATATCCATCATTGTAAATAATAAAGTTCCATCTTTTTTATATGTATTAATTGCTGCTGCATTTTGCTTGTAAGATGTATAATATTTCTTTTTGCTTTCCTTTACGAAGAAATCATCTTCTTCACATTTTATTACAGGGTCTTGCTCTATTGGACTACTGAATCTATAGGTTTCAGTTACTGTTGTTGTAGTAGTTCTTAATGTAACATTAGCTTCAGCACCTTTTCCTTTCGTCTCTACTGTTTCTGGTTCAGTTCTTTCCACAGAAGGTTCTGATCTAGTATATGTTTGTGACATTTTATATAATAGATGGTTTACTTCTGTTACATATGGCATTGTGCTTATCGTAGTTGTTGAATCTTCTTGTGTATCCCAGGTATGATTAGTAACTCCAGATGCTATGTATTCATGATGTACTTCTTTATATGATACATAATAGCTGTCTAATAAAGTTATCGTCATAGTTTGTCCTTCATTTTTTATGTGATCAGACAACGCTTTTACATAATTAGGGCTTTGTGTTGCTGTACATAAATCAATAAAGAACATTACTGGAATAGCATGTTGCTCATATGCACTCTTATCTATTGTTCTAGTTGTGTAACCACCACTTCCATTAGAAACAGGATATACTATGTTACCCGATTCATCTAATGAATATGTATATCTTATTTTATTAAAGTCTGCTCCTTCGTCAAAAGCTTCAGTATAGCTCATATCATGAAGTTGATTATCTCTCGAATCATGTCTTTTTAATTCTATTCCTCCTGCTACTGCTATACCATTATTATGAGTATTTACTGTTTGAGTAACTAATGAGGCCTCTATAAAAGATTTTATATAGTCTTTAGCATTCGATTCGGTCATCCCCATGCTTCCCACACCAATGCCTTGTGCTTTTAAATTTTTAATGAACTCATCCACAAATTCATCAGAAACAACAATTCCATCTCTATTCCAAAAAGATGACCATCCATCTTTTATTCCATTAATCATATTTGTTATTTGCTGTGCTATAAGCATTACAGAGGCTAGCAAAACAACTATTATTAAAATAGGAATTATTAACTGTGATACTGCACCTAATATAGCTCCTACAATCTTCTTTTTTGCTTTTTTCTTAGCTACATTTTTAGCTTCATCCATTGCTCCGCCATTTTTTTTGCCATCAGCCATAACTTTTCTCCTTTAAAAATCTATTTTAATTGTAACTTCTTGTCCATTTACAGTTATACCTTCAAAAACAAGTTCCTTTACTTTTCTTGCATTATAAGTTTTATTTATTTTTAGTGAAATATTTTTTGTTTCTTTGCTTTTAATTTTTAACATTTCTTCTATTCCATTAGTACTTACATTATACTTCTTATCTTTGCTATCCACAATATATATTTTGTTAGTTTTTCCTAAATCAATGTCATTTATAGTATTATTTTTAATCTTAACTTCTAATGTCTCGTTTTCTATATAAGTTTCATTTGTTATCGCGGTAATTTCAATATCACTATTATCACATGTGCTTTGCAATTCTCTAGCTCTAACAAACTTTGAAATATTTAATTTATAATCTGGAGTAACCGTAATATAATCTCCAAAAGACTGCTGAGAATCATATTTTCCATCACTTAACAAATTATTTGTATATGTTACTTTATATGTTGTATAATCATTGCTTGTTATCCAATTGTCTTTTGAATACAATCTGCTTGCTGAAAATATTATATCATAATACTCTTTTTCAAATCTATTTATATCATCTTGAAACACATACTTTTTGCAATCATCAGAAAGCATATCATATGCATTTTTTATTTGTTTATTATTGCAATATTTTATAAAATTTTCTATTTCTTCATTATTTTTATTTGCCCTACTAGTACTTATATTAGTATCAGAAATTATAGAATATGTTTGTGAATTAGTAGTTGTTGTATTAGTCGGTGTTGCATTATTCTGCCTTTCTAAAGATAGTTTAGCTAAATAATTCGCTAATCTTAGTAGCAATAATCCAACTACTATTATTGCAATAATAGTCCAAAATTTTCTTCTATTTTGATTATATAACCTAATTATTTTATTAAACATAATTTCTTCTCCTTATATAAGTCAGGCCCAAAAGATAATGCTTTTGGGTCTGTGTTTTTATTCTCCTTTTATTCTTGCGATTCTATCCATTGTTGCTCTAGATGCCTTTCGAGCCTGTTGTGCATTAAGTTTATTTCCATTTTTATCTTTAGTCCTTAAAAACTTCCTTGCTAAAGCTTGTTCAGCATTTGTACGTTTTTCATTATCTCTAAAAGTTTCACTGTTATATTTTGTACTTAATTTTGCTAATTCCAATGCTTGTTTTCTAGCAAGGTCTTTTGGTGCTCCATTATTTTCTATCTCTTTTCTTATATCATGTATTTTATCCATTTCTTTGATATCATTTATACCAGTTCTTCTATATTCAGCATATTCATCTAGTCTTTCATCAAGATTTTTTTCGCTTACTCCTTTGTCTAATAAGTGTTGTCTATTGTCTATATCATTTTTAAAAGCTTTGTCAGCCTCACGATTTTGTAATTCTTTGTCTCCATATCTAATTGTCTTGCCCATTTCCCAAGCTCCTGAAGCAACCCCTGCTGCTTTATTTACAGCTCTATCTGCCAATACTCCACCAGCTTTTGCTCCTGCAGTCATACCAGTAATTGCAGTTGTCATATCTCCGCTTATAAGTCCTCCAGCTAAACCTAATACAGCTCCACTTCCCATACCTATTCCTTTACTTATTCCTTTAGCAGCTTTTACCGCTCCTTTTGCTAGTCCCCTTCCTACCACTGCAGCAACGCCGCTCAGTGGCTTTCCTTGTTGCACATTAAATTTCTTCCTCATATACAATTTTGCATTGCTTGATATTTTCTTCTTCTTTGGACCGAATTGCGGACTTGGTTGTGCCCCCGATCGTGGTCCTGGTTGAGGACTTGGCTGTGGATTTGGTTGAGGACTTGGCTGTGGATTTGGCTGTGGATTTGGTTGTGGATTTGGTTGTGGTCCCGGCTGCGGACTTGGTTGAGGATTTGGTTGTGGATTTGGTTGTGGTCCCGGCTGCGGACTTGTCTGTGGACCTGATGGTAATGGTGTATTTTCTCCGCTTGCCAATGCATCTAGTCCACTGCCCTGTATCAAACTAGAATCAGTAGGATTTTGGTCTGTAGTTCTTATCTTGTCTTTATTAGCTCCATTTTGTTGCGATTTTGGTGGAGTTCCACTGCCTTTTTTCGTAATCCAATTTGCAAGTGTATGTGCCGCTGTCATCTTTCCTAAAGATGGTGCAGTACTACTTCTAAAGCCAAACATTTCCTTTATAAGTTTTTCGCCTGGTACTATAAATGCTAAAGCACATATAGCATATATTGGTGAAGCAACCGCCAGATCCATTGCAGACGATACTAATACGGTATATAAAGTTAAATGTATAATTGGCTGAATCGAATTCATTACATATTCTCTTAACCAGAATGTAAACGCCTGTGCTTGACCATCTTTTACTTTATCTATTGGATATGTTAGTGCAATCAATGGAGCAATCATTGTTAGCACTGTAAGTATTAATGCCCTTTTTATGTATATTATAATAAAATATAGAGTATAGCCAGTTAGAGCTATATACATAATTGAGTATACACCTCTTCCACTTGCTGATATACTTTCGCATAAAAGTCTTACATAACCCATTAAAGAAGTAGAAAATTCAAACTTTTTTCCATTTATATCAGCTTCACTTCCATCCGCGTTTTGTACTGTTATGTTGACTTGTTTAAATTCTTGTGTACTTTGTGTGTTTCCCATTATTCCCAACACTTGCTTTACCATAGTATTAGTAAAAGCCATTATATAGTGTAAGAAAAATATCAAACATAACGCAACTACCCAATCAGCAAACATAGATTTATACTTTGCCTTGTCACTTGCTGCTGCAGAAATTATAATTCTTATACCTAAATACACTAATACAGAAAGTAATCCAACTATGGAAATTAATCTAAACGCTTTATACCAACTTGCTATTGTATGTTTTAATTGATTGGTTAAAGAATATTCTTCATTTCCTATTGTTGCAGAATTTGAATCTGTTGAAAAATAGTCTGCATCTAATAAGGCTAGCTTATTAGCAAAGATTTCACCCGGACTAATAGACAATTTTAAGATTGAATATCCATCTATGTCCTTATCTAATTTCACAGTTGCATCTGGCAATGAGCCAATCGTCGGATTTTTCCCCAGCCATTGTGCTAAATCATCTTCATTACCTTTTCTATAAACAGTTCCGTCAAACGCTTTTAATGCATTTCCTAGAAGTCCATCTACTGGGTCTATCTGTACACCCATTTTTATAATTTGGTTTGCAACATCACAAAGCCAAATTGGTATAGATGTAACTATATTTATTATCCAATCCATAAGGCCTCGTTCAGTTGTATCATCATCATCCGCCCTACTAACTGTTGGCATTGCAAAAGTAAGCAATATAAAAACTATTACAGGTATGATTATTATCTTTCGTAATACATTATTCTCTACTATCTTTTTCATACTATCTCCTTTTAATGTCCGTTTTGTTTATTGATTCTTTTGTGCCAATTTATTTATGTTTGTCTCTACGAATTCAAATTCCTTGGCAGTTGGAGTAATTTGTAATATTGCTGTATCTCCTCCTACTTTTAGCAAGCCTTCTCCTCTTCCACATGTTACTAAGAATCCGGCTTCTCCTTCGCTTAGTTTAAATACTTCTTTTAAATATTGTATTTCAGATTTATCTTGCGCTAGTAGTAATTTTGTATCAGATGATGTTAAAACAGCTTGTACTTCTGGTTTCTCATAGAAATCTTGGAATCTTTGTGAAATAATAGCTAAAGAAACGTTTCTCTTTCTTGCACGTCTTGCCATTGTGTTTAAGAAGTCTACTGCTTCTGGATATGGTAAAAGCATCCACGCTTCATCTACTAAAACTCTCTTTTTATAGGCTTTTCTTCTATCTTCGCTATTTTTCTTAACATATTTTTCCCAAATCCAAGAAAGCAATATTTGTTGTGCAAGTGGTCTTGCAAATCTTTCCTCCAATTGAGAAATATCCAAATTTATAAATAAAGTTCCATCCAATAAATCAAATGTTGATTGTCCATCAAAGTACGCCATCTGTCCATCATATTCTCTTATATATTGCTTCATTACTTTTAGCAAGTAACTATAATGAAATCTATAATCTGGGTTATTGTTTTCCTCAGCTTTTTTAGCTAAACGTTTATACCAAGAGCCAACTGTTGGCATTTTCTTTCTTCTCTTTCCTAATACATCAGAAGAATTTTCCATGTTTGCTTCATATAAGCTTGCTGGATTGCTGTTTATTCCATATGCAGCATATTCTTCCGCAACAGATTCGGCAATTATCTGTTTTGTTAACTCGTTTACCTCTTGGCTTCTTGTACTTCCTCTTGCCATTGTTAATAAAGCTTGAGTAACGTCCTCTACTTTATTTTCTACATTTAATACAGTTTTTTCTCTTCCTGTTATTTCATCTTTAACCATTTCTGTTTCTATATCAAACAAGTTTATAACTGTTTGTGAATTTGGGCTAAGTACTACATTTACTCCTCCCAAGCTTTCAGCAACTATACTATACTCGCCTTCAGCATCTAGTGCCAAACTTTGGATTCCCATAAGCACAGCTGATCTTGATATCAATGTTTTCATTGTTACAGATTTACCAGCACCAGATTTAGCAAATATAACCATGTTATAGTTTGTTAAAGAGTTATGGAAATTATCAAACAAAATTGGTACCCCAGTTTGTTTATTAAATCCTAGAGGAATACCTGTTGGATGTCCAACTTCAGATGTTGTAAATGGGAATACTGTTCCCATAGATCTACGGTCAAATGTGTGTGTATTATTTATTTGATTATTTACAAATGGTAAGTTAGATTTAAAAGCTTCTTCTTGTCTTCCCCAAGCACTTTTTATTCCAACTAGTGATTTAGACATTTCTGCTGATAATAATTTTGTAAGTCTTTCTAAATCTTCTAAACTATATGCAAAAAGCGTTGCCACAACTGATGCTTCATATAATTTATTGTATCCTGCTGCAATTTCATCTCTTAATTGCTCTGCTTCAAATCTTTTTTGAGTTAATGTGCTCTCTCTGTTGATATTTCCTCTATCAGCTGCCACGATTCTTTCTGTTTCTATCTCATTTATTGTTCTATTTAATTCATTTTGTGACCTTGATTCTGGTATTGGATTTATATATACTGATGTATTTATATCTCCAAACATATACATATCTCTAAATAATTCTGGGAATGTACACATTCTTGGCAATGTAGATACAAAGAAACTTCTAGCATATCTTTTTACACTTGAGATTATTTCTAAGTGATCTATACTACTTGCATCTATTCCTGCTGGAGCTATTAATTCTTTTATTGTCTTTTTATGTAATATCCTTACTTCTTCATTGCTTGTATAATCATTACGCTCTGCTTGAAACTCTTCTTGTTCTCTTTGTTTCTTTTTGAACATCTTTATCTTTCTCCTTTCTCTTGTTTTCTTCTTTTATCTTTTCTTTCGCACTCTCTGCCACATCTTCGCCAATTATACTTGCATTTTCATCTATCATTAATGTTGCTAAATTATCTATTATTGTATCAATATCATCTACTGTTTGATTATATTGTTTTTGTTTTTCTGTTTGGGCTTCGATTACTTTCTCGTTAGCTTTTTCATAAGCTTTATTTTCTATTTCTTCGTTTAGTAATTTAATTTTCTTATCCATGTAATCAGGAGCTGTAGAATACAATTCATCATATCCAGCTTTTAATGCTCTATCCATTCCATATGTTTCTGATTCATCTCTGTTATATGCAACATATAGTAAATCAGCCAATTCTATAGAAGACATTACTTTTCCAATTACTCCAGATATTGCTAGCGACCTTATTATTGCTTGAGCTTTTGTATATAACTCTGAGAAAACTAATTCTTGTATTTCATTTTTATCATAGTTTTCTTGTCCTAACTCAGATGTGTAATATGCTAATGCTACATAATATTTTTTGTTTAAAATATTTCTGTTTAAACTCATTTTCTCTGTATTAAATATAATATCTTTTCCATATTCACATAAGTTTCTTTGTTTTACTAGTTCATAATATTCTTTTTTCAATTGGTCATTTGGCACATTGCCGCGTTTTACTAACTCTTCATATTTAGCTTTTTGTTTATTATATGCAGCTTCTATTTCATCAACCTTTTCTTTGTAGCTTTGTATACTGCTACTCATGTTAATTGTTCTGGTTTGTGTATATATTTGTACTGGACCTGTTAATGTATTTAAGAATTGTAAAAATCCTTCTTCTACTGAAACTTTTTCTTCTTCTGACATTAAATCGTAGTTTACTCCTTGGCATTCTACAACCATAACATATTTCTTGCCATTATTTTGTACAATCATATTATCTTCGATTTTATCAAATTCCATAAAATTCATTATCGAATCAACTGTATATTGCTTATTTTTGCTTGATTTTTTAGGAGTATTTTCTCTGTCTTTTAATTCCTTACTATCTTTTCCTTTTTTATCCCTAGCTTCCATTCTAAAATACACAAAAGCTAATACTATCAACAAAATTACTATTACAGTAGCTACCACTGTTAAAATTGAAGTTAATATAGTTATTTTACTTGTCATCAGTTTCTTCCTCCTTGTATATATATACTTTATTTCCCTTATGTTTAAACTTTATTGCTCTCATTATTACAGCATCTATATTTTCGCCTGCATTTACTCTTGCCCATGAAATATTTTTTAAATCTGGGACTTTAAATGTACCTATTGAAAATCCTATTAAAGCACAAATTACAAGTAATACAATACCTACGACCGTCATTCCCAGTGTAGAGAGCAAAAATGCTAGCCCTACTCCTATTACTCCAGCTATAGCTGTATATATCATACTTTTTTTGGTAAATATAAATAATATTCTTCCTTCACCCTTTACATTCCTTGGTAAATTATATGCTCCCATATTTCCTCCAATACACCCCATAATATCCTATCATAAATAATTATAACATATAAAGCTATAAAAAGTAACAAAAAAATAAAAAAAGTGCAAATAAATGCACTTTTTAATTTTATTGTAATCTTTATGTAATTTTGTTGTAATAATTATTATTTTCCAATTCCTGTTGCAAAACCATAAATTGCACTTGCTACCCATGTTGCAGCAAACACCAAAACAGCACCAACTAAATATGGTATCATTGTTGATTTAAAATCTGCTTTTCCTTCTGGGCTAGCTGTCATATATTTAACACCTAATATAACTAATACACCAACTGATATCATAGTTCCTATTAATCTAATAAGATATATAACTTGATTTCCAACTTTATTGATATTATCTGTATTCATATTTCCTTGAGAACCTGTAAATTTACTTGGATCAACATCATCAGCTAATGCCACATTAGCTACAGCGCAAACTACAAATAATACAATTAGTATTGTGCTTATTATTTTAACTGTTTTTTTCATATTTTGTTCCTCCTTTTTTTTATTTGTTTTTATAATTAATCTCATAACTGAGAATATTAAAACCTAATTTACATAGCACCTTGTATTATTGATACTACTATTTTCCATATTAGATAAGCTCCAAACACTAGTATGCATCCAAATATAAGTGGTACTAATGTCTGTTTTACCTCCGCCTGTTCTGCAGCTGCTCCTGTTATGTATTTTATTCCAAGTATTGTTACTACTAATACTGCTGCACCCACACCTACAGTGGTTAATATACTTACTAAAGTATTAGATGTAGATTGCAAGTTAGGTTCGCTTATTGGCATTCTATTTGCACTATCCAAAAAGCCCTTTCCACCATCTATTACTCCATCAATACCTGTTACGGAACTAGATGTTCCTTTTGAAGGAGTAGCAGCTGTACTTGGTTTGCCTTCATCTATATCTACTTCTTTAGCCTCCACATTATTTCCACACAAAAACATTTGTAAAAATAATATAGTGAATAAAAATAATATTACTATGGTTTTTTTCTTCATTTTTGTTCCTTTACAATACATATTTATCTTATTATACATCATTTTTTATCTTTTTTCAACATTTATGCTACATTTTGCTTACAACACCATATATTATAGACAATAAATTTACTCCACCAAAAAGCAATATCATTCCTACTACATATGGGAGCATACGTTTTTTATACTCTGCTTTTTGTTCAACGCCTCCTAGCATAAACTTAATTCCTATTACTATTAATGCTACTACAGAGACTATTGAGCCTATTAGCCTAATAAAGAATAGTATATTTCCTACTAGGCTTCTGAATTCGCTTGAATTTCCTCCAATGCTTGCACTCGGATTATATTTTCCAGTATTTACAACGCTATCATCTACTGCCATTGAAGTGCTAGCTATCATTGTTACTGAAAGAAGTATTAGTAACAATGATATTACTATTTTACCAATTTTATTAATTTTTGTTTTGTTCATTCTTTCTCCTAATCTTTCTTTATTTAACAATGTATCATATTTTTGCTTTTATAATATTCGTAAATTAGTTCGTCTAAATCTGTGCTTATTTTGTATATAATTTTATAGTCTTTATTTTCTAATATGCTGTTATTAAGTTCTTCTCTTAATTTACAAATTTTTTCGTCAAGCATTTTTTCCTCCTTTTTCTCCTTCGTTTATCTAAAAATATCACATAATTCGCAGTTAGTCAATATTTTTCATCTTATAAAATGCTTGATTTTTCTACTTATTTTTACCTTTAACAACAGACAATATCATATTTTCTTCATCAAACGCCTCTTTTAATATATTTTTTACAAATTCCGCGTTTATTTTTTCAAATGCTTCTATATATTCAAAGCTGTTGATTCCCTTCATCCAATCAGATAAAAACATTCTAGCTATATCTGCCACATTATTATATTCTGTAACATATTGTCCATATATCTTTTTCTTTGTTCTTTCTAAGCTTTCTTCATTTATTCCATTTGCAATTATATTCTTTACTTCCTTTGCCAACTCTTCTTTTATTTTTTCTGGCTCTTTTGCACGTCCTGAAATTAATATATGCGAATATTGGCCTGAAAATTCATAATCAAAGTCTGGAACTATTGATAAATCTCCATTTTTATATAGTTTAGAATATAAGCTTGAACTTTCGCCTAAAAGCATATTTAATAAAATTTCTATTGCAATATGTCTTTTTACTGCTTCTTTTCTATCTTGAACTATCTTATCTTTGTATCCAATCATAAAAATTGGCATGCTAATTTGCATTTCTTTTTTGCTTGTTTTTTTATTGATTTTTTCTTCTCGCTCTGGATATATTCTTTGTATATCTTCTTGTCCTTCTTTTTTTATTAATCTCTGTTTTATTTTAGCCATTAGTTCTTCTGGTTCGAAATCTCCGCTTGCCACAATAACCATGTTTGATGGATTATAGAATGTATTATAACATTTATTAAGCACATCTGGAGTTATTTTGCTTATTGATTCGATGCTACCTGCAATATCTATCTTTATAGGATTGTTCTTATATATGCAATCCATCGCTCCCAAATATAATTGCCAACCTGGATCATCATCATACATAGTTATTTCTTGTCCAATTATTCCTTTTTCCTTTTCCACGTTTTGGTTTGTAAAATATGGATGCTGTACATAATCCATAAGTTCGTCTAATCCCTCTTCAAAGTGATTTGTGCACTCAAATAAATATGCTGTATGGTCTGTTGTTGTATATGCATTTGCATCTATTCCTAAAGCCATCAATGTATCTAAGCTATTTGTTCCGTTTGGTTGTTCAAACATTTTGTGCTCTAAGAAGTGAGCTACACCATCTGGAATAAACACCTCTTCGTGTGTTTTAGGCATTATAAATCTATTATCGATAGAGCCAAATCTTGTACCATACATGATGTACTTTTTATTTATATTTTTCTTTGGAATAATTATTACTTCCAAACCATTCTCTAGCTTTTCCCAATATGCTTTTTCTTTTATCTTTTCACAATTAATTTCTTTCATAATAACCTCGCAATCTTTTATTAATTTCTTAAAAAGAATATTGTATTTATCATAATATTTTCAGCAGCTTCTATTATCTGTTCTTTATTTACAGATTCTATCTTCTTGCAAGCTGTTTCTATATCACTAGTATCTTTAGATAATTGCTGTGACATATAGTATGATATTTCTCTTGGTTGCTCATCTTGTATGCTAATAAAGCTAGCAATCAACAATTCTTTTGCATTTTTAATATCATCCTCTGAAAATTCTCCTTTTTTCATATCTTCCAATTGCTCTTTTATTATTTCTATTGTTTTTTCGTAATTTTTTATTTCTATTCCACATCTAATAAATATATTGTTTTTGCTTTTTATATATCTAGAGCCAGCTGTGTATGCTAAACTAGCCTTTTCCCTTACATTCTGGAACAATTTTGAATTTGCTCCGCCTCCTAGAATCGCATTATATACATTTAATACTGCATCATCTATATTATTTTTTATACTCATTCCTATTACAATTTTTCCTTGCGATACATCCATTTTTTCTTCTGCTGTTTGTTCTTTTATATTATTTACATCTTGCTTACTATCTAAAATAAATTCTGGATTTCTTGGTAATAATTTATTTATATTTTTATTACTCTTAATTGTATCTTCTATCTCTTTTTCATTTATATTTCCTGATACGAAGATATCTATTTTACAATTGTTTAGAAATTCTTCATAATATTCATACAAATTATTTTCATTTATATTTTTCAAATCTTCTATATAGCCATATTCATATAATCCAAATGGCTCATTTTTATACATTTCTTCTATGCATCTTACATATGCATAATTTGATTTATTATCTATTTTAGATTCAATAATTCTCTTTAGATTTTCTTTTTCTCCATCTACATATTCTTTCTTAAAGCTAGAGTTTTCTACTAATGGATTAAATACTATATCTAATAATAAATTAATCACTTCTTTTTGTATGTTTTCACCATTAAGTGCGTATTCATCTTCTATCGCCTCTATATAGAATTTAAGTACGTGATTATCACCTCTTTTTTCTATTCCGCAATTAAAATCTGCTCCATACATATCCTCTAGTTTTTTATTTAATTCTTCTTGTGTTTTTATATTTGCCGTTCCAAGCCTTAAAACTGCTGGTATTAGCGCTTCTTTCGTAACATTTTCTCTTGTTAATTTTTTAGTTAAAAATACAGATATAATATTTGTTTTAAATTTATTTGTGTTTATAAGGTGAAGGTTTATTCCTTCATTTATCTTAATTGGGCTATAATTCATTAGCATTTCCTCCTAATTTAATAATTTTCTTACAACCTCGTTTATTCTTTTGCCATCTGCTTGTGCTCCAATTTCTGTTTTTGCTTCTTTCATTACCATTCCTAAATCTTTTATTGTTGTTGCTCCTACCTTTGTTATTATTTCCTGAATTTTTGATTCTAATTCCTCATCTGATAATTGTTTTGGTAAATATTCTTCTAATACGCTTATTTCTTCATTTACTTGATTTATTAAATCTTCTCTATTTGCTTTTTCAAAATCTGCTAATGAATCTTTTCTCTTTTTTAGTTCCTTTGCAATTATCTCTAGCACTTGTGCATCTTCCAATTGGATTCCTTTATCTTTTTCCACTTGCAAAATTCCTGCTCTTACCATTTGTACTACATTTTTTCTATTTGTATTTTTCTCCTTCATTGATTGTTTTAAGTCTTCTAATAATTTTTCTTTTAACATATTAATCTCTCCTTTTTATATTTTTAAAGGCGCTTTCAAATTCTATTTAATTAGATTTTGAAAACGCCTCTTCTCTATATATTTTTAAAATTTTCTTTTTCTAGCTGCCTCTGATTTTTTCTTTCTCTTTACGCTTGGTTTCTCATAGTGTTCTCTTTTACGAACCTCTTGTAATACCCCATTTCTTGCGCATTGTCTTTTAAATCTTTTTAGGGCTTCTTCTATATTTCCATTATTTACTTTTACTTCTGACATTAATATTCCCCTCCTTCCGCTGCATCAAATGCTTTCGTATGGGATTTCCAATTTCTTAATACGAAATTACCTTCACATGTTTAATATTATAAACTAATTTGGTTATTATTGTCAATACAATTTGAACATTTTTCTTTCTCTTCCATAGAATCTTCAATCACCATCTTTATTACTGTCATCACTGGTACTGCTAAGAACATTCCCAAAACTCCGAAGTATGCTCCGCCTATTGTTACGGCAAATATTACTAATAATTGACTTATTTCTAATGAATTTCCAACTATCTTAGGGTTTATTATATTAGCATCAATTTGTTGTAGTATTATTACAACAATTGCCATTGCAATTGCTTTGCCAATTCCATCTGTTAGTAGTGTTACTATAATAGCTATTCCTACAGCTATTATAGCTCCAAAGAATGGAATCAAGTTGAATAATCCTATTAAGAAACCTAGTAGTACTGCATATTTTACGTTTAAAATTAGCATTGCGATTGAAACTACTATTCCAACTATTAATGCATCTATCATTTGGCTTGTTAAAAACTTAAAAAATATTTCATTTCCATTTCTAAAATATTTTCCCAATTTTGTGCATGTTTCTTCTTTAAACACACACCTAAATAATCGACTCCAGAATTTTATTATTCCTTTTCTTTGTAATAATATGTAAATAGATACTACAATTGCAACAAAAGCGTTAAATACACTGCTTACTGCACTTATTACACTTTTAACATATCCCATTATTTTTTCTGGATTCAAGAAGCTTTGTAAATCTATTGATTTCATTCTATTTACCACTTCTGTTACTTGCTCTCCTCTTAAAAAGTGGTCTTCTGGTAATTCATTTATCTTAATTACTGCTTCTTCATAATAGCCTGGTATATTGCTAATTAAATCCGAGAAACTTTGGAATAAAATAGGAAGTATGCAATTAAACAATATAAATAGTATTATGAATGTCATTATATATACAGTTGCAACGCTTAGTCCCCTTGCATGCTTATTTATAAAGCGTTTTTTATTGGTATTTTTATAGGCATTCTCTACTTTTTTACATGGCATATATAATATGTATGCTATTAATATTCCTCCCACGAATGGTGCAAGTATTGATATTAATTGAACTATCCAATTTGTTATGTTAGTAAAATTTTGCAAAACTTTTTCTAATATAATTGCAGTAGCAACTATTGAAAAGTAAAACATCCATTTTTTAAAATTGTCTTTTTTCATAATTTTTCCCCTTTATATTTCTATATCTAATTCAACTGGACAATGGTCACTACCAAACACCTCTGTATGAATCTTACTATCTTTTATTTTATTCTTTAAATTTTCTGATGTTATAAAATAGTCTATTCTCCAACCAGCATTTTTCTCTCTTGCATGAAACATATACGACCACCACGAGTAGCATTCTTTTTTATCTGGATACATATATCTGAATGTATCTATAAAGCCTGCATTTAAAAGCGCTGTCATCTTTCCTCTTTCTTCGTCAGTAAACCCTGCATTGTGTCTATTATTTGAAGGATTTTTTAAATCTATTTCATTGTGTGCCACATTTAAATCTCCGCACAATATCACTGGCTTTTTATTCTGTAGCATGCATAAATACGCTCTAAAATCATCCTCCCATTGCATTCTATAATCTAATCTAGTTAGTTCTCTTTGTGAATTTGGAGTATAGCAATTTACTAAATAAAATTTTTCATACTCTACGGTTATTACCCTTCCTTCCGAATCATGTTCCTCCATATTTATTCCATACGTAACATTTATCGGTTTAATTTTTGATATTAGCGCTGTGCCAGAATATCCTTTCTTTATTGCACTATTGAAATATACATAGTAGTTTTCTGGCGCAAATTCTATTTGTCCTTCTTGCAATTTTGTTTCCTGTACGCAAAAAACATCTGCATTTATAGAATTAAAAAAATCCATAAATCCTTTATTCATTACTGCTCTTAAGCCATTTACATTCCAAGATATTAATTTCATTGTTCACCTCTTAAATATTTGTTGGTTTTAATATTACTATATAAAACAAAAAATAGCAAGCCAGATTACTCTTGACTTACTATTTTTATACTTAATACTTTTTAAAAATATACGTTTCCACCTATATATTCACCAGATGCATAACCTGCTGATCTGAATGATAAATAATTGTGATTTCTTTTTCCATTTAATGCATCAGATACGGCTTCTGCTACGTATGAAGCATAATTTCCATTTAATCTTCTTCTCCAATGGCTGTCTATTGAATAACAGAATTGACCTTTGGCTTTATATTGGCTTAATGGATCTGAACCATTTTTAGCCCATTTTGTACTTTCAGCTCTATTACATGCAGTTGTAATAACAGCTAACGCACCTTCATAGCTTGAGCTACATTCTTGTGCTGTTATTGCACATAGTAAATCGAATTCCGCATTTGAATAGCTCCATACACCATTGCTATATGAAACTCTAGCTCCAGAGCTTCTTGAAGTTACATATTGTTTTCTTACTTCTATTACTTTGTTTACTGGCTCTGTAATTATTGTTGAATATATTTCTGTTCTTTCTATTTCTGTATCATTTTGATATTTTACTTTATAGGTTACCTCTTTTAATCCGTTTTTTCCTTCTTGGATAATTCTATCTTTTTTATTATCGCTGCCATCTGAAACATCCTTTGTAATTGTCTCGTATGGTATTTCTTCTTGAACAGTTTCTATTTTTTCTATTATCTTATCATAAGATTGTAATAAATTATCTACTGTAATATCTGCAGAAGTTTCTGCTACATCTGCAATTTCTGTTTCGCTTTCTTCAAATTTTGTAATCCTTATTGTATTATTATCAGATAATTCTTTTTCTTTATTTGGAATTACATTTTCTTCTGGTAATAATATAATATGATTTTCTTCTAATATATCTGCAATTTTTGTTTTAGATGTAAGTACATCCATTTCATACCCATTTGAAAGTATAATTTTTACATTGTTCAATTTGACATTAGAAGCTGCAACTCCAACTCCCATTATCAATAATAGTATTAAGCATAGGCCAATTATTTTCTTAACTGGTAATTTTGCTTTTTTCATATTTTTTAGTTCCTCCTTTGAAACAACATGTTTATTATACCATTTTTCGGAATCTCTGTCAAATTTTACATATTCCAATACTATATTATATGCATGCTTGTACTCAAATATTCTCACTTTTTCTTTATTTTATATTAAATATTTTCATTGCATTTTTGTAAGTAGCTTTTGCAACTTCTTCTATCGTAATCCCTTTGAAATCAGCTATTTTCTGGGCTATTAGCTTTACATTTCTAGAATCATTTCTTGTCCCTCTTTTAGGCTCTGGTGTAAGATATGGGCTATCTGTTTCTATTAATGCTTTTTCCAGGGGAACCATTTGTACTATTTCTTCTGCATTTTTAGCATTTTTAAAAGTAACAGGTCCAGCAAAAGAAATATAGAAATCTAATTTTAGAGCTTCTTTTACTAATTCCCTATTTAGCGGGCAACAATGAAAAATGCCTTTCTTATTGGCTGCTTGAACATTTTTCAAAATATCTAGTGTATCCATAACAGCTTCTCTTGTATGAATTACTATCGGCAAATTATATTTATTAGCTAATTTTATTTGCTCTATAAATGCATACTTTTGGATTTCTTTATTTTCTTTGTTCCAATAATAATCTAATCCGATTTCTCCTATCGCAACTATTTTCTTATTTTCTATTTCTGATTTAAGAATTTCTTCTATCTTTTTTATTTCAATTTCAGTCTCTTCTATGCTTTCTTTTACATCGTTGGGTGATACTCCAACCGTAGTATAAATATATTCTTTTTCATAAGCCAATTTCAAGCCATAAATAGATGACTCCACATCATAGCCTGCACTTACAAACTTGGTAACTCCAGATTCATATATTTTTTCTATTACATCTTCTCTATCTTCTGCAAATTTTTCATCATTATAATGCGCATGTGAATCAAAAAATTCTGTTTCCATAATACCTCTAATCTACTAATATTGTTACTGTAGCAATAGCATATTCTTTTAAATGAGATATACTCACATCTATGCTACTTATTCTTTTTAGCATTTTTTCAACATCTTTACTTAAAGACACAAACTCAAGGTGTGGCTTACCATTTTCATCATCTACCGTTTGTGCATTTTTCCAAGATATGCTGTACTTATCATCTAGCAATGTAGATACTGCTTTAAAAGCTGCCTCTTTTGCAGCAAACCTAGCAGCAAAGTGTTGATACATCGCTTTTTTCTTACCTTGGCAGTATTTTATTTCTTCTTCTGTGTATATTTTATTTAGAAAACTTTGTCCTAAATTTTCTATTGATTCCTGTATTCTGCTTACTTCTATAATATCAGTACCTACTTTTATTTGCATTGTGCTCTCCTTTATTTATGTAATATAGAAATATAATTTGCTATATTTATTAGTGCAAGTACTATTAAACTTATAATAATCCACTTGTTTGATTTTTCACTTTTTTCTATATTTGCATTTTTGTATATTATGTCATATTTTTGCTTTACTTTTTCAAATACCTTATCCGTTTTTAAAGCTTTTTTCCAATATTTAGTTATTTCATTCCCCATATTATTATTTGTGGTCTCTTCTATCCACACATTTTGCACAAATTGTATAAATTGCTCTTTTATATTATTGAATTTATTATAATTCTTTGCTTCTTTATCTAGCTTATTTAAAAATATTTTTTTGTGCAATTCATAAATATAGTTATACAAATACTGTGTTTCATATATATGTGGTAATTTAGTATAATTATCAGTATTTGCATCTGACGTAAGTAGTACTGTAGATGTGCTATTAAATGCGAATTTTGTATGTTTTCCTTGCTCTAATTCATAAATTAAATCTGTATTAATACTAGAATTATAATCCACTGGGTATACATTTGAATATTTATATAATTCTCTTTCCAGCAGTTCAACATTTGTGCTATTTTCCCAGCATTCTTGCCCTATACATGCATATGAATAAATTACAAATTTATCTATATCTATATTTAGTTCCTTTGCTTCTGCATTATTTCCAGCTATTTCTTTTATTAGCTGGGAAATTCCTTTTATATTTTTATACGCATCGGTTTGAATTTTTATATTTTCATATTCTTTTAATTTTGCAATGCTGGAATTTATATTTCTAAACTTATAATTAAAGTTACATAAATCTTCTAATGTGCTATCTTCATCTAAAGTGGTTTTTATATTTAAAAGGCATATTCCTGTATTGAAACAAATTATTTCTATTTTTCTAATATTGAAAAATATTCCATCATTTTTTGTTTTTCCTTGAATATCTTTTTTTATTTTATATTCAAACATTACACATGGATATTTTGCTAGCAATACAGATTTCATATTGTCATCAAATTGTTCCAATTGTTTCATTTTTTTGTTATTAAAATCAAAAGACCAAAACATATAATTTCTTATTTTAGGTAAAAAATATGTATATAAATCAAGATTTTTTTCTTGTTCAAACATTTTCAACTCGCAATTTTTATTGTGCAAAAGTTTTAACAAGTACTTATCATATTTTTTTTCATTTACTACATATGGGTATATAAAATATGTATATTGATATTTTGTTTTTATTTCCATTTTTTCTCCTTTTGTTTATCATTTGGTATAATATCTAGCGTTTGTATCTTCTGATAAATGCCAAGTTCCAATGAAATTTATAACCGCATTATTATCTAGTGTTAAGCTTGGCTCTACCACAATATTGCCATTTTCATCTATTGCTCCCCATTTTCCGTCTTTCTTTATTGCAGCATATCCAGAATCATTTTGTTCTGTAGCATCGTCATAAATATAGTTTACTACAACTACTCCATCTTTATTTACATATCCATATTTGCCGTCTTTTTTTGATAAGAATAATGTATTATTTGTTAATATTTGAGTATTTTTCTTTTCCTCAAATTTAAAATTATAGTATTTATATTCGTTTCCTTGCCTTACTTTCATGTATCCTTTATCTACATTTACTTCTGATATTATTCCTGATATTTTTACTTCTAAATTTCTGTTTATTATGTCGCTATCTATTTTCTCTGATGTATTTCCTTCTATAAAATCTGCATCTTTTCTGTATGTTAAAGAGTCATATTTAAAATCTAATTTTGTTTCACCTTGTGAGTTTATAACCCCATATTTATCATTTTCTTTTGCAATGTAATAATCTGAGAAAACATATTCCAAGCTCTGGTATTTAGGCTCTAATACATTCTCTCCTGCATTATCTATTATTCCGAATTTACCATTATTTTCTACTATTATTTTGTTGTTATTTATACTTGTAACATCATCTGAACTTATTGGTGTCTCACTATTTTTTTCTGAATCATATATCATTAATTTATTTTCTTTCTTTGTGATATATGTATTTTCTTCTTTTACATTTAAAATTTTGTCATATTCTACTGGCACTAATATTTTTTTATTCGTACCAATTACTCCAACTTTTCCTTCAGAATTTTTTACTATGTACCCATCTTCATACTGAGAAGTTAGTGCTGTTATATCTTCATATTCATTATTTATTATTACAGTACCAGTTTCACTTACCAATCCTTTTTTACTATCTTTAGTTGTAATTAATGTATTTTTTACATTCAATAGTGGTTCTATAGAATCATATTGGCAGCTTAATAATAGCTTTCCTGAAAAATCAATTAATCCGTATAAGCCATCTTTTTCTACTTTTAAGCAACTTGTAGAATACCATACACTATTTTGTGAATCTTGATTTTGTATTGCTTCTACATTTTCGTATTCTGAAAACAAAGTTTTTCCATTTTTATCTATTGCCTTTGATTTATAAGTTTCGTTATCGTAATCAACATCATAAGTAACAACAAATACATCCTTTTCTTGATTTGGAATCACAATTATTTCATCATATACAGGAGTTATAATGTCTTTCCCCTTTGAATCAATTACTCCCCATTTTCCATCTTGATATGTTGTATAATATGCTAATGTTACATTTTTTCCTGTCGTTTTTTGATCTGTATTTACAACTTTAACTACAATAATAATAAACATTATTATTACCAATATTGCAATTATTGTTGCAATTACTTTTTTTATGTTTAGTTTATGAGTACTATCTCCATTATATCTTCTGCCTTTGCTCATAAAATTTTACCTCTCTTATAAATTATTTTTTTGCAATTATAATATATCATAAAACAAAGTAAAATTACAAGAAAAAAGAATAAATCCTGTAAAGATTTACTCTTTTATTATTTTTATTTCTTATTCACTCTAAATACAATTACGCTCATATCATCTTTTTCGTTTCCATAATCGTTGTCTCTAGATTCATTTAAAATTATGTCGGCTATTCTTTGTGCATCGTCTGTGCCTAAATCTTCTAGCAAGTATTTAATCCATAATTCCTTATTTGTAAATTCATTGCTAGATTCAATTACTCCATCAGTGCACATTACAATTATGTCACCGTCTTGTAGCTCATAATCGTACTCTACTAAGTCTATATTGCTTAATATTCCTGTTGGTAATGAGATTGATTTCAGTATTTCTGTGTTGCCATTCCTCTTTATGTAAGTTGGGCAAGCGCCATTCTTAAAGAATTCCATTTTTCCATTATATAAATCTAATATGCTAACATCCAAAGTTGCATACATGTCTTCTTCTGTATTGTTTGATATTATTGAATTAATTAGCTTTAAAGCTACATCTTTGTTAAATCCTGTTTCTAGCAATCTTTCTAGCATTTTTATTGCTATTTTGCTACTTTTTCTAGCCTCTGGGCCAGATCCCATTCCATCACTCAAGGCTAGCAAATATTTACCATCTTCTAGTCTTGTTTGTATCGTTGTGTCTCCAGAAATTACTGAGCCAGCTTTTTTAGTTTTTGCAATACCAACTTGCATTGTAAAATTATCTTCTGATGTAAACATAAACATGCATGTGTCGTCATCTTCTCTTAAACCACATTTTTGTTTTTGTAATACCATCTTTTCGTTCATAACTTTGTTTAATATTCTTGCAACTTTCTTTGAAATACACTGCTTACCATCCACAGTTTCACACACATTTGTGTATAAATTTATTATGTACCTTTTACTTTCTTCTTGTTTTATAGTTATGTCTTTTAAAATTATATCTTTTTCTTTTAATAAAAGCTTAATTTCTTCTTTTTGCTTTGCATATGGATTTTCTTTATCAGCACTTATTTGCTCTGCTAAATTTGATATTGCTTCTGACACGCCAGATAATTGCGTCGATACATTTTTTCTATTTTCTTCTAACTTTTTCTTCCATATAAAGTTTAATTTGCTAACCCTATAAGATGAATTTAATATTCTTATTATTGAATCTATATCTGTTTTTACTGCAAAATCATCATTATCTTGATCTTTTGAGTAACCAATAATATAGCTATTATGGTTTGCAAAGATTTTTAATAAATCTTTTCTTGTTATAACTTCTTTCTGTAGCAAAACTTCAAAAATATCTGATAATACATTATTTTCGTTATTATATATGTCATCATATAATAAGTTTTCTTCTTGTCCTTCTAAATTAGTTCTTAACTCATCTTCGAAAATATCTTGGTTTATTTTTTCTTGTGATTCAACCTCTTCTGCTGTAACAGCTGCTGTTGCTGCAGTTTGGTATTCCTTTGCAATTTGAGATATCGTATCAGACATATTATTTAATTTGTTTATTGTTTCTTTGTTTTCTTCTAAAGTTCTGCCTGTAGTTTCTGGTAACAACTTGTAATCCTCATTGTAATTATATGCTTTTATTCCCACGTTTTTAGGTAATGCTAGTAAACCAAGTGAAGCTATTAGAATCTCTTGAAATCTTATTATTTCAATTGTATTTCCGTTTGATATGTATGATAATATTATGTTTCCTATTATGAAACCAAATATTACCCCAACTTTTCCTAATTTGTTTAATATTCCTGCTATTAATCCAGATAATGCATATGCTGCAATAAATGTTGGATTTTCACCAATTATAATTCCTAATGTAAGACCTACCGTTAATCCGCCTGTGGCTCCAACTAGCATTCCGTTTTTCCATCCTAATACTAGAACAGCCAATATGCTAAGTACATTTCTTATTGAAAAGCCTAGAATACTTAAATTTCCAAGTGCACTTATAGCTATTATTGCGAGTATACTTGCTCCTATAACTTCCTCTATTGAGAATACTTTTTTTACTGTAAATTCTTTAAATACAATCAAAGAATTCACAAATACTTTGTACATTATAAATGTAGATATAGCAAGCATAATGCTGTATAGCAAATCGTAAACATAAAATGTTTTAAATAGCATCTGAACGGCTTGTACTATAAATACAGAAATTGCGATATGAGCTCCAACTTTTTTCTTCTCGTTTAGCTCGTAATCTTCCATTGCTTCAGCCGGCCTTTTTATAAGAATACATGCTAAAAATACTAATATTGTAAATAAATATGTTAATAAACTACTGCCACCAAATTTTATTGTTGCACCTAATAAAGATGATACACAAACCATCATTACAGGCACCTCTGCGCCAACTGCTGCCGCAATCATTGCAAATCCAAATGGTGCAATTGTAAGCAATGTTGAATCCCCTCCAGCCATTGCAACCATAAAACTAATCACATATATTATGCAATTTTGTAAACTAAATGTTCTTTTTAAAAATTCTCTCTTATCAAAACCCTTTTTATCTTGTGTGTATTCAACTCCTTCTTCAAAAACATCTTGTGTGTTTTTTGATATATTTTGAAACATCCTTACCACCTCTTACTTTTTTACTTTTGTTCTTTAAAACTGCTTCACATTTTAATACATTTGATTTAATTTATTTGTCGTTTTAAATACAAAATTTAAAAAAGTTTTTTACATCTTGTGATATATTTTTATTATATTTTATTTATTTTTATTTAATTTCTTTTCATATAACAAATTATCTAGCTTATTTTATCTTATTTTGTTATAAATTACAATACGAAAAGCAATAAATTGCGGTAAAAGCATGCACTTTCTTTAATCAGTGCATGCTTTTAAATTTATTTTGTTACTTTTTCTGCAAAAGAATTGTTTACTATTTTTTCATATGGCGCTTCTTTCTCTAGTTCTCCTGCTTCTTTCATTACTTCTTGTAATTTATCAAGCGCTTCTTTTTTTAGATATGGTGTTTCATTCCAAGCATCTATATCTTTGTAAGATTGAACTGATTCTGCTAGTGCTTCTACAGTTGTGCTTGGGAAGAAATCTTTTATTTTTTCTGCTATTTCTTGTGCAGTATGCTCTTTTACCCATTTTTGACCTCTGTAAATAGCTCTAGTAAATCCTTCCACTGTATCTTTATTGTTTTGTATATAACTTTTCTTTGCACAATATGCTGTATATGGTATTTCTCCAGCTTCTTTTCCTACTGATGCTACTACATAGCCTTTTCCTGCTGCTTCTGTCATTGATGCTGTTGGTTCAAATAGGGTTACATATTCTGCTGTACCTCCTGTGAAAGCTCCTGCCATCAAGTCGAATTTAATACTATCGTCTAAAACTAAATCTGTTTGTGGGTTTATTCCATTTTGTTTAAGCACATATTCAAAAGTCATGTATGGCACTCCGCCTTTTCTCCCTGGTATTACTGTTTTTCCAATCAAATCTTTCCATGAAAAATTATCAGTTGGATTTTTACTTACTAAAAATGATCCATCTCTTTTTGTTAATTGTGCAAATACTTCTACATAATCTTCTTTTCCCTCATTATACACGTATATAGCTGCTTCTGGTCCGCAAAGGCCTATATCACTTTGACCTGCTAATATAGCAGTCATTACTTTATCTGCTCCTTGACCTGTTGTAATTTCTATTTCCATGTTTTCATCTGCAAAGTACCCGTTTGCAATTGCTAAATATTGAGGTGCATAAAATACAGAACGTGTTACTTCGTTTAATTGAATTTTCTTTGTTCGTGCTACTTCTTCACCTTTATTACTGTTTACCATATAAACTACTATACCTGTTATTATAAGTACCACACATATTATGCCAATAATAATTTTTTTCATAAATCTACCTTCCTTTATTTAATTACAATTTTTTCTAACAACACTATGCTTTCGTACATTATAGCTGCTACTATTGCTAAAATAATTACACTAGTCATTACTAAATCTAATTGAAATACCTGCCCACCATATACTATTAAATAGCCAAGACCTCCTTTTGAAACTAAGAATTCTCCTGATATAACTCCTACTAAAGATAACCCTATATTTACTTTTAATGTATTAAAAAATGTTTGTAAGTTCGCTGGTATTATTATTTTCGTTAATATCTGCCATCTATTTGCATTAAAAGTTTGAGCCATTTTTATTTTTTCTTTGTCTGTATTGATAAATCCGTTTAGTATATCTAATATTGTTACTATTAAGGAGATTGCTAACGCCATTACTATAATAGCAGGCATTCCAGCTCCTACCCATATTATAATTATTGGCCCTAAAGCTACTTTTGGAAGGCTGTTTAATATTACCAAAAATGGTTCAGAAACTTTTGAAATAAATGGGAACCACCACAAAATCATTGCTATAATTGTTCCCATCAGGCTTCCTAATGTAAATCCTACTAATGTTTCAATACATGTTATTTTTAAATGCTCTAATAAATTGTTAGAAGATAAATTAGCAAATGTTTTTACTATTCTAGAGGGCTGGCTGGTAATAAAGTTATCTATTTTTCCTAGTCGTGCCATCATTTCCCATAATCCTATGAGCACTACTACTATCATTACTTGTGTAAATATTATTTTTATTTTTTTTAATCTAATATCTTTTAAATATTTTCTTCTACTTGTTGAAACCTCTTTGATATCACTTTTTTTCATCATTCAGCTCCTTCCATAGCAAATTGAAATATTTACTAAATTTAGGACTTTCTCTACAGTTTAAAGGAGTTCTGTTATCCATTTCAAAGTCAATATCATGTATGCATTTTACAGTTGCAGGTCTTTTAGTTAATACTATTATTCTATCAGACATACTAATCGCTTCAGATATATCATGTGTTACCATTACTGCAGTAATCTTTTCATTTTTTAATATTTTATATATATCTTCTGTTACCATTAATCTGGTCTGATAATCTAAGGCTGAAAAAGCTTCATCCAGTAATAATATTTTTGGTTTAATTGCTAATGTACGTATTAATGCAACTCTTTGCCTCATACCTCCCGACAGCTGTGTTGGGAATTTGTCCCTGAATTCATATAATTCATATTTTTTTAATAGTTCAATTGCATATTCTTTATTCTCTTTAGTTTTTGCGTTTTGAATTTCTAGTCCAAATAAAACATTACTAAAAATAGTTCTCCATTCTAATAAATTGTCTTTTTGCAGCATATATCCTACCTTTTTATCTATGTATATTTCTCCGGATGTTTTTTCTTCTAATCCTGAAATAATAGACAATAATGTAGATTTTCCACATCCGCTTGGTCCTATTATGCTAACAAATTCACCATTTTTTATTTCAAAATTAATATTATTTAATGCTTGTATTTCCCCATTTTTAGCTTGATATATTTTATTTATATTTTTTACTTGTAAAACGGTATCCTTCACAATATTTTTCACCCCAATAATGTTCATATTTATAAACTTTGCTAATTTATATAATATATTTTATGTATATTTTAAAATTTGGTGTATGCTATTGCGATTTTATGTAACCATAAAAGGTTGTCCTTTACGGGCAACCTTTTGATTCAAACTACTAGCTATAAGTTTAGCATATTATATATTTTTATCATTAAATAGGGCATGTTTTTTATATTTTACTAATCAATTCCCACCTCCTTTTGCCATTTTAAATTAATATGGGATTAATTGGGCAGCTTTCGTACCTGCCACTTTTCTAAAGTGTTTATTTAAAATTATGTTTATCTTATGGGAAATTTTTAGACGCAAAATAATATTTTTATGTACAATTGTGAGAATTATTGTACAAAATAAGAAATTAAATTTTTTGAAAATTGTACAAATTTCTTTGATATGTGTTTTATAAAACTATAATTATATTAGCATGGAAGTGCCTCTATTTCAAGCTTTTTCGTAATCAAAAGTTTTACATTATTCCTTATTTTTATTTATTTCTTTTGCTTATTTATAAAAATACGTCATTTCTTGCTATTGATCTAAAATATTGCTTATTTTTGTTTTTTATTATATAATGTATTCATTAGTTAGAAAGAGAGTATAAAATATGGAAAGAATAGCAATTATAAGTGATGTTCATGGAAATAAAACAGCATTAGAAACTGTATTAGCAGATATTAAAGCTAGAGGTATCTCTAGAATTTTTTGTCTTGGTGACAGTGTTACAAAATGTGCTAACCCTGACGTAGTAGTTGATATATTAAGAAATAATTGTGAAGTGGTTATCAAAGGTAATTGTGATGAAGCAATTTCTTGTAAAAACGGCTTAGATAAACGCTTTTGGTCTAGATTAAAAATTGGTGAAGAAAGAGCAGCCTATTTGCAATCTCTTCCAGTTATGCATGAATTTTATTTAAGTGGTAGGCTTGTGCGTTTATTCCATGCTTCTCCATATAATCTATCTTACATATATAATCCTATGTTTTCTAATTCCGAAACAAGGTATTCTTCATGTGAACTTTTTAGCCCAATGGATTTATTTGCAAACACAAGCTTTATTGGTAGAACTTCTGAAGATCCTATTCCTGATGTTGTAGGATATGGTCATATTCACACTCCTAATATAGTTAGATTTAAAAACAAAACTATATTTAATCCTGGAAGTGTTGGTGTTCCAATTGAAATGGAAAATATGGGTGACATAAATGACAAAACTAATCGCTTTTCTACTCTAGCATCATATAATATACTAGAAGGTGAATTTGCATCTAAAGATTTAGCTCCTTTTGCCATCACACTTGTTAGAGTTCCTTATGATATTGAAAAAGAAATTATAGATTTGCAAAATTCAGATATGCCTAGTAAAGATAAAATTATTTTTCACTTAAAAACAGCTAGTCCTAATTGTTAGACTGGTAAAACAAATGGAGGTTTTTATGGAAGAAGAACTGAGAATTGCTTCTGATATACTAAAAAATAATGATCAAGAACATCTACTTGATTTTTATGATGAACTTACAGACTTAGAGAAAAAGTCTCTTATTCAGCAGATTGTTTCTACTGATTTTAGCAAGATGAATTTATTACTAGAAAATTCGAAAAAAGATGATTCTATAAATCCTACCCGTATATCGCCTATTCCTTATTCTATAAAGGCGAACTTCACTAATACAGAGGTTTCTAATTTTTGTTCTATAGGTGAAAAAGCACTAAGAAAAGGTGAAGTTGCAGTAATAACTTTAGCTGGTGGGCAAGGTACTAGACTAGGATATAAAGGTCCCAAAGGCTCTTACGAAATTGATGTACCTCCAAAAAAATCGTTATTTGAATTTACTTGTGATAAGCTAATTGAAGCTTCTAAAAAGTATGGTAGCTACATTCCTTGGTACATAATGACTAGCCCTTCTAATGATAAACAAACAAAAGCATTCTTTGAAATGAAAAATTATTTTGGATATCCAAGTAACAAAATATTCTTCTTCAAGCAAAATGTTTTGCCAATTATAGATGTAAATGGTAAAGTAATATTAGATAATATCTACACCATAAAAGAAGCTTCAAATGGTAATGGAGATGTTTTTAAATCATTTAATACATATCATTTAGTTGAAACTTTGTTATACCAGAATATAAAATGGATTTCTATTGCTGGAATCGACAATATTATTTTAGATATTATTGACCCTCTATTTTTAGGATTAACTATTTCAAAAGAAAGTAGTGTGGCTAGTAAATCTATTAGAAAGGTAGATATTAATTCACCAGAGTGGATTTTTGCTAATGTTGATAATAGACCTTGCATTATTTCTCCAAGTAATTTAACTGATGAAATGAATCAGCTGCAAGATAATAATGGCAACTATTGTTATAATCAAATAAACATACTTGCTCATTTATTTAGCACAGATGCTTTTATAGAAATGATAAATGTAGACCTACCTTACCACAGAGCTTTTAAGAAAAATGATTTTATAAATAGTGAGGGAATGAAAGTTGTTCCATCTTTTCCAAACTCATTTAAGTTCGAGAAATTTATTTTCGACGCTTTTAAATTTTTTGATAACTTTACTTTGCTTGAAGTTAATGCTAACGATGAGTTTGCTCCTATAAAATCTTTTAGTGGTAATGCTACTCCAGAAACAGCATTAGAATTATACTTAAATAAAAAACATTCACATTTTTAGATGTGATTCATATATTATTATAAAATACTATATCATTACATATAGTATTTTATTTATTCTTCAAGAATTAAATACTTTATTTTTGAATATATTTCAATATAGAAAATGAAAGGATTTTTATGAATATGGAAAATATGGATATGTCTGAACTTATGAAATTATTATCTAAAATGGATAAGAAAGATTTAGAAAAAGGTTTATCACAAGCTTCAAAAATATTAAATTCGCCTAAAGCAGATGAAATAATTAATCAAATAAAGAAAAATCAATCCAACTAATTACACAAATCTTTTAAGAATGGTGGGGATTTTATGGAAGATAACATGTCTGATATGATGAAAAATTTAAGTAGTATGCTTGGTGGTAAGGAAATACCTAATAATGTTAAAGATATGCTTAATAGTGTGATAAATAATTCTTCTAAGTCTACCTCGAATGCTGATTCATCTGCCAACGCAAATAATAATGATTTTTCTAATATTGATATTAATACAATTTTAAAAATGCAACAAATAATGAAAAGCATTAATAGTGAACAGTCAAGTTCTCGTGTTAATTTGCTCCGTTCATTAAAGCCCTATTTAAATCCTAATAGGCAAGATAAAGTAGAACAATATATTCAGCTATTTAACATGGAAAAAGTTTTTGAAATGATGAATCATGACGGTGGTGGAAAGAAATGATTTATAACTACCCATACTTTGGATTTCCTAGTTATATGCAACATATGGGATCTCCTCCACCTCCAAAACCTATTTCTCGTAAAAACACTCCAAATAGTGGATATGGGTTCAAACCCAAGCCATCTTCAAATCATTTCATTCCAAAAGCTCAAAATAACCTTGCGTCTTCTAAAAGCGAACAAAAACCATTCTTTAATCTTTTCGGTATAAACTTATATTTTGATGACATATTATTAATTTGTTTAATCTTTTTCTTGTATAACGAAAAGATTGATGATACTTATTTGCTTCTTGCACTTGTTTTGCTATTACTAAGTTAAACATATACTTAAAAAACTGAATTGAGTATTTATTCAATTCAGTTTATTTTTATTCTATAACCATATTACAGTCCTTATCCAAGTATGCATATGTTTTTATTTCTTCTTTGTTTATCTCGTCTCTTTCAATTTCTTTTACCACATTTGATATTCTTATTTGTTGAGATTCTATAGAAGATGCTGCAATCATAGCATCGTTATTTCCCTTTGCTCCAGCATGCGCTAGACCCCTTAGTGCGCCTAGCACAACAATATTTTCACTTGCGATTACTTCTGCTCCATCGTTTACATCACCAAGTATTACAAGGCTTCCTTCAAATTCAATTCTTTGACCAGATCTTAGTGCTCCTTTATGAAACTTTGTTTCTGAAGTTGCTATATCTTTATTAAAAGTTTTTTTAATTCCATGTAATCCTAATATTCTAGGACTGTCAAAAAACACTTTTACATTTATATTTTTATTAATTTCTTCCTGTATTTGGTCAATTTCTTTGTTCTTCAAAACCTTACCTGTTACGGTAATTGGAGTATCATCTTCTTTATATAACTTTTTTAATTCTACTAGCTTTTGATTAAGCTCTTGCATTATCTCATCTTGTTCTGCATTCTCATCAATCTTTATTACTATGCTATCTTTCTTTGTGTTAATTGTAATACAGTTCTTCATTTTTAACCCCTTTTCTAGTTTATAATTTCTACGCTTGGTATAGCTGTTGTATCTTCTGTAACTTGGGTTGTGTTCATTCCAAAATATTGTGCTATTATTTCCTTTGCAACTTCGGCTGTATAGCCTCCATGTCCACCATTTCTTACAAATACCACTATTGCTATTTCGGGATCATCAAATGGAGCAAAACCTACAAACCATGCATTTGTTTTTCCTTCAATTCCTGTTTGAGCAGAACCTGTTTTTCCTCCAACCTCTATGTCGAAATCTTTAAATGTACTATAAGCAGTTCCTCCAGATTCACTGGTAACACCTCTCATACCTTCTAAAACAGCATTAATATTTTCTTGGCTGAAATTAAGTTCTTCTGTATCATCTTCTGTTAAGCCTAATTTTTCATTTACATAACTTTCATATTCATTTCTTGGAACTTCACTGCCATCAGCATTAACAATTGATTTTACAATAGTTACATCTATCTTCTTTCCGCCATTTGCAACCATTGCAACATATTTTGCCATCTGTAAAGGAGTAAAAGTATTATAACTTTGTCCAATTGCAGCAGATAAAGTTTCTCCTAAATACCACTGCCTGTTTTCTTCAACTGCTCTTTGGCTACTTGCTAAATTTCCGTTTGCCTCTCCGTTTAGCTCTATTCCTGTTTTATGCCCAAGACCTAAATAATAAGCATATTTTGCTAACGTATCTATCCCTATTCTTTTTCCAACTTCATAAAAGAAATAGTTACATGAATGCTGTATAGCTTGCGAAACATTTAATCTTCCATGCCCAGAATGGTAACTTGTATAATACCAGCATACTGGATGGTGCGCATATGGATAAACACCAGTATCATTTATTTTTTCTGTAGTAGTAATAGCTCCAGTTTCTAACCCTGCTAATGCAGTTACCATTTTAAATGTTGAGCCAGGTGAATAATTCATTGAAATAGCCTTATTCTCTAGTGGTTTAGTTTCTCCATTTATATAATAATTCCATGTATTTGTATCTATACCGTTTACAAAATCTGAAGGGTTATAATCAGGATAACTTGCCATTGCAATTACTTCTCCAGTTTTTACATTCAAAACCACTGCCGACCCCGCATCTGCTCCATAAACTCTACCAAAGCCTCCACTAGCTATTTTTTCTATATTAGCCTTAAGAGCTTCTTCCGTTATTGCTTGTAACTTAGAATCTATCGTCAATATTATATCAGAACCAGCAACAGCTTCTTTTGAAATATACTCATCTGTTGTAGTTCCATTCACATCCATGTCTATTTGCTTCACGCCATTGGTGCCCTTTAAGTATTTTTCAAAAATATATTCTATACCAGACTTTCCAACCATATCATTTTGGTCATATCTGCTATCATATTCTTTAAGCTCACTATCTTCTATCATTCCAATTCTTCCGATTACATGTGAAGCCGTATTTTCCAATGGATACACTCTTTTAGAATTTTCAGTTATTGTTACCCCTGGAAATTTAGAATTTTGCTCTGTTATCTGATTCATGCTATTTAAACTTATATTTTTTGCAATTTGTATAGACTTTGTATTGCTATACCCTTTATATGATATCTCGTATCTTATTGCCATTATTTTTCTGGCGTCTTCTACATTATCTGTAGATATTTTATATTTATCTTTAAAATAGTTAAAAGTTTCTTCAGCACTCGCATTTTCATCTATATTATTAGCCTTTTTCCATTTTTTCTGGCTATCTTCGCTTTCCAACTTAAATCTGTATGGATTTATGTCTACCAAAAAATTGTCTACATATGTATCTCCATTTGTATTTAGTATGTTGATTAAATTTAATATTGTATTATTTAAAGTTTCATTATCTATTTTTGTTTTATATAGCTCTACTGAAGATTGTGTATCAACTGTGGCAAGCTTTACACCAGAACTATCTTTAATATTTCCTCTATCTGCTTCAAGAATACTTTCCCTTGTTAACTTTGTATTAGATGTTTGCCTGTATTCTTCTCCATGAACAATTTGAAGGTTGAATAATTGCGCTAATAATACTATTCCTATTATGTATACTAATATTGTTAATATATTGTATCTTACTTTTTCATTTTCTTTTCTAGCTTTCAAAAATTCAACTACTCCTTTCTAAAAAAATCTTGTTAACATTACTTTATCTTCAAATATATTTTCTAAATAATATCCTGCTTTCTTCATTAATGGATATAATATTATAGTTAATAAAGAATTAAAAATAATTTCTACTAATAAAATTTTTAAAAAACTAAATATTTCAAACACTGCATCTGTCCTTAATATGTTAAATACATAAATAACACTTTCAAATATAAAAGTAGTGCTTATCACCATCAGCATAATTGTAAATCTACTATCTTTAGAAAAATTTTTGCTTAGTATTTCTGCTAAAGCACCTACTATACCTAACACCAAGCCTGTTATTCCAACGCTTTTGCCTAGTACTATATCCAAATAAATACCAAAAACAACGCCCATCGCTAGTCCCACTTTTCTTTTTACAAATAAGCCAATGAATAATACCAAAATAACATATAAATTTGGCATGATTCCATCTATATTAAACCATGTAAAAAAGTTTGACTGTAGAAAATATATTAGAAAAAAGCTTAATATTAAGCATAATATAGCTACCGTTTTTTTCACACTATCACTCTTTCTATTAATTTGTTATAACTAATACCGTTTCTATTTTATTAAAGTTAACCGCTGGTTCCACCATTGCATATCTGTTGGTTAAATTTTTAGTATTATTTATTTCTTTTATAGTTCCTATAATTATTCCTTTTGGATATATTCCTCCAAGCCCAGAGGTTTCTATTCTATCGCCTTCCAATAGTGAAGCCGATGTTGGAATATATGTTGCTTTTAGCATTTTTTTATTATCTAAAGTTCCTCTTACTATTATATTATCTCTTGAAGATCCAACCACGCTACTTACAGCACTTGATGTATCTAGTAGTGTTTGAACTTTAGCTGTTGAATCTGTTACAGATATTACATGACCAACAAGTCCCTCATTTGCAATAACTGCCATATCTACCTTTATTCCATCATTTGCTCCAACATTTATTACTAATATATCACTATAATTGCTGGTATCTTTGTTTATTATATATGCTGGTACTGTAGAGTATTCTGTGTATTTATCTTTTAAATTTACATATTCTTTTAAAGTTTCATTTTCCGATTTTATTATTTCTAATTCTCTTAGTGATTTTTCTAATTCACTATTTTTTTCTTTTAATTTCTCGTTTTCTTCTTTTAATGTTGTTATATCTGAAAAGAATGTGCTATTTCCTTGTATTTTATTTTTTATATAGACTAAACCGTTTTGTACAGGCATAACGAAAGAACTTAAAGCTCCTCCTATGTGCGAAAAGTTTTCTATATTTATATTTGATAAAATTACAATAATTATTAGTATTACAATTGTAATTACAACTCCGATAACTCCATTCTTTTTCTTTTTATACATTAATATTCTCCTTATTTTATCTTCTTCTATTTATTAATGCAGATCTTAATTTTTCCATGTCTTCTATAATCTTACCTGTTCCATTTGCAACACAATCTAAAGGTCTATCTGCTATATATGTTGGTATTTCCGTTTTTTGTGATATTAAAGCATCAATGTTCTTTATCAAAGCTCCTCCACCTGCTAATGTAATTCCTCTTTCTACAATATCTGACGCTAATTCAGGTGGTGTTTTTTCTAATGTAGCTTTAACTAAGTCTATTATTTTCTCTATTTCTGGCGCAATAGCTGCTTGAACCTCTGTGGCAGTAATAGTTTTGTTTTCAGGTAATCCTGTAGTTAATTCTCTGCCTCTTATCTCCATAGTTTTTTCTGTTGTTGGAAGAGTTGCGCAACCTAATTCTATTTTTACTTGTTCAGCTAGCGCACTTCCTATTGCTAGATTCAAATTATTTTTAATATAATTTATAATTGCTTCATCTATCTCATCACCAGCAATTTTTATTGAATCGCTTACAACTATTCCACCTAAAGATATTACAGCTACTTCTGTAGTTCCTCCACCTATATCTACAATCATATTTCCTGTAGGCTCAACTACCTCTAAGCCCGCACCAATTGCTGCTGCCATTGGCTCTTCTATTAGATACACTTCTCTTGCCCCAGCTTGAGAAACAGCTTCTTCTACAGCCCTTTCCTCAACTTCAGTAATTCCAGATGGAACTCCTACCACTACCCTTGGTCTTCCTGCATTATATCTCTTGCAAGCCTTTGTTATTAATTCTTTAATTAATAATTGCGTTGCAGTAAAATCTGCAATTACTCCATCTTTCATTGGTCTAACCGCTCTTATTTGCTCCGGCGTTCTACCAATCATTTCCTTTGCTTCATGCCCAGTTGCTACTATTTCATTATTTTTTCTATCTATTGCAACCACTGAAGGTTCATTTAATATTATTCCTTTACCTTTTATACTAATTAATATATTAGAAGTTCCCAAATCCATTCCAATATCTTTTGAGCCAAATGAAAACCAACCCATCTCTAACAATCCTTTCCATTTCAATGTATTCTTGTATTATTAACATATGTGTATATACTTTTATATTTGCCATCACCCATTACTATATGATCTAGCAATTCTATTCCAAACATCTCTGCTGCTTCTTTTACCTTAATTGTAGTATCTATATCTTCCTTGCTTGGTGTAGGATCTCCACTTGGGTGATTATGTACTAAAATTATCTTTGGTGCTCCCATTTTTATCGGTTCGGATAATATACTCTTTATATCTATTATTGCCGAATTTGTTCCTCCATATGAAATATCTAAAATTTTTATTAAAATATTTTTAGAATTTAATATTAGCTCTTTTATTTTCTCTCTTTTTTCAAATTTTAATTCCTCTATCAACAGATTGGCAACAACTTGTGGATTATTTATCTGTACTCTCGTTAAATCCATCGGTTTAGTAATCCTTTTAGCTAATTCACACACTGCTTTCAGCTGTATTGCTTTTACTTTGCCGATTCCTTTTATTTGCATAAATTCTTCTATCGATACATCTTGTAAAAACCTCATATCATTGTTTTTATCTTTTTTGCCTTTTATGCTTAGCACCTCTTGTGCCAGCTGTATAGATGTTTTTTCTTTCGTTCCAGCTTTTATTATTATTGCTAACAGTTCAGAATTGGATAACCCCTGAACTCCATACATTTCTGCCTTTTCATATGGTCTTTCTGACGTAGGCAATTCCTTTATTTTCATAGAATTCCTTTCCGCCCTATTTAAATACTATAATGCTTTTTTGTATATCAGCATTGATATAATAACCCCTATAATGCTAGCTATATTAATTTTAAATACTATTCCAAAAGTTAATCTTACCACATTCAAATTAAATGTTATTGGCTCTGCTAGTCCAAATTCTTGGCCATAAGAAAGCCACCATAAAAAATTAACTCCTGATGTTAGTTCACCTATTAATCCCCCAATTACTAATCCTGCTAGTAAAAATATTATACATACCCATGTGCTTTTTCCCTTCATTTTTTCCTCCGTTTCCTTACGGAATATACCTATTCCATACCGTTGTATTATATCTTGAAAATCGTTTTTTTTCAATAGTATATGGTATTTTTATTTTATTTGTGATATTATTAGCTTTATCAATAACTTTTCTACGTTTTAGCAATATTATATAATAATATTACCATAAATTGTTCATTTAATTTATGAATATTTAGTAGTATAATTAAGTTAGATATTTTTGAAAGGTCGATATTTTTATATGAAATTTGAGAAAATTAATAAAGATAAGATTAAAGTTACTTTGGATAATGAAGATTTAATAAAAAATTGTATTGATTTGCACTCTTTCATGTCTAATTCTGAGGAATCTCATTCTTTATTTTTAGATGTATTAGAGAAAGCTGAAAAGGATTATGGCTTTTCTACTGAAAATTATAACTTGAAGGTAGAAACTCTTGCCTTATCAGACGGAAATTTTATTTTAACTATCACTAGGATCCTTGAGTCTGATTTGCAAAATCGAGCTCCTAGAAAAAAATTGCGTGTTACTAGAAAGAAACATAATGAAAAGATTTCTGTTGCAATTTACAAATTCAATACTTTTGATGATTTTTGCAATTTGACGCAATCTTTAAACACTAGTACTTTGATAGATACAGATGATATTTGTAGTGATTCTATATTATATTCTTATAACAATAATTACTATTTGATACTTGATAATATACATATTAGTACTAATGCAAATAGTTTGCTTGCTATGCTAACTGAATTTTCTACATATGTAAGCTCTTCTAATTCATACATATCTAAATTACATGAGAACGGTAATTTAATTTTTAAAAGCAGAGCTATACAAAACTGCGAAAAATTTTTTATTAAATAACTATGTATAAAAGGGAAATTTCTTTTTTTGAAATTTCCCTTTTGCTATATTTAATATACATAATTTTGTGGATCTTGTGCTATTCCGTTTACTCTTACTTCAAAATGTAGGTGATTACCTGTAGATAAACCTGTAGAACCCACTCTTGCTATTAATTGCCCTTGTGATACATATTCACCAGCACTAACACATAAGCTATCGCAATGGCCATATAATGTTTGTACACCATTTCCATGCGAAATTATTATATAATTTCCATAGCCTCCACCATAGCCATATGAAGCTGTAGTTACAGTTCCTGACGCAGCTGCGTATATTGCAGTTCCTCTATCTGCTGCTAAATCTATTCCTTTATGATTGTCTCTACTTCTCCATCCAAATCTAGAAGATATTTGTTTTACGCTTGATACTGGTTTTATTAGTGTAATTCCTAAATTTACAACACTTCCTGTGTTGTTCATTCCTTTCGCCCCTATACCAGAACTTCCACTGCTTTTTTGTACAACCACTTTTACCTTTTTCTTGTACAAGCTATTTACACTATCTTCTACTTCTGAAAATTCTGCTAGCTTAGTATCATATTTCTCTTCTATTGTTAATTTATTTACATTATCACTATCTTTTTCTTTAAGCTTATCTATAACCTCTTCTGCATTCTCGAAAGTTCCAAAATAGCTTTTTTCTTCTCCATCATTTAACAAAGCATAATATCTAAAATATGTTGTTCCATTGCTAATTACACTATTGTATATTTCATCATCGTTAGTAGCAACATCTTTTTTTAACATACATAGTTTGTATTCTGGCATATTTTCAATTTGTATAAATGCTACGTTTTGATTATCGCCTTGTTGCATATATTCATTTATTCTTGATTGTAATTTGCTCTTATCCCTTGTATACCCTATAAATTCACCATTTAAAGTTACACTATAAGTTGGTTTATATATATATAACGTTAAACCTGTTACCATTACTGCTGCAATTGCTATTATAACTATCAATTTTATTGAAGTTCTAATATGCGAGGCACATTTCTTTAATATATTTATAGCGGTTCACTCCCATCATATTTTTGTTATATTCTATACCATTTATCAAATATGGACAAGTGTACCATCAACTATTTTGGATTATTATTGTTGATTATTTCATATTATGCTCATATAATATTTCTTTTTCTCTTAATATTTCTCTTTTTCTTATTTATTCATTTTATTGTAATTCTGTTTTTACTTTTTCAATTTCCATTTCTGTAGCTTGAGCCGCTGGTTTATAGTATCCTTTTGTTTGTGCTATTTTAAATAGTTCATATTGAAAGCTTTCATCATTATTTCTTATTTGCTGAATAGTTTGCCTTAATTGCATATTTTCAGCTTCTGATATAACTCCTTGATACGTTGTTAATTCCGCTTTCACACCATCTAATATATCATTCACCATTGTTTTTTCATCCATAAAATTCCCTCCTTAATTATTTAAAAATGACATAAGTTTTTGTTTTGTATTTAACGCATCTTGAGCTGACTTTGTAAATATTTGTTTTATTTGTGGGTCAACTGCCTGTGATGCATATGCATTTAATTTTTGATATGAAGTTTCATGCGCTCCTATTAAATGCCTTAAATTTTGCAATTCTACTTGACTTAAATTTGCCATATTTATCCTTCCTTTCTTCTCAATATAATAATATTATTTACTATTTTTTCGTATTTATACTTTTTAATTTGAACATTTTTAAACAAAAAACAAATTGCTAAACTTTCGTCTAACAATTTGTTTTTTACTATTGGATTATTTCTAGCCCTGCAAATTTAGCCATTAATCGCTTGTGACCAGCTTTATCAAAAGTTATATCTACTTTTGCATCTTCGCCTTCTTTTTCTATATAGTTTATTACACCCTCGCCAAATTTCTTGTGATATATTCTTTGACCAGCTTGATATTTTTCTATATCCACACTGTCGCATTCTTTGCTTTTTTGTTTTATTGAATTTAAAAAGCTTTCTGCAGTTCTAAATTGGTATGCCCCTTCATTTTCTCCTGTTTTTGCTGCGATTGTTGTGGTTATCTCGTTATTATCTACCTTATATGTTTTTACTGATTGCCCTTTGCCATAGCTCCATCTGTATCCTGTATCTTCATAATTTGTTTTGCTCTTTGCTGTAACAGCTTCTTGATAACCTTCTAGCAATTCATCAGGTATTTCTTCTACAAATCTAGATATTGAATTATAGCTTGTTGAACCAAATATTGTTCTATGTTTAGCACAAGTTAAATACAAGTACTGCTTAGCCCTTGTTATTCCTACATAGAATAATCTTCTTTCTTCTTCTAAAGCTTTAGGCTCTCCTATAGATTTATATCCAGGGAATATTCCCTCTTCCATTCCAACTAAGAATACTACTGGGAATTCTAAGCCTTTTGCACTATGTAAAGTCATTAACGTTACTTTGTCATCAGATTCCTCCATTCCATCTATATCACTTGAAAGTGTTATTCCCTCCAAGAATTCTGGCAATGTGTTTTCTGCAGATTCTTCTTCAAATTCTATTGCAACAGTTAAAAATTCCTCTAGGTTTTCTATTCTTGTTTCAGCCTCAACACTTCCTTCTTGTTCTAGTGCTTTTGTATAGCCTGTTGTTTTTAGTGTTTCTTTAATTAAATCTGATATTTTAAATTCATTCTTCTTGTTTTTTAAGCTTTCTATCTGTTCTATGAATTCTCTCGAATTTATGTATACCCTATTCAAATCATAATCAGCTGCATTTTTTATAATTTCGTACATTGAAGTTCCAGAGCTCTCTGAAATCTCCTGTATTTTTTCTAAACTTGTTTTTCCAATTCCTCTTTTAGGTTCATTTATTATTCTTTTCAAAGAAAGGTTATCTGATGAATTTTGAATCAATCTTAAATAAGCGATTATATCCTTTATTTCTTTTCTTTCATAGAATTTTAAGCCTCCTATGATTTTATATGGAATATCTTCTCTTCTTAGAATATCCTCAATTGCTCTTGATTGAGCATTCATTCTGTACAATATGCTAAAATCGGAATTTTTGTAGTACTCTTCTCTTTTCAAATGAGCAATCTGTTCAACCACATAAGATGCTTCATCATACTCATCTTCACCACAATAAATACAAGGTAAATTTCCTTCATCATTTTGCGTCCATAGCTTTTTATCAAACTTGCTTTCATTGTGTTCTATTACTGCATTTGCGGCTTTCAATATATTTCCAGTACATCTATAATTCTGTTCCAATTTTATTATTTTTGTTCCAGGAAAGTCTTTTTCAAAGTTCAATATATTAGATATATCCGCCCCTCTAAAGCTGTATATTCCTTGGTCATTATCGCCAACAGCTGTAACATTTCCATATTTTGAGGCAATCAATGATACAAGCGTGAATTGTGATTTATTAGTATCCTGATACTCATCTACTAAAACGTATCTAAATTTTTCTGTGTAATAATCTAATACATCAGGATTTTCTGTTAAAATTTTAATTGTGAAATTTATTATATCATCAAAATCTATTGCATTATTCTCTTTTAATTTTTTCTGATATAAAGCATATAATTCAGCAATTTTTTCTCTTCTAAAATCCCCAGCATATTTTATTCCATACTCACTAGGTTCTAGCATTTCGTTTTTTCCATTACTTATTTCAGAAAGTACTGATCTATCAGTAAAAATTTTATCATCAGCTTGAGCTGCTTTTATACATTCTTTTATAAGTGTTTTTTGATCAGAAGTATCAAATATGACAAAATCGCTTCTAAAGCCTATTCTATCAATATATCTTCTTAATATTTTTACACATATAGAATGGAAAGTTCCCATCCATATGTCTTTCGCAGCATCTCCTACTAATTTTTCTACTCTTTCTTTCATCTCATTAGCAGCTTTATTAGTAAAAGTGATTGCTAATATATTCCAAGGCTTTACACCTGTTGACATTAAGTACGAAATTTTATGTGTTAACACTTTGGTTTTTCCACTTCCAGCTCCTGCTATTACTAAGCAAGGGCCTTCTGTTGCCAAAACAGCTTCCTTTTGTTTATCATTTAATCCATTTATAATCTCTTCTTGTTCCATTGATTTCTCCTTTGGTAGTCATTTAATATTGGTGCCATTATATATTCTATAGCTTAAAAAGTCAATATTTTTAAAACATTTGTTCTATATTTTATTAGCTATATTTTTTAATACTTCATAAATTTCTTTTGCACAATTTCTGTATACTTGCAATGTGTATCCCCATGGATCTTTTATATCTTTATCAGAAATATCTTTACCATAAGCATATTCTTTCATCGTAAAAACTTTATTTGCTAGCTGAGGATATATGCTTGTTATAGTTAGCTTGTGCATATATGTTGCACATAAGATAATATCCATTTTTTCAATTTTGCTATCTCGTATATTTGTAGCTCTATGGTTTAGTATATCTACATCATACAATTCCTTAGCAGCTTCTATTGCCTCATCTGTAGCATACGCTCCTGTTTCAGCATAAATTCCTGCAGAGCATACTTCTACATTCTCAATCCCTTTATCTTTCAATATTTTTTTAAACATTCCTTCTGCCATTGCGCTTCTACAAATATTCCCTGTACATATAAACATTACTTTTTTCATCTTATCACCTGTATTAGTATATCAAAAACATTATTTCAATACAAGCGTTTAAATGCTAATTGCTAATAATCCTAATATAAATCCTATTGCATTTCCCAAAGCGCTTGCATTGCCTGAATATAGCTTATTTGATTCTGGTATTAATTCACCCGAAACGATGTACAGCATTGCTCCTGCAGCAAAACTTAAACATATTGCTATTATTCCTTCTGAGATTCCTCCTATCAATTTTCCTATTAGTGCACCTACGCCAGTTGTTACTCCCGAAAGTACAACATAATACAATACTTTTGCTGATGTCATTCCTCCATTTTTCATTGGAACTGCCATGGAGATACCTTCTGGAATATCATGTATGCAGATTGCTATTGCTAGTGAATACCCCAAAGTGATAGACGCTTCAAAGCCTGAACCTATCGCTAAACCTTCTGGAAAGTTATGTAGTGCTAGCCCTATCGATACTATTATTCCTGTTTTTAATAAACTATTTTTCACAAATTTCCTTTTTCTATCATTGGTATTAAACTTTTTTTCTACTAAACAATCGCACAATATCATACAAACTATTCCTAAAATAATTCCAATTATTGCATTAATTGTTGACGATATTTTTAAAGCCTCTGGAATCAAGTCAAAACTTAGTATCGCGGTCATTAGGCCAGATGCAAATGATAAAATAAAACTTAAAAATTTGTTAGATGGATTTTTAAATTTAATTCCTATTATTCCTCCTATGGTTGTTCCAAATGTTCCAAAGAATAATCCTACTAGCGTTGTTTTTAAAATTTCGTTCATAACAAAACTCCTCAAAATAAATTTATTACATTTTATTTTAAAGAGTTTTACTTTATTCAAGACTATTTCAAATAATATTTTAATTATAGCATTATTTCCAAAATAGAAATATTTTATACATTTATTATTTTAATGTTTCCAAAAAAGATTCCTATTTTATATAAAAATAGAAGTCCTAATATCTTAGAACTTCTTATAATATTATTTGTTTTCTGAATCATTATTTTTATCTAGTTTTTTGCTTATTTCTGTTGTGTTTCTGCAGATTATAAGCACTACTAAAAATAGTTCATATCCAATTCTTGCAATTAAGTTTCCAACAACTAGATATACTATAAATGCTAAGAAACTTGTAGATATTACTGAGAATGATGATAATGTTATAAACATTGCTATTATTAAGTATAATATTTTCAATATGTTCTCAATAACCATTTTCTTAAATGTTAGGAAATCATACATCCATCCTAAAAATCCTGTGTACTTTCCTTCATTCTTTTTAGATAAAAATGTAAAATACAATGCTATTCCACCAACAATAGCTAATACTAGTGAAATAATAATCCATACTCCATTTCCACTTGAAAATAGTGTTGGTGTTGAGCTATAGCTCCTTGCATATCCACTTGATACCATAAAAAAACCCCTTTCTTTATTTTTCTATAAAATATCATAAAATTTTACAATTTTCAACATTTCTAGAAAAATCATTTAGATTTAAGATAATTCTATTTTATAGATATGCAATAATTATTTTATTATTCTTCTTCAGAACCTTTTAATTTTTCAGCTCTATCTGCTGCAGTTAAATTATCAATCATTTCATCTAGATTGCCATTCAAAAAGTCTTCCATTTGATATATGCTAAATCCTATTCTATGGTCTGTTATTCTTCCTTGTGGGTAATTATAAGTACGTATTTTTTCGCTTCTATCTCCACTTCCTACTTGGCTTCTTCTTTCTTTTGCCAATTTTGAATCTTGTTCTTGTTTTTCTTTTTCATATAATCTTGATTTCAACAACTTCATAGCATATTCTCTATTTTGAGTTTGTGATCTTTCTGTTTGGCATTCTGCAACGATTCCTGTAGGAACGTGTATAAGCCTTACTGCTGAAGATGTTTTATTAACGTGTTGTCCTCCTGCACCAGAAGCTCTAAAAACTTCTAATTTTATATCTGCAGGATTTATTTCTATTTGTACATCTTCTACAACTGGTAGTACTGCAACAGTAGCAGTTGATGTGTGGATTCTTCCACTTGCTTCTGTTTCTGGAACTCTTTGTACTCTGTGAACTCCACTTTCAAATTTTAATCTGCTATATGCTCCCTTTCCAGTTACCATAAATGAAATTTCTTTGTATCCACCTAAACCTGTTTCATTTTCGTTTAGTACTTCTATTTTCCAATGTTTTCTTTCTGCATACATAGAATACATTCTAAATAAAGTTCCTGCAAACAATGCTGCTTCGTCGCCACCAGCACCGCCTCTTATTTCACATATGATATTTCTATCATCATCTGGATCTTTTGGAATTAATAATATTTTTAATTCTTCCTCTAATTTTGGAATTTGCTCTTTTGCTGATTTGATATCTTCTTCTGCTAATTCCTTCATTTCTGGATCACTTAGCATAGCTTCCGCATCATTTAATTGTTGCAATACTTTCTTATATTCTTTATATTTAAGAACAACTTCTTCTATTTCTGCATGTTCCTTCATATATCCAGTCCATTCGCTAGTTCTTGCAATTATCTCTGGATCTGCAATTTTTTTATTTAATTCTTCATATCTCTTTTCTACTGCCTCTAATTTTTGAAACATAAAAATCTCCCATCTTTAATTTAATAATAAAAATTATATACCATTTTTTAAGTATTTTCAAGGTTTAAGTTGTTTTATTTGAATAACTTGTAATAAGATCACCCAGTAAAAATAATTTATAAGAAAGATACTTTGGCAAAACCTATAGCAAAATAAATATTGAGTATACCATAAAGTTTTTAACCTTTACGGTATACTCAGATTTTTTTAAATATATTATGTCTAAAAGTTCAACTCATCTAATGAAACTATACGAACGACGAGTCGTTGGCTTTGCCAAATATTTTTAAATTTTCTTCTATTTCTTTGTCTATAAGCCTAGGCATATAGCCTTTTGGAGTTAGTTTCATCTCTATCACCTCATTGTGTGAGCATCAAAGTGCGGACTAACTAAGCACGGACGGAAGCTGACGTCGCCATTGCTACCTCCGTAAATACGGCCGAATGCAAACACTCCTGCAGTGCTTCCATGGGCGGCATGACCACCGCGCCCGAACACAGGGTACGACTCCGTAACAAAGTACGAGTAGTCATTATCCCAGCTCGAGCCCCCCTCTGAGTTCATTGATGTTTCATACACAGCATCTCCATATTTGCTATTATCATAAACATCATAGCTTTCATAATACTTGATATCTATATTTGTGAAATTATAATAACTTCCACTAGATTTTTTTGTACTTAATACAGCTGCTACATATTCCCATGCTCCTCCAGCCATATCATACACTCCATACACATTTCCTGTTGTACTTGCATTCTTTCCTTCTGTTGTATTATATTTGTACACATTTGAGTCATTATATTTTGTAGTACTATAGCTTTGTGTGTTTCCGCATAGTCCTGTTATTGGCGAATAATATATTGATCCATTATATGAATTGTTGTTCCAATATGGATTATTATATACTGCACTATTTTTTCCGTATTGGCTTCTACTTAAATAGGCTACTGCTCCCCATTCTGTATTTTTCATCATATGTGAATCTATGTTGGTTGTTCCTTCTAGTGAATTTCCGCTTGTTGTTATATTTTGACATACTGTAAATATTGAGCCTACTGAGAGTGCTCTCCAGCTTGTTACATTTGGTTTTACTCTTACCTTTAAGTTACTTCCACTGTTTCCATAGTTTGCAAGTTGATCTTCACTTGGATTTTCTACTACTATTGAACTACTACTACTTGCCTCATATTTTGCTACCCATATTCCACTTAATTCTCCGAAGCCTCCATTTCCTGCATTTGTAAATGCTGGATGCACTACCCAACTTCCTGG
>ULQP01078646.1_pt1 | contig 56326 bp, 94 predicted proteins | sample 1954571 | NCBI WGS metagenome assembly ULQP01 (sample SAMEA4835657, study PRJEB28245) | human gut metagenome | biome: gut microbiome; material: fecal sample | place: Denmark | collected 2008 | reverse complement strand
TATTCTTTTCTCAGATAGTAATTATATTCTCAGTTAGTATAAATGGGAGGATTGTAAGGAGGGGAAAATTTAAAAATCGTATATACAAATCCATCTTGACAGATTTTCATTTTGCCTTTGCTTTTTGTTGTGTTCCTGTAAATTATTTCATTTAACTTGTAACCAACTTGGGCACAAGTTAAATATTTTTTTATACATACAAAAAAAGACACCAATTTTTTATTTTGATGTCTTTAAAGGTGGTATGCGGAAACATGTTTCCTACTAACCACGTTATAATTATTTTTTATAAATTTTAATCAAATTTATCATTTTTTAAGTCTTTTTTAGGTGTTTTTTTGATATGTTAGAAACATCTCAAATTTGTTTATTTTTCAGTACTTTCCTTCAATTCAAGAACAGATACGCACTCAACGTGGCTTGTAAAAGGAAACATATCAACTGGCACAATGGTTTTAATGTCATAGTTTTCTTCAAAGAAAGCTAAGTCTCTAATTAAAGTAGCAGGATTACAGCTAATATAAACAATTTTTTTAGGTTTAATCTTCAAAATATTATTAATACTATTTCTGTCTAGCCCTTTTCTAGGCGGGTCAAACATAACAATATCAGCACTAACACCTTTGTTATTAATTAAATCATCTAAAACTATTTCAACATCACCAGCAAAAAATTCAGTATTATCAACATTATTCATTTTAGCATTTTCTTTTGCAGCCTCAATTGCCTCTTTAACAATTTCAATTCCATATACTTTTTTTGCATATTTTGACATAAATAGTGTAATTGTACCTATTCCACAATATAAATCAAAGACTGTATCATTTTTTGTTATTTGAGCCATTTCAACTCCTAAATTATATAATTTTTCAGCTTGTACAGGATTCACTTGATAAAAAGATAAAGGTGAAATCTTAAATTTATATTCTCCTAATACATCTTTAATATATCCATTTCCATATAAATCAATATTTTCTGTGCCTAATATTACATTAGTATTTTTCATGTTTATGTTTTTTATGATTGACTTTATCTCTGGAAATTTTTGCTTTATTCTTTCTAGTAACTCATTTTCATATGGAATTTCTTTACCATTAATAACTAATATACACATAATTTCATTTGTCTTTATTCCTATTTTTATTACAATATGTCTAAATAGTCCTTTTCCTGTTTTTTCATTATAAACACTAATGTTTTTTTCTTTGATAAGCTCTATAATAAATTTTGCTATTTCTTCTGATTTTGGATTTTGTATCATGCATTTTTCCATAGGAATCACTTCATGTGTTCTTTCAGCAAATACTCCTATAATAGGTTCACCATTTTTATTTATTCCAACTGGATATTGTGCTTTGTTTCTATAATGAATTGGATTTTCCATTCCAATTGTTTTTTGAACTTCTATTTTATTTGTAAGAGTCTTATTTACTAAACTTTGAACTGCATTTTGCTTCATTTCCAATGTCTCATCATATTTTATATGTCTTAAATTACAGCCTCCACATCTCTTATATGTTAAGCAATCTGGATCTTTTCTTGACTTTGAAGGTTCTAAAATTTCTAAAATTTTTCCAAATGCATGTGAACTTAATACTTTTACAATTAATATTCTGATTTTTTCTCCTTTTAGGGCTCCTGGAATAAATATCGTAAATCCATCTATTTTTGCTATCCCTTCTCCTTCATATCCGTTATCAATTATTTCAACTATATATTCTTGATTTTTTTCTATATTCATTTTTTCTCTCCTCTGTTCTTAGTATTTTACCATATATCACGGCTCTTTACAATAAATTTTTAGGAAATACTGCTAACTCTATTGACAAATAAATATAATTGTAGTATACTGAATAACCAGAATAGTATATTAGTATACAGGAGGTGTTGATTTTGAAAGAAGAACAAATCATAGAAGTAGCAAGAGAATTGTTCCATAAATTTGGATTTAAAAAAGTATCTATGGACGAAATAGCTAGAGAAGCTGGAGTTACAAAAAAAACCATATATCATTACTTTAATAGTAAGGAGGCTCTGCTTGAATACTTCATACAAGAAGAAATTCAAAATATGAAAACAATCATAGAAGAAGTTGAAAGCAAAAATATGGATTTTTTTGATACAGTAAATGAAGCAATTTGCAAACTATTAAAATATAGAAAAGAAAAAGATTTTTTAAATGTAATTTCTAGAGAAGCAGAATGGTTAAAAGATCCAATCCTTGTTAAAAATTTAGCATTGATTGACACACAAATTCAAAATTACATCAAAAGTAAACTTCAAAAAGCAAAAGAAAAAGGTTTTATCGAATTTACCAATTTAGATGTAACTGCATTTTTAGTTTATAAAATGTATATTGCTCTAATTATAGAGTGGAGTGACAAAGATAAAACAATGGATGAACAAATGATAGCAAATAGTATTTCAGAAATTATAAAAAGAGGATTAAGAAAGGAATGATTTTTATTATGAAAAAAGAAAAAGTTTTAAAAATTTTAATTTTTGCTATAGTTTTATTAATTCCTATTATCTATAGTTTTTTCTATTTAAAATCTTATTGGAACCCATATGGAACTTTAAATGATATGAAAATAGCTGTTGTTAATTTAGATAAAGGAAAAGACGACAAAAATCAAGGAAGTGAATTTGTACAAAATCTAAAAGACAGTGCAACATTTAATATTTGCGAAGTAAGCAAAGATGACGCAAATAATGGAATGGAAAAAGGTGAATATTATGCAACAATAGAAATTCCGGAGAATTTCACATCATGTTTAGAAAGTGGTGCTACTATTGATAAACAAGTTGCTCAAATAACATACAGACCAAACCAAGCAACAAACTATTTAGCAACACAAATTATAAATAGTGCTGTAAAAACTATCGAATTAAATTTACAGTCAAAAGTTGACAGAGAAATCATTGCAAATCTATCAGATAAATTAAACGATGTTCCTGATAGTTTACAAACAATAAGTGATGGTGCTGGTTCAATTTTAGATGGTTCTCAAAGTTTAAATGATGGAATTAAACAGCTTAATGATGGTACAAATCAATTAAGTAGTAGTTATAAAGAATTTGATAATGGTGTAGAAGCTGCTTATACAGGAAGCCAAAGTTTAGAAAATGGATTAGCTCAAGTTTCTAGTGGTGTTGATACATTAAAAAATGGTGGTCAAACTTTAGATAATGTTATATCTCAAATAAATGATGGTGTTAATGAACTATCATCTCAAAGTAATTCAGGAATCGCTTCATTAGCTAGTGGTGTAAATGATTTAAATACTGGAGCAACTAATTTGAATGCAAAACTACCAGAATATGTTGAAAAAGTAGAATATTTAAATTCTAATGTAAAACCTCTTTTACAAGCACTTTCAGCTTATTCTGGTAACACTACTGATCCTAAATTACAATATTTAGCTGTTAGTGCTAGTCAAATATTAGCTCAAGATCCTGAAAAAGGTAACTTAGATGGTTTTCAACAATTAACTATTGGAGGTCAAGCTTTAACAACTGGAGCAAATGATTTATATGCTGGAACTCAAAAATTAGTAGCTGGAACTCAGGATTTAGGCAAATTAACAACTGGTGTTCAAAACTTAAAATCAGCTCTAACTCAAGTAAAACAAGGTACTATTTCATTAAATCAAGGTATCGTAACTTTATCTAATGGTACAGTTCAATTAACAGCCGGAAGTTCTACTTTAACAAATGGATTAGCAACTTTAAATTCAAGTTCTAAAGCAATTGATAATGCTTTAACTACATTAAATAACGGAACTGCTTCTGCTTATGATGGAAGTAACAAATTAGTTGAAGGTGTCCAAACATTTAAGACATCTATTGATGAAGGTCTTGTTAATACTAAAGATCAATTAAAATCATTAAACGGAATCGAAGATTTTGGTGCTAAACCTGTTGAATTTAAAACAGAAGCTTATGGAGAAGTAAATTCTTACGGTATTGCCTTTACTCCATTATTCTTATGTATTGGTTTATGGGTTGGTGCTTTAATGAGTTATGTTGTTCTATATTATGACCAAAAACATAGATTTAACATATTTGACCATGATTACAAAAACAAAATATTACAAAATATTGCTTATATCGGAATTGGTGCTTTACAAGGTTTAATCGTTGCTATCCTTCTAAAACTAGGTTTAGGATTTGAGATTCAAAATTATGTATTATATTACACTGCTAGTATTTTAGTTGGTATTACTTTTGTAAGTATTATACAATTCCTAATTAGAAATTTCGGTGATGTTGGAAAATTCTTAGCATTAGTTATTTTAGTATTACAATTGGCAGCTTCTGGTGGTACATTCCCTATTGAAACAATTGATAAAGGATTCCAAGGACTTACATCATATTTACCTATGACTTATTCAATTAAATTATTTAGAGAAATTTTGGTTCCAACTGCTACAAATTTCAAAGGTCAATATTTAGGTATTTTAGTTGGTATTACAGCTGTTACTTTAGCTATTACTTGTATAGTTGATATTATTAAAAGTAAAAAATCAGCTGAAGAAGTTAAAGCTTAATATATAAAACGAGAAAAAATCACAAAAGTCAAACGACTTTTGTGATTTTTTTCACATTTTTCAAACGATTTTCGTGTAAAGTTGTATATTTTATAAACGACTTATAAATAAACCATCTTGATTGCTATCAATTTTTACTGTTGTATTAGGCAATATTTCTTGTGATAAAATCTTTTTAGCAATTAAAGTCTCAAGCTTTTTCTGTACAAATCGCTTTAAAGGTCTTGCACCATAAACTTCATCATATCCATTATCTATTAAATAATCTTTAGCAGATTGAGTTAATTCAAGTTTGATGTGTTTATCTTCAAGTCTTCTTTCCAAATCTTTAATTAGAAGTTCTAATATTTTTGATATTTCTGTTTTACGAAGTGGTTTATAAAATACTATTTCGTCTAGTCTATTTAAAAATTCTGGTCTAAAGCTTCTCTTTAATAATTCTTCTACTTTGTTTTTAGCATCTTCTGAAATTTCTCCATTTTCTTGAATTCCTTCCAAAATGTATTCAGAGCCTAAGTTTGATGTTAATATTATAATTGTATTTTTGAAATCTACTGTTCTACCTTGTGAATCTGTAATACGGCCATCATCAAGAACTTGTAGTAATACATTAAATACATCTGGATGTGCTTTTTCTATTTCATCGAATAATACAACTGAATATGGTCTTCTTCTAACTGCTTCTGTTAGTTGTCCACCTTCATCATATCCTACATATCCTGGAGGTGCACCAATTAATCTTGATACTGAATATTTTTCCATATATTCAGACATATCTATTCTTACCATATTGTGTTCATCATCAAATAATGCTTCAGCAAGTGACTTTGCAAGTTCTGTTTTACCAACACCTGTTGGACCTAAAAACATAAATGAACCTATTGGTCTACGTGGATCTCCTATACCTGCTCTTGATCTCATAATTGCCTCTGAGACCTTTTCAACTGCCTCATCTTGACCTATTACCCTCTTATGAAGAATTTTGTCCAAATTTAGGATTTTCTCCCTTTCTCCTTCCATTAACTTGGTAACAGGTATTCCTGTCCATCTTGATATAATTTTTGCAATTTCTTCATCTGTTACTTTGTTTCTTAGTAATCCATCTTCTTTGCTTTTTTCTGAAATTTCTTCTTCTTTTTGTAATTCTTTCTGTAATTCTGGAAGTTTGCCATATCTTAATTCTGCAACTTTGTTTAAGTCATAATTTCTTTCCGCTTGTTCTATTTGTGCATTTGTCTGTTCTATCTCTTCACGTAATTTTTGTACTTTAACAATAGCTGCTTTTTCGTTTTCCCATTTTGCTTTCATCGCATCAAATTTAGTTTTTAATTCTGCTTTTTCTTTTTGAATATCTGCTAAACGTTGTTTTGAAATTTCGTCTTTTTCTTTACTTAGTGCTGTTTCTTCTATTTCTAATTGCATAATTTTTCTAGATACTTCATCAAGTTCTGTTGGCATTGACTCCATTTCTGTTTTTATCATTGCACATGCTTCATCAACTAAGTCTATTGCTTTATCTGGCAAAAATCTGTCTGAAATATATCTATGTGATAGTGTAGCTGCTGCAATTAATGCATTATCTGATATTTTTACACCATGATATACTTCATATCTTTCTTTTAATCCTCTTAAGATTGAAATCGTATCTTCTACTGATGGTTCATCTACCATTACTGGTTGGAAACGTCTTTCTAGTGCTTGGTCTTTTTCAATATATTGTCTGTATTCGTTTAAAGTTGTTGCACCAATACAATGTAACTCTCCTCTTGCTAACATTGGTTTTAATAAGTTTCCAGCATCCATTGCACCATCTGTTTTTCCAGCTCCTACAATTGTATGAATTTCATCAATAAATAAGATTATTTGGCCTTCGCTCTTTTTTACTTCTTGTAATACTGCTTTTAGTCTTTCTTCGAATTCTCCCCTATATTTAGCACCTGCTATTAATAACCCCATATCAAGTGAGAATATAGTACACTCTTTTAAACCTTCTGGCACATCTCCTCTTACAATTCTTAATGCTAATCCTTCTGCAATAGCTGTTTTACCAACACCAGGTTCACCAATTAAACATGGATTATTTTTGGTTTTTCTTGATAAAATTCTAATAACATTTCTAATTTCTGAGTCTCTACCTATTACAGGGTCTAATTTTTGCTCTCTTGCTAATTGAGTTAAATCTTGACCATATTTTTTAAGTACATCATAAGTGTCCTCTGGATTATCTGATGTAACTCTTGTGTTACCTCTAACCTCTGATAAAGCTTTTAAAAACTCATTTTTTGTAATACTATATCTTCGTAATAAATCTTTGATTTTGCTATTTGCATTGTCGAAAATTCCAATCATAATATGTTCAACAGAAACATATTCATCTTTCATTTTCTTGGCAATATTTTCTGCATCGGCTAATGTCTTATTAACATCTTGTGATACATAAATACTGTCACTTTGTGTTGCTCCTCCTGTAACTCTAGGCATATTACTGATTATATTTCTTAATTCTTCTTCCATTCCTTCTGTTGTACTAATTTTTTTCAATAATTCTTTTATTAGGCTATTGTCTTGCTCTAGTAATGCTAATAATAAATGTTCCTGCTCTACCTGTGCATTTTGATTTTCTACTGCTAATGTTTGTGCACTTTGTATTGCTTCTAATGATTTTTGAGTAAATTTTTGAATATTCATAGTATCTACCTCCTTTTTTACACCGTTGGGACCGGTTCTCTTTTGTGCATTTGTTCATTGGGGACCGGTTTTTATCGGTTCTTTTTCCTATAGTTTTAGACCGAAGACTTGGTGTCCCGGCCTTTTTACTTTTATTATATCTCTTTTGACATTTATTATTATATCACTTTATTTTAGCAATGTCAATAGTAGAGTGCTAATTTTATGTTTTTTATTTTATTCGATATTTTTCTGTTTTATCACATATATTGATTGTACTTTTATTTTTTAATTCTTTTATTGGAATTATAAACATATCAGTATTATCTGTTGCAATAAATAAGTAGTCAACTTTCGTCTCTACAACTGTTTTATAAGTTTTCCCTTTAGTACCTCCACAACTTTTTAATGCAACCTGATAATTTCCATACTTTGTTTTGCATGAAGTATATTTAACTTGTACACTCTCTATTTTTCCATCTTTATCTACAAGTAAATCATAGTCTTGAGTATCATTAAGCGGAATTGAAACTGTATAACCATGTGTTGAATAATAAGCTATTGCTAAACCTAACCCACAATTTCCTCTTTGTTTATTAGTTGAATCTATCATAAATATTCCCCTCCCAAAAATTATCTAAAAGGTCGTGCCTTAAAATAGATATAAAAAAATCTTAGGATTTTATAACCCTAAGATTAATATGGTGGACAGGGATAATTCCCCTGAAATTCACTGTTTTTATATTTTTTTATATTTTATCTTGTGTTCTCGTAACTTGCCATTTTACTGTATTTCAAGGGATATCATTCAAAAGTATTTTTTATATGTTTTTATACTTTTTTATGCTTTTTTTATCGCGTTGCATTAATTATTGCATTAATTTAATATACTATTTACAATCTTAATTCTGCACTTATTATACACCTTCTCAAACGTCTTTGCAAACAATTTTACAATGATCCTTTCTTTCCAATTTAATTCCTTTATTACTTCATCTTTTACTACATTCATATTACATTTCTCCTTTCGATATGATGTAGTAATATATTGAAACTGGTTTCTTATGAGAAACATTTTACGAAAGTACCGATTTTATATATGAAAAGTTTAAAATTTTCTATATAATTAAATTTCTATTTTATATAATTCACTTACATCTACATGTAAAGCTGCAGCTAATCTCGCTAAAGTTATGATTGTCGGTTGCGTTTCTTGTCTTTCTATTCTGCTTAAATGACCTTTCGACATTTTTGTCATCTTTGCTAATTCATCTAATGTCATGTTTTTGCTTTGCCTTACCTCTCTCAATAATATTATCACTCTCATAAAAACTCCTCATTTGTAGTATTTCGAATGTTATATTCTTTATACATCAAATGTGGTTTCTTATGAGAAACTTTATGAAATTAGTAAAAGAAGTCTATCCGACTTCTTTGGCTTGTACTATTATTTCATTGAAATTATCTGTCTGTGCTATGTATTTTAAACTTTCTACTGATGATAATAAATAATTTTTCAGTAGTTTTTTGTATTCATCTTCTGTTTTTATATCTAGTATTCTTATCATTCGTAGAGATTTTAAATAGTTTTCTTGCATATTTATCATCCCCTTTTTTTAATTATAACATATTTATGTCGATTTGTTTGTCGAAATTTGTCATGTAAAAAGAACTAGTTTGTAGCTAGTTCTTCATCTAAATACTTTGAATATGTATCTATAAATTTATTTAAATCTTCTTCTGTTACAGTTCCAATTTTAAAACGTATATCATTTTCCGAAATTTCAATCAAATCATCACATTTTACTATACTGTCTTGTCTCAAATTGTTAATATTATTTTTATCTAACTTTTCATTGTAAGGATATGTTGCCTTTTCTACATGTGAAGATAATAAAAAACCAAAATAATTTATATCTATAGCTTGTCCATCATCTATTATTACAAAGCTATGATTTTGTCCTACGTTTCCGCTCTTGTACTCATAATTTGATACGAATACAATGTCTCCAATTCCAAAACTTTTCATTTATCTTGTCTCTCCTTTGTTCTCAGAAGTATAATAAATGATTTCGTCTTTTGATAGTGCAGCCTCTTTTCCTTTATTTGTTTTACAAAATTCAGAATATGATTTTATTGCCCCTCTTTCTTTTGCCTTCGCTATTATTGCAGATACCTTTTCTTTATAAAGATTACTAACCATATCTATACCTCCTTTCATATATATTATTCCAATCTTTACTTATATAATACTATTTAGAAAAAGTTTTGTTCTAATTCACATAATATTATACCATAAAAATCACATAATATCAAGTGTTACCTCTATTTACCATATTTATATCACTATTTTTTACTTTTTGTCAATACATTTTTTGAAGTTTCTCATGTTTCTAAAATAGCTATTTTAAGCCTTTTTATTGGCTCGTCAAAATCGTTTTTAAGCCTTTTTTATTTTTGATTGATATAGTTTTATTCCTTAAATTTTAGATATAAAACGCAAAAAAGAGGTAAGCTGAAACTAATCAACTTACCTCTTTTTTTATAAAACTATTTCACTCCTCCAAGCCATTTGCAAAAGCCTATTTTGTAGTTTGAAGTTCCACTAACATTATATCTTACCATTGCTCTGTCATTAAATATTCCAAAACAATCACATTTTTCTCGAGGATTTAAACTTCCTATCTTTTTAGTACAAGCTGTATCTGCATAAACATTTTCGCTTGTACTTCCGTTTTTATACTTTCTCACTGGTTCATCACTTTCACTCTCTATATTTTTATTTTCGTTTTCAACTAGTTTAACTTCTAAATAAGAACTAACCATGTTTAAAAATCTTTGCCAGCCCATGTCTAATGTACGATGTGGGCAATATTTATTTGCAAAGTCTTGATGTTTCTTTACTTTATCTATTCCCCAATCATATTGTTTTAATAGATATGCTGTATATTCTGCTGCTAACTTTTCAGCTTCCTCGAATTGTTCTCCACCTGATCTAGAATAGCAGATTTCAAGAGATATTCCTTTTCTGTTACCATTTCCGTTTCTTCCATCTCCTGCATTCCAAGTGCTTCTATTAAATTCTACACCTTGTACAATTCTATAATTATCTATTGCACAGTGATATGATACTTTATTGTTATTTCCTATCATATAAGATATTTCTGACATTGCAGATGCATCATTTGCTGTGTTATGTATTACAATAACTTCTGGTGTCATTTCATATGGACACTTTATATTGTATTTACTCTCTGGCACTAACATCTTAGTTATTTGCATTGTCATCATCTCCTATTCCGTCTGTTTCTGAATTTGAGAAATCATTTTCTGCTATATTCTTTTGATATAGTTCTTCTTTGAACTCTACATTTTCTATTTGTATATTATCTTCCATGAGTTATTCCTCCTTACTATTTACTGCTTTTTGACCCAACAAATATGTGCTTATAACTCCGTTAATTACCGCAATTACTTGTACTATTTGTATTGCGTATGGTATTGTTATTCCGTCTACAGCATTTATTCCTGCAACTAACGCACTTATTATTGCTAATATATTTATTGTATATTTAGCTATTTTCTTAATTTTTTCCATGCTAATCACCTTTCCTCTCTAAATCTTCTATTCTATGATTTGCAACTTTCATTTGCTCTTCCAGCACCGGCACTCTTTGTGCAAAATTATTGTGTGCTCTTACTTCTCTTGTTAATTCTTCTAATTTAGTGTCTGTTACTGCTTGTTGAGTTGTTAATGCATTTTCTATTCTTTTATTACTAGACATATTTGAAAAGACTACCCCTACTAGAGATAGCCCTCCTGTTATAATTGCTACGAGAATTGTCTCACTCATACTATTCCTCGCTTTCTTCCCATGCTGCAGGATAAGTATCAGGACTCCACACACAATTATCCATCTTACATATGTATTTCTTTCCGTTGAATGTTACTTTATCTCCAACTTTGTATGCATCATGTGCTCCGGGTTGGTTGCACATACTCTGGATATTTCTCAGCAGGCTCTGATGGCTCTTCTGTTGTGCTTTTCTCTTCTAATGCTTTTACTCTTGCTTCTAGATTATCTAATTGTTTTTGCATGTCATAACTTTTTTCTGCTCTAGCATTTGAACGAGCTAGATTGTCTAACTCGCTCTTTTCTGCTTCTGTTATTCTTCCTTCGATATACATTTTTGCTATTTTATAAAGCATATCTTCTAATTTGTAATCTTTTTTACTAATTACACTTTTTATTATTTCAAACATAGTTTCCTCCTAACTGATACTAGCAGCCTCTAAAGCTGCTAATCTGTTCTCATAATTTTTATTTATTGTGTCCTGGTCTTTCTTGTACTCTACTTCTACACTTGCCAATTTATCACTTACATCTATATTGGTTATGTTTTTGTATGTGTATAGTTTAGTATCTCGTATTGCTTTTTGCTCTACAGTTAATTCTAAGTTTGCAGGCGTCGCTAGTTCATAGTAAATTATTATCGGTGTTTCTGCATTGTACAATTCTTTTAATTTCTCCTTGAATTGCTGAAGTGTTGTAATTGTTGTGTCACTTAACATTATATTTATTGTTTTACTATTAGATGCGATCGACACTATATCGTCATAAAATGTTTTGTTCCAAATTATTCCACTTTCAATGTTTTTTAGCATATTGGATATTATTTTTCCTTTTATTTTGACTACATTAAAACCTAAATAAAAATAATTCAATTTGTTGGCGTTTTGAGCTTGTACAAAATTTTCATTTCCTGTTAAAACTAGCTTTCCCCACTCATGGTGTTCTACGTCTGCAACATAATCCCCTTCTAACATTTCTTGTTGTATCGGCATTATTGCTGTTTGAGATTTTGTATTATCATTATTTACTATATCTATTTTTACACTACCCATTCCGTATGAAGAATAAGGCGGTATTGTATCTTTAGTATATGTACCTTTTACTACATAAACTCTGAATTTATAATTGTTGAATGTCTGATTTTTATCAACATAAAAACTTATTCCAGCTATTTCTCCTGTGTAATTTTTAATTTTAGTACTATTCCCTTGCGAAAACTCTGAATTTTTACCATCACTTGTATGTATGAAAACATACGGTCTGTGAGCAGTTCCGCCATCTCCACTAATGTATTCAAATTTTAATGTGTAGTCTCTCTCGGTTAATGTGATTGAATTATACCAATTCGGATTAGCATTTATGCTTGGTCTTCCCGACCTTGTTTCAATCTCTCCATCTCCGCTTATTAAGAAAGTTGGATAATATTCATTTGCAGTTCCATTTATTGTAATAATGCCGTTATCAATACTAACATCTAATCCATATGTTTTTATGCTTTTTCCATTTTTTAATTTTAATTCATTTACATTATTTCCTACTGTCTCAATCTCGCTTGGATAATCCAAACTTGGTGAGTTAGGTACAAACATATCTATATCATCTGCTGATGCACTAGATGTTATTTTTAGCCCTATTTTCTTTATTACTGTATTTCCTATTACTTTGTCTGTATCATTACCGTTATAATAGATTTTTGCATATTTTAACTTAGTTGCCACCTCTTCTGTAAAATTGTGAGGAAATCCTAACGGTCCTGACCCAATTTTTACTTTGTTTTCATCATAAAAGTCTACAGCTAAATACCTAGAATCATTTTGTATTTTATTGTTATTATCAAATATTTTAAAATAATATCCATTTCCTGCTTTTAAATTCACAATTGGCAAATATAATGATGTTGCTTCTAAAATAGTTTTTCCTCTTGCTTCTCTGTCATCAATATAATTTTCTGGTTGAGTAGTTATTGCCTGAGCATGCCCACCATTAATTTTCCAATCAAAATCAAGAGTTCCACTATCTTCTATATGAACACTATTTTCACTCGCACTAGCACTTGGTATTTGCTCTTTAATCAGTTTATTTTCAGCTTTTAGAGTTTCATTCTCAGCTTGAACTTGCTCAACTTTGTTGATTAACTCTTTTGCATTTTGATTGTATTCAGCTAACTTATCAGAAGCGTTTTCATCAAACTCATTTTGTTTATCTGCAGCATTAGAATTAAATGTCTCTGTTTTAGTTCCAGCATTGTCATTGAAAGATTTCTCTTTTAATTCAGTGTTTTTATTATACTTATCTAATTTAGCTGCAGCATTATCATCAAATGTTTTTGTCTTTGTATCATAATTGTCGTCAAACTCTTTCATTTTAGCAGTATGATTCTTATTATATTCTGCTAGTTTATCATCTGAGTTAGTATTGAATGTCTTTGTTTGTGCTTCTGCGTTTTCGCCAAATGCTGTTGTTTTTGCTTCTGCATTATCATTTATTGCTTTCTGTTTTTCTTCAAAGTTCTTGTTAAATTCTTCTGTTTTTTGCTTAGCATTTTCGTTATAATCTTCTTTTAAGTCTTTTATATTACTTGTTGCATTTTCAACAGTTTTTTGCATTTCAGTAAAGTTTTCTTGTCTTGTTTTCTCTGCTGATATTCTTTCATTTTCATTTGATGCTCTTTCACTTTCTGCTTTTTCTAACTCTTGCTTTAATGTAGTTAGATTATCAATCCATGTTGGGTACTGCTCTGGTATAGTTTCAGTTGCATTTATTGAATCTTTTACCTCTAACGGTATTATCTCTGATTTGAAGATTTCTTCATTATCATGCAATATTCTTAATTGAAACTTTACAAAACTAGTTTGAGTTAAAAGGCTTGACTTTACAGGTAGTTCATAGCCTTCTTCGGTGCGTTCAACTTCTATCATTCCTTTTTCGCCGTCTGGCAACTCTACTTCTACTATTCCTGTTCCTTCTATTCTCTCATCTAAACAGAAAAGAAGAACTTCTTGTAAGTTCTCCCCATTCATTCCCAGACTTCTTCTATCTTTATGTAATGTTTTTCTGTCAGATGTTCTTATCAATATTTTGTTTACCATCTTAAGCCCTCCTAATCCACATATAACCTACAACTTCGTAAGGTTGTAAATTTTCTGAATTACCTTTTCCAGTCTTGTCAGTTGTAAAAGAATGATAATGGTTTGCACCTGGAAAATCACTAGATCCACTTACATGATCTTTATATCCTCCTGAGCCATTGCTAACAACATGATTACTTGCGTTGTTACTTCCAGTTACCTCTACTGCACGCATAAAGTCTGTTTGTCCCAATCCTGTTACTCCCGTGTGACTATGTTCTTGTAAATATTTACTTCCTCCAGTTTTTCCTATTGTATTAAAATCAGTATCGTCCTCATCTAGTCCTAAACATACTTTTCCTTTTAATCTCTCCCATGTTCCAAATCCCAATATTTCATTTGGATTTGTATTGTCTTGTGTCACATATCTCGAACCGACAGGAAGCATTGTTTTTAATATTTCCACTTGCATTTTATTTAAATTTTCAGAACTTAAAGGTGTTCTTCCAGAGTATTGTGGCATATGTACTTCATATTCTTTACCGTCTATTACTACATATGCTCCTTTAACTAATTCTCCATCTTCAAAGTTGACCATGCTATCAACCCCTTTCGTATTTTATTTTTATATTACTTTTTCCGAATTTATCTATTGGTATTGCTTGATAGTAAAAATAACCCGTATCTGTCGGTGTTTCTATTGTATTATCATAAGTACCACTATGTACTAGTTGCCAAACTTTGTATTTAAAAATTACATATTTATAATTTGATTTGATTGGATACATAGTAGAATTTGGATATATCTTATTGTCAGGAAAAATCAAATTATCTTTAGATAAATAATTCTCTATCCCCTGTATCTCTAATTCAGTTCCATTATTTTTTATCTGTACGTCTTTGCCTATTACAAATTCCTTATCTATATAATCTGAATATGAAGACAATCCAACGCTATACAATATTCCATATCCTTTATCATTAAAAGATTTCCAAGATTGTTCATTTTCATATATATTCGATTGAGATATTATTTGTGGCACCCCGGTAAGGTGCTAAGTGAACAGGACCTGGTATTTTTGTTTTATCATTTGAATAAAACAATGCATCAGTTGTTATTATATCTTTTCTAGTAACTGATAGTTCTTGATTTTCTTGTAAATAAATATTATAATTTGATACATCTAATACTGCCATTACTAATGCTTTACCTCTAGCCCACCACGAATTAAATCCTATTGCCGCAATTTTCTTTCCATAATAGTCTGATATTTGAGCATCAGCTGATTGCTTGCTATAGTCCCAAATTAAATCTGAAGCATATAGATATTCAGTTGTAATATTTTGCTCACTTATATCTTGATTTGCAATAGTACTTCCCATTAAACAAATGTCAAAATCAGTATTTTGTATCTCTGATTCCGCAGATAAATCTTCAAATACTTTATCAAATTTAATTAAACAATAGCAAGCTCTTGTATCTGCAGTCAACAAATTTACATCTTTTTCATCTAATTGTGCTTTTGCAAGTCTTTTTAAATATTCATCTAATATTAAATTATTAAAATCGTACTTTTTTTTACCCATTTTTATACTTACTAATTCATTTCTTATTTTCATACTTGTTAATCTCCTTGTTCTAATTCTATACTATGTACTTCGTTTATTTGTTCCTCAACAAATTCACTTAATATTACGGTATCAATACTCTTTTGATTTTCTTCTTTTTCTTCTGGCCTAAACAAGTCAATATAAGAAGATATTAAATCAGAACCTTTAACTGTTACTATCCATTTTTCATCAAGTTCATTGTTATATGTGTAGTTTATATCCTTTACTGCAAATTTTCCTTGTATATAAAAACCTGGCTTATCTATCAAGATTATATCCCCCAATTTCAAATTTGGCTTTTTATCGTATTCCAATGTTACCTGATTTATCATATTTGAATTTTGAGTTATTAGACTTCTAGCATAACTTATTAGCTGTGGTAATGTCGTCCATTTCTCTTGATAATCTATAGTTTTTTCAATTTGTCCACTTTTTGATATTATACCTTTTAATTTGTTTATTTCCTCAGAATACATAAATCTCATTGTTGTATATCTCAGTGCAGTGTGACTAATTATACGTTCTATTGTACCAGTACTATCATAATTCCACTTAAATCCAGTAATCAAATTTTCAAAAAAACTATCTCTTTGAAGGACAATTTCTCCTTCATCTCCAGTAGCGTTGCTAAAACTTATACTTCCTTTACTCTCATATTTTCCCTGTTGATCATTCCATACAGTTATATATTTTGAATAAAATTTTGCAGTTCCGTCATTTAGCCTTATTCTTAAGTCCAAATTATAGTAAGTCCCATTTTGACTATTTTTTTCATCTATATAACTTCTTAAATAATCTTCATCAATAATGATCGGATACTCAAAATTTACAATATCTCCTTTTTTTATTTTTTTATTTAATTGAATAATCGGATACGGTTCTATGTTTTCAGAATCTGTGTCACTTTCTGATTGATAAATCACTCTCACATTCTTGAAGTTAATCACATTAGCATAATCCACATTTTCGATTTTGGGTTGTATTTTAGATAATCCTTCCTCTTGTTTTTCTCCTTTTATCTCTTTTTCTGGCTGTAATCCAAATAAATAATCTATTGAATTTACATATATTTCTTTTCTTTCGTTTATCGTCCAGAAAACATTACGTTTGAATCCAATATTATTCATACAATTTTCAACTGTTTCAAGTACAAAATTTACTGTTATCTGTCCGTCTGGAATATTTATTTCTTTTAATATAAATCCATCATCAATAAGTGGTTGCAAGACTCTCTTTATTGCTATTTCTAATTTATATGTTCCGATTAAACTTACACTTCTTTTTGTAGCAAGTTTTAAAGGAGACAACAATGTTAATGTTATCTCCCTTTCTTCTTCTTCCAGCTTCATATCGGATAAATCTATATCATCTAAGAATCCAGTAAATTTGACTGTTCCTCGCATTATATCTTCTTCGTTTTCTGCTTCAATTATTTTTATTTCTTGATACTTATACGGTATATCTGCAATTGTACATCCTGTAAAATCTATAGTTATGTCATTGAAAGTTACTTCATTGTTTGAAAACTTGAATCCATAACTACCTGCTATTTTAAATGCTTTGTTATTGTATACTACTCTTCTTATCATTAATATGCACCGCCTGTTCTTAGTATTTTTGACATGTATGGTGTTAATATTCTTCCTGCTCTTTGTCCATCAATATCTATACTTCCATCTATGTTAAATGCTGCCTGTATTACATTCAACATACTATTATTAGATTTTACACTTGCCTTAGCATTAACAGCTCCTGTCTCAAATGCTACTGCCTTGTTCATTTCTGACATTATATCATCATTCATATTGTCTATTGCTCTTAATGCACTATCAATATTAGCTTCTACTCCAACAGCAAAACCTTCTGGAATAAACTTCCCTACTTCATCTCTAACTTTACGTGACGGAGAATGTATATCAAAGCCAGTTACTTTACTTTTAAAGCCATCCATAACTCCATTTGTAAATTGTCCTATTTTCCCTACAAGCCAGTCCTTTGCGTTCTTAATTCCATTCCAAAGACCTTCAACAATATTTCTTCCTATTTCCATCATCTTGTCTGGTAATCCTTTTATTATATCAACAATAGTATTAAACATGTTTTGTGCAGCTTCTTTAGCTTTATTAACTAAATCCGTTCCCCAGTTCTTGACTTTGCTAATTACATCCATAAGCCAAGTCCATATTCTTCCAGGTAACTGTCTAAACCAGTTTACTACTGTTTCTATTGTTCTTGACATCCAATTAGAAGTTACATTATATACATTTACTCCCCAATCCTTTATATTGTTTATAGTATTATTCAACCACTCTTGTGTTTTACTAGGTAAACTAGCAAACCAGTCTATTATACTTTGAATTATTTGTGGCAATTCCACAGTAACCCAATTCCATAAATTTATGCCAAACTGTATGATATTTCCTAATATTTGTCCTATATGGTAACCTATCATATAAGGTAATTGAGAAAACCAGTTAATTACATTTTGAATCCATTGTGGTATTGTTTGTGTAAAAAATGAAACTATATTGTTCCATCCGTTTACAAAAAAATTCTTAATACTTTCTATAAAGTTGTTAATAAAATTTCTAAACACTTCACAATTATCATAAAGTAACTTAAACCCACCAACGAAAGGATTTGCTATAAACAATAAAATCCCTTGCCAGTTGTTTTTTACAAAATCAACAATTTTATTAAACCACTGTACAATAAAATTAACTGCTGTTGATACAACTTTCTTTATGCTATCCCATAATCCTATCCAAAAATTTCTAAAACTTTCACTCTTATTCCATAAAAGCATAAATATAGCTATCAGAGCTCCTATTGCTACTATAACTATTCCAACAGGGTTTGCTGCCCAAACTGCATTTAAAACTGTTTGTACTTTTGTTAACCCCGCAGTTGCCAATTCTGCAAGTTTTACTTTTCCAGTAAATAGTCCTACAATAGTTTCTCCCAATGTTAAAGTACTATTAAATAGTCCTTGTGCAATACTTGCTCCGTCCAGTTTCCATAGTATACAATGCTAATGTTAATTTAGCCTTTTGAAATCCTGTAATTATATTTTGAACTGTAGTCCCAACTTTCCAGCTTGCCCAAATTATACTTGCACTTTTTATGTATGGAATTAATTCTTTAACGAAACTTAATATTCCAGGCAAATTATTAGCAATTAAATCTAATACTTCTTTTGACTTTTTCCCAATATTGGATACTATCTCTCCAATTCCACCTAGCCCATTATCTTTTAAAAGTTGGTCAAATGAATTGATAATATCCGCAACACCTTTTACAATTTGTGTTTTAGCAACTGTAATTGATGTTGCTATACCACTTGTAGAATTTCTTGCTTGCTGTTCAAAAGTTTGAAATCCATTTGCTCCTTCTGTATTTAGTTTTACCATTGCTTGCATAAGGTCTTCCATTGATATTTGACCTTTTTGCAATGCTGTATATAAATCACCTCCTACTGCAGTTGAAGTATATCCCATATATGTAGCTACTTGTTGCAACTGAGCTGGCATTGCTGTTAACACAGATCTCCATGCTTGTGCATCAACAGTTCCTACAGCATACATTTGGGATAATTGTTCTAATGCATTTGCTTGTATTTCAGCACTCGCTCCACCTGCTAATAAAGCATTATTAAATGCCAAAAAATAATCTGTGGATTTATTAACATCTTTGTTAGCACTAGTAAATCTTTGTACTGCTTGAGCTCCCGCGTCTAAAGTTGTCGGTAATCCTGACAACTTGTCACTCATTTTGTTTATAGACTTTTGAGCATCATTACTTGCTATTCCTAAGTTAGACATGACCTTAGGGAAATTATTTAATGTGTCTAATCTTGAAATAGCACCATCTATTGAATTATTTAATACACTAAATACTGTTGATATTATTTTGTTTATTCCTAATGCTGCTACTATATTTTTTATTTTTGTCCCTGTACTGTTTACGCTACTTTCTAAGTTTTTTAATCCTTTGTCAAATCCATTTCTATCTATTTTGGTATCATATGTCAATGATCCGAGCTACTGCCATTATTTTGTCCTTTCTTGTAGACAAAATAAAAACACCTAGATTTCTCTAAGTGTTATGATATCTTTAAAAACATTTTTTAACTAATACTTTATACAATTTCTCATCTAATTCTAAAAGTGACTTTTTACCATCTCTAAATTGTACAGCAACTTGATAAGTTCCTTTGTTTTTTGCAGTAAGCCCCGCTAATAACCCTACTGGTCCTAATACTAATGAACCAAGTCCACCTCTTAATATAGCACTTGTGCCACTTTTTCTCATTTCATCAGTTATTACTTCGTATGCTTCAACTGTTGTCTTATCAATTACTCTTTCTCCTGTAAGACTCGCTATTTTCAAAGTTCCAAAACTTTCTTGAACTTTTTTATTCTCATAATCTCCTGCTATAACTTTATTTTGTGCAGACATCGCTATTCCTCCTTTTACTTTTATAAAAGAAGTATAGCTCAAATGTCAAAATATGTCAAATATTATTTTAAAGTTTCATAAAGTTTGTCTAATCTTTCTTGTTCCTCAACTGGAAGTGGTAATTTCCAATACTTTCTTAATTCAAGCATATTTTCATCTTTTCCTGTATAAGCTCTATATCCTTTTATTTTTACAAATTCAGTATCATCCTTTAATGATTTTAAAAGTGCTCTAAACTTCCACCAATGCACTCTGTCATACGCTAAATCAATTCCATATTGTTCATAAAATGCACCATAAATATACTCGTCATCATATTCATATGAGTATATTTGCTTATTTGGACCTTTTCCGCTTCCTGTTATTCTGTGATAATCTTCTCTGCCACATTTATAAAACCAAATTAGTTTCTCACAAGCTTCTTTATACAGTTTTGGAAAATATAACAATTTTTGATAATTTTCCAAACTGAAAAAAGCAGGATAAAAATGTCTCAATCCATACTTTATCTTTTCTGATTTGTCGACACTTTTATCCTGCACTATATTTTCAAAAGATATCATATTTCTATAGTCTACATTTATTCTATATTTTTTTCCTTGTAAAATTACAAAATAAGGTAGCTTATTAAACATAATCATATTAATATCTCCTACGATTTCTATTCCTGTTATAATTCTTATATTGATTTGTTCTATTATAATTTCTTCTTTGTTCTCTATTCATAGTATTACTCATATCTTTATTTATATCTTCTACTGCATTTGTTACTCTTCCTAACACATTACCTGCTGTTCCTTTAGCATATGCCTCAAAAACACATCCCAAAATATTTAATTCTATATTTAAATCTAATTCTTTATATCCATCACTTACTCTTTTTCTATTTATTTTCTCAATAGCACCTTTTCCTAATATTTTTTCTAACTGTGCTTCTATTACATTTTCATTTTCTTGATCTATGTTCTTTAACTCATCTATACTATCTAAATTATTAATTTCAAAAACTATTCCATATAAATTTATCTCTATCTTACTATCTGTATCTTCATATCCAAAACTTATTCTTTTATTATTTTCTATCATTTCTTAAAATCCTCTCTAATATAATTATCTTTAATTCTACCTCTTAATTAATTACGCATTTTCTGTAAATGTCTTTGTTGATGTATTGAATGTTCCGTCAACAAAATCTCCTACACCTTTTAAATCTCCACTGAATGTTATTGTTTCACCTGGATTTGGTGTTTTACTTGATATAACTGCTGTTGTTTTTAATTTTCTTGCTTTATATGTATTTTCTTGTTCTGTTACAGGATTCCATAGTTCAACAATAAATAAGTCTTGTTGAGCATATTTTCCTGTTTTCCTATCTCTAAAAATACTATATAAGTATTCAACAACTTTATTGTTTTTTATAAGGTCACTTTCTATAGCAAATTGATTATCATATCCAGTTACCTTATTTGTTTTTGATTTATCTCCAATGTATTGTGTTGATTTTTCTGTCGGATTTGAACTTTCTTCAAATTTTGTAACACCAACATTCATTAATTGAATATCAGCTGTTGCACTAGAAGCCTTAGTAGCTTCAACATCTAAGTAATAAGCTTCATCATACGCCATCACTTCTACTTCTGAATTATCTGCAGCCATCTTTAAATTCCTCCTCTTACATTAAAATAAAGCTGTAAATAATACGTACTTATAGAGCCATCCTCTTCACTCTCATAAGTTATTGCATTAGCACAGCTTACTTGTTTTATTTTTTTATTTTCTAAAGTTGGATAATTCTTAGATTGGTTTTGTTTATCTATCCAATCGCTCAAATCATCCAACCAGTCTAAGTTATTTAATCTTTGTATGTCATCTTCACTATTCGCCTTTAAAAGCAAAATGTATTGATATTGTCTATACCAACCTTTTTCTCCAACATATTTTAATCCTAAATTCTCTACACCACTTCTTTGTAAAGCGAGTGTGTCGGTTTGGTCTGGAAGCTCTTCTGTATGAATCATTTCTGCTATTTCTTTTATATGTTCATATTGTAATAACCACTCATTTATTGCACTATCCATTAACTTAACCTCCTCGCGAAATTTGCTGTTTGATTTAATATACTATCTTTTTTGTCTGCTTTCATTCTCTCAAAAGGATGTGCTCCTCTCAAAGAATCACTATGATATTTTAAGTTTTTATTTATAACTACTTTCTTTTCATTCTTTCTTGCCCAAGCTCTTCTACTATTAACTCCAACCATTACTTTGCCTTCTGCTTGAAATCTAGCATAACGGACATTTATAATGATTCTACCACTTCCATATTTTGAAGCAGTTGGAATAGATTTCTCTTGAACCCCGCCTTTTTTTGAAACATATTTCATTAAATATTCAGCTGTAGTTTTATCCAAGAATGCTTGTACTTTTCCTTTTTCCTCTAACCCTAAGCTGTTGTAAATCGTTTTTAAAGGCTTATTCTTTAATATAATACTCATTATATACACCCTAGCTTTATATGGTTTGGCAAGTCTTCATCATTGAAAACAAACTTATCAATAGATGTTACCTTGTGCACATTTTCTGCACCATATATCTTTGTTAATTGTGTTAAAGGAGAATTACCTTCAATTTTATCTTTAACCTCTTTGTTTACTATTACATCGTTTTTTTGTACAAACCATTTTGAATTATACTCGTCAATATCAAATATCCTAACAAGAGCATTATCGGTTGAACTAGATCCACTTTTATTATGATTTGATATTGATGTATTTCTATAACTTGCTTCTACAATATATCTGTTCCAAACATTATCGGATTTATGATAAATAGTTATTTTTTGAGTTGGAAAATCTTCCATAGTTTCCTCCTATAAGAAACACGTTAGCTCATCAGGTAGACAAGCTAATATTTCTCTTTTTGATTTTGTATATTCTTCATCTGAAAGCACTTTGAAATTCTTAGTTACACCATCTATTGAGTATGATGTTATCTTTCTATTTGTACTTTCCTGTTTTTTGTTTATTAAATCAACTAAAGCACAAGCAGTATATTTCAACTGTTCTTGTGCTTCTTCTGGCAAATTTTCTATTTTAGTTTTTGTTAGTCTTGTATTGATATTATTGTCAATTTCTCTACTTGCTTTTAAAACTAGCGAATCAAAAGAGTCCTTGTCTGGTATTGTTCCTTTATACTCCACTTCATAATAATAATAGTCAGCATATACCATAATTATCAACTCCTACTTTTGTGGTATCAATGTTAGCAATACTTCCTTAGTAGCTTTTTTATCATATTCTATTCCTAATTCATCTAATTTTGCTTTTAGTTCCGCTACTGTTGGCTCTTTAGTTTCTTTTTCTTTTAGTTTAATAATTTTATTTTTTAATTCTTCATTTTCTTTATTAAGTATAGCTATTGTTTCTTTTAATTCTTCATTTTCTTTTTCAATGCTCTTCTCTTTAAAAGAATATCCTATTCCAACTTTTTTTGACATATTAATCCCCCCTAAGCTTTGCATGATAAATAAATACCTGCAACTTTGTTGTTGTAGTATTCATTTAATCCATATAATCTATATAGCCATTTATAGTTATCTCCGTCTTGGTCTTGATCTGGTGTAAATAATTTCATTTTATTATGTTTCGTATATTGTAGCAATGCTGGTTTATGAATTATCATAAAGTTAATATCTTTTGATTCTTCTGCTACTTTTTCGTAATAAGTTGATATACTTCCCGTTACAGGAGATTCTACTTTTGTATAATCTGTCCCGCTCTTTGTATAATATGTTTTTGCTGAATTGACAGCTACATCTTTTGTTATTTCATATTTTGCATCGGCTTTTTTAAATCCGCCTTTTCTTTCTCCGTCACTATCTTTACCACTTAATAATTCGATAGCTGTCTGGAATCTTGATTGTGGCACTACTTTTATACTTGCAAATTTGCTTAATAATTCTTTTGATTTGTATGTATCCATATCTCTAATCATTCCATGTAATGTAGATGTAATTCTCAAATGTCTGTTTTCTTCTGGCACTTCATCATTTGTCATATCGTCCCAAGCTTTTGCTATTGCTTTGTATACTTTTTCAGCAGTATCATATGTTCCTTCTGATTTTGATATACCAGGTATTGAAGCATATGTTGCATATCTAACAGCATCAACTTCTGGAATAACTTTTGTTCTTAAAAATTCTGCTGATAAATTTCCTAATATAACTCCTCCTGTTTCTTCGTTATCTATTGTATCAGTTTTTAATTTTCTTCCTCTTTCATAATTAAATTTCTTGGTTTCGTTAGTTAATGATACATCGCCATCAATATATCCACTATTTCTGTCGTAGTCTCCTAATCCATCCATATCTAATACAGGTACAATTATCTCATTTGCATTTTTACCAGCTTGTACTAATGCTCCGTTTATATCAAAATCACTTGTTGTTGATTCTGCTTTATAAATTTTATCTAATAATTCTGGTGCATTTTTCTTAAATAATTCTATTGAGTTCATTTTTCATTCTTCCTTTCTATTTTCCTTCTTTAATTCCCATGGCTTCTTCTAATTGTCTTAAGCCATCATTTTCAGGTGTTTTATTGTGATTTCCACCCAAATTGATTTCAGTGTCACCACTTCCATCGTCTTCTTCGTCAAACAAAAAAGAATACTTTTCCTTGACATCTTTGATTTGTTCATCAATGCCACTTACCGTGTATTCTCCTTTTTCATTTTTTTCATATTTAATTTTATCTTTGTCTAGTTTGCTATAAACTAAATCAAAATCTTTCGCTCCTTTTATGGAACTTTTTAGTGCGTTTGTTTTCTTAAATTCTTCAACTTCTTTAGACCCTTCAGCTTTTCCTAAATCAAATTGTTCCTTTTTGATTTGTTCAATATCAATATCGCCTAATTCTTTGATTTTAGTGTTTAAACTTTCAATTACTCCTTCTTTTACCTTAACCTCATTTTTAGCAGTTTCGGTTTTTGCTTTTTCTGCATTAACATCATTTCCGTTTTCATCCATGATATTATCAATAATTGTTTTCTTAACACTATCCTCTACTTCTAAATCTTTGAACAATCCTTCTAAAAAACTTCTCTTCATATATTTCTCCTCCTACGATTTTATACGGGTTTTTCTTCCCTTGAATTTGATAATATTTGCTATTTTTAACGATGTATGCCCACCTATTAATTTATTTTAGGTAACTATTAACAAAACCCATAAAAAAAGAAGCTCGTCAGCTTCCATATATTAAAATATTAATAACTAGAATAATTGTATTATTTTTGCATAAACTATTGAATATTAGCCTAATTTATAGTATAATTAAGCTAATAATATTATTATTGAAGGTCAGTTGAGAACCCCATATATTTGGTTCGCAGTTGACCTTCAACTATTTTCTTTTATATGCTTTTATTATATCATTTTCTTTCACAATAAATATCTTATCAACCCATAAATATCTCTTTGAAATGTAAATACTTGCTATTTGCCTTTCTATTTCTTTAATATCCATTTTAGTATTTGTTATATCTATTATAAAATTATTAGCTTGATTTTTCTTTTTTCGTATATTACCTTCTATTACATATTTTCCACTGCCGGTAATTTCTTTTAAATCAAATCTTTCATTGTTAATAATGTAATCTGGTGTTTTTATGTTTGATGGCTCATTTACTCTTGGTATTATATTAACTTGTCCGCCATAAACTTTTCCAAGTATTTCGGCAACTTCTTTTTCTCTCTCAGTTGGATTCAATATAACATGTTTTCCATCAACATTGTATTTAGTACCATCCTCAGCCTTATAATATTGTTTTCCCTTTATTTCATATTTTTTTGAAAAATCAAATTGATTAGTTATATCATTATATCTACTCTGTGTATTTGTTCGAGTTTTTGCAACAGTTGTTCTTGAATGATCTTTTTCTAACCCTGTTTCTTTACAGAAATCATTAAGCCTTTTATTTAATGTTGCCAATCTACTCTTTGAAACCTCAGTGTCTTCTCCTGCTTTTTCTAATGTTTGTATTGCTCTTTTTGTTTTTCTTATTGCATTTTCAAGTTGTCTTTGCTTTTGAGTAGCTTCATAATACGGTATCTTCTCTCCATTCAATTCTACTGTTGCATTTCTATATTCTTTTAATTCTTTATTCGTACATTTAGGTTCTGATACTCCTAATATTATTCCAAAATATGTATGTCTACAATTATATTCTTTCCACAAATCTTCTACATCAGCCCATAGTCCTATGTTATATTTCTTTGAATCTTCTTCATTTAATGCATATTGTTTTCCTTGTGCTTCGGCATGAGTTGGTCTAGCTCCCAAATGTGCTGTTACTTCATATCCATCACATCCAAGATAACTTTCAATATCTCTATTCACAGAATTAGCTGTTTGTTGAATACCAGTCATTACATTTCTTCTTACTGCAACTTCCAGCTGAACTTTTCTTCCAGCTCTATCTTTTAATGTAATTCCTGCATCAGCTAAATTTTGTACTGCATTTTTAATTGCCGTTGCATAGTCAAGAGCCCCACTTGCAACTTGCATATATGCCAAGTCTACTGCATTAACATACATCTGTTGACTTTGAAATGCTATTGTATTTGTCAAATTTTTTAATGTCTTATCTGTTGATTTTAAGTTTTGATTTAAAATCTTGTATTGGCTTTCACTTAATTTAAATGTTTTATTTCGATAATCATATAATTCTTTATAGTCTTGCATATCTTCTTGTATCATATCCTCAAAAAGTCTTTTTAACTGTTTTTTTCTTTCTGTTGTTAATAACGATGTCTTTTCTAATGCTTTATTAAATACCTCTATACCATTCGTTTGTTCTAATATTTTCAATTCATCTTTAGTAGTTGATGTTATATCATTCATTCCTGCAATTCTTTGAATTATATCTGCTGTAATTTCTATATTCAATTTATTGTATAATTCTACAACTTTATTAAATTCTATAGTCTCTAAATATTCCGGTGTTAACATTCAAAACACCTCTATTCTTCTGTTTCTTTTATTTCTTCATCTGCTACCATTGCCCTTGCGATTTCTTCTGTTTCTCCTAAGAATTTAACTCTGTATTCCCAAGCTTGTCTTATTCCTTGCGCTATATCTTGTCTAAATTCTTGCTTTGCAGTCTCTGTGTCTACCATAAAGCCATCTTTGTCTGTAATTGTAACTGCGCAATCTTCTGTAACATTTTCTTTAAATAACATTCTTCCCAACAAAAGAATTGCTTTACATATTCCACTTACAAACTCATCTACACTTTTACGATGTTTATTTGCATTTTCAATTAGATCTTGTCTGTCTCCAACATATTGAGTTGCTGTTACTACAGAACTTTCATTAAACTCATAGTATTTAGTTCCTAGTCCACCTTTAAAGCTCAATATATTTAGTGCAAATTGTATTCCTGCTTTGTCTTCTTCTACTCTTAATTCTGGATTATATTCCGTTACAACTGGATTGTCTTTTATGTTGCTTATTTCACTATCTCCATATACAGTCCATTGTTGTTTCATAATATCGTCAGGATATACCTCGTATTCTTCTTCTTTTATATTTCCATTTGTATCTTTTATTTGTCTTGTTTTAGTTCTCGTTATTTTTTTATTATAAAATACTTTCTTTCCTCCCAAATAAAAGTCCATAACAAAATTATTATATGTAATATCACATGCCATTAGTTGATCTATTGCAGTTCCATATATACTAAATCCCATTCCATTTGTATTATATTGTACTTCTAACGGATTAGCTATTGCAGGTTTTAATATGCTAAATAGCGGGATATTAGAATTAATTGTGTATGTTTTTGCAATACCTTCTTTTTCAATTTCATTTCCATTTTCATCTAGATAATTATTCGATATTTCATATATTTCTTTCTTTTGTCCTTCATTGTATTTTAGCTGATGTATTTCTACATAATACTCTTTTTTATCTTGTACTGTATTTTCACTTACAAATGCCGCATCTATTATTACACCATGTTCTACTTTTAATGGTACTATTTGGCTTGCTTCAAGATAAATAACATCTAACTTTGTTCTATCATCTGCAAACAATCTGCCTTGTTTATCTACTTTTGCATGTTTTACTCTTATTACTGCACCTGCGGTCCCCATTGCCATAGCTTTTTCTATAGCAACAGGTAAATCTTTGTATACCTTTAATATTTTTAACTGTTCATTTAAATATTTGTTATTTACTTCTGTTTGTTCCTTCGTCTTAGCTTCTGTTGCAATTTCATCTCTTTCAGTAAACAATATGCTTGACCAGTCTTCTGCAAGTCTTTTTGCCATGCCTAAACTGAACATTTTTCGTTCCTTGCCTGTTTGGTCATGATATTTATGAAATTCTACTTGATTCTTCCACCAAGTTTCCCAAATATCTATAAATTTATAATAATCTGTTGATACTGTATCGTATCCTTTATTTCTTAAATACTTTAATATAACATTATTCATTTTATGCTACCTTTCCTAAACAATAAGATATTTCTTCAAACCAATATTCAAATGAATAATTGAAACTGTCTAAACTATCTATATCTGATGTTTCTCCATCATCTATCCATCTATCGTCTTTAGCTTTCTCATCATATAAGGCTGTTTGCAATGCCTCTATTAATGTGTTACATTGTTTTTCAACGAAACTTAATCTGTCTAAATTTAATAATCTGTTCCAAAGTTCAATTCTGTTTTTGATTTCTATTTTCAAACTATCTTGGACAATTAGATTAATTTTGTTAGATCTTAATTCTCCATTTAATGAATTATTTAATACTTGTTCTGCACTATCAGCAAAAATAAAAGATACAGTTCCATATTTATCCTGTATCTCTTTTATAAAATTTATTATCCATCTAAATACTTGCTTTGTATTTGTTCCTGTCGCTTTCATTGTGCTAGTTTTTAATACTTGTACACTTTTAAAGTCTCTGCTTATTTTCGTTGCAGTTATACTATGTTTTGATTTATTTCCTCCCCAGTCAATTCCTATACTTATTATAGAATTATATTGAATTGTAGTTGTAATAAATCTTTTGTCATCATTCGCAATCTGTTGAAATATTAATCCTTCTGCATTACACCATTGTCCTAATATATATCTATTATAATATACTGTGCCTCGATATTCTTTGCACATTTCTTCAACAACTTTTTTAGGTAAAAACGGGTTATCAAATAATGTATAATGTTGAACGTATACATCAACATCACTTTCTAAGAATTTTTTTATATAATGTGTTCGACTTTGCGGGTTTCCACTTCCTTCACCAACACTATATTCAAAGCTTAATCTTGATTTTAATAGTTCAAATACCTCTTCATTAATATCTACAACTTCATCAATGTATAAATATTTTATTCTAGCTCCTCTGAATTTTCTTACCATTCCAACATTATCAGCACCAATACAATAAACTTTTTCTCCAAAAATTGTAGCAATATTATTGCTTCCTATGTCGCTAACTAACTTATCGCCCCAAATTTCTTGTAATGGTTCTATAACATTTCTTTGAATAGTTCCTTTTGATACTCCTGCAATAAAAACAAGACCTTTTAAACCTATCCTTTCTCTGATTCGTTCAGGTATTAAAAATAATGTATCTATATATGTTTTTCCACATTGAGTTGCCCCTATTTTAAAATTCCATCTGTGCGTAGCGTTTCTTATATATTCAGCTTGTTTACTACTTATCTCAATTGTCTTTTCCATTGTTAGCTACCTCTTTTATTTTTATTAGGACTTCTCTCGCATTTTTTAACTCATTTTCACTGTTATTTTCTTCTTTATCTAATCCTTTTGCTAATCTTTGTCCTTTTTGAGCTTTTTCTAAAATATCTGCCATTTTTTTCAACTTGTCATAATCAGGCATTCCTAAATACATATATTCACTTGGATTTTTAAAACTTCCTTCTAATACATCGAGAAAACTGTCATATATCTTTAAATGTCTTGTGTTTATATCAACTTCTTTTTCTATTTCTTTTTCAGTGACTTTTTCTATTATTTTTGTCGCCTTTTTGTCTTCTTTTTGTCTCTTTTTGTCTTTCCATCCTAGTGTGTGTTTTCTTGTTGTCCCATTGTTGTTTATACCTTTATCTTTTAAAAAGCTACTTACTGATTTGTAATCACCTAATATGTATTCTTTTTCTAGCTTTTTCCAATCGTATTTAGCCATTTCACCACCTACTCGCTACTTTTAGTTGCTACCTCTTTGCCTTCGTCCACAAAACCTTTGTTTTTTAATTCCTTGTATCTTTGATTTTCTGCTTTAAACTTTTTCCCTACAGTATACTTTTTTAAGTTATTTTGCTTGTCATTAAATTCCTTTATTACTTTTCCTTCTATCATTTTTCTTTCTCCTTTTTGGTTTATAATTAAAACAGATGCCATACTTTTTGCAGCCCTGACATCTGTTCTTCATACAATATTTTAAATTACTCATATGTTACTCTTTTCTTTCTTGGCGTAAGACTGAGGACTCGAACCCCATACCTCTTAGGTACACATTGTTTAGCAAACAAGTTTCAAACCTCTTGAATTAATCTTACATATATTAGAGCTCACTAGAAAAGCTCTGAACAATAAATAAAAAGTGCTATAAGCTGACATGCTTTTTATTCTTTTTATATTTATATCAACATATCTAGTATCTGTTAATACCAATTAATTAGAACTTGCTAGGAAAGTTCTTTGTCCCATTATTTCTACTTTCCATGAAAGGAGGTCATTGCGTTAAACCTTTTATATTATCAGTTACCTAGCATACTGGTAATAACAACTAAAAAAGAGCTTATCGCTTATGATAAACTCTTGTAATTTTTTGTCATTTTTTGTATTGACAATTTAAATTATATTATATATACTAAAATCATCGTTATAAAACTCCTTCGGTTAGGTGCATAGATTAGTAATTGATATCTTTGCATTTCAACTATTAATCCGTGCACCTGACTCTTCGCTTTGAATAGTTAAGTGCAATTACATAAGAAGGAGGTGAGTGTTGTGGAGATAATCTTAAGTCTTGCATGTCTTACTTTCGCAATTGGTATTGCAATTGAAAAGGCTACGCAATTCATTAAGAACTTGAAAGGCGATGGCTCAGCAAAGCTGAAAAATGGTTTTCAAGTATCTTTATCTGTCGAACCGATAGATAAAAAAAGGGAGCATGTGCAACCAACACAAAACTCCAATTTTAACGATGATGAGAGATGAGCTTAGCTCATTTCTCTTTTTATATATCTTACCTTTTGTATTTTCTTTTGTCAATTACATTTATATTACATTTATATTACAAATATGTTACAAATGTAATTATTTCTTTAATTATTATACCCTACTTTTATTGAAAAATCAATATTTTTTTGTGTTTTTTCGTGTTTTGTTGCAATAGCAACAGCTTTTTGTTTATTCCTTGTTCTAATTGATAAAAGAACAGACATTTAAAACATCTGCTCTTGTCAAAAAAATAGTTTGTTTGTTAGTCAACAGATTTCCTGTACTTTGTTTCTTTTTCATTATATATATTATCAACTTTTACTATAGTGTTTCAACCTCTTTTGTCGTGTTTTCAAATTTATTTAATGCAATTCCGTGTTGTTTGCATATATACTTATAATCATAATTCATCTCACTAGCAACTGTTACTAATGATTTTCCTTGTATGTATACTTTCTCTAGAATCAACTTATAAGGTTGCTCCACTTTGTCTAATTGTTCTAATATTAATTTTTGTTTTTCTTGCTCTTTAATTATTCTTGCTAGTAATTCTTCTACATTGTCTAATAATGTTACAACTTTTTCCGCCATGCTGTCTTGTACTTCCTTACTCCCTTTTGGCATATCTGATATTACTGATGTTATATTTGTTATACTTGTTTTATATTCTTCTATGTACTCTAATCTTCCTTTTATCCATTCTTGATTATGTTTATAGTCTTTTAGATCTTCTCGTGTCATATGTACCCTCCTTAAATTTTTACTTTTTCCGTCCTTAAATCTGATTTTGGTGGTTTTACCTTCTCTTTTACTAATCCTAGATCATACCTTTGAAATGTTTCTCTTACTCCTGTTATCATGTCTTTGTATAATATTAAATTAGGATATTCTTTTACAAATATGTACTCATGTCCATTCTTGCTTATTATTTTCGGTATTTTCATTTGTATCACTCCGTTTCTTTCAAATATCTATATATTGTACTCTCTACTTTAGCTAATGCTTCATAATTGCTTATATATTTTCCATCGTGTCTGTGTCTCGTTGTTGCTCTTATTATCTTTATTTGCTGATTATACTCTCTTCTATATATTTCTGCCAATTTGTTTTTACTTAATCCTGCTTTCCACTTCTCTATTACTTCTTTATCTGTCATACTACACCTCTTTAGATGTAGTATGCTCTTTTTATTTATTTAATATTTCTTTTGCTTTATTTTCAAAATATTGTTGTATATTTTTCTCCAAACTTATTTTTCTTCTATTTTCTTTACTCTTTTATCTATTTGTTTTACTGATTGTAATATTTCATTTATTGTTGCCCTAGTTTTATTATGATAAAATTCTAAATCATCATCTGACATTGTGTTTACATCATAACAAGTATCATTTAATTCTTCTATACTGTCTATATTTATTTCATCTTCTATTAACTCAAATTTCCATTTTAATTCAAAACTATTAGCATATTTTTGTCTATTATCATATTCTACAAATAAATAACCATCTCTGGCTATAAAAGTCTCATATTCTGCTTTAAATCTACTTCTTTCTTTTATTTTTCCATCTGCTATTGCTTTCATTAATTCCCAGCCTTTATATATTTTCCCCATGATTTTTCCTTCTTATTTTTCATACCATTCACATTCTTGACATTCTATATAACATTGTTCTCCTGCTTCTTCTTGCTTTTTTTCTATTTCTTCATCATCACAAAATGTATGGTAATATTCACACCATCCCATTTTTATTTTTCCTCTCTTTCTTCTATTAGTTCTTGTAAAGCTTGTCTTCTTCCTAATTTTATTCCATATTCTAATGTTTTTTTATTTTTTCTTCCGCCAACTATTGTTAGTGGTAATTTTTCTTCTTCTATCTTGTCTTTTACTTTTTGAATTGAAATATTTTCTAACAAATCAGTTATTCTATTATTTAATTCATAATTATCTGCTTTTAATTCCTCATTCTCTTTTTGTAGTTTTTCTATTAGATTTAATAAAGTTTTAAATCTAATTTGATGTTTTTCAAAGCTATCTTCTTCTGTTATTCCTAAGGTCTTTAATAATTTTTCAGTATCAAAGTTTACGCCAAAACTAATTTCTTTATCTTGATAATATTCAATTGCTTTCCTTTCTTCCTTATTCATTTATTCCACCTCTTTCACTTTGTTTTCAAAATATTGTTTTATACATTCATTACAAGTTTTCCCATTTTCACCAGCATAATTTTTGCATTTTTCTTTTATAAAATAATCACATATAGAATTTTCAATCATTACTTTTATCATTGAATCAACTATTTTGTTTTTTTCTTCATTCTCTTTTTGTAGTTTTACGATTAGATTTAATATTATTGTTATTTGTCTTACTTTTTCTTTTCCATATTCTTTTCCAATCCCTTCGTCATACAACATATTATTTTCATCTATTAATGCTCTTAAATTATAAAAATATTTAATGGTTTCCTTTTCTTCCTCGTTCATTTATTCCTCACCTCTCAAAAATGATAATAAATCATCTGCATACATTGCCTTCTCAGTATGAGCCAAATATTCATCATCTGCCGTCTGTATCCATTGTTGCTCTTCACTATCCTTTTCTAATTTTTTTATTAAACTATTTATTTTTTCATTCTCTTTCTCTTGTCTTCTAAATTGTCCTTTATATGAACTTAATGTATTTTGTAATTTATTAAAATCTTTTTGTTTTTCATTTAATATTGCTAATTCAGCTTTTTGATTTTCTATTTTCTCTGTTTTGTGTTCATTCTCTTTTAATGCTATTTGATAATCTGATAAAATATTTTCTAATATTCTTGCTAATTCTACAATTTCTTTATTGTAATATCCGTGCCAACCATTTTCTTCTTTATACTCTTTATCAGTTTTTATAGAATCTATAAAATGCTGTGCATTTATTATATCTTTTTCTATGGTAGCGACATTTGTGTCGGCGACCTTACTATTTTCTTTCACTTAAAACACCTCCTAAAACATTCCCATCGCTCTAAATACATCGATAGCCTCTTGCCTGTTTTTTTGTTCTTCTTGTTGTTTCACTAACGCTTTTTTATATTCTTTTCTACTTTTCAATAAATCTATTAAACAATCTAATGTCTTTATTTTTATTCTATCTTCTGTATCGTCATAATTTCCACCTAATGCCATTATTACAACAGAAGCACTATTTCCGTAATTTATTTTATCTTGCAAACAAGCTCTAGTTTCTTTTAGTAATTCGTAATCTTCATCAGTTAAGCTTCCCATAAAACTATCAACCAATGGTAATAACGACATTAATTTATCTGCTAATATTTGTATCTTTGCTTTTTTATCTTCTTCTTTCATTCTATCCACCCCAATTCCTCTACTTTCTTATTTATTGCTCGAAGTTGTTGCATGTTTATAAGTTTATTGCTTTCAATTTCTCGTGTTTCTTTGTAAAACCATATTTCTCTGTTTCCTTTAAAGTATTTTATATTATACTTGTCTTCATATTTTTCAAAATCTAATTGTTTAAATATTTCATCTGCAGTTTCTTCTTTCACTTAAGACACCTCCTATTTTTTTATCTATAAACTTATACAATTGATAATCTGTTCTTATATTTTCATTTATCAAGTTAAATTGAATGTCATTACATAAATACTTTTCGTATCCTGATTTTGTTCTATCAAAAATTTGTAAAGTATAATCATGAGTTATTTTCTGTCTAACTCTATTTTCGTCTAAAATAATTGAATATTTGCTATTAGAATTTATGGGCATCATTATAAAAATTGGTATATATTTATTATTAAATCTTTTTAATTGCTCATAAAATTTAATTTTATCTAATTTATTTTGCACTGTTTTATAATCTCCTCTATCATATTTTTTATTTGCCAATAACCTATAACAATATTCCCTTTTTTCCTTTTTTCTTTTAATTCATAAATAACTTCTTCTAAATTTCTAATAAAATTCTTATTTTCAACTTGGATTCCATAAATATATCCCTCTTGAAAAAATTTATTTACATTTGCATCTTTTAATGCTTGTTCATATCCTTGCATATATAAATTTTTATCTCTTTCATTTTCTATTTCAATTTCATCTGCTGTTTTTTCTTTCATTATGTATCACTCCTTTAATATCTCGCTAAAAATTCTTTTAATTCTTTTCTTAATGTTTCCCAATCTTCTTTTTTTTCTAGCAATTTATTTAATTCATCTTTGGTTAATTTTGTGCAATCCCAGTTAGTATCATCAAAATCATAACAACTACAATGAGATCCTTCTACTAAAACAAATTCATTATATTCTGTATCAGGCATATCTTCTAGCAATAATAACCTTTCCATGTCATAATCTCTTTCACTTGTTGTTGCAAATAATACATTATGCATTTTTATATCTGTTTTATTTTTTAAATTATATTTTTCCATATCTTATTTACTCCTCTCTTCTTCAAGCATATTCATATATACTTGCTTTTCTTCTATTTGCTCATTTAAGCTTTGTTCTAATAATTTTATTTTTTCATCTTCGTTACTCATAACTATTACTGTTTTCATCGTTGAAATCCATATTATTGTAATACATATTAACATCGCTATATATTCTATTATTTTTTTCATATCTTTTTACTCCTTTACTACTAAACCTTCTTTGATTAAATCATATAATTTGTCTAATGCTTTTTCAGATAAACTATATCCATCACTCTCTACATATATCTTATTATGATTGTTGTTGCACGGTAATAAGTCTATGTATATTCTTGATTCTTTTCCGTTCTCTTTTGTCTTAAAAATAAATTTATCTTTTGTACCATATTTAAAACCACATTTTTCAAATTCACTTATATCTGCAGTATCACTTTTTCTTAACATATCTATTCTCCTCCTAATAATTAACTCTAATTATATAACTGTTAAATTCTGGTTGATAATCTATACTTAGTCTTAAATCTTGCATTTTATCTATTCCATATCTTTCTATTTGCATTCCACCTCTTAAATTTCCTATATGATTAGTTATTGCAAATTTAAGTATGTTTTCTAATTGTTCTATATATACTTTAGATTGATTTTCTTTGTCTAATCTTTGTCTTAATCTGCTATTTGATAATCTTTCTGTTTCTAGTTCATCTTGTAACCTTATAATTTCTTTATTACATCTTTTTACTTTTGATTTAACGCTCATCTTCTCCTCCATTTCTGGCATTTTCAATTAACTTTTTAATTATGTTTGTATAATATCGCTGTTCCGGTCTTAATAACTCTGCAAAATTTTCTAGATCGTTTAGTTCTTTTTCTTGCTTATTTGTTTTAGCTTCTTTCTCTATTTTAAATAAATTATCATCTAATCCGTGCAACTTTCTTGTTGCTATTAATTCTTCGTTATCTAAATCACTCATAGTTTTTCTCCTTTACTTTATTATTTTTAACGTTAAATCCGGATATTTCTTCTCGAATAACTTGTGTTTTAACTTAAATACATCCGTTTCTTTTCCTTTGACATCTTCTACTATGATTTTGCCGACCTTGGCAATATGAAAAATCCGCTATGTATTCAATCTTTCTGTATGTTTTTCCATTTTTCTTAAAGCTTTCTTGTAATAAAAATCTCGGTTGTAGTTCTAAGTTTTGTATCTCTCCTGCTCTTTGTAATAATGCTAATTCTTTATATCTCTTGCTTTCAGCTATTGAGTCAAATACATACATGTCTACTTGTGTTTTTTTATTTCTGTATTTGTTCATTCTTCTTTCGCTCCTTTTTTTACAAAATTGAATCTATTGTTACTTGTCCATCTTCCATTATTCCGCTTAAAATATCATCACTTATCATTCTTTCTTTTGCTTGTTTATAAAAATCTTTTTTTATTTCAAAACCGTATGCATTTCTTCCTAGTTCTGCACATGCTCTTAATGTACTTCCACTTCCTGCAACTGGATCTATTACAACATCTCCCTCGTCAGTAAATATTTCTATAAGCTTTTTTAATACACTTACAGGTTTCTGAGTTGGATGAATTTTAGCATACTCTTTTGATGTGTCTCTTTTCCATTCAAACCAGTTGAATATCATTTTCCCTTTTTGCTCATCTGTTTTGCCATTGTTGAATTTGGGTAACTTATCTCTATAAAGCACTACTGCATACTCTGTAGCTCCAACAATTTTCATATTTGCTTTTAAAACTTGACTAGAATAATTTTTTATAAACACAAGTGGATAGCTTTTAACTAACCCATGTTTTTTTGCTTCATCAATTACCATTTGCATTTGTTCGAAAGCACAAAATACTATCATTGCAGGAGCTTGTCCTTTTTCTTTTGGCTCTTTCTTTAAATATCTAGTACAAAAATCAAAGAAATTATTTATTTTAAAGTCTTTATCTGTATCAAAGAAACTTTTATTTGCTAGTTTGCTTTCTCCGTTTTTGTTATCTCCGTCTATGTACCATTGTGGATTACTCGCATATGCATTATTTCCCAAATTATACGGAATGTCTGCTATAATAAGTTGTGCGTGTGGTATTCCATATCTTTTTGCATTTTCAAAGTGATCATTGTACAATTCTATTTTTGTTCGTTTCATTTCTTTTCCTTTCCATTTCTATAAAATTCTCACATCTGTAAACTCCGATTAAATGTCTCTAAAATTAATCTGTTACATCCAGCACACTTCTTACAGAGTTTATCTTGATCCAGTTGTTTCATTTCACACCTCGATATTGTTTTTGTTAAAGTCTACTGATAACATTTCCATAAACTCATCCCAATTTTTTGAAACTTTTATATAACTCTTTACTCTTGTTAGTGTCCTTCTTTCACTATCATCTGCACCTACCGTGTATGAAAATCCAACTGTAAGTATTATTAATATAATCTTAATTAACATTCTTTTACCCTCTCTCTTCCTAATTCTGTTATTTGATACACAACTTCTTTGCAGTGTGTTTCTATATCTAATTCCTTGCCGACTATACAAACTTGCCTTTTTTCCAACAATGCTGTCAATCGTGGTCTTGCGTGATTATAATCAATTTCTTTCGTATAGCCTCTATATGTCATATATCTTGCTATTTGTTTTGCTGTTAGTTCTTTATATTCACTTAATATTTGCAATACTTGTATTTCTCTTTTTGATTTATTTACTTTTTCGTTTGCTTCTCTTCTTGTTTCTTCACTCATTTGATTCATTAGTTTCACTCTCCTATCTGTTTTATACTCATCTTTTCAGCAAGTTGTTTAGTAAATTCTCGCATTTGAGGTGGCAACATTTTTCTTTCCTGTTCTCTTTGAACTAAAACATCATATTGTTTTAAGAACTGTCCTTTAGTAACTGTATTAACTGTATCTATATCTGTTCTTGCTAATTCTGCCACTTGTCTTACATCTCCAAAAAATTTCTTCACTTCTGGGCTTGCTGTTTCAAATTGATCTTGTGTCATATATAATCCTCCACATATCATTCTATACGCTTCGTTCCATGCTTCTATTGCAGTTCTTGTTTGTGTTGGGTTCATCATTTCTACTGCATTTTTTCTAATTTCGTGAATTGTTGGAGGATATGGACTTTCAATTATTGTTTTCTTTACCGCTTGCAAAACAAGTCTATAATCTAAATCTCCTAAGCATTCTTGCCATGTATTTATCATCAATTGTTTTTGTGTAGAATCTTTTTTAGATATACTGTCATAATTACCAGCTAAAAGTGTTATTACCTGTACTGTTTCCTGTTTGTTCATCTTCTAATTTTGCCTCCTCCCACAATTGTTTAAAATCATTCATTCCTCCCTTGGGATTTTTTTGAATGTTATTGTTTTTTAATGGATATACTGTTTGCCAACCATGTTCAATTGATTGATTTAATATTGCAATCTTTTCTTCCTCTAAGTTCGTCAACTTTTCCAAGTTTCTAAGCAACAACTCTAAGGCTTTTGATGTCATAGGTTTTTTTATTGTTTTTCGCATATCTATAAAATCTCTAATAGTATTTTTTAATTCTTCAGAAAGATTGTTCTCAGCAAGTACATCTTCAAAAGTTTTTCTTTTTTTATTTTTTTCTTTTTTATTTATATCTTTTTCATCTTCTTTATCATTATCTTCTTCATCTTCTTTATCATTATCGGCTTTTTTCGCTTCCATTTGTTTTTTGTTAAAACCGTTCGGTTTTTTCGGTTTTTAAATTTTCCGTTTGCTTTTCTTCTTTTTTAGGCCTACCACCCTTCTTAGCATTCTCTCTATTCTTTTCACATCTAGCTTGATATTTTTCTCTATCCCTGTCTAGTTGTGTTTTTATAAAAGAGAAAGCCATTTTTAACATACCGTCTAAATTGGGTACTTCACCTGTTTTTTCATATTTAATTATTGCTCTCATAAGCTGTCCGATTTGTTCGTCTGTCATTATATTGAATTGCTCTTCATAATCTAAGTACATTAGAAAGCTTGCTTTTTCCATTTTGCTTTCTCCTTTCGTAAAACAGGGATAAAACTTATGCCTTATCCCTGTTGTCTAATCTAAATAACTTCTTCCTATTAACTTTAAAAATTCTTCTCTTGTATGATTTTTTTCATATTCTTTTTGATATACTCTTTTAAGTATTAAATCCATTTCTCTGTCATTATGTACTGACTTAGCTGACATATTGTGTTCTTTGTGACATAAACCTGCACAAAATCCATTTTTGATTGAAATTTGCCTATTTGCTGTGCCAAAGTACACTTCATGAATACACTCTGCAGGTTTACCACAAAAGAAACATCTATCTAAATTATTTAATATTGAATATCTTTTCATTTCTTATCCCAGCTCTCTAATAATGAGTTAATTTCACTTTGACTTTTTGTTTCTAAGTTCAAACTTTTGGCTAATTGTATTAATATTTCAATTAATAAACTCATTTCTTTACTGTCATATGTACTTGATCCATAATAGCAATTTACTTTAACGCATTTGTCTTGCCTACTTACCTCTTGTACTAAAAATCCTAAACCTTGTTTTTCCCATATTCTTTTAAATTTTTCAAATGTTTTTTCTTGTACTATAAATGGTTCAAATGAGCCAACTTGTAATATTGCATCTCTGTATACTTCTTCTTTTGTTGTAATTCCATTTTTACTTAATTCATTTGCAATGTTATTGCATAATACCCAACAATAAGCATTTGCATCTAATGACCTTTTCTTGTACCATTTTTTCATTTCTATATTAAGCTTATTTTCGTTTTTTAATTGTTCTACTATATCTAAACTGTTTGTATCTAAGATCAAGCTTATCTTTGGTTTTCGTGTTTCGTAATCTATGTCCAAATTTGTAATTACTCCTGTTGTTTGCAAGGGAAAACACCTTCTTTCAAAGATTTTGTTAAAGTTTCTAATTTAGGTAAATATTCATCTTTTATAAATTTCTCATCATATTCTACTTGCAAAAATTTAATTCTTTCGTTATCTATTTTATTAAAAAAATTCTTATAGTCATTTTCTTTTAGTTCATAAGCAACTATGTATAAGTTGTGTATATTACTTGCATACATTTCAACTTGAGCTTGCCTCCAATATTGTTTTGATACTTTAAATTCTTTTCCTGTTTGGTGTGTTTTTACTTCATAAATACAAGTATCCGTGTTTCCGTCCAAATTAACTCTTAATCTGTCTATTATAATTTGCTTGTCTTTTTCAAGTCCTTCTACATTTAATGCATCCAAAATCTTATGTTCATAGTTCGTTCCCGTTTGCATTGCTTCTGTTTTTAATTCATTTTTATATAACCCTAATTTTTCAAGCCACCATTTTTCGAATGTTTTTGTTGCCCAATTTCCAACCACCATACTTGTATCAGAAGCTCCAAAATAGTAACTTCTATCTTGATTTTGTATCAATGTTTGATAACTCTCTTTCAAAATTGCTTAAAGTATCAAAATATGCAAATAATGCTTTTACTTCATCTTCTGTTTTATGAAGTCTTTCTGCTATCTCTTTTACTGTTAGTCCTTCTTTCATTTTTTGAGTATAAGTTTGTTGGCATCTTTCTTTGATTTTAAATATATCGTGTTTTGATAAATCATCTTCCCAATTATCTTTTTCTGTTTTTAATTCATCTTTAAGCCACAAATCAAATCCTAGTCCAGTTCTTATCGCTACACCTTTTACAAATAATCTTGTTTGACAATTCCACAACCTTTGTTGACTCATTGAATTATCTTTTACGGGATTTGAGCCATTTGTAACTGGTCCTCTTTGTATAAACTCTAAATCATCAATTACTATTTTTACAGCCGTTTCATAAACTCTATTTGTATTTCCTTTACTGTCTTTAAATTCTTGTTCTGTCATATATAAACTGCTATTGCTAAATCCATCTGCAACTGGCTCAAAATATACCTTTTCAGCTCCATTTTCATGTAATAAGTCCACCACTTTAGCCCAATTCAAATAATCTGCTCCATCTCTTTTTTCAACCCATTTACTTACATCTACTCTTCTTAAGTCGTTATAACTTGCTAATGCCATTTATTTTTCCTCCTTTACTACATCTATTCTAGTTACTGCTTTTCCACATTTATAAATCTTTACTTTTATTCCTTTTTCTGTCGTATAATCTAATCTTCCTGAACCTTTTTTCATGATATTTTCTAAATTACTATTGATAAAATCTAATATTTCTTGCATTGTTCTTCCTCCCATTTATCATTTAACTCGCACTCTTCATTTATTAATGCGAATATGTCTCCGTCATCTTCCATAATTTATAGTTCCTTTCCACAATTTCTACAAAATTTATCTTTTAGATCCACTACTTGTCCACAATTTGTACAACATTTTTGATTTACTTTTCTTAAAATTACATCATGACCTTTTAAACTAATTTCAATTAAGTCTCCCTCTTCAATTCCCAAGCTTCTTCTTAGTTCTTTTGGTATAACAACTCTGCCAAGTTCATCAACTTTTCTTGATATTCCTGTTATTTTTTCCATTTTACATTCCTTCCCTTGCTCTCTTTGGAAAATTGTGCTATAATATCCAAAGAGAGTATTTATATAAATATTTTTGTTTTGAGTTATTTTTGCGGAGTGGTATTTGTAAAAATAACTCTTTTTATTTTGTCTACTGTTTCGTAATACATTTCATGTGTTCTATCTGCTCTTTTTAAGATATTTTCAATTTCATTTAGCTTTCTATAATGAGTTACTGCTCTTTGTTCTGCATTTTCCCATCCTTCTCTTAATTGTTTCTTTGTTTCCATTTTCTCACTTCCTTCCTAAATATTTTTTAATATGTATACAATACTAATTGCTAGCAATACATAAACTAAATTCATTATTGCATTCATTGTCACTATTTTTGATAATGCTTCTGCTATTGTAAACATTACAAATATAAATGCTAATGCTATGATCCAGAATATAATTCCTCTTATTATGTTTTTCATTTGTTTTTCCTCCTATTCTTTTATTATTTCTCTTGCAATTTCTTTTAAAATCTCTTTTTTGTCTTCTTCATTTAATCCTAATTCATACAACAGTACCGCTCTTTTATCTGCTATTAATTTACTTCCTGTATTTTTAATTCGAGGAAAACCTCTTGCATGAAATATAGCATCTGCTGTTGCTCTTCCACATTTTCTCCATTCCATATAATCTGTAACCCCTATTGTGTCTGGAAGAGTTTGAAATGTAATTTCTTTTCTCACAGTCTCATCTCCTTTACTTTTAGATTTCCACCTGTTATAATTTTGTCGAAAGGTGGTGATTTTAATGAATACATATTTTTCTAAAAAAATGTCTAAAATACAAACTCTTAATTCAATAATAAGTGCTTGTAATTCTGATGACTCTGGCAACAACAAGTTGATAATTACTACTGCTAACGGCATATATCAAGGTACTCTTAGAAAAAGTCCAAATTTAGATGATTATACGTTAAAGCCAGACGATGACATTTTAACTTGTTATGAAAAACAATATCTTTCTTCTTTAGAAGCTTATGAAAAGTCTGATAGTCCAAAAAAAGATATTGAAATATCAGAAAATCCTATTGCCATAGTGCTTGAAGATGTAGATATTATTACAAGTGTAAAAAATATTCATATGCCTTTTGTATTCATATTTGTTGACCAAATAATTGGTTTTTCAATGGGTTATTTGAAATAATTTTATTATTTCCACGTACATCAGTTGTTACAGCAACTGGTGTTCTTTTTTCTTTAATCAGTTCTTTTAGTTCTTTTGGAGTACATATTATTTCCATTCTCTCATCTCCTCTCTTCTTTGTACCTTGTCGCGTTTATTTTGTTGATATTTTATCAACTTTCTTTGTAAAAAAATATTCAATTGTTTCTATAGGACTTAAATTAAAAATCTCTATACTTTCTTGTATTTCATCCTGGTCAAATACAGTCTTATTATTTAACTTATTACTTAGTGATGTATCTGATATTTTAAGCTTTTGTGCAAATTCAGACTGTGTAGCGAAATACTCTCTTATTCTTCCTTTTAATTTGCTATAATCATATATATTCATTTTTTTCTCCTTTCTGTTGATTTTTTATCAACTTTATGTACTTATATTATCAGACGTAAAAATATTTGTCAATACTTTTTTTGATTTTTTTTCAACTTTTTTTAAAATTTTTTCAAAAAAACTTGATTTATTGTCAATTATACTTTATAATATACTTGTTAGGAGGTTTTTATATGACAATCATAGAATCATTTGCAAATAGACTACAAAAAGCTATGAATTATGCAAATATGAAACAAGTAGATTTAGTAAATAAAACTGGTCTTGATAAGACTCTAATAAATAAATATTTAGCAGGAATTATGAAAGCCAAGCAAGATAAATTAACAATATTAGCTGATGCATTAAATGTTAATGAAGTCTGGTTAATGGGTTATGATGTTCCTATGGAAAGGGACTTAAATGCCTATAAAGTTGATGAATTAGGAAACTCTGTAATCCCTATACCTATTTTAGGCACTGTAAAAGCAGGATATGATTACTTAGCCCAAGAAAACTGGATTGGAACTGTTGATGTAGAAACTTCTTTGGTTGGAAATGGTAAAGATTATTTTGCATTAAAGGTGCATGGCAACTCAATGTCCCCTGCTCTTATCGAAGATGATATAGTTATAATAAAGAAGCAAAATGATTTCGAAAACGGAGATATAGTTGTTGCAATTATAAATGGAGATGAAGCTACAATAAAAAAAGGTAAAAAGAGTGATAGTAGTATTTTATTACAACCACTTAACCCTAGCTATGAGCCATTAATCTTTACTTATGATGAAATGAAAACTATACCTGTTGAAATTATTGGTATAGTAAAACAATTAAAAAGGGAGTTTTAGAATGGGATTTTTTGAAGTGATAAAAAACAAACCTAAAAAATTAAAAGTAAAAAAGAATGTTGATGCATTAGAACAAGTATTTAACTATTATAGTTTTTTTGGGAAAGAAAAACATAAATTTAATCAAGAAATTATAGAAAAATATTTAAATTCTAATAATCCTAATGATTGTTTGGCTGTTGCTATCTCATATTTAGAAGAAGGTGCAGACAATAGAAAAAATGCTATAATTTACTTTGAAAAATATTTATTAAATCCCTCTTCTCAACAATATTTTCCCGACTGGTTTATATTTTCTTCTTTAGCCGATTTAAATGAGAAGGAATATATGTTTGAAAATGCAATTATATGCTTGAAGAAACTTATTGCTATTGACAATGATTCTAATTATGCCGATTATATAAGGATTGGTGATGTTTTAGTTAAAATAAATATTGATAAAGCTGTAGATTACTATGAAAATTTAAAAAAGTGGAAAATTTACCATAAAAATAAAAAAATATTTGATGAAGCTTATGAAAAAGTATTAGAAAAAAAGAAAAAAGGCTATGTGTATAGACCTAGAAAAAGAAATAAATAAAAAAGAGAAATATGTTACTAGTTTGCGACAAGGTACATATTTCTCACACATAAACACTATTGAAAGTATTTACTTTATTATTATATATGATAAAGCCTTTATTTTCAATAGTAAAATTAAAATTTATTAAAGAAAATGGAGGTATTTTAATTATGTCAAAACGCGGCAATGGAGAAGGCACTATATACTTCTCTGAAAAATTAAATAAATGGGTTGGTCAATTTACTGCTGGAAGAAAAAACGATGGTAAATTAAATAGGAAATCTGTATATGGAAATACTCGTAAAGAAGTAAAAGAAAAAATTACAAAGGCATTAGCAGATGTACAAACCAAAACATTTGTAAATAAAACAAATATTACAATCTCTCAATTAGGTCAATCATTAATTGAGAATAAATTTAATGCTAACAGAATATCTGAATCCACTTATGGAAGGTCTTTAGGTACTTTTAAATTAATTCAAAATAGTAACCTTAGCACTATTCCTATTCAAAAAGTAGAACCATTTCAATTACAAAATTTTATGAATGAGCAAACTTCATATGCAAACTCTTACATTAATAAAATTTATGAAATGTTAGGCAGTATTTTTAAAGAAGCAATCAACAGGGATATTATTATAAAAAATCCTCTTAATAATGTTTTAAAGCCAAAATCCGAAAAATCAGATAAAAAAATTGAAGCATTTTCAATTGATGAACAAAAAGCTTTTATTTTAGCTTTAAATAACGAACAATATAAAAATATATTCCTTATCGCCCTACACTCTGGTATGAGAATTGGTGAAATCCTAGCACTAACTCCTAATGATATAGATTTAGAGAATAAACTTATTCATATTACAAAAACATTAACTAAAGATCAGCATGGAAAAGTAAAAATTGGAAAGACAACAAAAACTTACACTTCCAATCGTGATATTCCTATTACAAGCCTTTTACAGAGAGTTTTGAATGACAGTATAGCTAATTATATTCAAAACGAAAATAATCTCTTATTTTGTCATTTAAACGGTTCTATTATCTCCCCTAGTACTATTAACACCCAATTCAAAAAAATATGTAAAAATGCTAATATTAAAGTTGTAATTACACAAAAAAAGAAAAATAAAAAAGACAAAAATGGCAATTATATATATGTCAATTTAAAAACTAGCACAGCTAATACTCATATGCTTAGACATACTTACGCAACACGTTGCATTGAAGCTGGTATTCCTGCCGAAGTACTTCAAAGATTGTTAGGACATAAAAACATTTCAGTTACTATTAACACTTATACTACTATCTTCAATAAATTTAAAGAAAATGCATTAGAAAATTACATTAATTACATTAAAAATATCTAGTTGCATTAAAATTGCATTATAAAAACCGTAGAATTGTTGATATTTCAACGTTTCTACGGTTTTTAATATGGTGGACAGGGAAGGATTCGAACCTTCGTACTCGTATGAGAACAGATTTCTTACTACTATAGTTTTCACTACCCTATATGGTTTGTAGTCTGGACTTTCTCTTCATCTTTTCAGATGCCAGGTGTAAAGTCTCTACACTCGAAATTTTTTTCTAGCTCGGGATTATCATCAGCACTTTTGCCTGTTAAGACTTCCCCGACTTAGCCTAGTTTTCATCATACAATCTCTTGTATGAGCTGCAAATTCTGCTTTTTCAAGCAAAGCATACAGTCTGCCGCCTTTAGCCACTCGGCCACCTGTCCAAATTTTTTATTACCTATGTAATAAAAAAATGGTGCTCCCACTAGGACTTGAACCTAGGACCTACCGGTTATGAGCCGGTTGCTCTAACCAACTGAGCTATAGGAGCATTTTCGTTATTCTTTTATTGCCTAACGCATGTCTAAGTATAAACCATTTATCTTTAATTGTCAATACTTTTTCAAAATTTTTTCAAAAATTTTTTTCAGATTCATCACACCCCTGTATTTCTGTCATATTATGTAATATACAATCAAAAAAAGGAGGATTAATATGTTTACGCGTAGATACAAGAAATGCCGTTGCATAAATAATACTGCATGTTGCAATACAGCTAATAACATGCTTGAAGACAAATGTAATGATGTTTGTCCTTGTAATTATGAAATGAATGTTGCGGACGAATGTGAATGTGGATTTGATGAGGAGTATGAAATGAATGTATTCCCTGAAAATCCTATGTTAGCTCAAAGTTATGTTCCTTGGCAATACATGGATAAAACTTTTAAACCTTGTATAGGCTTAGAAATGGGAACAATCTTTCCAGAATTGGTAAGTCCTTATATGCCTTGCCAATCTATGAGAGTTAATGAATTCTTAGAAGCAACAAATGCTATTGGAGAGGGGTGTAATAAATAATGATAAATGATACAAATAGAAATTGCAATTGCATGTGCAATATGAATTCTATGAACATGTCTTCTAATGATGACTGCCGACCAACTAGAGAAGAAATGTTGCAAAATATCAAATGTTTAAATTTTGCTATAATTGAATTAGGTCTTTATTTAGACACTCATACTGATGATGAAAGAGCTCTTTGCTTACACAGAAAATATTGCAAAGAGTATCGAGAATTAACTGACAAATATCAAAAAGTTTATGGACCTTTAACAATCCAGTTCCCTTGCAATAAATGGAGATGGCTTGAAGAACCATGGCCTTGGGAAGGAGGAATTGTTTAAATGTGGACTTATAATAAAGTTTTAGAATATCCAATTAATATTAAATGTTCAGACCCTCGTCTTGCAAAAGTTATTATTAGCCAATATGGAGGTCCAGACGGCGAACTTGCCGCTTCACTTAGATATTTATCTCAAAGATTTGGTATGCCTGACCAAAAGGCTAAAGCTATTTTAAATGATATTGGTACAGAAGAACTAGCTCACTTAGAAATGGTTGGCTCAATTGTTTATCAATTAACAAAAAATGCCTCAATAGAAGAAATTGAAGCAGCAGGTTTAGGTGCATATTATACAGACCATGGAGTGGGTTTGGAATATATCCAAATAAGAATTTAAATAAATAATTGATTAAAAAAATCAAATAGTTCTTTTTCATGAACTTTAAAAAATAAATTAGAATTTTGCCTTCCGCAAAATATGTAACGTATAAAAATTGTTTTATCTTTTTCAGAAATATAATAAATAATTCTATATTTTTCACAGATAAGTTCTCGAAAATGTTTGTCCGAAAATTCGGGGACATATCTACCAATATAAGGCGAATTTTGTAAATTATAAATTGCATCATATATTTGATTAATTATTCTACTTGCATAATTAGAAGAAATATTATATGAATAGTCATATATATCCGTAATTGCAGACTTTGCATCATTCGATATTATTATTTGCATATTTCGCCTCCAATTCATTAATGTGTTGTCTTAATTCTTCCAATGTACAAACTCTACCATTTTTAATATCATCTTCACTTTCTTGAAGTTTGGCAAAGAAAAATAAATCATAAATAATATCATATAGAGTATTTTCTTGTACATTTACTTGATTTAAAGTTTTTTTCATAAAATCCATTAATATAACCTCCTTTTAATTTGAATTTTTATCTTCAAGCATTTCTTTTAGAGTTTGATAATTAAAATGCTTATCAGTTCCAGGAATAATAGTTGTTTCATCTTCGCCATACCTTTTAATATATTCCATCATAAGTTTAAATACCATTTCGGTTGGTTTTAATCCATCAAAATAATCATCAGGTACTGAATTAACAATATCTATCATTCTTTGTTTTACATCTGGCATGTTTGTCAACTCCTTTCTTAAGATTTATAAATAGTATATCATAAATTTAAAATAATTACTACGATTTCAATGTGAAGAATTTGTAAAATTTATACAATGTACTAAAAATTCCAATGAATAATTACATCTTGTGATTTTGTTTTTTTGTTTTTTTCTCCAATTTCAATATAATCTATAAAACTATTAACAATGTCATAATTAAGTTCTTTAAAGTTTTTAAAGTGATTAATTATCTTTTCTTTTTGTTCTTTTATAAATTTACTGTTTAACTCTTTTTCCTTTAAATTAGATAAATCATTTTCAAGTTTTGTTAGTTCTTTTTGTTTTGCTGATTTATCAGATAGGAAAGATGAGTTTAGATCTTCAAATACTTCTTCTGGAACTTTGCCACTTACTTTATTTAAGTAAAGTTCTTTTATTGCATTATTGATATCTTTCATTTCTTTTGAAAGCAATTCAACCTTATTTTGTAATAATTTAGCTTTGTTTAAATTATCATTTGAAACAAATAAATCATCTGATATATTATCAAAATTGTAAAATGCTAAAATCTTTTCTCTAATCTTTTCAGCAACCAGATTTTTAAGGTTTTCATAGCCAATAGAATGGGGAGTGCAAGTTCCATAGAGTTTTTTAGAGCCTTTACAAGAAAAATAAACGTAATCTCTATCATTTCTGCATTTATAAAGCTTTGTACCACAATCTAAACATACAAGTTTATTAGCAAATAGATGAACTTCACCATTTTTACATCTTCTTGTTTTTCTTTTAAAAATCTCTTGAACTTTATAAAATTGCTCTTTAGTAATGATAGGTTCGTGAGTGTTCTCTACAATAATCCATTCTGATTTAGGCTGATTTTTCATTTGCTTAGATTTATAGCTAACTTTTTTATTATAGCCTTGTACTAAATTACCAATATAAACTTCATTTTTTAAAATTTTACTAACTGTAGATTCACACCAATAATCCATATTCTTACCTTGATTTTTAAAATTAATTCCTTGTGATTGTTTATATTTAGTAGGTGTTAAAATACCCTTATCATTTAATATTTGAGCAATTTTATTAACACCCTTTCCTTGTTCATAAAGATTAAATATTAATCTAATTACATCAGAGACTTCTGTATCAATAATAAGTTTATTTTTATTTTCAGGATTTCTTTTATAACCGTAACATACAAAAGAGCCAATATGTAATCCTTGCTTTCTTTTGCTATCAAATGTTCTTCTAATATTTTCAGATAAGTCTTCTAAATACCACTCATTTACCAAACCATTAATCTGTCTTGATTTTTTATTTCCTTTATCTAATGTATCAACATGATCTACAAGGCTAACAAATCTAATATTCCACTCTACAAACTTATTATGAAGATATCTTTCAACTATTTCCATATCACGAGTAAATCTACTTTGTGTTTTACAAAGTACAATATCAAATTTATGGTTTTTAGCATCTTCTAATAGCTTATTAAATTCAGGTCTTTCACTGTCAATTCCAGAATAGTCCTCATCACAGTAAATGTTATAAATATCCCATCTCCTTTCTATTGCATAATTAATTAGCATAGATTTCTGATTTTGGATACTTTCGCTTTCATCGTTTTCATGAAGTTTATCATCATCTTCACGAGAAAGCCTACAATAAATTGCCACTCTCATAAGTTTACCCTCCAATCGGTAAACTACTCATTTTGTAAAACTTCATTATACAGCAATGAATAGTTTCAATCAACACTCTTCGCAAATTCATTTACAATTAATTTATTGACAATATTGTTTATAAACTTTGTAATATCATCTATATTGTCATATTTGTTCTTTTCGATAACATTAAAATTTACTTTTTCACACATAATATAATCCTCCCACGATATTAATTTATATGCAAAAAGGCTTGTATTTGTGCAAAAAATAAAGCCTTTTGGCTTTTTAAAATTAACACATTGCTTTAATAGAGATATATAATTTTTGTATAATTAGGAGAAAATATGGTAGATGTTAATAAAAGATCATTTGTTAGGCTTGCAATAACATTCACTATTGAAAAAAATTACTCATAGTTTTAAAACTATAAGTAGTTACATATATATTTTTTCTTTTAGGTTAGTTTACAAATACACACCACATGGTGTAGATGTATATCCACAATCAGCTGCGGGAGTTCCATTTAATGCTAATTGCCTAGCATGCAAAGGTGATGCAATAGCAAATCTTCAAGAAGACTTAGCTGCAGAACAAAAAGCACGTGCTACTTATGAAAAATTAATAGATTTATGTAGAGATAATCCAGACGTAGTAGATCCTCTTCGCTTCTTACGTGAAAGAGAAGTTGTTCACTTTCAAAGATTTGGTGAAGCTTTAAGAGGTGTTCAAGACAAACTCGCTGAAAAGAAATTTTATATGAACGATGGTAGTTGCTTAGATATGCAACAAAATGATTGTAATTGCTAATAAGTCAAAAAGGTAATAGATAAAATATCTACTACCTTTCTTTATATTTTATATACTACGCGCTATTAATAATAAAATATCAACTTATCTTTGTTCTTCTTCTTTTACAAATTCATCTAAAACTTTTGCAGAGCCATGCTTCTGATTCCCTGTTAATATTCCATCTTCATCTCTATGAAGGTTCATAAATACTAAAAAATTGTAATCTTCTTTCCCTAATTGCTTTTGCAATGTTGCTAATGACTTCTTTTGCTTTTCAGTAATTTCCTTTGGCATGTAGAAAATTCCTGTTTTGTAATTTGGAAATGAGGTATTTTCAGCAAATACAATATGACCTAACTTTTGCATTTCATAAAATACACTATTTACATCATTTTTTTCTTCTAAAGCTTTTTGTAATTCTTCCTCATCTTTCATATGAGATTGTAAAAATTCTCTTATATAAAAGTAATGAGCTGTATCATCATCTTCTTTAAAAATTCTTTCTACCTTTCCCTCTTTATCTTTTCCATCAACAGGTCTATCTCCATATAAAATTAAGATTTTCACTTTTTCAATTAAATTATTCTCTAATTCACTCATTCTCTCCACCTCACTCATATTTATATTATACCATATTCTACAAAAAAGTTCAAATCTATTGCTTTTCCAAACTTCCGAGAGTATAATATTTCTGTAAGAAAGAAGGATTGAAATGTACTTAGATTTAAAAAATAATAAAGATTATATCAAATTAATCGAACCTGCCCAAATCATAAAAAACGGTGGTTTAGTAATATTTCCAACAGAAACAGTTTATGGTATTGGAGCTAATGGATTAGATAAAAATGCTATTAAAAAAATATATGAAGCAAAACAAAGACCTTTAAATAAACCTATAAGTCTTTTAGTTAGCAATATTGACATGATTGAAAGTGTTGCAAAAGACATTACAGATATAGAATATGCTATAATAAAAAAATTCTTTCCTGGTCCTTTAACTATTATTTTAAAGAAAAAGGAAACTATTCCTGATATTTTAACTGCTGGCTCTGATACTATTGGAATTCGCATGCCTGCAAATGATATTGCTTTAAATTTGATAAATTATGCTGGCGTTCCACTTGCTACTCCTAGTGCTAATATTTCTGGAAAGCCAAGTGGAACTAATTTAAAAGATATAATAAAAGATTTTGATGGAAATGTTGATTGTTTTATTGATGACGGTCCTAGCAAAATTGGCCTTGCTTCTACTATTGTTAAAGTTGTTGATGGCGTTCCTCATATTTTAAGACAGGGTTCAATATCAATCGATGAAATAAATTCAGTTATAAATTAAAGCCAAAAAAAGAGAGCCTACAAGACTCTCCTTTAGATTTGTTCAGAACGTGTACTGGTTAAAATCATTTACAAGTTACAACTAGCATACATCAAGCAAGTCTATTCAACAGCTGGGGCTTCTTATGGATAAGCACTACATCGATGTCAATGCCCTGCTGTTTCGCCAATCTCTCAACCTCCTTTGAGTTTGTCTTGAGAACGACTCTGTAATTATTTGCCCACAAGTGGCAAGCTGCAGCTACAACTCCAACAGTTCTTGGTTTTACAAGTTCTACTGGCTTGCTGAAGAGTTCCTCTTCTTTCAGCTGTACTGGAGTAATTCTATACGTTGAATAATACAACGTAAGAATTTCCTCTGCCACCTGAACGGATCGTGTAAGCTTCTCCAGTTCCTTTAAATTGAAAGATGGCATAAATACATCCAAACTTTCATTCAAAATTCCTGGAAGACCTACATCCAACATGTAACCTGTTTCCACAAGAACTACCTGTTTTCTTTCTTCAGTCTTAGACTCATCGTCAGCTTTGACTTCTGTGTCAACTTCTGCTTCATCAGTTTTAACTTCATCCGCATCAACTTCCACTGAAATCAGTTTGTCAGCCTCCTTTTTAAGTCTTGCATTTTCGCGTGCCTTAGCTAACAGCTTATTATATGCTGTTTTGCTTTTGTAGTGCTCTCGCACAATTTTCCGGCAATGCGAAACAGAAATTTTTAATACTTCTGCTACATCTTCCCATGTTGCCATTGCGTTGTAGATCATCTTGATTGCTCTTGTTGCTCTTGTTTCATTACTCATTGTTCTTTTCATAATGATTTCTCCTTTTCTCTGGTTCTGGTTCAATTTTTCAATGTTCTTTGGTTCGGGTTCAAATGTCTAAACAAATCTAACTACAGTCCTTAACCGGTACAAATATATTATAACACACATTAACACATTTTGCAAGTTTATGTAAAACAAAAATATAGGGTTGAACTTTATGTCAAATTATGTTATAATATATATGTTATTATTAACATTTTATTTATGTTCTTATAAGGAGGTACTAAGTATGAAAAAATATCCTATGAACGCCCGGAGCGAATTACTTGTAAAAAAAGTATTCGTTTACGGATTTACCTGGAGAGAAGTAGAAGACTTCTTTCTCATAAACAGGACTTTCCTGTATGATGAACTAAAAAACTATTTTCTAAAAATGCCAGATTCTGAAGAGAGATTAAGGCGTTTTGATGAAAAAATTAAAGAAAACGAAAAGAATAAAGAAAAAACATCTATATCTATAATATTAGGTGAACAGGAACGTGAACGAGGTTAATAAGAACATGAAAAAATGGGGTTGTTATTCAACCCCATTTTTCTTTTTATACTTTTTGATGTTCTTTTACAATCTCGCAAATCAAATTAGCTGCATTCTCTACACCAATTGCATCACTATTAATACAAATATCATAATTAGAAGGATCTTTCCATTCTTTTTCTGTATAATATTTATAATGATTTGCTCTTAACTTATTTATTCTATTTATTTCTTTTTCAGCTTTAGCTTTATCTAAATTATAAAATTCAACAGCTCTTTTAATTTTATCATCCATACTGCTAGCAACAAAAATGCTAATAACATTTTCATTATCTTTTAATATAAAATCCGCACATCTACCTACAATTACACAAGATTCTTTATCAGCAACATTTTTTATTAATTCAGATTCTTTTATAAACAATTCATCTGAATTATTTAATCCTGCATAATAACCATTATTAAGTATATCTAATGCATCTCTTTTTTGCTCATTGTTTTCAATATATTCTTCTGCCATACCTGTTTCTTTTGCTAATTTCACAATAAATTCTTTATCATATAATTTTATTCCTAATTTGTCTGCAATTAATCTTCCTATATATCTTCCACCTGAACCATATTCTCTAGAGATTGTAATTACTATTTGTCTATCAGTTGTATTACTTTGTCTTATCTCTTCTTTTACAATTTCATTTACATTTGCATTTATTTTTAATCCTTTAACTTCTTTTATTAAAAATATTGCAGCTAATATAAATGCTAATCCATCAGCTACTGGTCCCGCACTTAAAACTCCCATTATTCCAAACATATGGCTTAGTATCATCATTGATGGAATTAATATAACAATTTGTCTTGAAAGTGACAATATTGCACTTTTTGTACTTTTTCCAATTGCTTGGAAGAATATTCCTGATGGAATTTGTACACCATTTACTATTGTTAACATTAAATATGTTCTAAATGCTAAACAAGCAAATTCCATATAATTCTCATCACCACTACCAAATATTAATATTAATTTGTTTGGTATTGTTTGGAATAAAATAAATGCAATTGTACTTATTACTATACTTGACCCTAATACGATTTTTAATGCTTGTTTTACTCTATCATATTTTCTTGCACCATAGTTATACCCAAATATTGGTTGACTTCCTGCTGCTATACCAATTATTATGCTATTTAATATCTGGCTTATTTTCATTACTATTCCTAATACTGTTATTGGAATTTCTGCACCAAATTTACTTTCTGCTCCGTATTTGCCTAATAAATTGTTTTCAGCTGTCATAACACATACAACACTCATTTGTGTAATAAAACTGCTTATTCCTAATGCTGAAACCTTTTTACATACATTTGCTTTTAATTTGAAACTTTCTCTTGATAATTTTATTGATTTAAATCTCTTTATATACGCAACATTTAATATAAATGTTAATATTTGACTTATAACTGTTGCTAACGCTGCACCTTCTACGCCTTTATGAAATACAAATATGAATATTGGATCTAATATTGTATTTAATATAGCTCCACTTACCATACTTACCATTGAGTATTTAGGGCTTCCATCTGCTCTAATAATAGAGTTTAATGTTGTTCCTATCATTGAGAATGGGAATCCTATTGCAATGATTTTTCCATATGCCATTGCATATTCTTTTAAATTATCTGTACATCCAAATATTTTTAAGAATGCTGGTAAAAATATAAGTGTTATAATACAGAATATTATTGAAACTATTGCAGATAATAATACTCCATTACCTATTCCAGCTTCTGCTTCTTTCTTTTTCTTTTCTCCTAATTTTAAGCTTAGATATGCTGATGCCCCATCTCCAAACATTAATGAAAATGCTAAGCATATCATTACCAATGGGAATACTACATTTGTAGCTCCATTTCCTAAATATCCTACTCCTTGACCTATAAATATTTGGTCTACTATATTATATAACGAGTTTACCAACATAGATATTATACAAGGAATTGAGAATTTTCTGATTAATTTTCCTATTTTTTCTTTTCCTAATATGTTTTCTTCTTGTTCCATTCTTTTCTTGTATGATATATTTAATAACTTAAATAGACCATACACT
>ULQP01070679.1_pt1 | contig 56411 bp, 45 predicted proteins | sample 1954571 | NCBI WGS metagenome assembly ULQP01 (sample SAMEA4835657, study PRJEB28245) | human gut metagenome | biome: gut microbiome; material: fecal sample | place: Denmark | collected 2008 | reverse complement strand
AGCTTGTTGCCCTCTACGCTCGAACGGCACCACAGCGACAGGTTGTCAATCCTTGTTTCGGGATAAGAGACGATAAGGTAGACGCCTTCCGACGGCATGCGAAGCGCCGGTGCAGCCTCGCCGTACCATCCATAGGAGCTGTTGTACTGCGTGCTGTTCGTCTCCCACTGGTCGGTGTTCAAACGTCATTGCTTCTCCTGGTGCTATCATTGTCACTTTCGGAAGTTGCGTCAAATCATAAACCTCTGCTTCTTTATTGTATGCCCAAAAGATGATATTGTATGTTTGGTTCTTTGTGAGGTTAATTGTCACATTGTTCCCAGAACTCGATAACGGGTCTATGTGGAACTCTTGTGGTTCACCTATGATTTGAGGCATTTCGTCATTATTGAACACCGCCACCAAAAGAGTGGTTGCATACTTGCCGCTACCATACGCATATTCCCCATCCCCTGCACGTGTTTGAACACCGTTCCGTACGGCGGCTGTGAAAGTTACGTCAACGCTTTGCTGTTCAAATTCTTCTGTTTCAGAACATGAAAGCATTATTTGTGAAAGTGTCACCAATAACAATAGGAATCGTATGCTATGTAGTATTCGTTTCATCATCTATATCTGTTTTTAAGGGAATACCAAATTATAATCTCCGTCAAATTCCGGATTGATACTTATACCTCCCGATGATTCCGACATCAGGAACATGCCTCGCATAATGGTGTGGTGGCTACGCCTGAGAGGCACTTTTATTGGCTTTGTCAAGGACAGTTGCGTACCCTCGTTGTCATAGATACCTATCTGAACCGTCACCGCCGATTCCGTTCCGTTCACAAAGACATAATCAAAACCTACCGATGCTTCGGTTTCGCTCAAACTATTCAGTGTAGATTCAAACAGAACTCCTGTAGCGGAATCCACAGGCTTGTCTGTAAACAGGCTGTAGGCATTAGGCATGAAGCCTACATAGTAGAACACTACCTTGTAATCCTCTATGCTCACCTTTGTTGTTACATCCTCTCCGTCAGTCGACTGTGCCTTGCTCTTGGCATCGGCTCGTGTCTGCTCCTTGTTGATGAACTCCGTCAGGTCGGTTGTGATAAACTCGTACTTGGCAAGAGGTCGCTGCATGGCTATATCCAGAGTATCGGACACACGCTCGATGATGTCCGCTATCAAGGTGACATTGCCACTTCCTCTGAAAGCATCCCTGTAATCGTTATTGCCCTGGTGTTCGCCCTGCAAGGTGATTTCGGCAAAATTCGTCTTGTCGTGGAAATAGGTATCACCGCCATGCTGCACTATATCCGACCATACCATGATGTTGTAATCTCCGGGAATAAGGTCAAGGGTTACTTCGTGGTTGTAGCCTTCTGCAATATCCTTTGTAAAGACAAACTCCTGTGTATAGTCCTGCGAGATGCGCTGCTTGTCTGCCAAAGGATAGGCACGGACTACATAGCGGATATTACCGTATGCCCTGCGGTTGTCGTATGTCTCGCCCAATCCCTCTTCAATCATATTTTCACCGTCATAGAGGTGCTTCCATTCGGTCATATCCGTATCATAGTTCAGACGAAGATGAAATGCTCTCTTTTCGAGAATGTCGGGAAACTCATGCACATCGCAACTTGCCATGCAGAAAGCGCAAGACAAGAGAGCCAACATGTGCATTATTATATTGTTACGCTTCATTTTGCACCTCCTTTTCTTTTCAGGTCAAATGTATAGGAGAGCGATACCGATACCTGGTCTATGCCGATATAGGTTTTCTTTTCGGTATTGACCAACAGTCCGTTGTGATAGTTGCGGAACTTGTCGTAGTGCAGTTTATATGCTCCTGCACCTATGGAGAATTCCATCTTCCAACGGTTGTTCTTGCTTATCGGCATACGGTAGCCAACAGCGAGACCTCCGCCCAATGCAGGGGAAGTGCCGTCATGGTCTTGTATGCGGTACTCGCCATCGGTAGCGATGTTGTAAAAAGCAAGCCCGAAGTGTGCACCCATAAACCAGCCGTTATTGCAGTTTTCCTTTGTAGAGAACCAATAACGGATTTCGGGCTGAACGGCAAATGTGCGGAATTTTATTGTTTTAGAGAAATAATTCCATGCGGAATAATACACAGGCAGATTGAATGACCAATGTTTGCAGAGGTCTATTTCAACGGCTGCATTGGCGATTGCTAAAGCCCATCCCAAAGCGTTGGTTTTTACATACAGTTTGCGTTCCCACTGCTCCGCAACAATGGCAGGATTGGGAACGGTATCAATAACAATCGGAGCAGGCTCAACGATTTCTATCGTGTCTGTGGGAACTTCCACTTCTTCTATAACAGGTTCGGGAACAACTACCGTAGGCGGTGGTATATGCTTGAATGTAACGAACACTACACAGGCGTTTCGCATACGGCTGAAAAAGCGTCTGTTCATTTCCTGCCAAACTTTACCATCATCCAAATCTCTTAATTTGAGAATACGGCTGTCGATATGCTGCCCGCCATGGTAATCCACTATTTCTAATTCACCTTTCAGTATGGCAAGTATTTCTTCCTTGTGGGATATGTCCGATTCATCCACCATCGTGGCGAGATAGTTCCAAGGAATATACTCACTGTCCCTTGTGATGATGCTGTCCGGTACTGCAACCTTGCTTCGTACTATCTTTTCAAGGGCTTCCAAACGACCCTGCGCCAATTTCTTGTTGAGCTGGTAACTACCTTCGGGAGAGGCTGCGCCGCAAAACGAGACCTGAAGAATATCCACAGTCGAATCATTCAAGATACCCTGCAACACGGCGGTTATTTCCTGAAGCCTTGCGGCATTATCCGCATACGTAGAGTCTATCTGCGTACTGTTAACACGGAAGTCGACAAAGATTTCCGAGCGACTCTCTTGGGAGTATAGAGAGAGTACTCCCATAAGCATGAGAATCAATATAATACAATATTTTTTTATGTGCATAAAACCTCGCTTTTGATAACCTTCTCTTTATAATAGAAGTGATTAACGCCGCAGATTTACGAATTTTATTGTAAATAAGTCTATAAATGAATAAAAAAAGTTGTGTGAATGAACATTTTTGTTACGCGCGTAAAGACGATTGTTGAGCGAACAGCATAAAAAGAGGAAAAATAAAGCCCTCGTTTTCAGACGTTAAGTCCTGCATTATACACTCTTATAAAGAGAATGTCCATTCGCTCAACAATCCTTTCCTTACAGAAATTTCAATATCAGGCTGTTTGCCTTGTCTATTGCCATATTATCCAATGAGGCGAGATAGATTCGGGTGGTAGCTTCTGAATCGTGCCCCATTCCCTCGCTGATGACCGATAACGGAACATTCTTGCTTTTGGCGATGCTCGCCCATGAATGACGGCTTGTGTACATCGTCAATGGTAGGGATAACCCCAACTCCTTGCCGATGGCTTTCAGGCTTCTGTTTATGTTATGCCCTGCATAGATGTACTGTGTCCGTTCATCTGTCTTTGAGTATGGCTTGATAATCGGGAGCAGATAAATGGAACTTTCCGTATCGTATTTATCCACAATCTCCTGCATACATTTCTCCCACTTGATGAAAAGCTGCTGTCCTGTCTTGCGGCGGCGGTAGGATAGAATACCGTTTGCAAGGTCTTTCTTCCTCAGATATGCCATATCCACAAACGACATCCCACGAGTGTAGAACGAAAAGAGAAACATATCCCTTGCAAAATCGGCTGACGGGTTGAGTTCCAAATCCATTTCCTTAATCTTCTTGATGACTTTTAGCGGCATGGCTCTCTTTATGGTCTTATCTACTCCGGTATAGACGTGTTTGAACGGAAAACGCTGCGGAGTCAGTTCCTTTTCAACGGCTCTGTTATATACGGCTCGAAGATTACGCATATAGAACGATGAACTGTTGGGGCTTACTCCATTTGCTTTCAGATAGGCTTCATAAGCCAATACCATATCGGAATCCACCATATCCAACGGCACATCCCTCTCCTCACGGAAACGGCGAAAACTGTTGAGCGTGGAGGTGTATGCTTCGACGGTCCTGACCTTATCTGAATTAGTCAAGACTTAATCTGACAGTTACGCATAAAAAGAGTAGATTTGTAACATAAAAGCAGATTAAGTTATGACCACAACAGAAAAAGTCATCAAGAACAAACTGGGAGTGCTAGAGCTGTCCCAACAGTAGGGAAACGTGTCACGAGCCTGCAAGATCATGGGATACAGCCGTGACAGTTTTTATCGTTTCAAGGAACAGTACGAGCAGGGCGGAGAACTGGCCCTGCAGGAGATTTCCCGTAAAAAGCCGGTGATAAAGAACCGCGTGGAGGAGCGCATAGAGCAGGCTGTAGTGCAGATGTCCATAGACAACCCGGCTTTGGGACAAGTACGCGTATCCAACGAGCTGCGCAAGAAAGGCATACTCGTATCTCCCGGAGGAGTGCGCTCCATCTGGCTTAGGCATGACATGGAGACCTTCCAGAAACGCCTGAAGGCACTTTCGACCAAGGTGGAGCAGGAAGGCATCGTGCTTGACGAGAACCAGGTGGCCGCGCTGGAAAAAGCCAAGGCGGAGAAACAGGCACACGGAGAAATAGAGACTTATTATCCAGGCTTCCTGGTGGCGCAGGACACCTATTATGTAGGGTATATCAAAGGCGTGGGGCACATTTACCAGCAGACGGTCATCGACACCTATTCCAAAATCGGATTCGCCAAACTTTACGACAGGAAGAACGCGCTCGTGGCGGCGGACATGCTCAATGACAGGGTGGTTCCGTTCTTCGAGCAGCATGACCTGAAACTGATGAGGATGCTCACGGACAGGGGAACCGAATACTGCGGAAACAGGGAAACACATGAATACGAACTGTATCTGGCCATCGAGGACATCGACCATTCCAAGATCAAGGCCAAGAGCCCGCAGACAAACGGCATCTGTGAACGCTTCAACAGGACTGTCCAAAACGAATTCTACGCCATCGCTTTCAGAAAGAAGATATACACCTCGATAGAACAACTGCAAGCAGACCTTGACACTTGGATGAACTCTTATAACACGCAAAGGACGCACTCCGGGAAATACTGTTTCGGGCAAACACCCATGCAGACTTTCCTCGAAGGAATGGAGGTGGCAAGGAAATATCAATTGCAGGATGCAGGGAAAATACAACCTGATGAGCAGGTTATTGGCTCACCAGCTTGTGAGAGTGAGAATAGTTGCGTATCTTCGCAGATGGCATCGGACACTTTTTTTGTCCGATAGTATAGAAAATGTCAGAACAAGTCTTGACTATTACATTCTAAAAAGCAAACCTAGTATCTACAACATTGTTATGAGTCGTTTTTATTGTCACTCATCTTAGTGACAAAATTGATTTGAATATTTTTTCAAAAAAAACGAGAAAATATACCATTATCAAAATATTGTATTATCTTAGTATTTTAGGCAATAGAATAATGCTCTTGCTGTTAATCATTTAAATTATATTTATATGAAAGAAAACAGTTTTCAAATGTGTATAGATTGTACAAACAAGCAATTTAACCCACAATTACCCGATGGTATGTATTATTGTCCTTATGTGCAAGATATTCTTCCTGATGGTATTATACATTATAGTACAGATGCTACAGAATGTGTTCGTAATGGTGTTTTTAGAGAAAAAGAGTCTCAAGAAGATAAGCGTTAACAATAACTAAAACTAAAAATGGGTCTAATAACTGATTGGAAACAACAATTGATTATGATAAGAGACCGTTTCAAATTATAACTGTCTCTTATTTAAATAGCAATTGTGTATTATCTGTCTCAGTAACAAACCATTCATATTTAAGAATACATTATATTCTTCCTTCTTGTAGTCTAGTATGTAAATCGCCAAGAATTTTTTGAAGTAATTGAGTAATTGCAGAGCCATTATTCAATGGTGCAAATGGATTAGCATTACATAACTCAGACATCAATTCGTCCGTATTTTCCTTTATTTTTGCTATGAATATATGATATGGTAACATATTCTCACCTTCAACCCATACTTCCTCATCTCTTCCGAACTTATACTTTTGCCAAATATAATAAAGAGGATATTTGTAAATATTGAATATAGACTCAATACGCTTTGCAACCTGATAATCTCCATGGCTATAAGTCTGTGAAACTATAGCATTTTTAGTATGTTCAATAGAATGAATTAAGTGGTACAATTCGTCTCTTGTAAACGAAGCATCATCCTTAGGAGGAAAAGCCTTTCTTATGTTGTTTGTGCTAATATAACTCAAAACGCGATTTTCCATTAGACGAGAACTCGCTCCTATGTTTATCTTACGCTTTACAGCTTCAATTATTTTATCACATTCCTCCTCTCCCAACATTTTTCTTGTAAAAGAATTGTCAGATGCAAATTTAATATATTCATCTATTTTCTCTTTAGCAATCACTGCACAGTTGTACGCATAAAGAAAATTGTCCATCAGGTAGTTGCAGGAAGCCATTTCAATTATAATTCTAATTTTTAATGGTGTAATTTCAGGCTCTAATTTATTAGCCTTAATTAGAATTTGAAGCGCACGTACAATATTCCACGCTTCTTTACTGCTATGTAATGCATCATTTTTCTGAATGAGTGCAGATGCCTGTTCAAATAGTTTCTCAGAAGTCATAGTTATCGAGTCTTGATTAGATAATTTTAAATACACCAGAGAATTCCACAAGCCGTAGAGGATTTGGTGTAGCAAAACGAAGCATTCCTTTTTGTGGAAATATATTACATACAATTGGCTTTGATGAAATGCCATTAGTATCATCATTAGACCGAAGCCTGCCATATTGCACTCTATCTTCAAGTATGTCATCAGAAGAAGTTGTCAGTGAAAACTTGTCATCAATATAAGTTGGATTATTCCTTATTTTAAACATCATTCCTAAAAATATTGAATGCTCTGCATATATATATGTACTGCATGTTTCATGCTTGATACAACATCCACTCTCATAGATTTCATAACTTGCTGCATTAAACTCGAAAGATTTATGCAATATTGATTTCAGTAAATCGTCCGTATCATTAAAATGTAAGTTACCAGAAACCAAATTCCTAAGTAGATGACGATAAGCAACCAACATTTTCTCTAACGTCTTTTCAGAATCGGGAATAACACCATAGAAATTAAATGGATTTTCAGCAGTATAACCTGTTATCATTTGATTCAAAGTGTCAATCATATCTACTTTAAATGCTCGATAATACAATAAAGGTGTAGTAGGAAGTGAAATTTCCTCAACTTTACCAAATCCATAATATTCCCAAATTGCCATTAACGGATATTTTAAACTCTGATAACCTTTCAGTATTTGCAATAATTGTGCAGAAGAATATTTTGAAGATGCCTTGTTAAATACTTCCATTATCAAAATATCTACAGAAGCACATAAATTTTGGAATTCTTCTTTTGAAAAAGGGAAATCGTCTAATAAAACATGTTTATTCATAATTCTATAATCCTTCCAGTTCCAAAAGGATGTTTAATTATACATGAAGTGTGGAACTGTATGCCACGTCTTATTGAGAAGGTGCTAGGAATACCTTTGTAAGCAGATGTGGGTTAACAGCCCCACGCTATATGCGTGGAGACCATTACGCCCTTCTCTTGCTTACTTGAGTTCAGTTTCCTAGGCTTTTCTCAAACAAGAAGAAGACATAACGCCTCTATTTTCCAGAATGTCTTGGCAAGATTCGCCTCCCACCACATACAAAAATAGCGAATTTCCGTGATATACAATCTTATTTAGATAAAAATCAGTGATTTGATACTTATTTTATTATCTGTTTGTATCTCTGTTGGCTCATGATAGACTTAATATATTGATTTTCACGAATATTCAACAATTCTCGACAACACTTATTGCTTTTCATCTATTCAATATATTACAAGGAGAATAATGTTTAAGCGTATTCAATCCCATTTAAAGAACTGGCGAATAAGTCCGTGTGGGAACAAAACGGGAACATTCTTAAAAGAAGAAAAGGATAAGTCGTTTGTTGTCAACTACTTATCCTTTCACCTTGTACCCAGAGCCGGGATCGAACCGGCATGGAAGTGAATCCACTGGTGTTTGAGACCAGCGCGTCTACCAATTCCGCCATCTGGGCATAGCGGGGGCAAAGATAGTGCTTCGCGCTGACATGTGCAAATTTTGAGGTGTTTTTTTGTCGAGGATTTCTTTTTGTCTGCTGTTTAGGCCTCGCAGGCTTCTCTATGAGGTTCTTTTTCAGCCGTGTTGCGGCCCCGGATGGGGCCGGCGGATGGAATGTGATATTAATATAATTTGTTATAACTTGGGTAAAGAAAGTAAGCGGAAATGATGACTCTTTCGGGATTTTATTGTAAATTAGCCCTCTCAATAAGAGTCGGATTATAAAAGAAAATTCTGTCATGGAAAACCGGTATTGTGTTATAATGAGCGGCGGTATAGGCCGCAGGTTTTGGCCATTCAGTCGCACTTCGTGTCCGAAGCAATTTCTCGATTTTTTTGGCAGCGGACGTACGCTGTTACAGATGACTTACGACCGTTTATCCCGTATCATACCCACAGACCATATTTTTATCGTTACCAATGAGGCGTATGCCGCGCTCACGCATGAACAGTTGCCCGAGGTGGCCGAGGAGCGGATTCTGTTGGAGTCGCATCGTCGCAATACGGCGCCTTGCATCGCATGGGCTACGTATCATATAAAGGCTATCGACCCCGATGCGGTCGTCCTGGTAGCGCCGTCAGACCATCTTATATTGCGCGAGGATGAGTTCCGCCGTTGTATCGACGAAGGTTTTGAGTTTGTGGCGCGTCACGATAAGTTGCTTACGCTGGGTATTACGCCCAACCGCCCCGAGACGGGGTATGGCTACATACAGGTGGGCGAGCCTTACGAGAAGGAGATATGCTCGGTAAAGACGTTCGTAGAGAAGCCCAATTACGAGATGGCCTGTGTGCTCTTGGAGAGCGGCGAGTTCTATTGGAACTCGGGTATGTTCCTGTGGAGTGTGAGCAGCATTACGCGGGCTTTGGAGCGTTATCTGCCCAATGTGTCGTCGCTCTTCGAGCAGATAAGCGACCGCATGTGTACGCCCGACGAGAAGGCTGCGGTAGATGAGGCATATAACCTCTGTCCTGTTATCTCGATAGACTTCGGCGTGATGGAGAAGGCCGATAACGTGTGCGTGATGTGTGCCGACTTCGGGTGGAGCGACATAGGCACATGGGGCGGCCTGTATGATGTATCGCCCAAGAATGCCGAGGGCAATGTGACGCAGAACTGTAAGACGCTGATGTATGACAGCCGCAACAACCTTGTTGCCGTCAAGGGCGACAGGCTGGTGGTGATAGACGGGCTGAGCGACTTCCTGGTAGCCGAGGCCGATGATGTGTTGCTGATTTGTCCCAAAGATAATGAGCAACGTATCCGTCAGTTTGTCACCGATGCTCGCGTGAAGTTTGATGATAAGTATATTTAGAACTATACAAAAGCATACATTAGCTGTAGTTGATAAAGTGTTCTAATATAAAATTGTAGGGGAATAAGATAGAGTAATTAGATACATATTTTAGTAATAGGAACGCGTTTTAGCTTGATTCTGTTTTGACAGAAGAATAGATGCCAGTAGGCATTTAGCGAAAGATGCTCTTATTAAATGCGCGGACTTTTGTTTGTTCTACTGGTAGGTATGCCAAACACCTCTGAATAGGAATCAAGCAAATGTACCGCGCTTTTAATGTGCGTGTTATTCTGATAAAGGTACAGAAGGGAGAGCATGAAAAGCCTGAAAGGGAGTAAGGGAAAATATAAAATCACCAGGACATGACACGAGTTGTCTTGTTAGAAGAGATAATGGAGAAGTGCTTATTGAAAGGTATTATTATGGCGGAGATGTTTTTGTAGTGGTATCAGGTCTGACACCGAATCATGATTATTTATTTAGGATTGATTCGGCAAAGATGTGTGAGTAAGTGTGTAGATAGTAAATAAATGATAATGAAGAGCCACATCTATTTCGCGTGTAAAATAGATGTGGCTCTTCATGTATTGTGTCTATTCTCAATATCTGAAACTGCTGCCGCCGAGGAATTCACGCAACAGAGAGGTAGGCGGTATTTCGTTCTCGGGCAGAGGCAGGAAGTAGTGCAGGAAGCTGAGCAGGCGGGCGGCTTCGGCATACTCGGGACAGTTGCGCGGTACAGCCCTTAAGATGGGAGTAGCATAGTTGCGTATAACCGACAGCTCGAATATCAGCGACGAGTTGAACATGGCATCGGCGTTCTCCTGGTAGGGGAATATCCAGCGGTCTTCGCCTTTGCGTACGCTCCTCCAACGGGCGATGGTATCTTTGGCCGAGCACCCGCGGCTTTGTGCATCGCGCACGATGCGGCGCAGCAGGCGGTTGTCGGTGGTGGGCACCCAGCTGTGGTCGTCGATAGAGAGGGAGGTGAGTGCCGAGACGTAGATGCGGAACTTCTGATGCTCCGGTATGTGCGGTGTCAGGTCGGGGTTAAGGCCGTGTATTCCCTCCATAATAAGCACCGTGTTGGGCGTAAGTTGCATAGTGCGTCCGGTTTCTATACGCGAACCGCTCTTGAAGTCATATGTGGGTAATGCCACACATTCGCCGGCCAAGAGTCGATTCAGGTCTGAGTTGAAGCGCTCGAGGTCGAGAGCGTATAGCGACTCGTAGTCATAGTCGCCATATTCGTCGCGAGGTGTATCTTGACGGTTGACAAAATAGTCGTCGAGTGATATGGCTGCCGGGGTGATGAGGTTGGTCATAAGCTGGACGGAGAGCCGTTTGGAGAAGGTCGTTTTGCCCGATGAGGAGGGACCTGATATAAGTACGATGCGAGCGCCTCCTTTCTTGAAACGAGTGGCAATCTCTTCAGCAATGTGAGCTATTTTCTTTTCATGCAGAGCCTCGGCAACTTGTATAAGTTCGCTGGCTCGATTCTCTTCAATAGCACAGTTGAGTTTGCCTACACCGTCAAGCCCCACAATGTGGTTGAAGTCGATATATTCGCCAAAGGCGCGCAACATCTTTTGTTGGTTGATAATTGATGCCGGACGCGAAGGATTTGAGGTATCGGGCGGCAAGAGTAGCATGCCCTCGCTATACGGTACCAGGTCGAAGACTGACAAATAGCCTGTTGAGGGGACGAGCCAGCTGTAATAGATATCGGCAAGATTGTCTAATAGATAGTAGTTGGTGTACAAGTCGCCGATCGATTTGAGTAATGCTACTTTCTCAAGCATGTTTTGCTTGCGGAATATCTCGATTACCTCTTCGGTGTGTGCAAGCTTTCGTTCAAAAGGTATATTCTCGGCGATAATCTCTTGCATGCGTTGTTTTATCGCTTTGATATTTTCTTCCGTAAGAGGGGTATTCCCGTTTTTCAGTACGCAGTAATTGCCGTGTGATATGGAGTGCTCGATGCGTAGACGACTGCCGGGATGTAGTTCGGAGATGGCTTTATACAGTACAAAACAAAGCGAGCGTACGTAAGCACGCATACCCGAAGGGTCGGTAATGTCGACAAATTCTACATCGCAAGGATTGTAGACACGGTAGTCGAGACCTTCTGATTTGTAATTTACACGGGCTGTTACAGCCGGATATGTTAAGGGGATAGAGAGGCGTTTATATATGTCGAGGAGCGTCTCTCCTCCCTCTACCTCTATTTGCGAAGCAGTATTGGTGCAATAAATATAAAATTTATGTTCCATACCAAAGAAATTAAGAAAGAAAAATATGAGCTTTCTGCTTGAAGCTTATTGTGCTAATGTACAAATAAAAAATGTGACATATTGTCGTAATTACGTATTTTAACCTACATAGGTTATTTTTTTGTTACAAAGTCAGATAGAGCTGGTTATGAGTTTATTGAACATCTTGAATCGATTAAGCGTGCCGAAAAGCATATGGCCGCTATGATGGTAGGAGAAGAGAATGGTAATGCATTGAATTGTGTCGTAACCTGTGGAAAGTTGAATGAAGCCATAAAAAAACAGCCTAACCTACATGGTAAGGCTGTTTTTTACTATCTCTTATTAAATGGCGATATTATTGTGGATTATTTGTAGCCGATAGAATTTGTGTCAGTTCGGCAACTCCTTCTGAAGCCCCTTTGCGTATAAAATGTATTGACAGGTTATGAGGAGCATTTACCGGTTTGGGGTCGATGAGATAGATAGGTACACCATGTTTTACGTATTGTAATAGTCCGGCGGCTGGATATACGTTGAGCGAGGTGCCAATCACTACAAAAATATCGGCCGATTCGGTTATGTCTATAGCTGGTCCTATCATAGGTACAGCCTCGCCAAACCATACAATGTGCGGTCGTAGTGGGTCGCCATATTTATCGCGGTCATCCATGCTTATCTCGCAATGGTCGGGGGACAGTTCGTAGATGTGTTTGTCGTTATATACAGAGCGTACTTTCATCAGTTCGCCATGCAGGTGCAGAACCGAAGAGCTGCCGGCACGCTCGTGTAGGTTGTCGACATTTTGTGTGATGATTTGTACGTTAAACATATCTTCGAGCTTGGCAAGCCCTATATGCCCGGCATTTGGCTGCGCTTTTACAAGTTCTTTGCGGCGCGTGTTATAGAAGTTCTGTACCAATTCAGGATTGCGCATCCACCCCTCAATAGAAGCCACATCTTCTACTCTATAACGTTCCCACAAACCTCCACTGTCGCGGAATGTAGAAATCCCGCTTTCGGCACTCATGCCGGCACCAGTAAGTACAACTAAATTTTTTTTCATGGTCGGTTGTTATATGTTTTGTAATTCTTTATTTCTTGGGCCTCATGCAAACCATTCTTTCAGATGCGGTTTGTCTCATCATTATGCGGTAAGCCGTTATCATGGTATAAATATCGATAAAATAATTGTTTGACAATGCTGTTGCCTCTGAAATTATGTTATTTTTAACTTCTGCGACAAGATATTGTAGTCGAAAGGCTCTATCTTTGCAACCGTCAAATAAGAATATAAACGCAACGAATATGGATAAATTAAGTTATGCTTTGGGCATGAATGTAGGATACAGCTATCTTGCCTCGGGTATCCACAATCTGCAAGTAGAAGATTTTGCCCAAGGCGTGAAGGCTGTTATGGAACAAAAAGAGCCTTTGCTTACTATCGATGAGGCAAAAAAAATAATCAATGCATTTCTTGCGCAGTTGCAGGAACAGATAGACAAGGCTGCAAGTGAAAACTTGAAAAAAGGAGAGGAATTTTTGGCTGAGAATACCAAACGTCCTGGCATAGTGACTTTACCCAGTGGCTTGCAATATGAAATATTGTCGGCCGGTACGGGACGCAAGCCGTCGGCAACCGACCGTGTGCAATGCCATTATCATGGTACATTGATTGATGGCACGGTTTTTGACAGTTCAGTACAACGAGGTGTACCTGCTGTTTTCGGAGTCAATCAGGTTATACCTGGTTGGGTAGAAGCTTTACAAATGATGCCAGAAGGCTCTCGTTGGAAGCTTTATATTCCTTCAAAGTTGGCTTATGGCGAACATCAGGCTGGGTCGATACCTCCCAATTCGGCTCTGATTTTTGAAGTAGAACTTATCAAAGTAATATAATTATGAAAAAGATTTTAATTTATTCTCTTTGCGCAGCCGCTGCATTGGCTGTGACTTCTTGTGGCAATAAAGCCGCCACGTCTGTAACAGACCAAAATGATAGCATTAGTTATGCCTTTGGCGTGATGAATGGTTCAGGTATGGCTGAAGCTAAGGCTACTGGTATGTATCCCGAACTTAATGAACTTGATGTTGACCTCTATATGAAGGGTTTGAAAGAGGCTGTCGAGAGCAGCAAAGAGCAAAACTCTTATTATATGGGTATGGCACAAGGTGCTCAGCTCAAGCAATTCTTTGAGCGTATGCAGGCCGACCTGGATGTAAATTTCGATGTAGATGTCTTTATGGCCGCATTTGCAAAGGCTGTCAAAGGTGATTCGTCATTGATGATATCTCCCGATTTGGCTCGTGGTGTATATACCACATTGTTACAAGAAGCTCAGAAGAGAAAAGAACAAGCAGAGCTTGATTCTATTGCAGCTACACCCGAAGCCAAAGCCAATCTTGAGGCCGGTATGGCTTTCCTGGCTGCTAAGGAGAAAGAAGAAGGTGTAAAGAAAACCGAGTCGGGTTTGCTTTATAAAGTGATAAAAGAGGGTCGCGGCGAGAAAATCAAAGCTAATGAGCGCGTTGAACTGTCGTATGTAGGGAAACTGATAAACGATACTATATTTGACCAAAATGCCAAAACTCGTTTTATGCCGAGCCAAGGCATAGCCGGTTGGAAAGAAGGTTTGCAGTTGATGTCGCCGGGAGCAAAATATGAGTTCTATATTCCTGCCGACCTTGCCTACGGTGTTCGTGGAGCAGGAGACAAAATTCCTTCTAACTCGACTTTGATATTTGAAGTAGAAATTTTCGACAGAGTGAAATAAGAGAATTTTCTATAATATATATGCGACAGGGTGTTTCATCACCCTGCCGTTTTTTGTTATAAAAGTAAAAAAATATCGTTATTCCTTTCTTTTTTTTATTTTACTTATTATTTTTGTGTTATACATGGCAGAATCGAAGCATTCGATGATAATTGTGTAAAAAAATAAATTTTATTGAGGTATGGAGAAGATAGATGACCTAGATCGCAAGATTCTAGAAATTATCATGAAAAACGCACGAATCCCGTCGAAAGACGTTGCAGTCGTATGTGGTGTGTCGCGTGCTGCAGTACACCAAAGGATACAACGTATGATAGAATTGAATGTTATTACAGGTTCGGGATATCACGTAGACCCTAAAGTGCTGGGGTACAATGTTTGTACTTATGTGGGTGTAAAGCTTGAACGTGCTTCGTTATATCGTAACGTATTGTCGGAGTTGGAGAATGTTAGAGAGATTATCGAATGCCATTTTACAACAGGTCCTTATACTATGTTGTGTAAGTTGGTTGCACGAGATAATGATCATCTGATGAATTTATTGAACCGGCGTATACAGGTTATTCCGGGTGTGGTATCGACGGAAACACTTATTTCATTAGAGGAGAGCATGAATCGCGAAATTCCAGTTATTTACAAAGGAGACGGTCGTTATAGGTTTGGAGGCTGACAACTTTATATACCATGCTATGGTAAATTTTAGCAGCTTATCGAGGCAAGGTGATGAGAAGACCCGATAGGGTTGATTTTGTTTTCGTGAAGCGTGGTGTTTGGCCGGGCTTTAACTTGTTGAGCTGCGAGCTCGGCCATTTGTCTTTAAGAGAATACCACTCAGCGACTGTTTCATCGATTTATTATCCATACATACCTTACGGGGCTACGACGTTTATATCGTCGCAGCCCCGCATAATATTATAGGTATTTATACATGAATTTCCTTATCTTGCCAGTCGCCATTGGCTTTTATAAGGGCAATGAGCTTTGATACGGCTTCTTCTTCCGGGATATTACGTTCTATGCACTGCTTGCCTTTATAAAGGGCAATACGGTGAGGGCCTGACCCAACATAACCGTAGTCGGCATCGGCCATCTCTCCCGGGCCGTTGACGATACATCCCATAATGCCTATTTTCAGATTCTTGAGGTGCGATGTCGCTTCTTTGACCCGTTTGATGGTTTGTTGTAGGTCGAAAAGAGTACGTCCGCAACTGGGACATGATATATATTCGGTTTTGCTGGTACGGCGTCGTGCCGCTTGTAATATGGTGAAAGCATAGTCGCACACATTACCTTGTGGTATTGACCCGTTGTTTTGTAGCCATATACCATCGCCATGCTTGTCTATTAGTAAGGCACCCAAGTCGGCTCCTGCCTTCATTTGTAGATGGTCAGCCTGATTTTCGTCATATTGCATATGTAGAATGACAGGTGCCGGGCATTGTGCTGCATGGATGCGTGCCAACGCAGCACGAATATCCCCTACCGGATTAATATGGCGTGACGATAAGATAATGACAGCCGAGGGTGTTGCTGTGACACTATTGAGCCATTCGTCGGTAATTTCGTCACATGAAATAGAAGCAAAGCAAGCATCAGCCTTGCATGATTGCATTTTGTCGGCTTGGTTTGCAGTAAAAAGAGGAAATACATGCGGCATGGGCTGATAGCTCTCATAGTCTACGATAGTGCGCTGAGCGGGTATCGTTGTGGGCATATGTTTCCCGGCATAGAGGTAGTCGGGTGTGAGGGTTCCGGTCTTCTCTGCAATGACTACTGGGATGCAATTGGCACCTATAATATCACATTTACGAGTTGCAACGGAGGTTTCGTTGGGGGTTGTAATAGGTGCAGTGATAGCTCGATGGCCTGTACGGGCTGTAATATAATCAACTAAAAGACATGCTACAGGCACTTCGTTACGTGGCTCTTCACTCAGTGATACTCTGATTGTGTCGCCTATGCCGTCGGCCAGCAGTGTGCCTATGCCAACAGCCGATTTGATACGACCATCCTCGCCATCGCCAGCCTCGGTAACGCCTAAGTGGAGCGGATAGTGCATATCTTCGGCATCCATAGCCTTTACAAGCATCCTGACGGTCTCTACCATAATAACAGTGTTGGAGGCTTTGATAGAGAGAACGACGTTGTCGAAATGTTCGTCACGGCATATACGTAAATATTCGAGGCACGACTCTACCATACCGCGTGGCGTATCGCCGTAACGGCTCATGATGCGGTCTGAGAGAGAACCGTGGTTAACACCCAAACGAATGGCTGTGTGGTGTTCCTTGCATATGTTGAGGAACGGAATTAGCTGTTGGCGTATACGGTCGAGTTCTGCCTGATACTCTTCATCGGTGTAGTCATGGTGGCTGAATGTTTTGGCTCGGTCGGTGAAGTTACCGGGATTGATACGTACCTTCTCAACATTGCACGCAGCTACTTCGGCGGCTTGTGGATTGAAGTGAATGTCGGCAATAAGGGGTGTTGAGTAGCCTTGTTGTCTTAAGCCAGCACGGATGTTGGCCAAGTTTTCAGCTTCACGTCGGCCTTGAGCCGTAAGGCGTACATAGTCGGCTCCGGCATCGATAATAGAGATGCATTGAGCGATACTTTTTTCGGTATCGAGCGTCGATGTGTTGGTCATAGATTGTATTCTGATGGGGTTGTTTCCTCCCATCGGGGTATCTCCAATCTCTACGATCGAGCTTTTGCGGCGATGATAGTTATATAAATCCATAAGGATATACGTTTATAACCCGAGTAGAAAACCGTCTCGGGCAGAAGTCTCATGAATGTAAAAGTAAAATAACGACTTATCAGTTGGTCTTGAAGTCGTAATGAATGTCGGCAAGTTCCTTGTTGGCCTTGATAATCTTATCGGCAAGATGTATCTTATACTCTTGTACCTGTTTGGCTATTTTGGCATCGCTTAGGGCCAGAATTTGGGTAGCAAGAATAGCTGCATTGAGCGCGGCGTTGATACCTACCGTTGCAACAGGTATACCCGGAGGCATTTGTACAATGGCATACAGGGCATCAATACCGTCGAGGCTCGATTTGATAGGCACTCCTATGACCGGAAGCGTGGTCATAGAAGCTATGACGCCTGGCAGGTGGGCTGCCATACCTGCGGCAGCGATGATGACTTTGATTCCGCGTTGTTCGGCATTTTTGGCAAAGTTTTCAACTTCGGCCGGTGTTCGGTGTGCCGATAAGGCATTCATCTCAAACGGAATTTGAAAGTCGTTGAGAAGTTGTGCAGCTTTCTCCATAATGGGGAGATCTGAGGTGCTGCCCATAATAATACTTACGATAGGTTGCATATCTATGAGAGGTCAGATAAGTGTAATCAGCAAGAATATATAACTCGAGATGCAAATCCAAAAGAAGCCGTTGGCAAATCCGCTTATGACTTGTCCCAGAGTATGGCGTTTGAGAAGGATACGCGATGTACCCAAGCACCCCGATGCTAAGATTGTGCCTATTTGCAGATAGAACATGTAGTCGGTATACATGATATATTGCAAGTAGCTCATGATAAATACAAGTCCTGTCATGCCGCCTATAGCCGTCATGTGGACACTTATTTTCCACCACCGGTTGATGATAAGGTCGCATATAAGGGCCAGAATACCACCTACAATAAACCCGAACTGTATCCCTCGCAAACCTGCTATCCATAAATATATGGCACATGCAATGTAGCATACCAAGAAGATGATGTAGGGACGTGTGCGTTCCTCGCGGTTGACCAGCCCGACACTCGTGATGAGTTTCATTTTATATAGCATCAACACGCCTATGCAGGGGAATACAATGGTGAATAGCGCAACCAATAGAGTATAAGTTAGAATGTATTGGTCGCCTAAAAGGCTCATGTATGAGAAAAAGAGTGAAACGAATATTCCTATCGTTGGAATAATAAGCGGATGGAATATCGTGGAACAAATGCGTGCAAAAATCTTCATGATACGATGTGTATAAATGCTTCTTGCTTATAGCGTTTAGCCGGTAGTGTTCCCTATGCGGGTGTTTAGGCACCTTGTAAAAGCTATCGTGCAAAAATACACATTTTATTGTATCGGGTTGTAAGAAACGGGTTTAATTTTGTATCTGTATCAGATTTGCCGGTAGCACTGGCAATTTTGTGTATGTCACATAATGTTATTATGTGTAATTGATGTGTCTTACAAGTATATAAAGAAAAATAAAACCGCCCGTAAGTTGCTTTTACGGACGGTTGAAGAGGTCGAGCTTATACAGTCGTTACCATTGGAACCCAAACTTTAGATAAAATCCGGTGTTTTTCCATGTCCAGGAGTCATTATACTTATCTATAGGTGTCTCGTCTATGATACTCGGGTCGACAATATCTATTCTTTTCCCTCTCATGTTTGAATATGTTTCGGGGAAGCTGTGGTGCATAAGTCCCATGGCAATAGTAAACTTCCACAATCGAATACCGGCACCGAAGTCGCAATAGAATCCGTTATATGAAAAATTTCCAACCCCGACGGCATATCCGAGGGAAAGATTCAGGTATGGTTTTATTATAATTTTTTTCTTAGTCGAGCTACAGGTATGCCCAGTTGCTCGCGATATTTGGCTATAGTACGTCGGGCGATAGGATAACCTTTTTCTTTTAGCATCTCGCAGAGTTTGTCGTCAGAGAGGGGATTGCTTTTGTCTTCTTCGTCGATACATGACTGCAAGATGTTTTTTATTTCGCGGGTTGATACTTCGTCGCCTGCATCGTTTTGTATGCCTTCTGAAAAGAAATATTTTAGGGGATATATCCCGAAGGGTGTTTGTACATATTTGCTGCTGGTGGCACGTGAGATGGTAGAGATATCATAACCGGTACGTTCGGCAACATCACGTAGTACCATCGGTCGCAGGTCGCGCTCGTTGCCCGAGAGGAAGAAGTCGCGTTGCAGGTTGGCAATGACAACCATGGTATCAAGAAGCGTCTTTTGTCGTTGCTTCACAGCGCTTACAAACCATTGCGCAGCATCTAATTTCTGTTTGACGAAGAGCAATGCGTTGCGACGTTCGCGGGTGCGATTGTTTTTGTTGGCGTTGTAGTCGTCAAACATCTCTTTGTAGCGCCGGCTTACGGTGAGTTCGGGCAGGTTCCCTGAGAGCAGATTTACAACCAATTCGCCGTCCTGCTCATAGACCTCAAAGTCGGGAGTAATATGTTCGCCCGGAGAGTCGGAGGTGCCATTGTTCCATGCGCTCCCGGGTTTGGGCGAGAGGGTGCTTATTTCGCGCAAGGCTGCTTTAAGCTCATCTTCGGTAATGCCAAGTTGTTTGATGATTTTGTCGTAGTGTTTTTTGGAAAAGGAATCGAACATCTCGTTTATGATACGGTATGCCAGCATGTTAGAAGGCGTACCGTTGCGTCGTTCCAGTTGTAGTAAGAGGCATTCTTGTAAGGTAGATGCACCTACACCGGCAGGCTCGAAATCTTGAATAATTTGCAATATGTCGTTTATCTTTTCGGGCGGTACATCGATGCCTGCTTGGAAGATGAGGTCGTCCGATATGGCAGCCAGAGGGCGTTGTAGGTAGCCGTTGTCGTCGATATTACCTATGATGTATTCAGCTATCTTCTGGTCAGTCTCGTTGAGCGTGCGCATGCCCAGTTGCTCTTCGAGGAAGTCATGAAAAGATGAACTGGCTCCTATGGGGATATTGTCTTGCTTGTCGTCAGGAGAGTAGTTATTCGAGCCTAAACGATAGTCGGGTATTTCGTCTTCATTGGAGTAGTCGCCCAGCGACATTTGCTCGGGAGTTTCGGTTGGTTGCCCCTCTTCGTCGACATTGATGTCGGCAATAGCAGGGTCGTTATCGGGGTATTCACTGCCCTCCTCCAGGGCAGGATTGTCTACTATCTCCTGTTTGACGCGCTCTTCCATTTCTATTTCGTTGAGCTCGAGCAGCCGCATGAGCTGTATCTGTTGAGGAGATAGCTTTTGTTGTAATTTCTGTTGTTGTTGTAGGCTTTGTCGTTGCATAACTGAGATTGGGTAGTGGATTGTGTGGATAGCCTACGGCTCTACGAGGGCAAAGTCGAGTTGTTTCTTTTCCAAGTTGGCTTGTGCGATTTGTATGCGTACGGCATCGCCTAAGCGGTAGACGCGATGCTTGCGACGGCCTACGAGGCAATAGTTTTTTTCGTCAAACTCGTAGTAATCATCTTCAAGGTCGCGTATGGGAACCAGCCCTTCGCATTTGTTTTCGTTTATTTCTACATAGAAGCCCCATTCGGTGACACCTGAAATTACGCCATCATACTCTTCACCCAAATGTGAACTCATAAATTCTACTTGTTTGTATTTAATAGAGGCTCTCTCGGCATTGGCAGCAAGTTGTTCCATCTCTGACGAATGCTTGCACTTGTTGGCCAATGTGGTCTCTATTACACTGCGGCCGCCGGCAATGTAGCGGTCGAGCAGGCGGTGTACCATCATGTCGGGGAAGCGACGTATAGGTGACGTAAAGTGGGTGTAGAAGTCAAATCCCAGTCCGTAGTGCCCTATGTTTTCGGTAGAATATACGGCTTTTGCCATAGACCTGATGGCTATGGTAGAAATGAGGTTTTCTTCGGGTTTCCCTTTTATATCGTTGAGTAGGCGATTGAAGTTGCGAGAGAGGTCGGCTACCGGGACTTCGGTTTTGAAGCGATATCCGAACCGGCTTATAAAGACGGCCATGTCGTTGATTTTTACCGGGTCGGGTTTGTCATGTACACGGTAAACGAAAGCTTTTGGCTTTTTCCCCTTCGGTACACGACCTATCGATTCGGCAACGGTGCGGTTGGCCAAAAGCATAAACTCTTCTATGAGTTTGTTGGCCTCTTTCGACTCTTTGAAATATACTCTTGTAGGATGCCCCTCGGCATCTATATCAAATTTCACTTCTTGTCGGTCGAAGCTGATGGAGCCGTGTTCAAAACGGCGGGCACGTAGCTTTTGTGCAAGGTCGTTGAGTGTAAGTATCTCTTCTCGGCAATTACCGTCGGCTCCTTCTATGATGGCTTGTGCGTCTTCATAAGCGAACCGATAGTTGGAGCGTATAACGGTGTGTCTGATGCGTGATGTTATGACATTGGCATTATTGTCCATCTCGAAGATGCACGAGTAGGTTAGTTTGTCTTCATCTGGTCGCAGGGAGCATATGTAGTTGCAAAGTCTTTCGGGCAACATGGGCACTGTCCTGTCGACCAGGTAGACCGAAGTAGCACGTTTTTCGGCCTCTTTGTCGATGATACTACCGGGTTTGACGTAGTAAGTAACATCGGCGATGTGTACGCCAACTTCCCACCGTCCTGAGGCTAGTTTGCGTATAGATAGGGCGTCGTCGAAGTCTTTGGCATCTCGCGGGTCTATAGTGAAGGTCGTAACAGAGCGGAAGTCTTCGCGACGGGCTATTTCGTCGGCAGGTATTTCGTCGGGAATGGCGTCGGCTGCCTTTTCTACATTTTCGGGATAGTGGTATGGCAACCCGAATTCGGCGAGGATTGCGTGCATCTCAGTGTCGTTTTTTCCAGCTTCGCCTAATACGTCGATTACTTCGCCTAAAGGATTCTTGGCTTCGGCAGGCCACTCAGAGATGCGTACAATGGCCTTTTCGCCATTTTTACCGCCATGAAGCTTATTCTTGGGTATAAATATGTCGTTGGCAAGAGTCTTGTCGTCCGTAATGAGAAAAGCATATTGCTTTTGTACGCATAGTACACCTATAAATATCTGCTCGCTGCGTTTGAGTATGGCTGTCACTTCCCCCTCGGTCTCTGAGTTTCGACGTTTGGCATATACATATACCTCTACGGTATCGCCATTAAGGGCATGAAGTGAATTGCGCTCGGCGATAAATATTTGTTCTCCGTCGTCGGTTATCACATGGTTTTTACCGGTGCTGCGTCGTTCGAAAGTACCTGTGACTTTGGTGCCACGATTTTTCTTTCGGTAGCGACCTGGTGTCGTTTCTGTGAGAAAGTCTTGCTGTGCCATGGTGGCGAGCATCTCGTACACACGTTGTTTCTGTTCGGGTTTTTCCAGCCCGAGGGCATGAGAGACCTGGCGATAATTGAAGTATTTGTTGGGCTCCTTGTTGAAAAGAGCGACAATGTGTTGCAACAAATCTTCGTTTGACAATCTTTTGCCTGATGTTTTCTTTTTCGGAGACATGATGTTCGCGTTTTGCAGGTTTGTGAGTGTACTATTTTGTAGGCTTACGGCTCGTTGGGTGAAGCCGGTTGTCGGTGTTGCCGCTTGCCGCAGCCTTTTATGCAAAGTAAATTAATTTTTTGATGGGAAGCGGTTTCTGTCGTATTAAATTAACATAACGATGTTTTGCAAGATAAATAAAAAACCTGCCCGTTTTCTGTCACGGGCAGGTTTATGAATGATATTGTGTGTATGGTGTTTATGCGTCGATGTTGGCGTATGTAGCGTTTTCTTCTATAAAATCGCGACGAGGTGCAACATCCTCACCCATAAGCATCGAGAAAATGCGGTCGGCCTCAGCTGCATTTTCTATGTGAACCTGTTTGAGTATACGGTTTTCGGGGTCCATAGTAGTTTCCCAAAGCTGCTCGGGGTTCATCTCTCCCAAACCTTTGTATCGTTGTATCTCTATGTTTTCCTCTTTTCCGTCGCCATACTGGGCTATGAAACGGTCGCGTTGCAGGTCGGTCCAGCAGTATTCTTCTACTTTATTACGCTTGCTCTTGCATTTATACAGGGGCGGCGTGGCAATGTAGAGGTAGCCTTGTTCTATAATAGGACGCATACGACGGAAGAAGAAAGTCATGAGCAGTGTGGCAATGTGGGCTCCATCGACATCGGCATCGGTCATGATGATGATTTTGTGATAACGCAGCTTTTCTATGTTGCATGCTTTGCTGTCTTCTTCGGTACCTATGGTGACGCCTAAGGCCTTGAACATATTGCTGATTTCTTGGCTCTCAAACACTTTGTGGTCCATGGCTTTTTCGACGTTGAGGATTTTTCCTCTCAAAGGTAAGATGGCCTGGAAGATACGGTTACGTCCTTGCTTGGCCGAGCCACCTGCCGAGTCACCCTCGACAATGAAAATTTCGCATTCATCGGCATTTCTCGAAGAGCAGTCGGCCAGTTTTCCCGGAAGGCCACCACCGGTAAGGGGTGTCTTGCGTTGTATCTTCTCGCGAGCTGCGCGGGCTGCATGACGAGCTTGAGCTGCAAGTATCACTTTCTCGACGATAGCTTTGGCTTGTTTGGGGTTCTCTTCGAGATATTTACCCAGAGCATCATTTACCGCCATCTGTACGGCACCAGCTACCTCGCTGTTACCCAACTTGGTTTTGGTTTGTCCCTCAAACTGAGGTTCCATAACCTTTACCGATATGACAGCAGTAAGTCCTTCACGGAAGTCGTCGCTACTAATCTCAATTTTTACTTTATCGAGCATCTTGGAGTCTTCGGCGTACTTTTTGAGGGTACGGGTAAGCCCCATACGGAAGCCTGTGAGGTGTGTGCCGCCTTCTATCGTGTTGATATTATTGACATATGAGTAGATATTTTCGTTGTACGACGTGTTGTAAGTCATGGCAACTTCTACAGGTATGCCTTGTTTCTCGGTAGAGATGTGTATGATGTCGTCGATAAGATGTTCTTTGTTCGAGTCGATGTAGCGGACAAACTCTTTAAGCCCCTCTTTTGAGTAGTATACTTCTTTATAGGGGATACCTTCAGCATTGAGGCGGCGTTTATCAGTCAGTGTCAGTGTAATACCGGCGTTAAGATAAGCAAGGTCGCGAAGACGATTTGAGAGTATCTTAAAATCATACTCAGTGGTCTCTTTAAATATACTTGGGTCGGGCTTGAAGGTGATAGTCGTACCGGTATCGTCGGCAGTTCCTATTATCTGTATGTCGTGCAGAGGTTTTCCATCGGCAAACTCCTGCATATAAATTTTGTTATTGCGGCGTACCTCGGCGCGCAAATAGGTAGAGAGGGCGTTGACGCACGATACACCTACACCGTGCAGACCGCCTGATACTTTATAAGAGCCTTTATTGAATTTTCCACCCGCGTGTAGTACGGTAAGAACTACTTCAAGAGCCGATTTGCCCTCTTTCTCGTGTATGTCTACAGGTATACCACGGCCATTATCGATAACGGTGATGGAGTTATCGGCATTGATAAAGACTTCTATGTGGGTAGCATAGCCGGCAAGGGCTTCATCTATGGAGTTATCTACGACTTCATAGACGAGGTGATGCAATCCTTTTATTCCGGTATCGCCAATATACATGGCAGGGCGTTTCCTTACGGCTTCGAGCCCTTCAAGAACCTGAATGCTATCGGCAGAATAGGTGTTGTTTTTCTCTTGTTCTTCTGACATATTTTGTTTTTTTGTGCTGTAAGAAAGAATGTTATGCCATCTGCACAACATATGTGCTGTAATGTGGCACAGCATAAAACACCTTTTGGTGGGGTGTTGTATTTTTAGCAAACAAAGATACGAAAAAAAATCGAGCTGCCGGCAGGCTTTCAGGCAATTTTTCTTGCCTTATGCGGGAGTGACGATGTTAAAAAAGCGATACCTCACACGTTGTTGTGAGGTATCGCTTCATGTAGCCGATAGGGGAATCGAACCCCTCTTTTAAGATTGAGAATCTTACGTCCTAACCGATAGACGAATCGGCCTTTTGTAATTTCTGTTCCGAAATAACGCCGCAAAGGTAATATAAAATATCTGTATCTGCCAAATATTTTAGGATGTTTTTTGCCGCCATTTTATAAGGTCGCTGCTGTATGCCGATGGTGAATGTAAAAATTGTTTTTTTACTATCCAGATAGGCGTTTGGATAGTTTTTCCACCTTGTTTTGATAATTTTTAGGTCGGGTAAAATATTGGGGGTGTCTATTTTTGTGACAAAGAATATTTCAAAAACAATTTTAAAATTAATCCCATGAACGACAAACGGAAAAATTTTTTGTCTGTTGCAATTACTGTAGCAGCTTTGTTGGTTGTTGGCGAGGTGCCGGCAATTACAATTGATAAATATGGTGGATGGCTTGAATCGGCCTATGTCACTTGGCAGCCTGTTAATGGTGCTGTCGGGTATGAAGTAAGTTACAGTGGAAATGGAGTAGACAAGTGTATAACTGATGTTTCTCTTGTACGTCAGTATCCCGATGGTTTACGCGTAGATATTCCAGGATTGAGAGCCGGCGAATATACGATAACTATTGATGCGCTCGATAATGATGGTGTATTGTTGGAGTCGGTTACTACACCTTTAGTGACAGTTTTGCCACATAATCGAGAGGGATTTGCTTTTGACAATGGCGATGTACCTGGCGGATATAATCTTGATGGTACACCAAAGGATGATGCGCGTATTATATATGTATCGGCCAATACGGTAAACACGGTAAGTTGTGAGGTGAAGGATAATAAAGGTAAAGCGACGGTTTATACCGGGTTAGGTAATATTTTGTCGGCTTATGGAAAGGGCGCCGACAAGACGCCTCTTATTATTCGCGTGATAGGGACTATTGCGTCTAATGAGATTGACGGGTTGAAAGATGGCAACTATATCAATTTCCAAGGTCGTAATAACACAACAGCGATGATAGAGAATATTACTTTAGAGGGTATTGGTATGGATGCGACGCTATATGGATATGGCATTTGCTTTAAGAGGGCACATAATATAGAGATAAGAAACATAGGCATTATGCTGTTTGGTGATGACGCGGTATCGATGGATACAGATAACTCTAATATATGGTTGCATAATATCGACTTTTTCTATGGCGCTCCGGGTAGCGATGCCGACCAAGTGAAGGGTGATGGCAGCATAGATATGAAATATAATTCTACGTCAATAACTATCAGTTACAATCACTTCTTTGATAGTGGTAAGGTTATGGGTTGTGGCGGAACTACAGGTGAAGATGAGAATCTGAAAATTACGTTCCATCACAACTGGTTCGATCATGCCGATTCTCGTTGTCCGCGACTGCATTATACGACGGCTCATATTTATAATAACTATTATGACGGAGTGTCGGTGTATAGTATAGGAAACACTACAGAGTCATCGGCATTTGTAGAGAATAACTATTTTCGCAATTGTAACCGTCCGATGATGATTTCAGGACAAGGGACAGATAGTTACGATGAGAGTGCAGGGACTTATACGTTAAAGGGAACTTTTTCAGGACAAGATGGAGGTATGACAAAGGCGTATAATAATATTTTTGCCGAGAATATACCGCGATTGGTGTATTATGATGAGCACCCGACCCAATTTGATGCTTATCTCGCAGATTATCGCGAAGAGGTGGTTCCCGAAACTGTAGTTTCGCTAAAAGGAGCATGGCCGTATTCCAATTTCGATACCGATGCGAGTATGTATGAGAGTGTTCCAGATGCTCCCGAAGAGGTGCCTTTGGTAGTGACAACATATGCCGGACGTATGGATGGAGGCGATTTCAAATGGAATTTTGACAATACTGTCGACGATACAGATCATGAAGTCAATACAGCATTGAAGTCGGCGATTGTAGGTTATACCAGTTCTTTATTGGCTATTCAAGGAGTGGATGATATAACCTCGGGAATTGTGAAGAATAAGACCGACTACAACGGTAAGGTAACGGTGTATGACTTGCAAGGCCGGAAAGTCGGTGAGAGTGTCAATATGACCTCCTTGCCACAGGGCTTCTATATTGTCAAAGCGCCGGGTAATACCCGTAAAGTGCTTGTCAAGTAGGCTTCCCCTCAGATTTTTTCTTTTCTATGTATTGAGTTGGGGTCATATCCATCTCGGCCTTGAAACTCCTTGAAAAATATTTTGGGTCGGTAAATCCCACCATATATGCTATTTCTGAAATGGAAAGCGTATCATCTTCAAGGAATTTCAAGGCCTGTTTTATACGCATTTGCTTGATAAAGTTTACGGGAGAAAGGCCTGTCAGTTGTTTCATCTTATTGTAATAAGCTGTTCGACTCATGCCCAGGTGTTGTGCAAGGTCTTCGACCAGGAGTGTAGAGTTACTGATGTTCTCATTGAGAAATGCTACCGATTTTTCTATGAACAGCCGGTCTTTTTCTTCTTTATCTGTTTCTTGTTTATTAGATGTATTGGTATAATCTTTGCTCAGTCTGTCTATTGTCATCAGTAAGGAGTATTTATTCTGTACAAGGTTGCGCATCTGTTTGAAGTAGATGATGGCGTAAAGCATTCCTGCGATAACAGCAATAAATAGTCCTACAAGCAGAATTTTGAATCCCGGGGTTTCAATAAACTTCGGTACAACCTCAATCTTGATTGTGCGAGAAGGCGTCTGCCAATTTCCTTTATTGTCGGCAGTCTCAATTGCAAGCGAATAGTTGCCGGCCGGTAGGTTGTTGTATGTGGCAGCTGCGGGGTGTCCCGATACATAATTCCATCCTTCGTCATATCCTTCCATACGGTATCTGAAGCGGGAACTGTTCTGCTCGTCATAGTCCATAGATGACATATATATTGAGAAACTGCGTCTTTCGGGACTTAATGTGAGTGTGCTTATATCGTAAAGTGGTTGTATGGAGATGTCGTTCTGGTATCGTATGCCGGTAATGACAATTTGTTTCTGTTGGGTATATTTGGCGATGTCGCCACACGAGAAAGAGAGCAAGCCGTCGGAGGTGCCGACGGTTATCCGATTGTTCTCTATGACGGGGGTTGCTTCAGAGAAATTGAATCTACCGATAAAGTCGGCGTGAGTATAGGTGTTGTATTGTCCGGTCTCAGAAGAAAAGCGCGTGAGAGATTGTTCCGATACAATCCAGATATGTTTGCCGTCTGTGATAGCAGTCTTGATTTGGTCAGCCGTTTCGGTTGATGGTATCAGATAATTGGTGAAATGCAGGCTATCGCTTAACAAGTTGTCGGAGTCAATACGGCTTATACCGCTGCCGTAGACACAGACATAGTAGTTGCCTTGGCATTTTATTATGCTCATGATGTCGTTGCCTTTCAATCCCCAATCTTCTTGACGATATTTATTGGTGTAGAAACGGGGTAAGGAGTCTAGTAGGTTGACCGATACCAATCCATTGGCTGTACCCATAAGCAGAATACCATCTCCTGCATCGAAAATGTTTCTTACTTTCATACCTTCGGGTTGATTGCCGATTTGGGAGAAATGCCATCCCGTATCGGTTTGTATGCCTTCCGAAAGCCCATTGCCATATGAGGCCAGAAGAATCCTGTCTTCATAGAAAGCTATGTCATAGATAGTGTCGCTTTTTAAAGAAGTCGTATCGTTGGTTTTATGCTTAAAATGTGTAATGCGAAATCTGTTACGGGATGAGTTTAATGGTTGGAGTAGATAGACTCCGTCGCCTTTTGTACCCATCCAGATATCATGATTAGGCGATTCCTTGATGCAATATATAGGCATTTGCGAGAATGGAACGTTTTTACAGTCTAGACGTCCGTCTTTCATTATATTACCTATAATATTGTTTTGGCTATCTATTAGGGTGAGGATGTTGGTGCGATTGGCAATCCATCTTCGGCCTGATGCGTCGGATAGTATAGCACGTGTCTCCTGTTCGTATCCGTTTTCCCAGTGGGTGAAAAGGTCAGGCCTGAAACTGATACAGTCGACACTTCCTGGCCGAAATATCCACAAGTTCTTGTCGTGGTCGATAAGGTATTTTTTTATGGTATTGGGAGCATATATTTCCGTCTTATCGTCATCGTCGTAAAAACGGCACTCCTTGAGTGTATTACTTGCTTCGTCGTAATATGATAGAACTCCCTCTGAGGGCTTAAGGATGATGTTGTTCCGGTTGTCCTCAAATATAAGTTGAGGGTTTCTCATGGGTTCGCTTGTCGGAGCAAATGTTGTTGTAAGTAACGAAGCCTCTTCTTTGGTGATATTGGGAATAAGAGCTACGGTATTATCCTTGCCAAAAGCCCATATTCTATGGCTTGAATCTTGAAACAGATATATGGCCGGTAATGAAGTGTAATGCAGAAGATTCCCGTCGGAGATGTTTATCGACCATACCCCTCTATCGGTAGCGGCGATGAGGCGGTTGCCGGTATGCAACATGTAGGTAACCTTGACACCTTTTGAGGCGAGGGTAGTATAATTTTCGGTATCTCCTTGTGTATCAATCTTTGTTATTGCACCATTGGAAGTTGCCAATATGGTATATCCTGCCATTTTATAAATATGGTGGAAGTTGCCTGGTATTTGCTGGCTGCGACTCCAGTTGATAGCACCACTATCTGTCAATATCCATTCGTTGCCTTCACTGTCGTATGTGATGACATGAATCTTTTTACAGTTCCTGAGAGAATCACTTCCTGCTGCAAAATATACGTAATTGTTTTCAGGCGTTATATCAAGCAGACGCAAACAAGAAAAATCTTTAAATGTAACCCACGTAGTTCCATTTGGTAAAGGCGTGATGGTTTTTACTTTTTTCCCGTTTACGATGGGAATAAGCTTCTGTATGTCTGTAAATTTGCAGGTAGATGGATTGAACGAGAAGAGGCGGTTGTCTGACGATATGCACCATAAATTGCGTGTAGAGTTTGTTTTTATATTATAGATGCGGTTGGAATATATGGTACCATCGGAGTAAAGAATAGGTTTGAAGGTGTGAAAGTTATAACCGTCGAAACGGATAAGACCATTCCAAGTAGAAAACCACATAAAACCAGTACTATCTTGTACTGCATTTGAAATATGGTTTTGCATGAGTGTATATGTCGAGGCAAAGTCGTGTTTTTTGCAGAAAAAATCGCTTTTTCCTTGCATTGGCAGCAAGAGTAAAGCGACAATGGTAATAAGCATTCTGTGATTCATGGCATGTAAATATAAGCAAAGATAGTGAAAGGTGAGGGCAGAGACAAAACGAAAACGAAGTTTTCGTTTTTGAGCTATGCCGAATTGCATCTTACCTTATGAAAAGATAGTGAAAAGAAGATAGTTGTGGCAAGGATAAATAATGTTTTCAAAGCCCTATTATGGTTTTTTTCTTGTTTAAAATTATGGTATAGCCTCTGATGTGTAACAGTTGCCGATGATATTAATGACATGGAATTTTGTGAAGAGCGGTATTTGCATCATTATTTTACTTATATTTGTAATGAAAATATTGTTTATAGTAGAAAATACGGATTGTTCTTTCCTTATAGGAAAAACAAAAACAGAATTATCTGAATAGTTATGGTTATTACGGCTGGGAATATTTTGTTGGTAGGCTCGATAATCTTTTTTGTCAGTATTGTGATGAGCAAAGCCGGGTATCGCTTCGGAGTGCCTACGTTGTTGGTATTCTTGTTGGTAGGCATGTTGTTTGGCAGTGATGGATTAGGAGTGCAGTTCAATAACGCTTCGAGTGCACAGTTTATAGGAATGTTGGCATTGAGTATAATCTTGTTTACCGGTGGTCTCGATACACGATTCAGCGATGTTCGCCCTGTGCTGGCTCAAGGTGTTGTCCTTTCCACATTGGGTGTGGTGTTTACCACGTTGTTTGCCGGCTTGTTTATCTATTGGATTTCGGGATTCGGTTGGATAAATATCACATTGCCACTTACTACGTCATTGTTGTTGGCCGCTACAATGTCGTCAACCGATTCGGCATCGGTTTTCAACATACTGCGTTCGCAACGTATGACATTGAAGCACAACCTGCGGCCGATGCTTGAGTTTGAGAGCGGTAGTAATGACCCTATGGCCTATATGCTTACTATCGTACTTATACAAGTAGTTACTGCGGGTGGAATGTCGGCTGGCGATGTTGCAACTACGTTGCTCGTACAATTTGCTGTGGGCGGTGCCGCTGGTCATTTGTTGGGCAAGGTGGCAGTATGGACTATCAATAAGCTGTCTTTGCCCAATACGTCTCTTTATCCCATTGTGGTGCTGTGTTTTGTGTTCTTTATTTTTTCGATTACCGACATGTGCAGGGGTAACGGCTATCTTGCTGTATATGTTGCAGGAATTGTGGTAGGAAACAGTAAATTAAGTTTTAAACGCGAAATTGTGACATTCCTTGATGGTGTGACGTGGCTTTTCCAGATAATTTTGTTCTTGATGTTGGGCTTGTTGGTAAATCCCCATGAGATGCTTTCCATCGCCTTAGCCGGTACGCTTATAGGTGTGTTTATGATATTGTTGGCACGACCGTTGAGTGTGATGATATGTTTGCTCCCTTTCCGTAAGATGAATTTCTCCTCGCGGCTCTTTGTGTCGTGGGTAGGTCTGCGTGGAGCAGCCCCAATTCTGTTTGCCACCTATCCCATTATTGCAGGTGTCGAAGGGGCAAATATTATATTTAATGTGGTCTTTTTTGTTACCATATTGTCGCTTATTGTACAAGGTACAACTCTGTCGGCTATGGCACGATTCTTAGGGCTTGCCGAGCCGCAACCCGAGGCTCCCGACCATTTTGGCGTGGAAATTCCTGAAGAACTCGACACGACACTCAATGCTATTGATGTTACGGTAGATATGCTTGTCAATGGTGATACGCTCAAAGATGTTGTCTTGCCTCATGGGGCGTTGGTGATGCTGATACGTCGTGGCGATGAGTATATTGTGCCAAATGGTTCGATACATCTTATTGTGGGCGACCGCCTGCTGCTTATCTCTCGCGATAAGCCTATGCCGAAAATAGAGCCCAAAGAAGCGTCTGCCTCCACGCGAAAAGCTTAGTGTAGCATGACGGTTCGGTATATATAAAAAAACGGATGCTTTGTAGCATCCGTTTGTAGTCTGTAGCCCATAGCGGAATCGAACCGCTCTTTCAAGAATGAAAATCTTGCGTCCTAACCGATAGACGAATGGGCCTTGCAAGGCAGAAAGACAAGCTTCCTGTCTTTGTATCGGCGGCTCTTATATTAGAGTGCGTTTACGTGCAGCGCAAGTTTCGACTTTAAGTTCGAAGCCTTGTTGCTGTGTATAATCTTCTTGTTGGCGAGTTTATCCAACATTGAGCTTACTTTCTTGTACAATTCTACAGCTTCGTCTTTAGTAGTAGTAGCGCGCAGTTTACGTACGGCGTTGCGAGCTGTCTTGGCATAGTAACGGTTGTGCAAGTTTCTTGCAGCTGTTTGCCTGATTCTTTTCTTCGCAGATTTATTGTTTGCCATATCTTCAATGTTTTATTTTATTTTTATCGTAGCCCATAGCGGAATCGAACCGCTCTTTCAAGAATGAAAATCTTGCGTCCTAACCGATAGACGAATGGGCCTTCTTCTGTGTTTGCCTTGCATTTACCGCGTAGTGGGTTTTACAAAAGCGAGTGCAAATATACGGTACTTTTTTTTATTTACAAAAGAAAAGCTTCAAAAATTGCTTATATACTGTTTTTTATCATCTTTCATGGCCTTATCGAGCTTGTAGAGAAGTGTTTTATCTCTATTTTAGAGACCCTGGGGTTTGTTTCTTTCGCATCTATTCTCTTATTTTGCATTTATGTACGAAAAATCGCGCGGCATAGTATTGCATACAGTACCTTATAATGATACTTTCTCGGTAGTTCAGATATATACCGAGCAATATGGCCGTATGTCGTATATGCTTCCTCGTGGGGCTGGTAGGGCGGCTAAAATGGCGCGGGCGCTGTACACACCGCTGTCGTTGATAGAATTTGAATTGGAGTATCGTCCCGGACGTGAATTGCAGCGTATCGGTGAAGCTCATACGTGGCTGGCATTACCGCTTTTACAGGCCGACCCGGCACGTGCAACATTGGCTCTTTTTTTGGCTGAGTTCCTGGGTAAGGTATTACAGGGTAGCGAGTCTCAGCCCGATATGTTTTCCTATATAGCTCGTTCCATTGAGCTGTTGGGTCGCATGCAAGGCAGTTGTGCAAACTTCCATCTCAGTTTTTTGGTTGGTCTCACACCTTTTTTAGGAATTACTCCCAATCTCGACAGTTATCGTGAGGGATATTATTTCAATATGCAGGAAGGCATTTTTGTGGAGCAACGGCCACTTGTCTCGCTTTCGCTTGCTCCTGCCGAAGCGCGGTTCCTTTTCCGTTTATTACGAATGGATTTTACCAACATGCATCTGTTTCGTCTGTCGCGGCAGCAACGCTCCTATATACTCGACCGCATGATACTTTATTATGGGTTGCATTTGCCCGGGGTAAGTAACCTGAAGTCGCTTGCCGTGTTGCATGCTATTTTCGACTGATGGTTTGTTGTTGCGATATAAAAAAAGTTGTACTTTTGCACGTCGAAAAGCAATGCCTCTGTAGTTCAACGGATAGAATAGAAGTTTCCTAAACTTTAGATAGGGGTTCGATTCCCCTCGGAGGTACTGTTATGGTAAATAAATAGAGGAAAGCGATATGCACTATCGCTTTCCTCTATTTATTTATGATATGACATGTAGAGGTGCTGCTCTGATGTTTGTTGACGGAGTATGACAATCTATTGTCGGGAGAGTATTTCCTGAGTAGGAATTCCAACAAGCAAAAAATAGGACATGCCTCCCGGCATATCCTATCAAATAGACATGAAGTCTTCTATTACAATCTGTTATCTTATGAGTACTTTTACACCATTAATAATATAGATGCCGGCTTTCAAAGGAACAAGTGTACGCGTGTTACTTGCCTTACGGTTATAGACAATGCGTCCAGTTGTATCTACTATCGTGATATTATCGCCGGCAACAGTCTCAATCATAGCATTTCCGTCTGCAGCATATATGCGGAGTGCTTTTGTGATATGCTCGTCTACGCTTGTAGGTTTGATAGGCGATATGCTATAATACATATTGGCAATGCTATTTGAGGTATTGTCGCGATACATTGTGTATGTGATGCGGGTGAGACGGAAGAGGGTCAACTCATCACCCGCTATTTGGTCATCGATAATCTCTGAGGTTGCGCCACCGTCGGCAACCAAACCGGTTATGTAATAGCCGTTGTCGGTCCATCCGTGGTAGTCGTGACCGCGAGTGGTAATATCTAACATGAGAGTCGTGCCGTCTTGTATGAAGAGGCTGTTTTCAAAGCCGGCAACGTCGGGGAGCGTGCGCAGGGAGCTCTCGTTGATGATGGTGTCGGCGTTGAGTTTGGCTTGGTCGAAGTCCTCTTCGGCAATGTCCAGCCGGTAGAAACTGTTGGTCTCGGGCGTACCGTCCGATACCATCGGTATGCCTACGGGCGTGCCGTCTGAGTCGTTCATGAAATCTTTGATGGCAGCAAGGCAGCCTGTTACGGTTCCGTTGTTTTGTCCGCAGATACTGCCGGCATAATGGTTATACCGAACCTCGGGGCTTACTTGTATGGCTGCACAGTTTTCTATTGTACCGTTATTGATGCCGACAATGGCTCCTGCGCAGTCTATGTCGTTGTTAATCGGAAGTCTAAGATGTCCAACGCCGAGGAAATAGCCATTCTGTACAGTGAGATTTTGGATGATGCCTTCATTGACTCCGAATAGGCCTGCTACTCTGGGCATTTTTATGATGCCGTCATAATTATTATCGACGAGTACATTGCTGATGGTATGACCATTTCCATTGAATGAGCCGCGGAAAGGATTGCTGTCATCATCGCCTATCATAGGCCACTCCAAACCGCTGGCTCCATTGGCGCCAAGGTCTATGTCTGTCATCAGTGTGATGGTCTTGCCGGCAAAATCTACGGGGTCTACTCTGTCCCAAATCCATGGAGAGTCTATGCCATTAACCAGTTGTGCCAATCCTGCAAGGTCGGCTGCAGAATGTATTTCGTATGGTTCGCCGTTTTCATACCAGGCTGTGGAGATACTGCCATCCCATGTATCGGCTTTAGCGATGCCGACAGAGGCAATTAATGTTGTTACGATTAATGCCGTAATGCGTAAGTAATAATTTCTCATTGTCTGTCTTGAATTTGATAATTGTGTAACTAGTTAAACTTTTTATTGAAAAATGCCATCTTTTCTTTCCTGCTGAAAATTTGCGTGCGACAAAGAAATATATTTTTATCGACTTAAAATCATGGTATATATATAATAAACGTTAAATCAAACTGTAAAAAGTAGGTTTTTCTCCTTTGTTTATTTTGATAGGCTGATTTAGTTCTTTTGTATAGATGAATTTATAAAGACATTGTCATAATGTATTATGTTGCCGTCTGTGTAGATTATTATCTATAAAAAGAACGGGCGAAATATTTTTTCGCCCGTTCTTTTGTAGTGAACTCTTTTTATGAGAGTTTATCTCTTAGCAATACGCAGTACTTCATCGCCACAACGTACAATGTAGATACCGCTTGCGTAGCGTGTCATGTCGATGGCATGTTTGCCTTCGGCCACTCTCATACCTTGTAAGTTGAATACGTAGATGGTAGCGTCGCTTGTGCTGTGTATGGTCGTACCATCGAAGGTGAGAGTACGGTCGTTCTCGACATTCTCAATGCCCGACCCGATAGGCTCTGTGGTAAATGTCCATGTAAACGCCATGTTGGTTTCGTCAGCTCCACCTGTCTCTGAAGCCAATGTTACCGCTCCGGCCTCTACGGTGATGGTATATACCGTTGAGTAATCGAGTAGATTATTTCCTGTGGCGGCTTGGAATGTAAGTGTAGTAGAGCCTACACTGTTGCCAACTTCTTGCAGTGTCACGTAGGGTGAGATGCTTATCTTACTCATGTCTACCGATATTATTTCGCAACCGAAGTCGATGCTTAGTTCATCTGTTGAGGCTACACTTACGTTGGTGCTGCCATTGGTGGGCGAGAGAGTATAAGGTACGGCATGTTCAATGGTGATAGCATAAATTCTTATGCCACTGCCGGTAGAATATACATAATATGTGCCATCTTCGGTAAAGGTGTAGACGAGCATGTCGTTCGATTCGCGATATACTTCGTCACGGCCATTGCTGATGGCGAGGTAACGTACATTTGATTCACTTGCCGAAGTGTTATATATGGTCACTTTGTCGCCGGCCTTAGCAGAGAAGCTTACTGAACGGTATTCAGTGCTGCCGCCACCACCTAAGCTGAGGCGTTTGGTATAAGTATTACCGTCGTCGAATGTCTTGCGATACTCCTCGGCATTCTCAAAGTTGACAGGCTTGCTGGCGGTTGCATATACGGTAAGTCCGTCGTGCGTGAAGTTGTAGTCATATTTGCCCTCTTCACTCCAATTATCGAATATCCAACTTGTGCTTGTAGAAGGTATGTAAACTTCTTGGCTCAGGCTGATGGTGTATGTTTGTTGAGTTGTACCGTCTTGAGCCGTCACGATGATAGTGGCCGTTGCAGGCAGTTCATCTATAGAGGGTGTCGTTATTTCATACTGAGCTTTACCGTGCGAAGGTGTTGCCGTTATGTTGATGCTGTTAGCGCTGGCAGGCAGGGCAAAGCTGTAGTTATATATACCCTCTTGTAGAGCAATGTTTATACCGTTGACTGCGAGTTGACGCAAGGTAGCATCGCTGCTTGGAGCAAGTTCGCCTATTGCCAGAGGATCGGAAAGAGTTGCTCCTGCACCATAATCGGGATTGGAAACAACGTCGGCTACTTCACGAGCATCGTAAAGAGAGTATTGGTAAGGTATAGAAACAGACCCTTTATTGGCCGGTTTATAGCTTTCTTCGAAGTAGTTGTCGTTCCATACATATGCTTTGGCATCTGTTTGGCTAAATATATTGACACCGCTGGCGAAATAGTTGTTTTCGATAAGAAATTCCGAGTCTTTACGGGGATTGATGGCAACCTTATTGCCGCTGCAATTATAGTAGCAGTTGAAGATATGTATTGTCCCAAAGCGAGCCATCGGCATACGTTGGTCGCAGCCTGAGCCCCACATGCAGTTAGCCCAAGTAACGTTGAGGTTGTCGGCTCCTTGTTTTGAGGCAGTGTCGTCGCCTCCAATCAGATTGGTGTTCATGTGATTATAAGCTCTTTCTGTGTAGCTGAAAGTACACCACGATACGGTGATGAAGTCGCTCTTGACTGTTATATCCATATTACCGTCGATACCGTCGGTATAGTCGCAGTGGTCGAACCAGCAGTGGGTTGTGCCATCGATAACCGAGATAAGGTCGTTGCCTCCTACATCAACAGGGCCGGGACCTACGAATTTGAGATTACGGAAGATGAGGTTTTCACAACCAGAGAGATGAAACAGTCCTGCTTTACGGAACATTTCACTTTCGTCGTTAGTGAGGTTTATAAGAGTTTGTCGGGTCAGAAACTCACATTCTTCATTTACTTTTTCTCCGTTGCTCAATGTACCTCCACCGCCTGATGTGCTTGCATTTTTTACATCGGCTTCATCAAGAGCATTTTTTATTTCGTCTGTAATGAAAAATTCGGTACAGAGACGGGCTCCATTGATACCAACAATCGTTTTGTTTTTTACGCCTTCAAGTACAATACTTTGCGATATGGTGAAATCGCCTTTGCTGCCATCCAATATGATGATGTCGTAGTTTTTGATGGCGCTTTCTACTTCTGAGCGCATGTCACCACCTTTGTTGGTAAGAGTGATACTGCGACCATCAGTACCGCCTCCGGTAAGTTCATAGTCATCGCCCCTTGTGAGGCTCGAAGAGGTAGCCCAACCAAATGGTGCATTCAAATCATATTCCGACAATTGGGCACTCGTCGGTAGTGAAACGGCACAAAGTAAAGTGCCAATAGTAAGTGGTAAAATTCTCATAATGTGAGTGTTATAACAGATTGGTTAGATTTCGGGTTGTGCATATAAAAAAACCTAGCAAAGTTATCCTTTTTGAAAACACGTTAGTGTGTAAAAATTGTTATAAATATTATAAAAATTCGCCGACACAACGGCTTTGTTGTATCGACGAATAAACATGAAACGATTGTGAAAAGATAGTTTTAGTAAACTGTATTCTGTGGATCAAAGTTAGTCCAGCCACTCATCCAGTTGTTGGCAACTGTTTCATTGGGAGAGAAAGCGCCTATGTATGATACTTGGTCGAAACCGCTGCTTACGTAAGGATGGCTCCAGCTTGCCCCGTTTGCCAACGGACTGTCGGTGCCTGGTATCATACAGAATGATGTAAGATTGAATGGAGAACCTTGTAGAGCCAGGTCGTCAACAGAAGCAAAAGTGCGGTTGTTGCCATCTGCACGATTGAAGTAAGTCTCGGCAAAAGTTCCCGGGTCGGCGTCGTTAAATTGGCTGTTGTTTGACCAGTATTGAGCGTCCTGGAAGTTTTTTATCATACCTGCCATTACACAATTTGTAACTTGTAAAAGTCCATCGCTTGCATGTTGTTGTGTAGCAGAACCTTTGTCGTTTTCTATGATAAGACCTATGGGGAATGCAGCAAATACAGAGTTGAATACACGCAGTTCGGTATTGCGGCGCAAGTGCATGGCTGCTTGGAAGCGAGCATCTACGGGACTACCGTTTACGCCAGCCTGGTTGGTGTAAGAGCTAGGATTGGTGACAGGTCCAAATACCGAGAAGTTTGAAAATACGCAAGAGGTATAGGGTTCCATTGCGGCACCGTCGCCGTTATTATCGCTTTCATACCCGTTAGATGCGCTTTTGTCGCCGGTAAGGGGGTCTCGCAGTACAACTGCATATTGTATCTTACCGCTGAAACCGTTGTCGGTGTCGAAATCATCGTCCCAAGTTCCAAGGGCTACCATGTGCTTACAGTTGACTGTTCCGCCGAACCATTCAAAAGCATCGTCGCCCGAATATGATACTTGTACATAATCGACAGTAGTGCCGCTACCTACCGAGCCGAAGGTAATAGCATTGATTTCGTTATCGGTCGTGTACTCTATACCGGCATATTCGCAGCGAACGTAGCGAAGTACACCCGAGTTGTCGGCATCATTGTCACCTCCGTGTGTGCCGCGTACACCACCTTCAATAGACATCTCTCCTTGGTTGTTGCGGGCATTACCCATAAGGATGATACCTCCCCAGTCACCGGGTTTACGGCTTCCGGCAGGTTGTGCCGAGGTGAAGACGATAGGACGTTCTTGAGTACCATCGGCAATGAGTTTTCCGCCGGGTTCTACAATGATGGTTGCTTTGGTTGCCTTGTCTCCTTTTATGATGACACCTGGTTCAATGGTAAGAGTTGCACCATTAGGAACATACACAAAGCCCTTCAACATATATTTGTTGGGATATGTGAGGGTAACATTCCCTTCGACTTCATAGTTGTCAGAGCCGTCTCCCAGGGTATACTCTTGTCCTGGAAGCCCCCCTCCGTTATCGTTGTTATCTTCTTGACAACTTGTGCATGCTGCTGCTATGAGCATAGCCAATGCAGGGAAAAATACAATCTTTTTCATCTTAGAGTTAATTTGTTGTGTTGATGATTATATATTATATTGTCTGTGTTTATAATATTTTATAGGCGACTCCTATGCTGATAGAAGTACCAGGCCGGTAGCTTTTGGTAATTTGTGTGCGGGTTTGATGCGTACCGTTGAGGTCAAATTCCGGATATTGTGCATATGTGATTTTCTCGCATAAAATGTCTTTTGCCCCAAGTTTTATGACAAATTTCCCGAAAGTTTTCGATACGGTGAGGTCGAGGCTGTTGCGTGGCAGTTCGTAGGTATCGGGGATATTTGTACTTTCATCGCCGGTACTGTTGTTGGCTTTACCTATACCTATGATGCGTTTTCCTACTCTATTGTATTGTAGAGAAGCTTCCCATCCATATTTCTTGTTATTGTAGAAGAGTGCCGCATTGATGATATAAGGCGACTGCCCTTGCATGGGTCGGTTTTCTTGTTTAATGATGCCGCTATCGTCGAAAGTGACATTACTTGCAATAACAGAGGCATTGAGGAGCAGGGTAAATCCTTTCATACCTATGAAATCGAGTGTTTTGCGCAGCTCTATTTCGGCTCCGAAACACGAAGCTGAGATAGCGTTTTGGTAGTTGTAGCGCAAGGAACCTCCCATATCGGTGTATGTCCATTCAATGGGTTTATCGAAATACTTGAAAAAGAGACCGGCACTGATTACTTCATTGGAGGCAGGGTAGAACTCGTAGCGCAAGTCGACATTCTGAATTTTACAACTTTCAAGGTTTTCGTTTCCTCCTATTTCATTGAAAAGGTCGAAGTCGTAGTAAACAGCCGGTGAAACTTCTCGAAATTCGGGCCGGTTAAGCGACATGCCGTATGCAAAGCGCAGGAGATGTCTGTCGTTGATATCGTAGGTGATGTTGACCGACGGCAGTATATCTAAGTTTATATAATTATGATGTGAGATGAGCGATGAGGCCGGGTCCATAGAGCGGTCGCGAGTAAGTCTCATGTTATTATATTCGAGGCGCGCGCCGGCATGAATATTTATTTTGTCAAGAGGGAACTCAAAGGCTGCGTATGCAGCGCCTAAAAAATTGGATGCCTGATAGGCATTTGTTTTTTTTGTTACCTCATCGAGATATACTTTATCGGCCGAGAGCCACTGGTCTGTCATCATCTGTTCAAAGGGCAGGTAAAGATATTCGTTGCGTTCTTCGTATGTGAGTTTATCGTAGCGATATAGAAATTCGCGCGGACGATAATCTCGCGTACTGTATTCGGTGAATAATCCGGCTTTTATAATGGGGGCGTATCCCCAAAGAGATATTTCACCACGATAATTGAAGGCTAGCGAGCCTATATGGTCGGAGAGCGATTGGTAATAACGGGTTATGTTGTCGTTACCGGTAACAATGTGTGAAATGTCGTTTGTGTCGCTGATACCCGATTGGTTGGTGACGATGCGCCGGTCTGGTTCGTCGCGAAAGGCATAGTTGTATGCTAAAGTCCAGTCTAATGAGTGGCGGCTTTGATTGTCTATATAATGTTTCCCCGATAGTTGCCCGGCGTATGAAAGACGCGATTGATAGAGCATTTCTGTCTGTTCGCGATAATAGGGCGAACTGATGTCCTTGATACCACTACGTTCGGTGAGTCGGTTCTTACTGAAGATGTTGAGTAGGTTATGAAATTCGATGCTGTGACGTTTGTTGAAGCGGAAAAGCCAGTTATGCATCAGTCCTACTTTTACTTCATTGGTGTATTGGTTATCGATATAATTATCTAAGTATATAGGTTGGTCGGTGGCTACCGAGTAGATACCATACCGTATATTGGTCATGTCGGTAATGGTTTTATAAACGTTACTATAACTGAGTGCTGTAGCGTTGCTAATTTCCATTTCGTTATCGGTAGGAACGATAAACTCGGCGTCGATATTAAATTTCTGGTCGGGCATAGGCCGGTATTGTTGTATACTCCAGTCGCGATTCATTCCGTAACGGGTGAGTTGTGTAAGACGGTCAGGATCGGTCGATACAATATCGAGGTGTTGGGGAAAGTCGTTTGAGAGTTGTCGTTTGCTTTGGTCAAAACCCAACCAATCGGTACTGCTACCGGGATTCATACGCGTATCGCGAAAATGGGTTGCGGTATTGAATCCGGTTGTGTAAGTTACTTGCAGCCGATTCCGTAAGGGTCGGTTTTTGGTTGCAATTTTGATGAAGCCTCCGGCAAATTCACCGGGTAGTTCGGGTGAGGGAGACTTATATATCATCATATTATCGATTTGTCCACTCGGGAGCATGTCGAACGAGAATACACGACTGTCGTTCTCGACGCTTGGGGCACTACCTCCATTAATCCAAACTTTATTGTATCGTTGTGCCAACCCTCGAATAACTATATAGCGGTCGTCGAGAATAGAAACGCCCGGTACACGCCGTATGATTTCGGCTGCGTTTGTGTCGCCTGTACGAGCAATTTGGCCTGCAGATATGCCACTGGCTACACTAAGAGTCGATCTGACACCTTGTAGCATGGCTGTTTCGGTATCTTGCCTTCGTTTGGTAGTGATGGTGACTTCCTGGAGCGTTAGGTTATCTTCGGTGAGGGAGATGGCGATAGGTAATGGCGTTTGTTCGTCGACGGGGATGCGTTGTGTCTGGTAAGTAATGTAGCTACATACGAGAGTATGTTTACCATTGGGAATGTTTTTTAGTGTAAAGTTGCCATCGATGTCAGAGGCTGTTGCGATAGAAGTGCCTTCTATTGTAAGGGTTGCTCCAATAAGTTTTTCGCCCGAACGGGCATCTATTACATTGCCATTGATAGAAAACTGAGCATAGGTGTTACAGAAGAGGAGAAGAAAAAATAGTGTGGTAAATAAAGACCTTTTTAAGAATGTCGTTTGCATCATTTTCACTTGTTCCGTTTACGCCGCAAAGGTAGGAGTGGCGTGATACGAAACGATTACAATACGGTGAGAGTACGGTTACCGATATTGCGACTTTGTGAAGATGATGTTTCAGCAGGATGACTGTTTTTGTTGTCAGTCGTTATTTACGTCCGAAGTCGGCCGGAATCTCTCCCCAAGCTTCGGTGTCCCACTTGATGATGCGATTGGTGTATGTATTGTTGCGTAGCCAAGCTTCGGCTCGGGCAATAAGGTTGAAGATAGGGGCATTTACCTCGGTGCGTTGCAAGCGGGTTTTACACTGCTTTTGTCTCACCCATAATATGGCGTTACGAGAGTCGCTATATATAGGAATGTTGCTGTTTTGTTGTTTGAGGAGTGCCAGCCCGTGTACCAAAGCCAGAAATTCACCTATATTATTGGTGCCTTGTTGCATGGGCTTCAGTCTGAAAATCTCTTCGCCGGTAGCGACGTAAACGCCACGATATTCCATTGTACCGGGATTACCGCTGCATGCTGCATCGACGGCAAGGCTGTCGCGTATAATGGCGGGATGCGTAGGTGAGGCTGTCACTTTAGATTTAGATGACGCAGACCTGGCCGCATTGTAATGGTTGCTTATGCCGCGCAATAGGTCTATATGGTCTTCGGCTTTCCCTCTGAAAGCTTCTACGGCATCTTCTTGTGTGTCGAATGCTTTGTACTTGGCTCCTTTATAACCATCTACCTGCAGTTGACATTCGTCCCACGAGTCATATACTCCCGGGGCAAACCCTTCCCATACGACGTAATATTTGGATTTCTTCATGCAGTGAGTTGTATATCGTATGCAAAGATACGTTTTTGTCGTTGAATAGAAAGTAATATCTTTGCAATAATATGTAGGACAACATGAGCAATCCAATATTTATAATCGGATATATGGCCGCCGGTAAGACAACATTAGGTCGGTATGCAGCCAGGGAGATGGGGCGTGGTTTTATAGACCTCGACCGGTATATAGAGGCTCGTTACAGAAAAAGCATTGCCGATATTTTCGCTTCCGATGGAGAGGCTCGCTTTCGTGAGATAGAGCGCAATATGCTGCATGAGGTGGCCGAGTTTGACAATGTACTGGTGGCAACGGGTGGCGGTACGCCTTGTTTTTTTGATAACATGGAGTATATGAATGGGCGTGGTGTCGTCGTATTCTTGTCGTGCCCGGTAGAGACAATATGTCGCAGAATAAGGGCGTCGAAGGTGAAGCGTCCGTTGCTTTTGTCGCTTGACGATGAGACTTTGGCAAACCGGGTAAATGAGATGTTGATGGCGCGGCTGCCATTCTATAAGCAGGCAGCTTATACATTCGATTCGAGCCAGTATGAGTCACGGTCGGCCTTGGTGGCTGCAACCAAGGTTTTACAATCTCTTATAGGGGGAAGCAACAAGTAAGTTTTAGAATGTATACTCGGCGACATTGCTTGTCTTAAGCAATTTGCGAGTATCGTCGAGGAAGATTTGCATACCTTGTTTTACGGCATCTGAGTACTCCTCTCGGGGACGTGCAGCAGGGATAAGCTCAAAGTTCTTTTTGCCGCTTTTAACGGGACGTGCGGTATAGACGAGGCTGTATCCGCAATCGGCAACACGAGTGATGGAGGAGTCTTTTTCTAAAACCAGACGCACCATCATGCCTCCATCTGTGGCCCTTATTTTCATATTAGATATATAGTTACCTAACGAATAGACTACAAGATGTTCTTTGCCGGTAGAGTCTTGTCTTAATTCAAGGGGTTGTATCACATGAGGATGGCTGCCTATTATATGATCGACGCCGTGAGTCAGGAGCCAGTCGGCAAGGCTTTGTTGATTTTTATCTGGTTGCTGTTTATACTCAACTCCCCAATGCATGCAGGCTATAATAGCGTCGGGAGAGGCGGCCTGGGCTTTGGCAATGTCTTGTGCTATTATGGCGGTGTCTATACGGTTGACTATGTTGGGTGCCGTTTCTGTAAGTCCGTTGGTGCCGTATGTGTAGTTTAATAAAGCTATTTTTATGCCGTTTTTTTCAAAGATATAAGGGTATCGTTTGTCTCTATCGGCACGGTCGATGTATGTACCTACTTGTGCGATATTTTCTACTTTATTCATTTGTGAAATGGTACGTTCTATACCGCGTTTCCCTGTGTCGAGGCTATGATTGTTGCTGGTGAGGAAGATGTCGAATCCTGCATCGACAAGAGAGGTGAAAAATTCGTCAGGAGCACTGAATGATGGATATCCACTATAAGGCTTGCCTCCCAGAGTTGTCTCAAAGTTGCCTACAGCAATATCGGCTCGACTTATTTCATCGCGAACATATTGCCAACAATCGTTGTAACAGTAGCCACTGTCGGTTTGAGCGGCTTCTATCTGTGCAACATGTTGCATGAAATCACCAACAAAAAGCAAAGAAAGTTGCGTGGATGTTTGGGTAGAAGGGGCACAAGCAACCGTATCGGGTATTGCTTGAGCTGCAATGCGTGAAAGTGAGAGTACAAGAAAAAGCGATGTCGTTATGTTGCGGGCATGTTGTGGCAGGTACATAAGGCGGTGTTTTTAGTAAGGTAGATGGATAATGAATAGTAGTTTGTGTTATTCACGTTTGTCGGCACCCCACATCAGTTTGGTGCGTAGTGTCTCGGAAAAACTATGGTTGAAACCCTTGACAACTTTTATGCCAAAAGGAGCTTTTTGTAATGTGACGGTAGAGCTGGTATCGAGAAGGACCGAACGGCCGTCGCAACTAAGCAAAAAATTGTCGGTACGGCTCGATACTTGGAGCGATATGGTAACATCGTCGCTTACTACTAACGGTCGCACTGTAAAGCTGTGTGGCGCTACAGGAACAATTACCCAATTGGCGGCTTGTGGCATCAGTATGGGGCCTCCTGCACTAAGAGCGTAAGCGGTAGAGCCGGTAGGAGTGGCAATGACAAGACCGTCGGCTTGGTATGTATTGAAAAACTCGCCGTCGATATACATGCGTATGGAAATCATCGAGGCACTGTCTTGCTTGAGAATGGCTATTTCATTGAGGGCATAAGGCCACGAGAGCGGGTGTGAAGCTTGCGTCTCTACGTGCAATAGGGAGCGGTTTTCTATACGGTAATGTCCCTTGAATATTTCCTGTATTCCGGTATCAATATCATTTCCCGAGAGGTCGGTGAGAAATCCCAGTCGCCCGGTGTTGATACCGAGAATAGGAATGCATTTGTCGCCAATGCGAGCTGCTGTGTGCAGGAATGTGCCGTCGCCACCTATGCTCAATACCATGTCGGCCGAGAAGTTGTTGTGAACGATATGCGACACATGAGGAAGGCGCAAAGGAGGATTACAGTGATAGAGTTCTTTGGCAAAGGCCTCGTCAACTCCTATTTCGGCTTGTTGGCGAGCCAATGCGTCAAAAACCGATTGTATGATGGGATAATCTTGTGGATGGCATTGCTTGCCGAATATTGCAACTTTCATGGTAGGCATGTTAGAGTTTTTTGATGAGGATAAAAGACTTGTCATTTTTACGACAAAACGATGTTGTTTCTCTCTGCGTGATATAGTCGCAAACTATACTCGAAGAAGTAGACGAGAAATTTATCGGGTTTTATATCTTTTATTCTCATATTTTGGCTGTTTTGGGTAAATCGTATTATTTTTGCATGTACAAAGATAACGCAAACAGAGGGCTTGTGCAAATGCTGTGGAGCTTATCTTGTGCCAAGGGTTTGCTCGAAAGAAAGTGCAAAGAGTCAGGGCATGTATAGAGGCAAACCCGCAGATGAAAAAAGGATGAATGTATGACGAAATTGAGTGTGAATATTAACAAAATTGCTACCCTGCGCAATGCACGTGGCGGCAATATTCCCAATGTACTGAAAGCTGCCTTAGATTGTGAAACGTTTGGAGCGGATGGTATAACCGTACATCCTCGTCCCGACGAACGTCACATCCGCTATGCCGATGTTTATGAGCTGAGGCCGGTGTTGAAGACAGAGTTCAACATAGAGGGTTATCCCTCTGAGCGGTTTATGGATTTGGTGTTGATGGTGAAACCCACGCAAGTAACCCTTGTGCCCGATGCCCCTGATGTACTTACTTCTAATGCAGGTTGGAATACTCAAGCCAATTTCGATTTTCTGTCGAAAACTGTCGATACACTAAAAGCGGTAGGCATACGTACTTCTATTTTTGTGGGGACTGATTTGACAATGATAGAATATGCTGCTAAAACGGGAACAGATAGGATAGAGCTCTATACCGAGCCATATGCTTGCGGATATGAGGCCGATGCAGCCCAAGCTGTAGCACCCTTTGTAGAGGCATCAACGTTGGCTCATAACTTAGGTATGGGTGTCAATGCTGGTCATGACCTGAATCTGGAAAATCTGAAGTTTTTCCATGAGAAAGTGCCATATCTCAACGAAGTGTCGATAGGGCATAGCCTGATAGCAGATGCTCTCTATATGGGACTGAAAACCACGATTGCACGTTATAAAGAGTGTTTAATTTAACTTATACTGTCACGATGAATGCTATTCTTGCCACCCTGTTGTTACAAGTAACCGATACTGTTCCTGCTCCGTTAGTGTTGACACCCGAAGTGACTGATGGTAGTGTAGAACTGAACTTGTGGGACTTGACGCTGAAAGGCGGCTTTTTCATGATACCGTTATTGTTGCTCTCTATTTTAGCCATTTATGTTTTTGTAGAACGATTGCTGGTTATCCGAAAGGCTGCACGCGAAGACAATACGTTTATGGACCGTATTAAAGACTACATTCATGACGGTGAGATAGACACTGCGTTAAAGTTGTGCAAAAAGACCGATACGCCTGCCGCCCGTCTTATTGCAAAAGGTATCTCGCGACTGGGTCGACCCATGAATGATGTGCTTGTGGCAATAGAAAATGTGGGTAACATAGAGATAGCTCGTCTTGAGAAGGGATTTCCGTGGTTGGCTACAACGGCCGCCGGTGCGCCTATGATAGGTTTCTTAGGTACTGTCACGGGTATGGTACGTGCTTTCTACAATATGGCTTCGGCAGGTAACAATGCCGATATAACTACTTTGTCGGGAGGTATATATGAGGCTCTTGTCACCACTGTTGCGGGTCTTATAGTAGGTATCATAGCCTTGTTTGCCTATAATTATCTGGTAGCGCGAGTAGATGGTGTGATGAATCAGTTGGAGACGAAGACAATGGAGTTTATGGACTTGCTCAATGAGCCGGCCGACTAAAACTGTGTACCTATGGCTATCAAGAGAAGACATCGCATCAATGCCTCTTTCAGCATGGCATCTATGACCGACGTGATATTCTTGTTACTTATCTTTTTTATGGTCACATCGACGGTTGTATTTCCCAATGCTATAAAAGTAAATTTGCCGCAAAGTAAACAGCAAGCGGCGGCAAAGCCGTTGTCGCGTGTTACTATCGATGCCGACGGTCATTATTTCGTAGCTTTTGGTAACGAGCGCGAACAGCCTGTAGACGAGGCTGCCTTGATCGAGTTTTTGTTGGCAACCCAGGCTCGTGAGCCCGAAATGTACGTTGCTTTATATGCCGATGAATCGGTCCCTTATCGTGAAATAGTAAAAATACTCAATATTGCCAATGAGCATCACTTGAAGATAGTATTGGCTACACGTCCTGTGAGAGAATAGAGAATATGACAGACTCGGTACGCAACAAATGGATAGGTGCCGCATGTACGGTTGTGGTGCATGTCGTAGCGTTGTGTATACTGATTTTAGTCGTGATAAAGAGTGAGCCCGTGCCGGCTGATGCCGGAGGGGGGGTATTGGTGCAATTTGGTTCGGTCGACGAGGCGTCGGGCATGTTTATTCCCGACAAAGTACCCGAAAGTAGCAGCCGGCAGGAGATTGTGTCGAAAAACGATGAGCCGCTGATTACACAAGATGATGAGCCTACCGTGGCAATTCCCGACGAGAAGAAAAAAAGTACTGAAAAGAGCCCTGCAGAGAAACAACCTCGACCAGACAACAAGGCGATAGATAACAGATTAAAAGCTGCCTTTGGCAGCGGTGTGGCGGCGACTGGTAGCAAAGGCGATGCTGAGCATGGCAGTGGTGTGCAAGGAAATCCTTTCGGGGAGACTTCAGATGGAGGTTTGCAGGGCGTAGGCGGTTATGGTGGCTATAGTTTGGGTGGCCGTGGATTGTTAGGCGAATTGCCCCGTCCACAGTATGATAGCAGTAACGATGCAGGTACTATTGTGGTTGATATAGTGGTAGATGCCCGGGGCAAGGTTGTAGATGCCCGTATGCGTGTGTCGGGAAGTGAAGGAACGGCTGCGTCAAATGCAAATCTGCGTCGTTCGGCTGTAGAGGCAGCCCGTAAAGCTTCATTTGAGGCTGTGGCCAAGGCCGGTAACCAACAAGGATATATTGTTTATTATTTCAAACAGAGATAACTTTGGCTTGCTTAATTGTGCCGGAAGGTAAGTAGTTGTCCGCGAAAGCTATCGTTGATACGTCCGTTGTCATAGACTGTGGTGCCGTTGACAATCGTGCGTATAACGGTAGATGGAAATGTATGCCCTTCAAAAGGTGACCATCCGCAACGCGATATAATCTTGTCGACTGTGACGGTATATTTTTTTCGTGGCGCGACAATCACAATGTCGGCATAGTATCCTTCTCGTAAATAGCCGCGGCGTTCTATGCCGAAAAGAGAGGCCGGGGCATGCGCCATCTTTTCCACTACGGTTGTACGAGGAAAAGCTCCACGGTCCGACAGTTCAAGCATTACTTGCAGCGAGAATTGTACTAATGGACCTCCTGAGGCTGCTTGTAGGCATGAACCTTTTTTTTCTGAGAGCAGGTGAGGAGCGTGGTCGGTTGCCACGACGTCTAACTTGTGGGATGCCACGGCAGCCAGTAATGCCTTGCGGTCGGCACAAGTCTTAATGGCCGGATTCCATTTTATAAGGTTACCATATTGCGAATAGTCGTTATCGTCGAACCAAAGATGGTGTACGCATACTTCCCCTGTTATATGTTTCTCTTGTAACGGTTTGTCCTCCAGAAGTGACAGCTCTCGGGCTGTTGACAGATGCAACAGGTGTAGACGGGCATTATATCGTGTGGCAAGTTCGACAGCTGTGGCCGATGAACGATAGCAGGCTTCGGCACTGCGTATGAGTGGATGGAAGAAGATGGGAAGTTCTTTTCCGAAAGTGCGTGTGTAGTATTCTTTGTTGGCTTGAATAATCGATTCCTGTTCGCAATGTGTCGCAATCAGTACGGGAGCTTCTGCAAAGATACGTTCCAGTGTGTGAGGGTTGTCAACCAACATGTTGCCGGTAGAAGAGCCCATGAATAGTTTGATGCCGCAAATGTGCGTATAGTCGAGTTGTGTCAATAGGTCGGCATTATCGTTGGTGGCTCCTATGTAGAAAGCGTAATTGACAACCGAAGTTTCGGCAGCTCGGTTTTGTTTCCAGGCAAGAGCCTCGGCAGTCACTGTGGGAGGCTTGGTGTTGGGCATCTCCAAATAAGAGGTAACGCCTCCTGCGGCGGCAGCCCGACTCTCAGAGGCAATATCGGCTTTATGCGTAAGTCCCGGTTCGCGAAAATGCACTTGGTCGTCTATAACGCCTGGCATGACATAGCACCCTGAGGCGTTGATGACTTCGTCGGCTTCATCCATGAGATTTTTATCAGGCTCTCCCGATGCTACGGTCTCTATCAGCTCATCTTTAATGACAATATATCCCGTAAACTCTTTCTGCTCGTTGATGATGAGGCCGTTATATATAATTGTATGCATTGGCATTATTTCTTATGCGGATATTTGCGACAGAAACTGCCTAATTTGAGCTTGATGACTCCGAATACGGCCTCCCCAAAAATACTTGTGTTCATCTTGCTTTCGCCTAAGACGCGATTGATGAAAATGATTGGTACTTCCTGTATGTTAAATCCACATTTGTAGGCCGTAAACTTCATCTCTATTTGGAAAGCATAACCCTTAAAGCGGATTTTATCTAATTCGATAGTCTCAAGAACTTCGCGGCGATAGCATACGAAACCGGCAGTGGTATCGTGTATTTTCAGACCGGTAATAAACCGTACATATTGCGAGGCAAAGTAAGACATGATAACACGGCTCATAGGCCAGTTTACAACATTAACCCCGGTGATGTAACGTGAGCCGATAGCAACATCGGCACCTTTATTGCAACAAGCGTCTTTCAGTCTGAGCAAGTCGTTAGGATTGTGAGAGAAATCGGCGTCCATCTCGAAGATGTAGTCGTACTTATGGGCAATAGCCCATTGAAAGCCTGTGATATAAGCGGTGCCAAGACCCAACTTCCCGCTTCGTTCCAGAATATATAAGCGGTCGGTAAATTCTTTTTGCAGCTCTTTTACTATGTGCGCTGTGCCATCGGGCGAATTGTCGTCGATGACTAAAATATCGAACTCTTCGGGCAATCCGAAAACAGCGCGTATGATGTTCTCGATATTCTCCTTTTCGTTATACGTGGGGATGAGAACGACACTGTCGTGTTTGTAAAGAGGTTTAGATTCCGGCATATCACTATTCTTTTTGGAAACGTAAGGGCTCATCATAACATACAAAGATGTCATTTGTACCGATACGTATAAAATATGTCAAATGGCAGGTAATACAGCTTGTACAATAGGCTGAATATACTCGCCTTATGCAAAGATAGAGATTATTTTTTGTCTTTATCAAGTATGTCAAGTCACATTTAGTAGAATTTTTATTTCAAGGCTTAAGGTCGCAACTATTATTTAGGCAAACTCTTCTTGTGATGTTGCTAAATGTGGTTGTGTGGCAGGGCTATGATTTTCAGAAGTCTACCTTATTTTGTTTTGCCCCATTTGTATTATCTTTGGCAATATAAATGATGCGGCAATGCTGTATGAAAGACAGCTGCTGTTTTTAAGAGCTTTGATTATTAATATTGTAACCTGCTTGTACAGAATATATATATATCACAAAACTAGCACATATCTATGAGGACATTTATCCACTTTGACAAAATGCACTTTTATGCACATCATGGCGTAGATCGTCAAGAGCAAACGGTTGGAAACAATTACACCGTTGAACTGTTACTTGATATACCATACGAAGCTGCCATGCGCAATGATTCTTTGGCTCATACGGTCAATTATGCAGCTATATATCGTGAGGTGAGCGCAGTAATGGCAACCCCCTCGCACTTACTTGAGAATGTGGCGGGGCGCATCATTATGGTCTTGCAATCGAAGTTCCCTTCGATAAAAGGAGGTCGTATTTCACTTTATAAAGACAACCCGCCGATTTGTGGTAAGATAGACAAGGTCGGTGTAGTTGTAGAGTGGTAGGGGGGTGTGTCAGCCGACAGGTATTTTTGCAATTCTACGGCTGTGTCGGCCTCCCTCAAATGAAGCGTAGAGGAACGCTGCGGTAATTTTTTCGGCTGCTTCCAAGGAAATAAAGCGTCCTGGCATTACCAATACGTTGGCATCGTTATGAGCCCGTGCCAGGGTGGCAAGTTCTTCTGTCCAGCAAAGAGCAGCGCGGATGCCTTGGTGCTTGTTTAGCGTCATATTGATGCCATTGCCGCTGCCGCATATAGCTATACCGGGTTTGCACTCGCCGGCTTCTACAGCAAGAGCCAAAGGATGCGCATAATCGGGATAGTCGACACTCTCGGTAGAATATGTGCCGAAATCTTTGCACGTATACCCCTGTTTTGTAAGCCAGTTTTTAATGTGTTCCTTCATCTCATATCCGGCATGGTCGCTGGCTAGACCTATTGTCATACCTGTTTTGTTTGTATCCATGATGTTAGTTTTAGATATATGCAAAGGTAATACAATCGGAGGCAATACGAAATAAAGTATCGCTTATTTTCTGGCGTTTGTTGCTCTCTTTGTGTCAAAAAGAAGATATGGAAAAATCGGAAAGGATAACGGAGAGGGGGTGAAATGTCAGACAATCTCGAAATAAAAGTGTATTTTTGCACATTCATTAAGCGTAATTATAAACCGATGAATTTACAAGTGATAGACTACATCTTGTTGGCGTTGATGGTAGCAATGGTCATCTGGGGCTTCATTCGCGGTGTCGTGTGTCAAATAGGCGATTTGGCGGCTCTGATACTAGGAATTGTGGGTACCCATATGTGGGGCGGCACGTGTGCAACGTGGTTGCAAGCGCATACCTCATGGGAAAGCATGGCATGCAACGTGGTTGCATACATAGGACTGTTTCTGCTTATTTACCTGACCATACGTATAGTAGCATCATTTATAAAATCGCTGACCAAGTTGGTACGTTTGGGATGGATTGATTCTGTATGCGGAGCATTCTTCGGGGCATTCAAATTGTTGTTGTTTGCCAGTATGGTTGTCAATGCCTTGTTATGGATAGCACCTCATGCTTCGTGGTGGAACGATAAGTCGCTTACGACATCGATTTCGTATCCTATCTTATGCGATTTGTTTCCCTCTCTACTACATGTGGTGTGGTAGAGACGAACTGCTTGTAACCATCGGTTGTTTGGAACATAGAAAGTGAATAAGAATGAAAGAAGATAAGGTAAATGCAGCTTCAACTGCAAATATGACTCCCGAAGAAATTCGCCGTGATGCATTGCTCGACGATGTAACGGGTGGCGACTATAAATATGGTTTTGTTACCGATATAGAGACCGATGTGATAGAACGTGGCCTCAATGAAGATGTAATACGCCATATTTCGCAGCGAAAGGGCGAACCTGATTGGTTGCTCGATTTCAGGTTGAAAGCTTATGAGTATTGGAAAACTCTCGAAATGCCTACTTGGGCACACTTGAAAATTCCGGCCATAGACTTTCAGTCTATCAGTTATTATGCAGCTCCCAAAACTCGTAAAAATCCTGCCTCCCTCGATGAGGTTGACCCGGAGTTGTTGAAGACTTTCGACAAACTGGGTATTTCGCTCGAGGAGCAAATGCGTCTATCGGGGGTTGCTGTAGATGCTGTAATGGATAGTGTGTCGGTGAAGACAACTTTCAGGGAAAAGCTGGCCGAGCTGGGTGTTATATTCTGTTCTATCAGTGAAGCAGTCAAAGACTATCCCGATTTGGTACGTCGTTATTTAGGGTCGGTCGTGCCGTATAGTGATAATTTCTTTGCGGCGCTCAATTCGGCAGTATTTAGTGACGGCTCGTTTGTGTATATTCCCAAAGGGGTACGATGCCCTATGGAGTTATCTACTTATTTCCGTATCAATGCAGCCAATACAGGGCAATTTGAGCGGACATTGATTGTGGCCGACGACGATAGCTATGTCAGTTATTTGGAAGGCTGTACTGCACCTATGCGCGACGAGAATCAGTTGCATGCTGCTATTGTTGAAATACGGGTACACGACCGTGCCGAGGTAAAATATTCGACTGTACAAAACTGGTATCCCGGTGATAAAGAGGGGCGGGGTGGTATATATAACTTTGTGACAAAACGTGGATTGTGCAAAGGTGACCATTCGAAACTTTCGTGGACGCAGGTAGAAACAGGGTCGGCCATTACATGGAAATATCCGAGCTGTGTATTGGCCGGCGATAACTCTACGGGTGAGTTTTATTCTGTGGCTGTAACCAATAATTTCCAGCAGGCCGATACGGGAACGAAGATGATACACATAGGCAAAAATACGCGTAGTACTATCGTCTCGAAAGGTATTTCTGCAGGTAGCAGCCAGAATAGTTACCGGGGACTGGTAAAGGTTACGGCTTCGGCCGAAAATGCCCGTAACTTTACGCAATGCGACAGCTTGTTGTTAAGTGATCATTGCGGAGCGCATACATTCCCGTATATAGATATAAAGAACAATACGGCAGTGATGGAGCATGAAGCTACTACTTCGAAAATTAACGAAGATCAGATATTCTATTGCAACCAGCGCGGTATACCTACCGAGGATGCTGTGGGACTTATCGTCAACGGTTATGCCAAGGAGGTGATGAACAAATTGCCTATGGAATTTGCGGTAGAGGCTCAAAAACTGTTGCAAGTCACTCTTGAGGGATCGGTAGGGTAGATTTTGGTAATAAAAAGATACTGGTCGTTTTTCTTTATGTAGACAAAAGGTATTTATAATAAAGACCTGTGGAAGTAGATGTTTCCGCAGGTCTTTTTATTGTGAAGTTTTTCCCTTTCATGATAGGAAAAAGAATAGTGGCCTGTATATACAATTGTGTCTGTGTCTGAGAATACAGACACAGACACAATTCATAGGCAAATGGTATTAGTATTGTTCTTTTTCGTTGGGGAAGTCGCAGCTTTTTACGTCGCGAATATAGTTTTGCACCGCAGAGGTGATAATGCTGTGCAGGTCGGCATAACGACGCAGGAAACGGGGTGAGAAATTTTGGTTGATACCCAGCATGTCGTGCATTACCAGTACTTGGCCGTCTACACCGCCTCCGGCTCCGATACCTATGACGGGTATGGTGAGCTCTTTTGCTACACGTGTTGCTAAAGCTGCAGGAATTTTTTCCAGCACGATAGCGAAACATCCCAGTTTCTCTAACAAATGAGCATCTTCTATGAGTTTTTGTGCTTCGGCTTCATCTTTGGCACGTACGGCATAGGTTCCAAATTTGTTTATCGATTGAGGAGTAAGACCTAAGTGTCCCATGATAGGAATACCGGCGCAGAGTATACGCTCGATAGACTCCTGAACTTCGGCACCGCCTTCGAGCTTGATACAGTCGGCATGAGTCTCTTTCATGACACGTATGGCCGAAGCGAGAGCCTCCTTAGAGTTGCCTTGGTATGTGCCGAAAGGCATGTCTACTACTACCAATGCACGTTTTACGCCTCGTACTACCGATTTGCCGTGGTATATCATTTGGTCGAGGGTCATGGGTAGAGTCGTTACGTTGCCGGCCATAACGTTCGATGCAGAGTCGCCCACGAGGATGACATCCATACCTGCTTCGTCTATCAACGATGCCATGGAATAGTCATAGGCGGTGAGCATAGATATTTTTTCGCCGCGTTGCTTCATTTCTATCAATCGGCGCGTGGTTACTTTCCGGTTGTCTTCTGTATAAGTTGACATATCACAGACAGTTTTTTACGAGTGTCTCTCGTTATAATGTTATGCGTTATCGTAAAAACGGCACAAAGGTATAGTATATTTTTCTATTTTAAGCTGTATTGCTATTGAAATAAATTTCTCGGGAATATTGTTGTAGCAAAAATAAAGCCTCCACGGCTGTGAGCCGGGAGGCTGATATGGAATCTTGTCAATGACAGGTTATTTTACTTCCCATGTATCGCCACTGAGTATGACGTCGCGCAGCGATGGGTAGTTTTTCTTCTGTCTCACTTCTTCTACTTGGCGGGCTACTTCTCCATCGTAGGTAGGCGCTTCTACGTTGCGTATCACACCTATGGCGAGTGGCAGTTCATGGCCGTCCATCATGGCCAGCATTTGGTGCATCACGAAGTTTTGCGTGGTGGCATCGTGTACAAGTACATCATCTATCGTGTACCCATCTTCGCCTAAGGTAACAGCTTTCAGCAAATGACCGTCGAGGACAAGGCCACGGTTCATCTCTTTACCGAAGAGCATCTTTTCGCCGTGGTGAAGGTGTATGGTGCGCTCGGCACGTACCTCTTTGTCGGTTATATACGAGTGGATGTTGG
>ULQP01068603.1_pt1 | contig 58080 bp, 45 predicted proteins | sample 1954571 | NCBI WGS metagenome assembly ULQP01 (sample SAMEA4835657, study PRJEB28245) | human gut metagenome | biome: gut microbiome; material: fecal sample | place: Denmark | collected 2008 | reverse complement strand
CTAAATCTCGCTTGAAATTTAGGGTTATTCGACAGACTGAGACGCATTTAAGGATTCTCTTAAATGCGTCTTTCCTTATTTAACTCTTTTAATTATAACGTGAAATCAAAGCGCCTTTAAAACCGAAAGCAAATACTTGCGCAGCATTGTCATATCCTGAGAGTTGAGGCTGCCGTCGCGGTTCAAATCCGCCTCGCGACTATATGCGTCGGTTTTTGCAAGCTGCTTTTTAATGTTTATAATGTCCCTAATGTTGATTGCCTTATCGTCATTAAGGTCGCCCACATTATCAAGCTCGGTTGCCTGAACGGTTACAATGCGCTTTTCGTGGCAATCCTCGCAATCGGCGCTCTTAAAGCCTGTGCCGTTGTTCTTTTCCGGCTCAATAACCCAGTACCAAAGCCCTCTGCGGTGCTCGGCGGGTATGCTTTCGGTTTCTTTAGTGTGGCAAACGCTGCACTCGTGCGTCCTTTCACCGTCAGAATGGCAGCTTTGGGTCTTTACGGTGGTCCAATTGCCGAATTTATGACCGTTAGCCTTTATGATGATTACACTGTCGGGAACTAATATTCCGCAATCTGAGCAGCGCTTTGAAAGCTGACCGTCTTCTGTGCAGGTGGGGGCTTTATCAATAATGTATTCACCTGAATAGCTGTGACCCTTTACAGCAACCGTTTTTGCCTCGTAATAATCACATTCGGTGCAGTTTCTTACCAGCTCGCCTGCAAGTGTGCAGGTGTTTTTACGGTATTCCATCCAGTCGGTCAGGTTATGCTCTTTGCAGGGCAGTCTGTCAAGCCGCGCTATATATGCGGCAGCCGTGCTGCCTGCCGGGGCTTCAAATGCCGAATAGTTACCGCTGAAACGCAGACTGAAGGTGTATTCTTCGTAGCGGTAGCATCTTGTGTAATCAAAGCCGAAAGCGCCGCACCTGCATCTACCGCCCAAAAGCAGGTAAATATGTAGCCCCAAAAAACAGCGAGCACAGCTGCCGGCATTAAGCCTAAACGCAGCCGCGCCCCGTTTTTGATTATTTTATATACCAATATGACTGCAATAACGGCGGAAAAAGCTGCCGAAAGCAACTCATAAAACATACCGAAGCAGACCGCCGACACAAGCCAGCAGACTGCAAGAGGTGATGTACCCTTTTTAAAATAACGCGCCGCAAACGTCATATTGAGTTCGTCTACTGTGGAATTTTATACCATTATACACCCGTATAAGCTCGATTTCAACCGTTAATTTCCCCAAAAAAATGCGGTAAACGGCAAATATTATCAGGACGGGCGGGGGTATTCGGCTATTTCAAAGCCCCTTGCGCGAATACCCTCTATAACGTTGCCGAGAACAGCCGCGTTTGTTTTTGATGCCGCGTGTATAAGGTAAATAGCTCCGCCGTGAACATCATTCAACATTTTTTGCTGCGCCCATGCTTCATCAGGCTGGTTGCCTGTTTCCCAATCCTTATAGGCAAAGCTCCAGTTCATTGTTTTGTACCCAAGGCTTTGCGCAACCGCGAGGGAGCGGGTGGAGTATTCACCCATGGGCGGTCTGAAAAGGAACATTCCGTAGCCGTATTTGGTTTTAATATAATCGTGCAGCCCCTGAATTTCCTTTTTCATTTCCGAAACGGAAAGCGTTGGCATTGATTTGTGACTTACCGAATGATTACCGAGAATATGACCCTCTTTAATTATTCGCTCAACTATTTGCGGCGCGGATTTACAGTAGCCCATTGTAGCGAAAAAAATTCCTTTTGCGTTTCTTTCGGCAAGAGTATCAAGAATTTTTGATGTATAGCCGTTTTCATACCCTAAGTCAAACGTAAGGTACACATTGTTTGAAGGCGGCGCTATAAATACCGCCCCGTATTTTTCATACTTTTCCTGCGCGGCAACAGCGCCGGTGGGTCTGTTTGCGCTGTCCTTGGCATTGCCCTGACCGTAGCCGCGGCGCGTGTTGTCAAGCTGCATAAGCCTTTCGTCCTCAGGGTTGACGGGTGCAGGTGCGGGAGCAGGCTTGACCTCAGGCTTTGAAACCGGCGCAGGCTTTGAGGAGGCTGCCGAAGCCGTGCTTTCGGCAGGCGGCTCTGAAACGGCGGACGATACCGGCTCCGCAGAGCTTATCTCCGAGCTTGTGCTCTCGGCGGCAGAGGGTGCCGCAGGCTGCGATGAAACGGTGCTGCTGTTTGCCAAAGTGTTATTCGGTGTTTTTTTGCAGCCTGATACAAGCATTGCCGCGCAAAGAACCAAAGCCGCCGCTTCAATTTTACCTCTCATATTTTTAACCCCTTAATTTATTGGCTGTAAAACCCATTGTTTTAATACGAATCGGTTTTGTTTTCACAAACTTATCCTTTGCTATTCGGTAATTTGTTCGCGGTATTCCTTCGGAGTCATTTGAAACGTTTTCTTGAAAATTCTTGAAAAATAATTAGGGTCGTTATAGCCTACCTCAATTGCAATTTCGGAAATTGATTTATCGGTATAGAACAACAGCTGCTGGGCACGCTCAAGCTTTGATTTGGTGATGAAATCCTGTGGAGATACGCCTACAAGCTCCTTGAATTTTCTTGTGAAATGAGCGGGCGACATATTGCAGAATTCAGCGCATTTTGCAACGTTCATTTCAAAAATTTCATTTTGCTTTATTCTGCTTACAACACTGCTTATAAGTGCCTGATTTTTGCTGTTGATACGCGAATAGCGTATTTCTGACGATTGACTGTAATGACCGACAAGCCCCAAAACCGATATTAACAGCCCGTTGCAGATGGAAGCACACTGCTTTCCTTCAAGGTGATAATAATAGCACAATTTGCCGAGTAAATATTCAATTTCGCTTGTATGGGAAAGGCTGACTATATGAACATCCGAAAGGTTACATTCTGAGAATATTCTTTCACATTCATGCCCTGAAAAGTGAACCCAGTAGGCGTGTGTAAGATCCTTTTTATAATATGAGTAATCCTGTACTTCATCCGGCTTGAAAAGAATAACATTCCCCTTTTCCGCTATAAAGGATTTACCGTTTATTATTACGTGATATTTCCCTTTCAGTATATAAATCAGTTGGTAATCACGCCTGCCGTTCGGGCGGCAAAGGTGGGTGTCAAAATCCACAATCAAATTTCCGCAGTCGATTATTTCAAAGTATTCATTTGAAACAAATCCGTTATCACTCCAGGGGTATGCCTCCGGTTTTTTAACGGAAAGCTTATCCATACGAATTCCCTCGCTTTCAAGATGAATTATATACTGTGCGGTTAATTCTGTCAATAGTGAGGACGAAATCGGATGTAACGCTTTGATTGTATACATATCATACCTCAGTTAAAGGGTTAATTTACTAGAAAGATATCAAATTTGTGCTATTAAATGCGATATTCATTTATATACAAAGTTATGGCGTTATGTTATAATTATTTTACAAAACATACACAAAGAATTGTGAATTGTAATATTTTTATTAATGTTGTACCAATGAAGGTGAAGCAAATGACCGACGTTTTTTCAATACAAGACTTTAAATTTCCGACAAATTTTTTATGGGGCAGTGCTGTCGCGGGACATCAGGTTGAGGGGAACAATATACATTCAAATAATTGGTATAACGAACAGCAGACGCTGAAGGTAAATCCGAGCTATGAGGTTTCGGGAATGGCGTGCAACCACTATAATATGTATAGGGAGGATGTATTGCTTTTAAAGGAACTCGGTCATCAGGCATTCAGGCTAAGCATAGAATGGGCAAGAATTGAGCCGGAGGAAGGCAGATTTTTGCAGACGGAGCTGGACCATTACATAAAGGAGCTTGCGTTTTTAAAGGAAAACGGTATTCAGACCTTTGTTACCATGGTGCATTTTTCAGTTCCGCTTTGGTTTGCAAAAAAGGGCGATTTCAGTAATTTGGAAAACATAAAGTATTTTGAGCGCTTTTTGAATTATGTTGTGCCTAAAATAAGCCGATATGTGGATTTTTGGAATGTTTTGAATGAATTTAATTTAGGCTCAACCCAGCAAAAATTGGATTTTAAATTTAACAGTGTTTTCTTCCACGCGAGGGGATACCACATAATAAAGCAATACTCCGATAAACCGATAAGCTCGGCGCATGCATTGGTTCAATACTACGGGAGACGTCAGAACGATGTTTTTGATGTCACCATGCAGCATTATAATGATATAATAAATCATGAATTCTTTTTCCACGCAATGCGCACAGGCGAGCTGGTATTACCGCACAAGGACGGCGTTTTTGATAAAGAATTAAAAAACACGGTGGATTTTTGGTCGGTAAATCTTTATACGCGAGACATTGTTGACGCGAGAAAGAAGGATTTTCGCGGCGAACGGTACGATTTCACGAAAACGCGTATGCTCCCTATGAACTTCTATCTTGATGAATTTTATCCCGAGTGTGTTTATCATAACCTTAACAGATTGCTCGATAAGCCTGTTTACATAACAGAAAACGGCTGCAGCTGCTATGATGACGATTTCAGAATTGTATATCTTGCGGAATATCTTTCGGCAATGAACGAGGCGATCAAGTCGGGCGTTGATTTAAGAGGATATTTATATTGGTCGTTCCTTGATAATTACGAATGGAGTACATATATACCGAAATTCGGTTTGGTAGAGGTCGATTATGAAAACAATTTCAAAAGAACGCCGAAGCCAAGCGCATATTTTTATAAAGAAATAATTGAAAATAACGGGTTCAGCCAAAAAATTCTTAAAAAATATCTTAAGAATATGCCCAGAGTTGACACTTCACTTCCTATAATTATTTGATATCAGAGAAAAGGAGATATTGGTAAAATGAGAATTCAGAGAACTCGCAAAATTGCCGCTACATTCTTAGCTGCTGTGTTATTGATAGTGGGAATTGTTCCGACATTTCTTCCAAGCGGTGCGGGAACGGAAAATACAGGTGACAGCAAGCTTTTGTTTACCAAAAAATTGGAAATAGTCAATTCCAATAAATATGCGACAACGGCTGATGTGGAGGAAGAAGGTAATTCCGGCTTCACCGCGAGTAAAAGGTTTACTTTAACAGACAGTAATTATTACAAGAGGGGAGCTAATTTTTTCCTTTTCAGAGATGTTTCGGCAGGTATTGACTTTTCTGAGGTAGGTAACAAGGGCAGCTACGTTTTTTGGCTGAAAACCCCACATTCGGTTACGCTTACGGTTGATATTCAGCTTGCCGATTTCAGTGCTGCGGCGAGGTTTAAAATTACAACAACCGACGAAACCGACTGGCAAAAGGTCACAATTGCTCAAAGCGATATAACAATTCTTAATTCGAAATTTAATTTTGACGGTATATACGGCTTGAAAGCAAGCGTTACAAAGGATGACTTTTTAAATGCCGGCGAGTCAATGTACTTCGGCATTATGGAGGCATACGGTAAGGGCGATGACGATACCGGTGATATATCGGTACCCGAGCTTATACAGCAGCCCGGCTTGTGGCGCGACGGCAGCTTGAAAAATTATTCAAGCATTGAAACCGTAGCGGTGACCGATAATGAAAGCTTCAGCACCGGCAAAAAATTCACGGTGTTGAATCAGGATTATTATAATAAAGATACAAGCTTTTATTTCGCCGTTAATTTTAATGCGCAATTGGATTATTCGGCAATCGGTAAAAAGGGATTTTTCAAGTTTTGGATTAAAACCCCGCATCGCGTTGCCTTTAAGGTCGAGGTTTTGCACACTGCAAGCTATTTGAGAGACGCAACCTTTGAAATCATCACATCCGACAGCACCGAATGGCAGGAAATATGTATATCCCGTCAGGATATGTCAATAAGCGATCCGAATTTTGATTTCAGGAATTTAATAGGCATAAAGCTTTTACCGGTTGCGTCACTGTTTTTAAAGCCCGAAGAATCAATTCTATTCGGTCAGCTTGAAATTTACGATGAGGCTCTTCCGTCATCGGGCGAAGACGGCGCAAAACCTAAAATTAAGATGTCGCCGGGTATGTGGCGCGATGGTTCGTTAAAGGATTATTCAAGCATTGAAACCGTCGGCGTTACAGATAATGATAAATTTGCCACAGCACAAAATTTCACGGTGCTGAATGATGAATACTATGATCACGACGCGAGCTTTTATATTTTTGTTGATTGGTCTGCTAAAATAGACCTTTCTGCAATAGGAAAGAACGGATATATTAAATTCTGGATAAAAACACCACATTCGGTTACCTTTAAGGTGGAGGTTTTGCATACTACAAGCTATTTGAGAGACGCAACCTTTGAAATTACCACCTCGGACAGCACCGAGTGGCAGGAAATAAATATTCTCAGGGAAGATATGTCCATAGGAGATCCCAACTTTGATTTTAAAAATCTTATAGGTTTTAAAGCGGTACCGAAAAAAGGAACATTTTTAAATGCAAATGAAAAAATCACTTTCGGTCAAATAGAAATATATGATGAAAACATCGGAGGCTCGGAAGAGAATCCGGGGCATATAGATTTAGGCGAGATAAAGCCCGACAAAAATTATACCGTATTGTTTGACGCGCAGGTTAAAAACGGCGGATGCGGTGCCGGCGGTATCCTTGTTAAGACAAAATATGCCGATACGAGTCTTTTTGAACATTCTTTAAAGGTTACAATGAAGGATTCGGAAAAATATTTTTCAAATCTTTCCAATATTACGTTTTATACCACCTACGGGAAGGATATCAACGTAGGCGACGCCCTTGAAAACGGATATTTTGAGCTTTGGATCAAAACCCCGCGTCCGCTTACTATGGATCTGGTATTATCAAAATACTGGCCGACGGCTAAAATTCGGTTTACAACCGCCGAGGGAACGGGATGGCAAAAAATAAGAATGCCCGTTGCGGATTTTGTTGACGGCTATGAGTCGATGTCATACAACGGTATGATACTGATTCAGCTTGCGGCGGCAAATGCCTCAAGCTTTATCGCTGATAATGAGTCCTTTGAGGTTGGCAGACTGACATTTTTCTGCCCGAACAGTGATATAGGCTCGAGCGGCGCTGACGAAACCTACCCGATAAGCGAGGATAAGCTCACAAGGTATGAGGGTACAAACTTCTTACTGACAACCTCTACACACGGCTTTTGGGCGGGAGAGCCTTCGGATAAAGCCAATATACACAATGAGTATGCCGGCGTAGCTAAGGATGATGTGAACTACTATAAGTTTAAAAATATAATGCGTATGTGGCTTGTAGATGTAGACGAATACTATGCAAAGGGTACAAGCGGCGCTATGGTTTACATCAAAAGAGGGAGCGGCCCGAACGGAAGGGTTATTCCGGTTGACGTTAATGACTACATTCTGACAGGCACCCTGAGAGTATGGATTAAGGTTACCAAGAAAATGACCTTTAATATCTCACTCAGAAACGGCCAGGCGAATGATGATATAGGTATATCAATTCCCGTAACTATTGAGCCGACTGCCGAAAATAACGGGTTTAAGGAAATTCAAATTCCGCTTAAGGATTACTATGATAAAGCGGTAAAGGAAAATATTAAATACCGTTTTGATAAATTGGACGGATTCCATATTTCACCCGTTATTAAGGATAGGGAGCATTTCCTTGACGAGGGCGACGAAATAATTTACAGCACATTTGAATTATGGGCAAAGGAAGCGCCCGAACCGGTTCCGGCAGAGACCAAAAGAACATATACCTGCAGCAACGGCAACGGAGTAATACTGATTGACGAAAATGAAATAATGCCCGAGACAACCGTGGTAAACACATTCCGAAATACGGTTGAGCTGAACAAAATGAAACACATTCTTTCCGAATGGTCAAAGGAAGCAACGCTTGTAGATACATATTGTATTCAGGCAATTTCAGATAACAAAACAGACGCAAGACTTACTCAGCCCTATGACAAGGTTAAGTTCACTGTTCCGCTTACTTATCTTTGCGGTAAGGATAAAATCACCACGAAAAACATAAGCGCTCTGAACGCGGTATTTTATTCCGAGGGCGTTTGTTCAAGTGCCAAGCTCACGGTAGAGGAGGATAACCTCATAATTGAAACCTCGCTTTCGGGGGATCTGATTTTCTTCAGCGGCAAGCCCGGCAAGGACGGCAGGCTTTTTGATTTGCCTAAGAGCGATAACGATAATTCTGCCGCGGTGGATTCGGCTGATGACAGCAAAACGGACGATACCGCCGGATATGAAGGTGAAGATGATACCGAGGACGAGCAGAACGACACCAAAAGATACAAGAAGGTCATAAGACGGAAAAAGAACCCCCAAAAAGGAAGTAACAAAATAATTTGGCTTTCGGTTTGCATTGTGGGGGCTGTTGCCGTACTTGTTTTAGGCTTCTTCGGTTATAAGAAGTTTATTGCGACCTCTCTGAGCCTTTTCCTGATTCTCGGCTTAACCTTTGTTGCGCCAATCACCGGTCTGGCGGCTGATGAAGACGTAAGACGTGCAGAAATTCGACTTTTGTATGACCATCCCGGAGTGCCCGGATATGATGCGGAATACGAAACAATTGTTTATTACGGCGTGGGCGACGATTTAACCCGCCTGTCACCGAATGAATATACTCTGCACTGCGATTTAGCGGATATAAAAATTGACGGAATCAAATTTATTGTTCCTGCCTCATTTAAGGATAATACCGATATAGACGGATTTAAAATATATGCTACCGTTAATTCCGATAAAGAGGTTGAAGCATCATATCCGTTAATGGTTAAAAACTGGAAGCTTGAGGTTCAGGATGATTTTGACGGAACAAGCCTTAATACCGAGCTTTGGTCGAACTACCCGCGCACAAACGGACAAATACCGCAGGATAACGGGAAATACTGCCAGGCATATGTTTCGGAGGACTGTGTGACCGTTAAGGACGGCAAGCTGGAAATGCGTATTTTGGACGGCAAGGACGGCACGGCGTACTCAAAGAACGAGCCGATTGAGGCAGAATTCCTTATGCCGAGAATAACCTCAAAGGGCAAAGTTGAAAGCACATACGGCTGCTATGTTTCGAGTATACAAATGCCGCATAACACTTCGGCAGGTTCTAACAGCGGCTTCTGGCTGCTGCCCACAACCGGAAACTGGGGCAATACGTTCCTGTTTGACAGCCCGACTACCTTAGACGGCTTTTCATGCGGAGAGCTTGACATTATTGAATATTCGCCGGCTTGGGGCGGCGGTAAATTCCAATCGGCACTGCATTGGTGGGATTCCGCAACCCTTTTAAAGGGCAGCGGAATGGAAATGGGAACCAATTATCCTAAGTTTACAAGGGGCGAGTATGTTGAGATGGCGTGCACCTGGACGGAAAACTCATATTGTATTTACTACGACGGTATATTACAGCGAAAGGTTAAAAATCTTGTGGCAAGCGGCGAGAAGGCGTATGTACTTTTCACCATGCAAACCGCGGGATATAACGGTAACGCAAGCTGGACCGGAATGTTCACAAAAGAGGATCTTCCGGAAATGGTATGCCGTGTAGATTATTTCAAGCTATTCAGCTAAAAAAATTAAGAACGGAGAGAAAAAGATGCAATTTAAAAGAATTCTGTCATTAACTATGGTTTTTGTATTGTCGCTTGCTGCTTTTTCGGGCTGTAAGAAAAGTGACGGAGATGAATACAGCGAATTTGTTTCCTATGTTGAGGTAGGCGGCGGGGACTCCGCCAATAATCAAAAAGGCGATAAGGATAACAATAAGGCTGACGGCTCGAATACCGGCACCTCAAGCAGCGGTAAAACAAACAGCGGCAGCGGCAAAACATCTAACGGTGCAACCACCAATAAAAACGGCAAGGTCGATTTAGGCGGCAGAACGATTATATACCATACGTTTTGGTCAGAGCCTAAAAAGGGCGGCAGCGACCGTGAAAATACATATTGGAAGAAGAAAACAGAGCTTGAGAAGAAATATAATTTCAAATTCAAGCATGTTTCAAGCAACGACGATAATCTTTATGATAAGGTTATTACGAGTATTGTTGCCGGCAAGCCCTCCTGCGATATTATGTCCTCAAAGCAAATTGCGGTTCCCGCAATGAAGCAGGGCTTATTTTACGATCTTTCAAAGCTTGAGGAAATCAATTTGAATGATTCAAAATGGAGAAAATGCGTAACCGAAATGGGAACTCTTAACGGCAAAAAGTATCTTATGGAAGCCGGAAAGATGATTACATCGAATATGATTCTTTATAATAAGGACCTTTTCAAAGCTAAAAAAATGGACGGCGAGGATCTTTACACGCTCCAAAAGCAGGGAAAGCTTACGCTTAATAAGCTCATTTCGATTATGAAAAATATGTATGACGGAAAGAAAGCCTCCACCGTTGTTGATATTTTCCCGTTCAATCTTCACATTCAGTTTGCTTACGCTTACGGAAGTCAGATTGTAAGCAGAACACCCGGAACAACGAAATTCCAAAGCACAATCGGGTCAAATGAAGTGACAAATGCCTTCAAAGCCGCACAGGATTTGTTAAATTCCGGCGTTGTTGTAAATAATGCCGGCAGCTCATGGACATGGGCGCGTGATGAATTCTTAAAGGGTAATTATCCGATACTTATCGGCTCGGGCGATCTTGAAAATATTGCAAGCAACTGCTCCTTTGATTTGGGCGCCTGTGTAATTCCTGACCTAAACGGAAAACCGGTATGCGAGATTTCGGACGTTCAGTGGGCGGCAATTCCTTATAACGTTAAAAATCCGCATGATGTTGCGTTTGTTTGGAATGAAATGGCGGATTATATATTCGATGTGAATTATAAGCTCCGTTACCAGGATATTGTTTCAAGCGATGTTATGCATCTGCTCGATGATATTTCAAAGAGACAGGTAGCCGGTGAGCTGAAGGTGGATTATTACAATGTAATCAACATTTGGTCTGACGGTGTAGGCGGAGTATTCAACGAGATGATAGCCGGCACTACAACACCTGCTTCTGCAATTCAAACAGTAAATAATATGATTAAAACAAAGCTTAAAACCTATGAATAATTAAAGAAAAAGCTTTGCAAGCCTTTTATGAGAGTGTCGGCAATAATGCCGGCACTCTTATAAGGAAACCGGAATACAGAGCCGTTACTACACTTGAGGGGGGTTAATTTCAGATGCTCGGCAAAGAAAAATCAACACTGACACAACGCCGTAATAATAAGGGGTATTTGTTTGTATTGCCTTTTATTATCGGATTTTTCGCACTGTTTCTGTACCCGCTTTTGCAATCGGTGCTGTATAGCTTCGGTCAGCTTTCCCCCTCGGATAATTTTAAGCTTGTGCTTGAAGGAATTGATAATTATAAGGTGGCATTAAGGGAGGATGTTTCCTACTACCGTTTATTGATAAAGGCAATAACGGATATGCTGTATCAAATGCCCGTAATTCTGATTTTCAGTTTTATTATTGCCAATCTTTTAAAGGATAAATTCCCGGGCAGGGGCGCTGTAAGACTGATTTTGTTTTTACCCGTTGTACTTTCCTCGGGCGTAATTGTCACACTCGGAAGAAACGACTCAATGCAGGAAATGATGAGCGGAGCACTCTCAAGCGAATCAACATCGCTGTTAAGTGTAGATTCACTTCGCGCGTTTCTTGTCAACATAAATATTTCGTCAAAGCTTGCCTCTTACATAACAGACGCGGTTACCAATATTCTTTCAATAATAAATCATTCCGGAATACAGATACTTATATTTTTATCGGCGTTGCAGTCAATTCCCGAAGCGCTGTATGAAGCGTCATCAATTGACGGCGCCTCCGGTTGGGAAAACTTTTGGAAAATAACCTTTCCAATGGTTATTCCGCAAATGATCGTATGCCTGGTTTACACAATTATTGATTTATTTGTAAGCACCAACAACAGCGTGATTACATATATTTACTCTGTTGCCTTTAATAAAATACAATTCGGGTTATCCTCGGCAATGTCCTGCATTTACACAGTGATTGTAGCGGCAGTGCTGGGAGCATTTACACTTATATTCACAAGAATATTTAAGCATTACCGTTAAGGGAGGAAAAAACGTGAAAATTAACAAATCCCGTATCAAGAAAAAAGCAAGTGCGGGAATAATTATATTCGTTAAGATACTGATACTTACCGGTATATGCTTTGTTGTTCTGTACCCTCAATTTGAAAAGCTTGCCATTTCTTTTATGTCGGTTGATGACCTTTACGATTCAAGCGTTCAATACATTCCCTCGCAATTTTCTCTTAACAATTATAAAAGAGCAATTGAATACACGGATTATTGGAACACCCTTATAAGAACCGTGCTGTTTGTACTTCTCAACTCGCTTTTACAGGTTTGTTCGGCCATGCTAATAGGCTACGGCTTTGCACGGTTTGATTTTAAGGGTAAAAATATATTATTCGGCTGCGTTATAGCAACGCTTATTGTTCCGGTACAAAGCTTTGTTGTTCCGCTTTACAAGCACTTTTTAGGGCTTAAGCTGTTAAATACCGCTTTCCCGATACTTTTATTATCGGCAGGCGGCATTGGGCTTAAAAGCGGATTATACATATTTTTATTCCGTCAAAGATTTGCGGGAATTCCGAAGGAGCTTGAGGAATCGGGAAAAATTGACGGTGCGGGAGATTTCAGAATTTTCAGAAGTATAATGGTCCCGAGTGCCTTAACCATATTTGTAACGTGCCTGCTGTTCTCATTTGTGTGGCAGTGGACCGATAACTATTACATTTCGGTTTTTATGCCCACAAACAAATATCTTGCCAATATGGTAAGCCTGTTGGCAACAATAAGCTCAGACGATTATTCGCTTTCTCTCCTTACAAATGCCGGAGTTATTCTTTTGATATTGCCGATATTATTTATATTTTTAATCGCTCAACGTTTCTTTGTTCAAGGGGTTGAAACTGCCGGAATAGTAGGATAGTATTTACAAAAATTTTTTAGCCATTATTGCGTTTTTTATTGGCTTAAAGCGATGGCAGAACGGAGATTTGTATGAAACGCATTTTTTCAATTTTCCTTTCGGGAATTATTATGGCAGGATCTGTTTTATGCGTCAGCGCTCAAAACGATGTTGATAAAAAGTACTACAGCTACCGTGAATCAACCGGCAGCGAACAGGCGACCGACACGGTAGAATTGATGCCGACCTCAAATAACGGAAAGTCTTACGAATTTGATATTGATGTACCGTCGGGGAATTACAATATTTTTCTCAATTACACCGTTAAAGCGGTGCGAACCGATACAATTAAATACATACTTAAGATTAACGGCGAGTGCCCTTTCGCTGAGTGCAAAAATCTGAGCGCGCCGATCAGCTATGTTGAGGAAAGCCGGACCTTCCCGAAGGATACAAGCGGAAACGAAATATCGGGCAATTTAATCGTTTCGGATAATGCCGTTTCGGCGCCTGTTTGCGATTCCGAGGGAATTTTTAAGGAAAATTACTCTTTCTTCCTTGGGGACACCTCGCGCAAGCTGACGGTTGAGGTGACCGACGGCGATATAATACTGTCATCCGTTACACTAAAGCCTGCGCGGGAGATACCCGAATATGCAGAGTATAATAAACAGAATAAAGGAATAAAAGAGGGCGGCGTAATAAAGCTCAATGCGGAGCATCCGGATAACCGCACTTCAAAATCAATTTTCACCTTTTGCGATGCCTCCGGCGCGTCGGTGCAGCCGGTTGCGGAGGATAAAATTGTTATGAACGCCCTGGGCGGCTCGCAGTGGAGCCGTGTAGGTGAAAGTGCCGAATGGAAAATTGATGTTCCGAAATCCGGACTTTATGAGCTCAGAATAAAGTATATGCAGGGCTATACTAACGGCAGAGGAGTTTCAAGAAGCTTTTATATAGACGGCGAGGTGCCGTTTAAGGAAGCGTTAAATATATATTTCCCTTATAGCAGCAAATGGAAAGAAATGACCTTTTCAAATGAAAAGGGTGCATATTCCTTTTATTTGGAAAAAGGCGAGCATACGGTTGCCTTAGCGGTATCGCTGGGCGATATGGCGGAAATAATCAATGACAGTAAAACCGTGCTTTCCGAGCTGAATACGGTTTACAGGCGGATTATCACGCTGACCGGCGTTACACCGGACAGCTACCGTGATTACCAGTTAGAGGATAAAATTCCCGATGTAATAGAGACAATCGGTGAAAAAGCGCAGCGGCTGGACGCGATTGTTGAAAGGCTTAACAAAAGTCAGAAGGGCGGCACCGAAAGCGGCGTTTTAAGGCGCCTTTCCCGTCAGCTGAAAAAATTTAACGATGACCCGGATAAGATTGCGCCTCAGCTTACCCAATTTCAAAGTAATATCAGTGCTTTCGGCACATGGATCAACGACCGCTTTACGCAGCCTCTTGCAATTGACGAAATAGCGCTTTGCGGAAAAAGCAGTAAATCACCGTTCAAATTCGTCGGTTTTTTCGGGTCGATTTACCATGGCTTTAAGCAATTTATATACTCGTTTTCATCAGACTATGACACATCGCAGGGTGAAAAGGAGCTTATAGAGGTGTGGGCTCCGACCGGCAGAGACCAAATGCAGATAATTAAGAACCTCACCAATCAGCTTTTTGAGCCTGAGACGGGTATTTCCGTAAATTTAAAGCTTATTGCCGAAGCTGCTTTGTTACCCGCAATAGTTGCGGGCGAGGGACCGGACGTTGCGCTTATGTGCCCGCAAACCACACCGATAAATTTCGCAATGCGAAATTCGGTTGAGGACCTAACCAAATTTGACGGATTTGACGCTTTAAGCGCCGAAATGATTGATAATTCGCTCATTCCGTTCACATATGGCGGCGGGGTATATGCCATTCCCGAAACCCTTTCGTTCCCGATTTTGTTTTACAGAACCGATATTTTAGCCGAGCTTGGCATAGAGGTTCCGAAAACATGGGACGATGTGACCGAAATGATTGTTGATTTGAGCCATAATAATATGCAGTTCGGTTTTGCGGGGTCACTTCAAAACTTTGCAACAATGCTCTATCAAAATAACGGCAAGGTTTACAGCGATGACGCAACGGCAAGTGCGTTTAACGAAAATGAGGCAATTACCGCCTTTGAAAAGTATACAAAGCTGTATCAATATTTTAAAATTCCCGTAACCTTTGAATTTGCAAACCGTTTCAGGAACGGTCAAATGCCGATAGCGGTGGCAGATTATATGCAATATAATACGCTCCGTATTTTTGCGTCTGAAATTGACGGATTATGGAGTATCGCACCGGTTCCGGGTACTATGCGGTCTGACGGTACAATCAACAGAACGGTTGTGGGTACGGCAACAGGGTGCATTATGATTAAAGGAACAAAAAATAAAGAGTCCGCTTGGAAGTTTATGCAGTGGTGGACATCAGCCGATATTCAGGAGCAGTACGGAAAAAAGGTTGAGGAAAAGCTTGGGGCATCGGCAAGATACGCAGCCGCAAACGCGGTGGCATTGGAGCATTTACCGTGGTCCTATGAGTTCTATAATGAGCTTTCAAGCCAGATTAAAAATGTGACCTGTATTCCGGAGGTGCCCGGCGGCTACTTTACCTCAAGGCATTTCAGCAACGCCTTCAGAAAGGTAATTTATCAGAATGAAAACCCGCGGGAAACCTTGCTTGAGTATACAAAGGAAATAAATGCTGAAATAACAGACAAGCGCAACGAATTCGGACTTACGACAGGGGGCAAAGGGCATTGAGTAAAAATCGCAGCTTATTAAAAACCGTTAATAAAAAGAGAATAAATTATCTTTATTTACTCCCTTTTTCAATTGCCTTTTTTACATTTACGGTGCTGCCTGTACTATATTCGATTTTTTTGGGATTTTGCAATTATAACGTGCTTGAGCCGCCTCAATTTACATTATTCAACAATTACACGAAAATGTTTTTTGAAGACAGTATTTTTATGACCGCACTTATAAACACACTTGTAATGGCGGTAATAACCGGTCCTATCGGATATGTAATTTCATTTTTACTGGCTTGGCTTATAAATGAGCTTAATCCTAAGGTCAGGTCGCTGTATGTCCTTTTCTTTTATGCGCCTTCAATTTCGGGTAATCTTTTTATGATTTGGAAGATTATATTCAGCGATGACGCAAACGGATATTTAAACAGCCTGCTTTTATACCTGGGAGTAATTGATGAAAACATATACTGGCTGTCAGACACAAAATATATGATGACAGTGTGTGTTTTAGCAACGCTTTGGATGAGCATGGGAACCGGATTTTTATCCTTCGTTGCAGGCTTGCAGGGAATTGACAGAAGCTTGCTTGAGGCAGGCTCAATAGACGGTATACGAAACCGCTGGCAGGAGCTGTGGTATGTTGTTCTGCCTTCAATGCGGCCGCAACTGCTTTTCGGCGCGGTTATGAGCATAAGCTCGGCATTTTCAATAGGCAGCGTAACCGAAAGCCTTTGCGGAATGCCCAGCACCGACTATGCGGTACATACCCTGGTAAACCATATGACGGACTACGGCTACACACGCTTTGAAATGGGATATGCAAGCGCAATAGCCACCGTATTGTTTTTACTGATGATTTTTTGTAAGTCCTTATTCCAGAAGTTCTTACAAAAAATAGGTACTTAAAGGAGAAATGGGTTATGAGAAGATCAAATTCAAGTAAATATACCCATTCAGCCTTTGGTAACGCGGTTATAATGCTCTTTTTGACCGTGTTCGCCTTTGTAATGATGGTACCTATGATTTACACAATATGCACAGCCTTCAAGCCGAATGATGAGCTGTTCCGTTTTCCGCCGAGCATTTTTGTGCAGAACCCCACCGTAATGAATTTTTACAGCCTTTCCTCCCTGCTCAGGGAGTCATGGGTTCCTTTTTCGCGCTATCTTTTCAATTCGGTGCTGATTTCGGGATTAGGCACATTGGGAAACGTTATTTTTTCCTCGCTTGCGGCATACAGAATTGCAAAGTTTGAATTTCCGGGAAGAAAGCTGTATTTTTCAATTGTTACAATGTCGCTTATGTTTTCTTCGGCGGTAACCTCAATAGCAAATTTTCTTATTATGAGCAGATTAAATATGATTGATACATATTGGGCAATTATAGTTCCTGCCTGCGGCTCGTCACTGGGACTGTTCCTTATGAAGCAGTTTATGGAACAAATGGTTCCCGATGCGCTTATTGAGGCGGCACAGATTGACGGAGCCGGCGAATGGATGATTTTCAGCCGAATTGTTATGCCGGTTGTAAAGCCTGCGTGGTTTACGCTTATTATATTCTGCTTTAAGGATATTTGGAACAGCACCGGCTCAAATCTTATTTTTTACGAGAATATCAAGCCGCTTCCGAGTGCGCTCGGAAACATTGTTGCCGGCGGCATATCGCGTGCCGGCTCTGCGGCGGCGGTTTCGCTTATTATGCTTATTCCGCCGGTAGCGGTTTTTATATTCTCGCAAAACAACGTTTTGGAAACTATGTCAACCTCCGGAATGAAGGATTAGAAAGGAGAAGGTAAAGTGCTAAAATCATTTTGTCGAAAAGCGGCAGTGCTTTTTGCCTTAGTATTTTTTTCACTGCCGGTATTTTCCGTAAGTGCCGAAAGTGATGCAAGCCGTTCCTCCTCTTACCTTTATGACAGCGAGGGCAATGTAATTTCAGCACCACAAAGCTATGTTTACAGTAATACCGTAACCGCTTCTAGGATAGGAACAGCCGAGTTCGGCGAGCTGGTTGACATTGCAAATGACAAGGAAGGCAATATTTACTTTTTAGATAAGAAAAATTCGCAAATTACGGTTACAGATAAAGGCTTTAAGCTTATAAGAACAATTAAAGCGTTTACAAACGGCAATGAAGCGGATTCATTCAAAAATCCTTCCGGAATTGCAATAAGCGATAAGGGGGACATATATGTTGCCGATACCGATAACGGCAGAGTGGTTATTCTTGATAAAAACGGGAATTTTATAGGCTCAATTGGGGCGCCCGACAAGAAGGAGTCCCAATATGTCAACCAATACAAGCCCTCTAAGGTTGAGGTAGATAAGTCGGACAGGGTTTATGTTATTGCCGAAAATCAAACCCAGGGTATTTTCTCTTTCGGCGCCTCGGGAAAATTTATGGGATATGTCGGGGCGACAAAGGTAAAGCCGAATTTAGCCGAGCTGTTTTTCCGCTCCTTTGCATCAAAGTCTCAAAAAAAGGCGTCGCTGCAATTTGTTCCTACTGAATACAGCAATATTGCAATAGATGATGAAAATTTCCTTTTCTGTGTAATTTCGGCAGTTGACAGCAAGACACTTTCAGAGGATATACAATCAAGAAACGGTACGGTTGACCCCGTAAGAAGACTTAATCAGGACGGTACCGACATTACAATTAAAAACGGCAGCTTTCCGCCGGTAGGGGAGCTTACCTTTGACCCTTATGTTTACGGCTCATATGCCGGCGCGTCTAACTTTGTTGATGTTGCAGCCTGCGGCGGTATGTATTCCGTTCTGGATTCAAAACGCGGGCGGGTATTTACCTATGACAGCCAGGGAAATTTACTTTATATTTTCGGCGGCAGGGGAGATCAAAGGGGTCAGTTTAACCAGCCGTGCGCCTTGATTTATAACGGCGATGAAATTCTGATTGCGGACAGAAGCCGCAACAGTGTGCAAGTTTTTGTGCCTACCGAATACGCAAAACTGATAAAAAGCGCAATTACCGAATACAATACGGGCGAATACGATAAGGAATATGAAAGCTGGAAGGAAATAGCGCTGAATTTCAGCGGTTCTGAGCTGGCTTATTCCGGTATGGGCAGATACCATTATAACAATGCGGAATACAGTAAAGCATTAGAATATTTTAAAATGGCAAACAACCGCAAATATTACTCTGTTGCGGTAAAAAAATATATTGCACAAATAGGGCGTAATGTGCAGCCGTTTGTAATCAGCGGGGTGATAGTGCTGTTTATTGCCTTTAAGCTTTACGGAGTTATAAAAAAGAGGCGTGCTAAAGCCCCTGCCGTGCGCAGGCGCACTAAGCTTACAAGGCTTTCGGAGGAATTGAAATATTCCTGGTATATAGCCCTGCACCCGTTTGACGGATTTTGGGATTTGAAGCATGAAAAACGCGGCGGAGCGGGAGCGGCAACAATTTTGCTTGCGGCGGCGACCCTGGCAAACGTATTTTTCATTCGTTTTAAGGCATTTACCTTTAACACGTTTGACCCCGAGCAGGACAGTGCGATTTTAAAGGGAATTGAGGGCGTAACAATAATTGTTCTTTTATGGTGCGTTGCAAATTGGTCTATGACGACCCTGATGGACGGCAAGGGAACAATGAAGGATATATACTGTTATATGTGTTATTCCCTGCTTCCTGTAATAATTATGCTGCCGATTGCTACGGTTGTCAGCTATGTTCTGCCGATTGAGGGCGCAGCGCTTTTAAATATGATTTCCACCGTGGGAATTATCTGGATGGCGTTTCTGGTGTTCTGCGGAACAAGCGCAACCCATAATTACAGCTTCGGCAAAACCGTTGTGACAATTGCTCTGACCGTTGTGGGAATGTTGATTATACTTTTCTTATTTGTTTTAACAATAACCTTAATTCAGCAAATTATTGCTTTTATATCATTGATAAGCAAAGAAATATCAATGCGGACATAGAGGAGGATGGCTGTGAAAAAGAAAATTATTAAATACGGCATCCGCGTAATCGCAGTAATAATTTGTTTTGCTGTAATTGTAACGGTTGTAAAATCCGTTCAGAATAAAAGTCAGCAGTTCGGCACAAAGGATACGGTAAAATACACCGAAGGTCTTGAGGAGCTTTCCTTGTCGGACGGTGCTGTTTTGGAAAATGAAAATCTGGCATTATACGTTGATGAAAATTACTGTATAAGCCTGCTTGATAAAAAAACAGGCAAGGTATGGAACAGCTCCATTCCCGAAGAAATGCAGAAGAATTTCAACGTTTCAAGCGATGCCGCCGTATCGTCCTGCAATATTACTTATTTGGCTAAGGATAATACCGTGGTTGAGTACGATTCGTACAAACAGTCGGCATTAAGGGAACAAATTAAGATGTACGCCGCTGAAAGCAGCGTAAGAATTACATATATTTTCGGTGAACGGACATCGGATAATATTATACCGCAGGCTTTTACGGAAAAAAGATTTAAGGAAATGCTGGAAAGGTGCGACGACGACCAAAAGGATTTCCTCAAGCGAAGATATGAGCTTTTTAACGCGAAAACTATGAAAGCGGAGGATAACCCCGAAGAAAAGCTTAAAACCTTTACCAAGCTTAAAACTACTCCCCTTTACATCATTTCAGATGTAAGCGGTAAGGTTCTTATTGAAAAAACAAAAAAGCTTTTTGACGATATAGGCTATACAAAAGCGGACTATACAAAGGATAACGAGCTTACGGGATATGACGGCGACATAGACGAATGTACCTTTAAGGTCAGCTATGATTTAAAGCTGGACGGAAATGATTTAGTTGTAACATTGCCTGTTTCCGAAATATCCTTTTATGCCGAATTTCCGCTGCTCAGCATTACTCCGCTGAAATTCTTTACCGGCAGCGCCGAGAAAGAGGGCGAAATATTGATTCCCTCGGGCAGCGGTTCCGTTATACGTTTCGGGGCGGAAAACCGTGAGGGTTCGTTCAGTTCCCCATTTTTCGGAAAGGATAACAGCGAGAAATATGAAGAAATGCCTATGCAAATGCTGGGCGACGGTAACGACAGTATTTCAATGCCGGTTTATTTCTTTACGGAAAATAACAGCACGCTGATGACGGTTGTTGAAAAAGGGGCGGAAGCGGCACGGCTGTATGTTGAAAGGAGCCGTTCCTCTGCGTATGCTTATACATCGTTCGATGTAATTCAAAACGGCTATGCATATTTAACCGCGAAAAAGAAAACGCTTGTATGCGGTACCGATTCGCTGAAAAGCGATATTGTGATTCGGTACAGGTGCTTATCAGGAAAGGGATATTCCCATGACGCCGCGGAATACAGAAAATATCTTACCGAATCAAATATTTTGCAGAAAAATGCGGAAATATCCGAAAAACCGCTTTTCCTTTTGGAAACGGTGGGCGCTGTAAAATCCAAATCCGGAAAAAAGCTGACTACCCTTACAAAATTCAACGATATGAAGAAAATGCTTTCCGATATTTCGGAAAACGGCAATATTCGCACATCAATAAAGCTTACGGGAATAAATAAGGGAGGTTTGTTGAATCAGGTGCCGGGCAGCTTTAAATACAATAAGGATATACTTACCGCAAATCGGCAATCTGAAATTACCGAGCTTGCAAAAAAAGGCGGCGGAACGGCATATGCGGCGCTGAATCACATGTATTACTATAACCACACCGAAAACGACGGATATTCGCTTTCAAAAAACAATGCCAAAAACATTGATAAAAGCTGGGCAATACACAGCAGCTATAATCCGGTAGAGGGAACCTATATTGATAACAAAAATCAAATTTGGGTGTTATCTCCCAAAACGTATGTAAAAACCGTAGAAAGCTATATTAAGAGCGGTATTAAATCAATAGGAGTGGGAGATTTTGCCTCCGATATCAATTCGGATTTCAGCAATAAGGAATATTACGACCGAGGCGACTCTTTAAAACAAATTGTTAAGGCGCTCAAGCTTTATAAGGAAAATGATGTATATATTGCGGCTAAAACAGCCAATACCTACGCCTTACCGTATATTGACCTTATTGAGGAAATGCCTACAAGCGGAAATAAGCTTGAAATATTTGATGAATATGTTCCGTTTTGTCAAATGGTTCTGCACGGCTCGGTTGAGTATACCTCGCCGGTTATAAATTATCAGTCTGATAAGGAAACAGCTGTTTTAAAGGCAATAGAAACGGGAAGCGGAGCTCATTTTGTATTGAACGAAGGCATTGATAATACGCTGTTTAAAACGGACAGTGATAGGCTTTTCCCAACGGCATATTCGCAAAACCGCGATTTTGCAATTGCGGCTGCGAATAAAATTCAAAAGGCCTTAACTGGTCTTAATAACAAGGCTATTGTTTCGCACAGCTTTGCCGGTAATGTGGCAGTCACCGCTTATGAGGACGGCACGAAAATATATGTCAATTATAACAATACCGATGTTACGGTTGATAATATCACGGTTAAGGCAAGAGACTTTTTAAGGGTATGATTTTTTACGGGGTGAAAAGGGATGAATAAAAAAATAGTGGCGGCATACTGTGCGCACGGCGGAATAAACGCCGTGACCGACGCTACGCTGGAAAAGCTGGATATTATTTATTTTGCTTTCGGGGCGGTAAAGGGTACCGATATTTCATTCGGTTATCCCGAGGATTTAATAAGAGCCGGGGAAATTAAGGCAAAGCATCCAAATATCAAGGTTATTCTTTGTATAGGCGGCGGCGGAGCAGGGCAGGCAATGACAGACGCCACCCTAAAGGAAGAGGATTTTCAAGCGGTAACTCAAAATATGTTTGAAGCAATGGTGGATAACGGGTTTGACGGCATTGATTTGGATTGGGAATTTCCAACAACCACCGGTCATCCCGAGGAACAGCAAAAACACACCGAAATGCTGAGACTTTTAAGAGAAAAGCTTGATACATTGCCCGATTACCATACATTATCGGTCGCGTGCCCCGATGGCGGGTGGACCTTCAGAATTACCGAGCTTGATAAATCTCACATATATCTTGATTATATAAATGCTATGACATATGATATGACCGATTTTCATTTCACATCTCACCACACCGCGCCGTATTCTTCAACTAAAGGAGGAAATTATACAGCCCGCTCGGTTAAAAACAGTATTGATATATTCAAAGCAAAGGGCATACCGCCCGAAAAAATAATTGTAGGCGCGGCATTTTACTCGAAAAAATGGAGCGGGATTACAGGAGGTGAAAATGGATTAGCGGCAGCAACAGAGGCACCGGTTGCTTACGGCTCGGGAATTACTGCCCTTGAGGAAGAATATATCAACAAAAACGGTTTCAGGCGATATTGGGATGAGACCGCATGCGCTCCTTACCTTTATAACGGCGACACATTTATAACATATGACGATGAAGAATCCATAAAGAAAAAATGCGAGCTTATTTTAGAGGAGGATATCGGCGGAATAATGGTTTGGGAGCTTGGCGGCGACAGAAAACAGACCCTGCTGCCGTTGATGAGAAAATGGCTTGGCAATCGGTAGTCATACATATTTTTTAATTGTGCATAACCCCTATTTTTAATAAATTATTAGGAGGAAGAAACATGAAAAAAAGATTTTTAAGCATTACTCTTACCCTGGCTTTGGTGCTTTCAACGCTTGTAGGCACATTTGTTACAGCAGGTGCCGAAACAACAACGGGAAGCACAGCAGTTACCCAAAGGAAAAAGGCTGTAACAGTGTTGGACTTTGAAAAAAGCAAACCCGGGCAAAACTCATCGGGCGGTCCGGCAATAACTGAAGACGGTCAAGCCTACAAAATTGAGGCTTACGGCAACGGAAAGGATACTCTGTCGGTACATTCCTCGGCAGATGAGCAGGGGGAAACCGGATTCCCCTCGGACGCAACAGCAATTCTGTCGTTTGACAGCTATAACAGCATAGATGAAAATAAGTTAAAACCGATAAAGGATAATTGGTTCGGGTATAATGAGTGCAGCCTTGAAACCGATCCTTTAAATGTTTATTCGGGCAGCGGGAAGTCTCTTAAGTTCAGCTGGAATGACGGTCAGGTTCCGAGACTCAGGCATGACGGGTTTTTCAATAAATCGGGAAACACTATAGGATTATGGATAAAGAGCGAAACCGCTTTTAACGCTACCATTGCTTTTTCGGAAGCATGGGGAGCAGCAAGACAGGTGGCAGTACCGATTGCAGTCGGGGAAAATATCATTAAATTAAAATATACTGATTTTGAAGGATACACCGGAGGTTCTATTTGTCAATTCAGAATAGACGCCCCCGTGGGAGGACCTGCCGGAACAATCTGGATTGACCAGCTTTGCACCTTTACCGAAAATGCAGCAGAAGGCAGTTCTTTTGTCTACGGCGGAGAAGGTCAGTCACTCCATTATCACACAGATAAGGCGAATTCGGGATATAACGTAATAAAATTCAACTTTACGAAAATACCGCTTACCGATAAAAACGGTAATAAATGGGGCAAGGACGCAACAATCTGCATTTGGCTTAATTCGCAGAGAAGCGTACCGGTTTTCTTTTCGGCGCAGGATAGCGAACAGTGGCACGGCGGTGCGGCAACATGGTGGAAAACCGATGAAATGACTATACCGGCAGGTATTTCTGTTTTAAGAATACCGGTAAGCAGATTTAATACTGTAAAAACTCAGGGAACAAGAGAGGATTTATGGGATTATCTCGGAAGCTTGAATATTGAATTCCTATGGGCTGCTGATAACAGCGCGTATGATTTATATATAGACCAGATTGCGGTTGAATATCCCACAATCGGCGACGCGAACGATGATGAATCAATAGATCTTAAAGATTTAATTACCATTAAGAAAAAGCTGGCTTCTGCAACTGCACCCGAAATAGTTAAGGCAATTGACGTAAACGGCGACGGTCTGTTTGACGGTAATGACCTTGTAACATTCAGAAAATATCTGTTAGGCGCAGGCAGCCTTGCAGAGCGGCCGCTGCCGGACGGCTATACCTTTCTTGAGCCGGTAACACCGAAAGCGGGATATTCTGAGCTGCTGAGTATTGTGCCGAACGGTGACGATTCGGGTATTCCGGGTGTAAACATTTCAGGTAATTCCGCAAAAACCACCCTGTTTGATACATCACTTAAAATCACTATGGGTGATTTGTCGCAATTTTTTGCCGAAGAACGTACCGTAAACTATTATGTATCATGGAATACAGCTTTGGGCAAAGGCTCGCCGGTAAATATAGGCGATGCGGTTGAAAACGGATATTTTGAGTTTTGGGTTAAAACCCCCGTATCAATAGATTTAAGACTTATCGCGGTCGGAGAAGGATGGTATCCGCTTGCAACGCTTGATTTCACAACCTCCGACAGTAACGAGTGGCAAAAAATCACTTTGCCGGTAGCTGAGTTTAAAGACGGCGGAAGGGCAATGCAGTACAATAATATGCCTGCTGTAAAAATTGCCGCAGTGTCCGAGGACACATTTATTACGGACGGAGAATCGCTTGAACTCGGGCGTTTGACTTTCTTCTGCCCGACAGAGGATATCGGCTCAAGCGGTGCCGGCGCCACATTCCCGATTTCTGAAGATAAGCTTACAACCTATAACGGTGAAAACTTTTTAGTAACGTCAACCATTGATTCTGCATGGTCTCCCACTTTGAAATCAAGCTATAACGCAGTTGCAAAGGATGACCCGAACTATGCGAAATTCAAAAATATTATGACGGTAAAGCTTACAACCGCCGCCGACGGATTTGAGGCGACTATTGAAGAAGCTAAGGATAAATACGGCAGAGTACATCCGGTAAATTTAAACGATTACATTAAAACCGGCACATTAAGAACCTATATTAAGGTTAAAGAAACAACTGAGCTTCAAATTTCACTGAGAAACGGATATGCACATGCAAGCAACAAATATCAGATAACGAAAACAGTAACTGTTGATCCGCAAAACGCAGTTGACGGTTATGTTGAGCTTCAAATACCGATTAAGGATTTTTACGATATAGCGGTGAAAGACAATATACCGTTCCGTTTTGATAAGCTTGACAGCATATTTATTAAGCCTATCGGAACATTTTCAGAAGCTGATGAGCTTACATACAGTAATATTGAAATTTGGGCAAAGGGGGCTCCGGCCCCCTCGCCGGTTGATAATACAGCATCTTATGCCTGCAGCTATAACAGTGAAATAGCACTTATTGACGAAAATAATGTTATGCCTGCAACAACGGCTGTAAAGGTGTTTCACAATACGGCAGATACGGCTGCGTTGACATCTGCATTAAGAAAGTGGTCGGCTTCCGCACAGATAGTGGATAATTATTGCATAAATGCCGTTTCGGTTGAGGATACTGTAAGGGTTATTGCCCCGAACGGCAGCGTTAAGATAAGTGTTCCGCTTTCTTACCTTTATGAAAACGGAGCGATAAGCGCAAAAAATGTAGGAAGTCTAAAGGCAGCCGTCTATTATAACGGTGCATTTAAAAACGCCGCTATAACAATAGACGGCGAAAAAATGTTAATTGAAACATCGGTTTTGGGCGACCTTGTTTTCTTTACGGGAAACGGCGGAGCAGACGGCACGCCCGCAGTAAATAATATAAGCGTAAGACTTGTAAACGATCATCCCGGCGTGCCCGGATATGCCGCGGTATATGAAACAAAGATTTATAACGGCGATGAGGAGCTTACCTCGGGCTATTCCTTAAGCTCAGATAACAGTAATGTTATAATAAGCGGCAGTACGGTTACGCTTCCTGCGGAATTTAAGGATAATACAGAGCTTGACGGTGTTAAAATCTATGCAACCGCAAACGGACAGACTGCTTTTTATCCCTTAATGATTAAAAAATGGACTTTGACATTACAGGACGATTTCGACGGCGATAAATTAAACAATGAAATTTGGAGTAATTCATCCGGTTCAGCCGATTGTATTTCAGTAAACGGCGGTAAGCTCACAATGAAAATCACAGCGGACGAAAATAAGGAAAAACGCGAGCCGTATATTACAACAAGAAATAAATTCTCACAGCAATACGGCTGCTTTACTGCCCGTATGCTTATGCCCAAAACAACAGAAACCTCTGTAAGCGCATTTTGGCTTTTACCGTCCAATTATAATAAGAATTGGGGAACATCATATCTGTTTGAAGGCACAAATCTTTCCTGCGGTGAGGTTGATATAATAGAATATCCTTCTGACTGGAACGGAGAGGCACAGTCGGCGCTTCAATGGTGGGACCTGACAAATATAAGCGGCAGTCATTCCGCAACCTCACAGAAGTATAAATATGATAAGCTTAAAAACGGCGAATACATTGACGTAACGGGCGTTTGGACTGCCGACGCGGTATATTTTTATTATGACGGTATTTTACAGGGCTCGATAACCAATATTTCCGCAACAGGCGAAAAGGCTTGCATGATACTTTCAATGTCAACATGGTCGGGTGAATTTAACCCCGAAGCTGTCGATAGCCTTTACTGCACCGTAGATTATGTAAAAGCATACAAATAATACTGTATGAGTTACAATTATATAATTTATAAAAAAACAGACGCATTTGAGATTTCTTCTCAAATGCGTCTGTTTTTATCTTTAAAGCTTTTACTTATTAAGCGCCTGCTGAACGGCAACCGCGCATGCAACGGTCATACCAACCATCGGGTTGTTGCCCGCGCCTATAAGACCCATCATCTCAACGTGAGCCGGAACGGAAGAAGAACCGGCAAACTGAGCGTCGGAGTGCATACGGCCCATAGTATCGGTCATACCGTAGGAAGAGGGGCCTGCCGCCATATTTATTTGAGTCTGAATTAGTCCCATTATTTTTGTATTTCTCAACCACGTGTCGCAATTATATTAGCATGATATTTGCGCTTTGTCAACGTTTTTTTGTGTCAGATTTTTAATATAAAGAAGATGTCAAATGTGACACAAATATTTCGTTAAAAGATGACAGTTGCAAACGATTATTTATGCTTGTATAATAATCATGGGTGATATTATGGGGGATAAATACTTTTCGGAAATAGTAAACATAAATGAAGAAGTCAAGAATTATAGGAATGCAATATGTTTCGTTTGCGGAACCGGGAGCGGAAAAAGCCATTGGGTAAAAAATGTATTGACAAAGAAAGGAAAAGTATTATTTATTACTTCGCGAAGAGCTAAGGTTGATGAAGATTTGGTTGATGAAAGTTTTACAGATGATATTATTTCATCAATATGCAAGGGTCGCTATGAACGGATACTGATCACCAATCATCAGCTTTGCTGTTTGATAAAAAAAGTATTCGACCCTACGAAGTACAGCGATTGCATTTCCACATTTGATCTGATAATAAATGAATTTGATTATATCGTAGTTGATGAAGTTCATTCAATCATTTCTGATTCTACATTTACCGATGATTCTTTTATTTTAAAGAAATTTATTGAGTATACTGCATTTAAGATGAAGAAGATCACAATTCTTCTTTCTGCTACAATTGAGTATTTAAAACCATATTTAAAAGAAAACGGTTGGGCGATACGCGATTTAACAAGTAAGTGTAAATTCGTTTTGCCTAAACAAGTGCATTTTATACCATCTGCTATTAATGATAGATTAAAAAGAATAACGATTGAAAAGAAGAAAATAATTTATTACTCAAATTCAGCCACTAATATAATTGATAAGATTTATTCGGAGTTTAGGGAAATACTGTCCGAAGAAAGCATTGCGGTTATTCTTTCAGATAAAAAGCAGACGCAATTCTATAAAAAATTTCCGAAAGCAGAAGCAATATGCGAAATGACCAAAGATTCAATGAAAAGGAATTTGATGCTTCCGTCTCAAATTAGAGTATTGCTTACCACATCAAAGCTAAGAGAGGGTATCAATCTTAATAATACCGATATTACAAATATATTCAGTGAATCTCATAATTTATCCGATAACATTCAATATATGGGACGCGTTCGTAATGGTGTGGAAGAATTTTATGTGGTGGCTGATATAAAACAATACGATTCAAACTTAAATCGGTTGGAGTATGAATACAGCACTAAAAAAGAAATTAACGCTTGCAACGAATACTTTCAAAGTAATATAAATGAAAATGCAACGGCTATTATCTCTCTTATAGAAGATAAATTTCAATACATAAGATTTAATTACATAGATAATAAATTTCAAATATATGATTTAAGGTATGAGATGCAAAAAATCCTATCAGAAAGAATCCAAAATAAATGGAAATCAGACTTCCGCATTTTTTGCAATAAGCATGATATTCCTTTATATGATCTTCATGAAGCAATAAAAAGTAATGCCCAAGAAAAAATTGATTCATTTATTGATAAAGACCTTTTTGGTGAACAAAAGACTGAGGCACTAAAGAATTTGAAAAAGGCTTATAAAATCACAAAAAAGCAACCGACAGCTCTCAACAAGGAGTTGCAAGCAAAGGGCATACCGCTACGAATCACAGAAGTCCGCGGTAAAGGTGATAACAGAAATTCACGCGGCATTAAAATAATTAAACAAAAATAATTTTTCAATTCGGTGAGAGAGCGCATATGTTCAAAAGCCATAATAAAAGCAATATTACGGTAAAATGTAAATAACAGCATTTAATAAGGCATATATAGGCGTTTTGAGTACAAAAATACACCCAGTTATATAATAATCGAGGATATATTTTAAAGTATAATCGCATACTTTCATAGGTGAAAAAACATACTTTTTTGAAGATCGTTTTCATTAAATTGAAGACGGTCTTTTTTTGTTTTACGGGATTATATGCTAACACCATATATTTTCCCTTTTATATTTAATAAAACAACTATAATTCACACTTCAAATGCTAAGGGAATATAAATACCTTACCAACATAGGTTATGCCTTTTATATAAGCGTTTCTGTTAAGAAAAAGCACTGAAAACGAATGTTAAAAATCCGCTCCCGGATGAGAGTTTGATTACTCTTGTCCGGGAGCTTTTTATATATACAGATTTTTTGAAAGGAAGTGAGCAACACAAAAATTGAAATTTTACCCTGCAATAAATATTTAAAAACGAAAGGAAATTAAAAGCCATGAACATCAATAAAGTCAAAAATGAAAACGGCGTTATAAATCTTAATATAACGCTCAACGAAAGTGACTTTGAAAACCACTTTATTACCTGTGAGAGTTGCGGAGAAATAATATTAAAGGAAACTGCCGTTTATGCAGACGGCGCGTATTACTGCCCCGAGTGCGTTTGCTGTTGCGAATACTGCGGAGAATACCACACGGCAGATAATATGCACCGACCCGAGGATTCCGAATATTATTACTGCGAGCATTGCTATAACACCGAAACATATGTATGCGCGGATTGCGGAAGGCATTTCAGATATTCAGAATCCCTTACAAATATTGAAGGCGAAAGCTACTGTGAAGACTGTGCGGATAATCACCGTGACCTTATAGTAAGCTATCACACATTCAAGGATTACGGGGATATTCGGTTCTACGGAAATGAAGACCGCTCTCAAACGCCGTATATGGGCTTTGAGCTTGAAGTCGATTCGGATTTTGCGGTTAAAAGAATAACGGCTGTAAACAAGCTTCAATCAATTTTCGGGGATTTTCTCCATTATGAGAATGACGGCTCTTTGCGCTACGGTTGGGAAAATATAAGTCAGCCCGCAAGCCTTTCTTATCATTTGGATAATATGAAAAAATACAGGGAAATGTTTACTCTGCTGCTTGATAATGACCTGCGCTCCCACGATACGGACACCTGCGGTTTTCACATACACATAGACCGAGATTATTTTGAAAACAGACAGGATAGCGGAGCAGCAAAGCTGTTATACATATTTGAAAAATACAGACCTGAGCTTATGCTGTTTTCACGCAGAACAAAGCAGGAAAGCGAAAGCTGGGCAAGAAGCAGAAAATCCGAGACAAGCAATAAGGCTTGGATTAAAAAAGCGGTAAAGGACTCAAAGGGGTATCAGGAGCATAGCGCAAGATATTATGCGGTGAATCTTACCAATTCGGAAACGGTTGAAATAAGACTGTGGAAGGGTACGCTCAACCCCGAAACCTTTGAAGCTACTTTGAGATTTACGGCAAGGCTGGCAGAGATATGTAAGAATACAACGGCAGCGGAGCTTTCAAAAATGTCATTTGAAGATTTGCTCGGGAGTAATGAGGTTATCCGTTCTTATTGGGAAAGAGCAAAGGAGAGATAAGCTATGTGCATTGCAATTTATTCATTAAAAGGTACGGATATTCCGAGTGAGGATATACTTAAAACCTGTTTTCTCAATAATCCCGACGGCGCAGGGTTTGCGTTTAATAAAGGCGGTAAGGTACATATAGTAAAGGGCTTTATGGATTACAAAGGCTTTATGGCTGCATTTAAAAAGTATGATGCCGAATTTGGTTTTAAGCAAAGAGGGGTGTTAATACACTTTCGCATTGCAACACACGGCGGTGTGAATGTCGGCTGCTGTCATCCGTTCCCCATAAGCTCAAATGAGAAACAGCTTAAAAAATCAAAAACGATTTCAGATTATGCCGTAATTCACAACGGCATTATTTTTTTGACTGCGGATAAGAAAAGCCCGCTTTCGGATACGATGCTTTTCATCAGGGATTATCTTACAAAAATCAGCAGCAACAGGAATTGGTTTTACAATAAGAAAAATACCGAGCTTATATATGAGCTTATAAACTCTAAAATGGCTATACTGAACGGTAACGGTGATATAACCGTAACAGAGGGCTTTCATAAGGGCGCGGACGGGAACTATTATTCCAACTGTTCATATATGAACACCTGCCTTAGCCTTTATGACGAGTGGTTCTATGACGATGCCTTTTCCGAGATGCCTTTAATGCAGCTTAAAAGAAATGAGGTTGTATGCTTTAAGGACGGCAGAACGGAAGAATATGAGAGTGGTTTTCACGATTTATACCCGATATATCTCACGAAAGAGGGTGATGTATATGCCGATTATATAGGCTGCTCCGCAGGGGAAAAAATTCCTATGGAGCAGCTTGAATTATTAGGGGAAGGAAGTCTTTTTAAAAGCAACTCACCTATGGAGCAAACAGCATTTCGGAAAGACGCGATCGGCTTAATATAAAACCGCAATTTTATTGCAAAGGAGTTTTTAAAAGATGAGATTATTGACAGATGAAATTAGGCAGCAATTCCGAAAATATCCTTTATATTCGCAGGAAAGCAAGGGTATAAACAGCACCGTGATAGTAAAGTATTTTAATCCTGTCGGTTCGGGTACTTGGCTTATAACCGAAGCAGAGGAACAGGAGGACGGTGACTGGCTCTTATTCGGCTACTGTCATATTTTCTGCTGGGAATGGGGCTATATTTCCTTAAACGAATTACAGGCGTTAAGGCTGCCGTTCGGTTTAACTGTTGAGCGAGATCTATACATACCCGACAACGCTACCGTAAAGGAGTTAGCACAATGACAAAGATAAAATTACTGGTTGAGCTTTATGAAAGAGAAAAATATAACCTTTCCTGCTATTCTGCCGATTATATGCTGCAGAAGGCAAAGAAAGGCTTTGAGGTTCAGTATAACGAGCATAAAGAAAAGCTGGATTTATTGGCTGAAATTATATCCGATTACGAGGGGGCAGATGACAATGGCTGATTTGTTATTTTGGTTATTTATGCTTTTGGTTTCGTGGATATTGCATTTATCCGATTGAACTTGACAAAACAGGAAAATATGTTATAATAAAAACAGAAAGGCAACCGATAGACGGTTAGCCCTCTTGATTTGATTTAGAAATAAACCGCTTCATTTGGACGTGTGGCGGTTTATTTCTTTTTTATAGTTGCTATGTAACCTGTTGCAAATATCAAAATTAAAATGATAAATACATAATGCTCCATTGGCAACGCCCCCTTTCGAGGGCTGAACTTAACCGCCTACCGTTGTAGGTTGCCTTTAAGGGTGCTTAAAGCACCGACATTATTTTACACAATTTCCGTTTATTTGTCAATCAAAATCAATACATTTGATTTTCGTGTATCGCTGAATTTTCTTTTTCGGCGGTACTCTTTTTTTATGCCTTTAGGGTGTACCCTTATGGGATATTTTAAAATTATGCCGATAGGGTCGGTTGCGCAATTTCGGGATATTCCAAAACAAAAACCGACCCCATTGAGAAAGAGAGGACAATATGATAATAGGATATATTCGTATCAGTACAACCGACCAGAACACCGCCCGTCAAGAGGTTTTAACGAAAGAGCTTGGCGCTGAGCAGGTGTTTATAGACCGTATGAGCGGTAAGAATACCGACAGACCCGAGCTTAAACGAATGATGAGCTTTGTTCGCGAGGGCGATACCGTTATAGTAGAGTCAATAAGCCGCTTTGCAAGAAACACAAAGGATTTATTGGAGCTTGTAGAACAGCTTACCAAAAAACGCGTTGAGTTTGTCTCTAAAAAGGAAGCCATTGACACCTCAACCCCGACCGGTAAATTTATGCTTACGGTTTTCGGAGCGGTTGCAGAACTTGAAAGAGAATACATTTTACAAAGACAGCGCGAGGGTATAGCCATAGCAAAGCAGAACGGCGTTTACAAGGGCAGAAAACCGATTGAACACCCGAGGTTTAACGAAATTACTTCTCTTTGGAAATCCGGTGCCATAACCGCCACAGAAGCTATGAAACGCCTTGATATGAAACCGAGTACATTTTACAGAAAGGTCAAGCAGATATAAAAGTACACCGCCGATTATCTGTTATTTGGTAATCGGCGGTGAGAATAAGTTATAATTTATTCAAACATTCCTCTGTTTTCGGTTTTATCTGTTTTCCTTTTTTTAATAATTACTACGGCAGTAACCGCTCCCGCAATTATAACAACAGCAATAATTGCAATAATAATCCATACTGTATTGTTATTTGTTTTAACATCAGTATTTTTATCTATACTGTCGGCAGAGTTGGAATTATCATTTTCTTCTTTGCCGAGTTTGCAAATAACATATGTTCCGAATTTTGAAACTGTTGCAAATATTGTTTTGCCGTCCTCGCTTATGGATGAGTCTATTTTTTCACTTGTACCGTCTGCGGAAATCGCATATAGTCCAATATTCTTACCGAAATCATCAGGAATTGCAAAAGTAATTTTAACTTCACCGTTAGGCTGAACTTCCGTACCGTTTAACAATGCATTTATTTCATATGCGGAAAACTTATTTGATATTTCCGACAGAACATTTTTAACCGATTCGTAATTGGCGTTCTCCGGCTTTATTTCTTCTGTTTTAATTTCAGTACCTGCTGCAAAAACACCTTCATTTGTTTCAAAGCCTATTCCGGTTGTATCGTCTTTTGCAGTACACGGAATTACCTGCTGTGTGGTTTCCCCGCAACGTTTGCATTTCCCTTCGGTCAAACCGGTTGCACTTATTGTAGCTTCTTTAACTACGGTCGGATTATCAAAATCATGACCTAATGCTTCGGTGTTTCTTGTTTCCTCGGATTTGCATTTTGAACAAATTCTCTTTTGTGTTCCGCCTTCTTTGCAAGTTGCTTCTTTAACATTCTCCCACGCACCGAATTTATGACCCGTGGGTTTTATTGTATTAGTGGTTTCCTGTCCGCAGCGTGTGCATTTTCCGGTTTCTGTTCCGTTTTCCGTACAGGTAGGTTGTTTGGTTACGGTCGGATTTGTAAAGCTATGACCGAGCGCTTTTAACACCTTTGTTTCGCTGTGACCGCATTTTGTGCAACTGCGTTTTTCTTCTCCCGCTGCGGTGCATGTCGGGGCTTTACTTTGCGACCACGCACCCATATTATGACCCGTTGCGTTTATTTGCTGATTTTCTTTCTTGCCGCAAACAGAGCAGGTGCGGGTTTGTGTTCCGGGGGCTGTGCAGGTAGGCTTCTTCGTTACACTGTAACCGCTCCAGCTATGATTATTGGTTTTAGCTATTGTTTCATCCTTTGTTGCATCGCACACGGTGCAGGAGAAATGCTTTGTTCCCGTTTCCTTGCAGTTTGCTTGTTTTGTAACCGTGCCGCCGTTCCATGTATGGTTTGCCGTTTCTTCATATCCGCAAGCTGAACATTTGCGTTTATGCTGATTGTTATTTACCTTTGTGTATGTACCGAAGTTATGACTCTTGCAGCCTACATTTATTTTGCCTTCAGAAATATTGCAGTTGATGTTTTCGGAATTGTTATTGTAACATTCCCTTACTTTAAGCGATACAGAGTATTCTTTGGGTTCGGCATTATTATTTACCTTGATTTTCAATTTAACAAGTGTTCCTGTTGCGGTTACATTTGCACCGTTTCCATTCCAAACCAAGTTTTTCCCGGGGGTAAGGCTATTGCAAACCGTTCCGTTTTCAAATGTTACTGTAAGTGCTGCTTGGTCGTAGCTTGGTGTTACGCATAGATAAGCAAAACCCGGATTTGAAGTCAGATTTACAGTAAGTGTTATTGTATCACCCTGTTTTGCAGTGCCGTTTCCGACAGTTCCGATTAAATTGCTTGCTGCCGATACCGGAAATGTCACAAAGGCAGAAGCAATTAAAATAATGCTGAAAACCAGACTTAATATTTTTTTCATTTTCTTTTACTCCCTTTACCCAATTCTACTGTTGATTTTCCTGTTTCATAGTCAAAGTTTGCTAAATAGTTGCAAAGAATAATAACATCTTTTCCGTTTATCTCTCCATCGCCGTTTGCATCAGCTCCTTCAAAAATATCTACTGTTGATTTTCCAGTCTCATAATCATAGTTAGCCAAATAATTGCATAGGTATACTACATCCTTGCCGTTTATAACTTCGTCTCCGTTTGTATCACCGATAACTGATGTATACTTATGTCCGCATAAAGTACAATCGTCATCCCCTTCGGTATAGACATGTTTATTATTGACCGCTATTTGAGTTTCTTCTTCCAAACCACAATATAAACAGTGATGAACTTTTAAGCCTTCTTTAGTGCAATTAGCTTCATATGCCGTTTGCCATTCGGTGTAAGTATGATCGGCTTTTTTACCGTAATAAACACCGCAAATTTCACAAACCGCTTGCCCCTGACAGGTTGCTTTGCCGCCGCTGTGATTAGACCCGTTAACGCACTCTGAATAATTATAAGAGCGCAACTCCGGGTATGTACCCATTATCCACACATTGTCGAAATCAAAGCCTTCATATGTATCTTTATTTTTCATTTGGGCGCTTGTCATTTTTTCGCCATAGCTTCCTACAGTTATATCCACCCCGGCTATGTTGATGTTTTCAAGATAACAGTTTTTAATGCTTCCGAAATTTTTATAAACTAAAATAATTCTTGGAATTTCTTTTTTATCATTATCAATGCATAAAGAGTCGTTATTGCAATATACATTTTCTATTTTTCCGGAATAATCATTATATCCCACTGCTGAGGCATAATATATCGTTTTAGCCTTTTTATACCATAATACAAAGCCGGTGCTGTAACTGTTTTCAACCATGCCCGAATTATAAGCTGCTATTCCGCCGCCATAAGTAATGTTCTCTGAATTCGCATATGTTTTAACATAATTATTACAACTGCTGATAGTTCCCGAATTTCTACCGCATATTCCGCCGCTGTAGCTTTTGCATGAATCTGATAAGCCACGAGAAACTATCGCGCAATCTGTTTGCTTGGAAACGGTACAATATTGTATTTTTCCGTTAGAATTATTTACACCGGCGATTCCCCCGGAAACAGAATGGATGCCACCAAATGTTTGAATATTAGGATTAAGAATAAAGCAATTCCTTATAGTGCCACTGTTTTGTGCCGCTATAACGCCGGTTTCGGCATAAGCACTTGCATTGCCGGTTATGCAGTACAGTTCGGGATTATTTATTCTCAAATTACAAATAACACCTTTATTATGATAAAATAAACCTGAAACGGCATTGGAATTGGAATTATTTTTTATTTTGAGATTAGAAATTGTGTATCCGTTTCCGTTGAAAATACCTGTAAATTCCCTTGAAATGACAATTTCATCCTCTGCAAATAAATCAATATCTTGCATTAAAATATATTTACCAGATGGATTTTCATTGATTTTTTGAAGATCACTGTAATCATATATACCTGTATATCCTCTTGGCACAGTAACAGTTTCTAAACCTTTATCTAATATGCGTACATATCCGCAGGTATTGCAGGTTGGGTCTGAATCGTTATCGTATATGTGATTTTCTTTATCGGTAAGAATATTGCAAACATAACATCTTTGCCAGTGCTTATTACTGTCATAAGACCAAATCGGATTTTTTTCATATGTATGTTTAATTGTTCGATATTGTCGACAGCGAGAGCACTGACGGGAACAGTCGTTTTTATATACATGTGGAGCAGTACGCTTATGCTTGCAAATATTGCAATACTCATCACAGGCGTTACTATATTTGTGAGATGTAATACGCTTATATCCGCAAAGATTACAGTCTGTGTCGCAGGCGTTAGTATATTTATGCGGTGCGATTCTTATAAATCCGCAAAGATTACAGTCTGTATCACAAGCATTAGTATACTCATGCGGGGGTATTCTTTCGAATCCGCAAATATTGCAAAATGCATCACAAACATTGCTGTATGTATGAGTAATATCTCTTAAATGCCCACAGTTATTACAAGTGGTATCACATTCATTGTCATAGACATGCGGCGCAATTCTTATAAATCCACAAATGTTACAATCAGCATCACAGGCATTGTCGTAGATGTGATCGGGCACAGACCTTACATATCCGCATATATTACAGGTGGTATCGCAAGCATTATCATAGACATGATCAGGTACAGACCTTACATATCCGCACATATTACAAGTTGAATCACAGGCATTACTGTAAATGTGCGGTGGAGTTCTTTTGAATCCGCAAATATTGCAAAATGCATCACATTCATTATCATAAACATGATTCGGTACAGCTCTAACATGTTTGCAAACATTACATATTTTATCGCAGTCATTATTATAAACATGTTCTTTGTTTATACTGCATTTATTATAATACCAATATGCTTCATTCAAGCCTTCGCCCTGAATATTAGTTCTTTCCGTTTCGGAATCACAATACCATATGTTTTTTAATCCGCAGTTCACAAATGCAGCATTTCCTATGGTCTTAAGAGACTCGGGGAAAAAGATGGTTGTAAGACTTTTACAGTTATAAAAAGCATAATCACCGATATTTATTAACCCTTTTGGTAGCACAATGCTTTTAATACTTTCACAATTGTAAAATGTATATGGATTTATAGTTGTTATACCATATGGCAGTACAATATCGCTTTTAAGTTCATTATTTACATATAGCCTTTTTCCGTAATATAAAGGGTTTGAACAACTATCGTTAAATTTAATTTTACACCATGCAGTTAAATCAGCAGTGTTTACCTTTTCAATTTCGGTACAAGACAGAAATGCACAATAGCCTATTTCTTTGATATTTTCTGGAATTGTAACAGTTTTTATGCTTTCGCAATTATAAAAAGCATAATCATTTATTTTTGATATATTATTTGGTATTTCAATATCGGTTACTAACTTATTGTTAATATAGAGATTTTTCGCATATGCCAATGGATTTGAGAGACCGCCATTAAATTTAATTTTATACCAAGAGTCCAAATCAGAAATATTGACTATTTTTATTCCGGTACAATTTTCAAACGCTGATGTACCTATGTTCGTAACATTTGACGGCATAAATATTTCACTGATGTTTGAACAGCCACAAAATGCATAATCGCCTATTGCAGTAAGGCTGTCCGGAAATTTTATGCTTTTAATATTCGAAAAATTATAAAAATTATATTTCTTAATTTCTGTTATGTTATCGGGTATTTCTATATCTGTTGCTTCAGTACCATTAATATAAAGGTTTACATTCCTCCAAAACGGAGAATCGGTAAAATCCATTGAAACCCATGTTTGAAGTTTTGCAACATTTATTTTTTTCAATTCTGAACATCCTATAAATGCACTTCCTGATATTTTTTTCATTGTCGAGGGAAGGCTAACATATTCCAGATATTTATTATCATAAAAAGCTTTAGCGCCAATACTCGTAACGCCTTCTTTTATAATAACATTTTTGAAATTTTTATAACTATAAATACCAGTCACCCAACGCTCATCATCTCGACTGGCAAAATTATAATCATACATATCCCCGGTTCCACTGATATACATCGTTCCTTCCGAATATCTCCATGTGAGATTATCACCGCATTTTCCGCTATCTTTTATGTAAGCAACTGCTCCAACAGTAAAACTATCTAAAGGAATAATAAGGACGGTAATTAATGCCGATAAAAGTAAAGAAAATAATTTATCTATACGCTTCATAAATAATTCCCCTTTCATAATAATGCTAATTGAGTAATAAATCTTTGTCAGTTTCTTTTAATAAAGCACCTATTTTTGTAAAGATAATTTAAAAGCATTATTATAAAAATCATCATAGAACTCAGTTACATACCGCCTAACAGTTTTTCTTGACCGGCTTTCCTTTAAACTATCCTTTGAATTGCTTAATAAATTATTAATTTTTTCTTCCACACATAAATAGAACATATTTAACACACCTCCAATTTCAATTATACTCCTTGTTTCCACATATTTCAATATTTATTTCCACAAATATGAATATAAATATAATAGAATGTTTTTATAAATGTGGAAAGAGGGTATTGTAATGCGTGACTTTTCGGAGATTGCAAAGGAGCTTAGATTATCTAAAAACCTTACTCAAACGCAGCTTGCCGAAAGAATGTGGGTAAAGAAATCAATTATATCGGCATATGAAACAGACGCGCGCCCTCCAAGCCTTGATATGCTTATTAAGTACGCAAAGGAATTTAATGTTACCACCGATTATTTATTAGGCTTGCAGGAGCATAAATCTATAAATGTTGATAGTCTTACAGACAAACAAATAAACATCCTCAATTCCTTAATTCTTGAATTTTCAAAAGAATAAAAAAGGAAATTTATTACTTAATTCGGTTTATTGATTTTCTAATGGTTGTATGCTGAAACTTTTACGAGTCACAGCATACAATGGTGACATTTCTGTTAAAACATAAATGCACCATTAACGCTTTCGTTCACTCAATTCACTGAGCGTTAATTGATAATAATGTGTCAGATTTTAAATATAAAGCACACCTGAAAAGTGACACGTTTTTAGATACTAATGCATTTTGATAAATTCCTTTTGCGAGAATTTATTGAGTAAATTTATTTCATTAACCTCATCTTTGAAGTCGGATGTTATTAAATGAATATAATTCTCAGTGATTGCCAAGCTTGAATGTCCGAGTAGCTTTGATAAAGATACAACCGATCCGCCGTTCAATATCCATTGTTTTGCAAATGTATGTCTGAATCTATGCAGTCCGGTTGTATCAATACCGCGTTTTTTATTATATGTATAAAGCATATGGTAACCTGTTGATTTAGTCAGTTGATTTCCAAATACATTGCAGAACAAATAATCTTCTTCGTTTTTGTGTTGTCTGTACTTTAAATACTCTTTTAAAATATTCATCATTGTGCTGCTTAAAGGTATAACAATCGGTTTTCTGTTTTTGGTTACATTAATGTATGCAAGATTGTTATAAATATCAATGTCTCTGATTTTAATATTGTTTAGGCTATGCTGCCTTACACCTGTGGAAAAGAGGAAATTTACCATTACCCAACTTTGATATTCAATGAAAGAACATCTTTTCAAATTTGGTTTTTCCAGCAATATTTTTAATTCATTATCGGTATATGTCTCAACATTAGCTTTAGAGGCTTTTATTGATTTCATTTCAAATCGTTCTATTAAGCCACTTTTCATAAGAAAATTAAAGACTGTTATTAAATCTCTCAAATAAGAATTTATACTTATATCGTTACTTAACTTTTTCTTTAGTGCAACTACGAAAAAATCATATGTTTTTTTGCTGATATCATTAAGTAGAGTATCTTCGGGAATATACTTGTAAAATTGCTTAAAGGATTGCTGATAATGCTTAATAGTAGCTTCTCTAAGATTTCTTTGAAAGCAGTTGTCAATATACATTTCAAATCCGTCTTTAAGGGTTAAAACATTCGATTTTTTAATACTTAATTTTTTCACTTTTGAATCATCTCGCAAATATAAAAAGTCAGACACATTTGAGAGGAAATCTCAAAAATAATGTGTCTGACTCTTTTTATACTTAAATTAGGCTTTAAAAACCTGAATGCTTACTTATTAAGCGCCTGCTGAACGGCAACCGCGCACGCAACGGTCATACCGACCATCGGGTTGTTGCCCGCGCCTATAAGACCCATCATCTCAACGTGAGCCGGAACGGAAGAAGAACCGGCAAACTGAGCGTCGGAGTGCATACGGCCCATAGTATCGGTCATACCGTAGGAAGAGGGACCTGCCGCCATATTATCCGGGTGAAGCGTACGGCCTGTACCGCCGCCGGAGGCAACTGAGAAATAGTTCACGCCGTTTTCAACGCACCATTTCTTATAAGTGCCTGCAACCGGGTGCTGGAAGCGTGTCGGGTTGGTGGAGTTACCGGTAATGGAAACGCCTACCTTTTCGAGCTTCATTATAGCAACGCCCTCGGGAACGTTATCCGCACCGTAGCACTTAACGGCTGCGCGCGCGCCCTTTGAGAACGGCTTTTCGTAAACTACCTTAACCTCTTCTGCATAGGGGTCAAACTCGGTTTCAACATAGGTGAAGCCGTTAATACGGGAGATTATATAAGCCGCGTCCTTGCCGAGACCGTTTAGAATAACGCGCAGGGGCTTAACTCTTACCTTGTTTGCGTTAAGAGCGATTTTAATAGCACCCTCAGCCGCTGCGAAGGATTCGTGACCTGCCAAGAAGCAGAAGCACTCGGTTTCTTCCGAAAGGAGCATTTTACCGAGGTTGCCGTGACCGAGACCAACCTTGCGGTTTTCGGCAACGGAGCCGGGAATACAGAAGGACTGAAGACCGATACCGATATTTGCGGCAGCGGTAGCGGCGGATTTATCGCCTGTGCGCTCAGCCTCTTTAAAAGCGATAGCCGAGCCTACGGTGTAAGCCCACTTTGCGTTTTCAAAGCAGATAGGCTGTGTTTCCTGAACGGTGGTATAGGGGTCAACGCCGTATTTTGCGCATATATCCTTGCACTCGTCAATAGAAGAGATACCGTAATTTTTAAGAACGCCGAGAATCTTTGCCTCGCGTCTCTCATAACCTTCAAACTGTGCCATTATACCGTACCTCCTTATTCTTCACGCGGGTCAATGTATTTGACCGCGCCGTCTTCTTTATTGAAGCGTCCGTAGTGCCCCATAGACTGCTTGTAAGCCTCGTTCGGCTCCATACCCTTTTTAATAAGGTCGGTCATTTTGCCGAGGGAGACAAACTCGTAGCCTATAACCTCATCGTTTTCGTCAAGAGCCATTCTTGTGCAGTAGCCCTCGGTCATTTCAAGGTATCTTACACCCTTTGACTTGGTGCCGTACATAGTACCAACCATTGAGCGCGCGCCCTTGCCGAGGTCTTCCATTCCCGCGCCGATTACAAGACCGCCCTCGGAAAAAGCGGACTGGCTGCGGCCGTAAACAATCTGTAAAAACAGCTCGCGCATAGCAGTGTTTATAGCGTCACATACAAGGTCGGTGTTAAGCGCTTCAAGCACGGTTTTGCCGGGAAGAATTTCGGCAGCCATAGCGGCGGAGTGGGTCATACCCGAGCAGCCTACGGTTTCAACCAGAGCCTCTTCGATTATGCCGTCCTTCACATTGAGCGACAGCTTACATGCGCCCTGCTGCGGTGCGCACCAGCCCACGCCGTGGGTGTAAGCGGAGATATCTTTAATCTCTTTAGCCTGTATCCACTTGCCTTCCTCCGGAATCGGAGCGGGACCGTGGTGCGGACCCTTGGCGACAGGACACATATTTTCTACTTCCTTTGAATAAATCATATATGTACTCCTTTCGTGCGGGACTTTAAAATCCACACAAGTATGCTTTTATTATATCAAACGCCGCTAAAAAAAACAAGGGGTTATATTAAAAAATAAAACGTAAGCGTATGCTATTGACTTTAAAACAGGGTAAGGGTATAATTTAGACAACGCAAAAATAATTGAACGGGGTGTGTTAAAACGAAGAACAGCGGTAAAAAAATCAGAATAGCGGTGCTTTCAGCCGCAATATTATGCTTTTTGGCTTGTTCGGTGTATTTTATTCGCACTTTTCTGCGCTCGGACGGGCTTGACGATATTCGCTCGCAGGTATCAACCGGCAGCAGCAACAGCAGCTCTGCTTCCTCAAAAACAAGCTATGTTGAAACGCCGGTAAACTTTGTTGAGCTGAAAAAAATCAACCCCGATGTTTACGCATGGATAAATATTCCCGGCACATCGGTGGATTACCCCATACTGCGGCGGGAGGACGATAACGCCTACTACCTTAACCATATGGTGGAGAACAAGCGCTCGGATTACGGCAGTATTTACACCGAAAACTACAATGATAAGAATTTTGATGATTTCAACACGGTGGTTTACGGGCATAATATGCTTAACGGCTCAATGTTCGGCTCGCTGCGGCGTTACCGCAACAACAGGGACTACGCGAAAACGAATAACGTTATTAACGTATATCTGCCCGGCAGAATTTTGAAATATCAGATTTTCGCAACATATATTACAGACGACAGGCACCTGCTTTTAAACAATGATTTTAAGGATAGGGCTGTCTGCGAGGAATACCTTAAATCGGTTTTTGCGGTAAAAACCGCGAACTCCTTTATAAATACCGATTTGGTGGTTGACGCTGACGATAAGATAATAACCCTTTCCACCTGCGTGGGAAATGACGACAAGCGGTTTTTGGTTCAGGGAGTTTTGACCTATGACAGCAGAGAACAATAACGCCGCGGCTGCCCAATAAAAAAGGCAGCCGCGATTTTCAGCGTTAATTTTCTTTTTTATCCTCGGCGGCACGGGTTATGGCGGTGCTGCCGAATTTTTTTCGCAGCTTATAAACAGAAGCCTCTATTTTTTCCTCTGCCTCCTGCTTTTCGGAATTTCCGAAAATATCCTCCTGCACCGCGGTTTGGTAATCCCTTAAATTTATAGCCCTCAGCCCTACCGAGCGCAGCGGCTCTGTAAAGCTGAAATGCTCCCTTAAAAGGTTCATTCCGCGCTCGGCTATGGCTTTTGCGCTGTTCACCGAGTCGGGAAAGCTGCGGCTGTACTCCTTAACCGAAAGCGAGGTATTGCGTATATGCACCTGCACGCCGCCCGCATACAGCCCGTGCTCGCGCAGAGAATCGGATATTTCGCGTGCAAGCCTTAAAAACATTCCCCAAATTTCATCGGGCGTTTTAAAATCCGCCCCGCGCGTTACAGAGCGGCCTATGCTTTTAGGTACGCTTTTTTCATCCAGCCGTGATACGGGCGAATTATCCTCCCCCAAGGCGCAGCGCTTTAATTCAAGCCCGTTTTTCCCGAGCAGGCGCTCTAATGTTTCAGCAGAGCACACGGCGGCGTCGCCTATTGTGCAAATGCCGCAGGAGCGCAGTTTTTCGGTAGTTTTGCGCCCGGCAAAAAGCAGGTCGGAAACCGGTAGGCGCCATATTTTTTCCTTAAAATTTTCGCGGGATATTACCGTTATGCCGTCGGGCTTTTTCATATCTGACCCGAGCTTTGCAAAAACCTTGTTAAAGCTGACCCCCACCGAAACCGTAATACCCAGCTTCCGCTTTATTTCACGGCGTATTTTATCGGCTATTTCCTCACCGCTGCCGAAAAGCAGGCGGCTGCCCGTAACGTCCAGCCAGCACTCATCTATGCCGAAGGGCTCTATCATATCGGTATATTCTTCGTAAATTTTGTGGGCTTTCTTTGAGTATTCCTTGTATTTATCCATGAGCGGCGGCAAAATTACAAGGTCGGGGCATTTTGCCCTTGCTTCAAAAATAGCTTCGGCGGTTTTAACTCCGCAGCGCTTTGCCGCCTCGTTTTTTGCAAGCACAATGCCGTGCCGCTGCTCCTTATCCCCGCAAACCGCAACCGGCAGCGAGCGCAGGGTGGGGTTGAAAAGCAGAGAAACCGACGCGAAAAAGTTATTCAGGTCGCAATGCAAAATTACTCTGTCTTCCATTTCTCGCACCTCACAGAACATTTGTTCAATAAATATTATAGCCCATTTTCTTCGCCTTGTAAAGCGGAAAATTTATCGAGAGCTAAGCGGTGCAGCCGTTCTGTCTGGCGCTGGCTGTAATTTATTGTAAAGCTTATTTCCGGCAGCGTTTTTCCGAGAACGTATTTAAGATAGAGTATTTCGGAAAGCAAGCCGCCGTCTGTTTTTTCTATTTTTTCTTCAATTTCGCGCCTCAAGCCTTCGGCGTCCTCAATAAGTGCGCGGTATTGCTCTGCTTTTTGGGGGTAAAGCGCAATTTGCCCCTGTAATCTTTGAATTTTTGTGTGCTGCAAAAGATAAAGCGAAAGATATTTTTTAGCTTCTTTTCTCATTTTTTATTTCCCTCGGATAAAATATAGGCGACATATTTGCCGTAGCTGTAATCCGTGCCGTGCGCCCTGTTATATTCATCAACTTCCCTTGCAATGCGGCTTATGGGATTAGCCTTTGCAAGCCTTCGCATACGCCGCTGCCTGCGCCACATTTCCTCGCCGCGCCGCCGGCAGGCTTCGCTGCAATACTCACCGCCGTCTGTCAGCTTTGCACCGCAGCAGCGGCAGTGAGTGAGATTTTTTTCGTGAATGTTGGTACTTTTACAAAACGGGCAGCAGCGTTTTTCCTCAAAGGGCGGCGAATTAAAGCCGTGTGTTTCACGGTATGTATCGGGCTTTTCAAACTGACTTCCGCAATCGGAGCAAATTAGCATTTTTATCTACTTCCTTTCTTTGTCTACACTATAAAGAAAGAAAACGTATTGCAGTTTGTAAACACCGATAAATAAAATATATTAAGTTTATTTATCCTTTCTTAACAAAATGCGTGAAATAATAGCATATAATATATTTATAAAATGAAAGGAGCGGAAATATGGATTTCAGATACAGGCTTATGCGGTTTATGTCCGGCAGAAACGGTCCCGATGAGCTTTTCGCGCTTATATTCGCGGTTTCTGTTATTTTATCGGTAATAAATATTTTTGTGCGCTCCTACATTTTGCAAATTGCGGTTTACGCCGTAATGCTTTTGGCGCTTTTCCGCCTTTTCTCCCGAAATACCGAGCGCAGAAGGCGCGAAAATGAAAAGCTTTTATCAATGCTCGGCGTGTTTCGCCGCAAAAAAAGCTTTCACGAGCAAAAGCGCGCAGATAAATGCCACATATATAAAAAGTGCCCCGATTGCAAAGCGGTTCTGCGCCTGCCTAAAAGACCCGGTGTGCATAAAACCGTCTGCCCGAAGTGCGGCAGGGAATTTACCGTAAAGGTGCGCAAATGAAAAAAATAACGCTGCGAAAATTTTTAGCCGTACATATTCCCGCGGCGGTCGTAATTGTGCTGTATATTATTTTGCCGATAGGCTGCCCCATAAAATATTTTCTGCACATCGATTGCCCCGCCTGCGGCAGCACAAGGGCAATTATTTCTCTGCTGAGGGGAGATATACGCGCATATTTTGCATATAATCCGGTGGCTCTGCCGCTGTTGGCGGTTGTTCTTTTTGCGCTGCATAAGGGGCTTTTTAATTTGAGCCGCCGCACCGAAATGCTTATTTTAATACCCTCTGCGGTGTGTGTATTTATTGTATATATTTACAGAATAATATTTATGCAATAAAAATATGCGAAAAATGTATTTTTTTGTTGTAATTTTCTGTTCTATATAGTATAATAGATTCATAATTTTAAATATAAGGGGATATGGATTATGGATCAGAACAAAGTAGATATGTATGTCATGACAAACCAGAAGTATTTTCCGGCAGAGAAAATAATGTATCTCAAGGAAAAGCTTGCCGCAATGGACGAGAGTAAGTTCACAATGGTTTCCACCGTTGAGCTTAAAGACCCGACCACAATTCTTTTGGTCTCCATTTTCTTAGGGTCACTCGGAATTGACCGCTTTATGCTGGGCGATACCGGAATGGGAATACTTAAGCTTCTTACCGGCGGCTGCTGCGGAATACTTACCATTATTGACTGGTTTACAGTTTCTAAAAAGACTAAAGAGCTTAACTTCAATAATTTGATGACTGTTCTTTAAAACAAAAAAATTGCGGCGTTTGCATTGCAAGCGCCGCTTTTATAATGTCCGGAGAAAAATATATGGAATATGAAATCAAGCGCTCCGCGCGCAAAACCGTCGCTTTGGAAATTACCGACCGTGCCGCGCTGCTTGTAAGGGCGCCGCTTAAAATGAGTGACCGCGAAATTGAAAGGTTTGTTTTGAAATACAGAGGTTGGGCGGAGGAAAAGCTTAAAACCGCGCAAAAAAGAGCCGCGCACGAGCAAAGTATTACCGAGCGTGAAAAGGAGCTGCGCGAAAAAGCCGAACACCTTTTGCCGGAGCTTACGGCAAGGTATTCGGCTGTTATGGGGCTTAAACCCTCGTCTGTTAAAATTACCTCAGCTAAAAAACGCTTCGGCTCCTGCAGCGGTAAAAACGGTATTTGCTTTTCGTGGCGGCTTATGGCGTACCCTATGCCCGCAATAGAATATGTTGTGGTGCATGAGCTGGCGCATATAAAGCACCATAATCACAGTGCGGCGTTTTATGCGCTTATTGAGCGGTATATGCCCGATTACAGAAGCAGGCGTGCGCTGTTGAGGGCACCCGAGTAATTTATTTCTGCGCGCAATCCCTGCATAGCCCGTACAGCACGCTGCCCTCGCAGCGCAGGGCAAAGCCGTGGCTTTTAAGCAGGTGCTCTTTTATTTCCTTCATAAACTCACACTCAAGGTGCATTACCTTGCCGCAGCGGGTGCATTTTATATGTATGTGCTCATTGCAGTTGCGGTTATTGCCTATAAGCCTGTAAACCGATTTTTGAGTTTTCTCCTCGGTTATTTTAAGCACCCTGTGTTCGGCGCTCAGCCTGTTAAGGCAGCGGTAAACGGTAGCGGGATTAACGCCTGCGTTTTTTTCGTTCAGGTGGTTTATAATATCGGCGGCGCCTACGGCTTTTTCGCCGCGGGCTTCAAGAAAATCCAAAATATATTTGCGCGCCTTTGTTGAATAGCTTTGCTTATCCGGCATAATTATCTTCCCTTTCGGCATTATTATAACGCAAAGCCGCAAATAATGCAATAAGTATTGATTTTACCCGGCATATATATTATAATCATAAAAAAACATTAGGAAGTGTTTATATGAATCTTAAAAGCATTTTTGAAAACAATGATGAAAAGCCGCTGGATAATATACCGGCAGACGGCGGCTACACCGCAATTTTCCGCACGATTGCCTGTGTGGGAGACAGCCTTTCATCAGGTGAATTTGAGGCGGATAACGGAAACGGCGGCAGCAGCTATCACGATATGTTTGAGTACTCGTGGGGGCAGTTTATGGGGCGTATGTGCGGCAGCAGGGTTTACAATATGTCCCGCGGCGGAATGACCGCTAAGGAATACTGCGAAGGCTTTGCCGACGCAAACGGCTACTGGAACCCGAAATATGCCGCGCAGTGCTATATAATAGCGCTGGGCGTAAACGACCTTTTGTGTCAAAAGCAGGAGCTGGGCAGCCCGGGCGATATTACCGTCGAGGATAAAAAGACCTTTGCCCATTACTATGCTGAAATTATAGAAAAGTATAAAAAAATACAGCCGCGCGCAAAATTTTTCCTTATGGCAATGCCGAGCGGGGGCGAAAAGGACGGAAACCTTGAAATAAAGAAAAAGTACCTCAGCCTGCTTAATGCCTTTGCCGAAAAATATGATAACACATATGTTTTGGATTTATTTAATTACGCACCTGAGTATAATGCGCAGTTTAAAGAAAAGTTTTATTTGCGCGGGCATTTAAACCCCGCCGGGTATTTACTTACCGCAAAAATGACGGCGGCTTACATAGATTACATTATTCGCCATAATATGAAGGATTTCAAGGAAATCGGCTTTATAGGCACAAATTTACACGAATAAACGGGGAAAATCGGCTCGTCTTGCATAGGACGGGCCGATTTTTATAAAATAAGTTGAAAAAACGGCGAAACAGTGGTAAAATAACCGTTATACAGAGAAAAAAGGCGGGTGACGAAAATGGGAATGAAAAAATGGCAGACAGCCGAGCTTGATAAGGCTCTTGCAAAGGAGCTTGCCGAGGAATGTGGGGTAGACCCCATAGTGGCGCTTATAGCTTCCTCGCGCGGGTATACCGACCCCTCTGACTTAGAGGAATTTTTATCGGATGAGCCTTGTTTTTCAGACCCGTTTTTGCTTGCCGACATTGAAAAAGCCGCCGATATTTTAAACGAGGCAGTGGAAAGCGGCGTGAAAATTGCCGTTTTCGGCGATTATGACTGCGACGGCGTAAGCTCCGCCGCCATTATGTATACCTACCTTCAAGGCCGCGGGTGTAACTGCGTTTGCTATATTCCTGACCGTATGGACGAGGGGTACGGTATGAATATTCCCGCGGTGGAAAAATTAGCGGCAGACGGCGTGGGGCTTATTATAACCGTTGATAACGGTATTGCCTGCGTTAAAGAGGTTGAAAGAGCTAAAGAACTCGGTATGGCGGTAATAGTTACCGACCACCACTTGCCGGGCGAAGTGCTGCCCGCCGCCGACGCAGTGGTAGACCCGCACAGGGCGGACTGCCCCTCGGACTTTAAGGAAATATGCGGCGCAGAGGTTGCCTTTAAGCTTATTTGCGTGGCAGAGGGCAAAGAGCCCGAAGAACTGATATATGAATATGCGGATATTTTAAGCGTGGCGGTCACCGCCGACATTATGCCGCTGAAATTTGAAAACCGCAGCATTGTAAAGCTGGGAATAGAAAAGCTGAAAAACGCGCCCTCAAAGGGGCTTTCGGCGATAATGAGCGTGGCGGGGCTTGACAGAAACGATATGAATGCAACCCGCATAGCTTACGGCATTGCCCCCAGAATAAACGCGGCGGGCAGGCTTGGCAGTGCAGATATTGCCTTTAAGCTGCTCACCGCCGACAGTATGACCGAGGCGTTGGAGCTTGCAAACCGCATAGACGCGCTGAACGCAGAACGCCGCGGAACAGAAAAAAGTATTTTTGAAAAGGCGGCAGAAATAATAGAAAGAGAGGGGCTTTCCCACCGCCGCGTTATAGTGGTAAGCGGGGAAAACTGGCACCCGGGCGTTGTGGGCATAGTGGCGGCGCGAATTACCGAGCGCTACGGCAAGCCGACTGTAGTAATCTCCGAAAACGGCAATATATCCACAGGCTCTGCCCGCAGTATTGAGGGCTTTTCGATTTTTGAGGCTATAAGCTATTCCGCCGACCTGCTTACAAAATTCGGCGGGCACAGGCAAGCCGCGGGCTTGAGCCTTAAAACAGAGAATATAAACGCTTTCAGAGAGAAAATAAACGAATACGCCGAAAGCCTTGCTTTTACAGCTCCCGTTTTAAGGCTTGACTGCAAATTAAAGCCCTCGGCGCTTACCCTTGATTTATCCGAGGCGATAAAGCTGTTAGAACCGTTCGGTACGGGCAACCCGATGCCTGTTTTCGGGCTTTTCGGCGTTACCCTTGCAAGAATTACGCCAATAGGCGGCGGCAAACACCTGCGCCTTATTTTTTCAAAGAGTGAAAACTCCTTTCAAGCGTTGCTTTTCGGCGTAACGCCCGAGCGCTTTTGCTTTAAAGAGGGCGATATTTTAGACGCGGCGGTTACGGTTGAAACCAATTTTTACGCGGGCGAGTATAATTTATCGGTTCAGATAAAGGCGCTCAGAATAAGCGGAACGGATGATGAAAGGCTTTTCAGGGAAATGGATAATTTAGAGCTTTTCTTATCCGGCAAAAGCTTTGATATAAACGAGGTTTTCCCCACACGGCAGGAGACCGGAACGGTTTATAAAGCTATAGCGGCGGATCCGACAAGCGCAGAGCGTATAAAATATTTGCTGCTTTCAAACCCCGGCTATGCCAAAACAGAGGTATCGCTGACAGTGCTGACCGAGCTGGGGCTTATTAAAAAGGGCGCGGACGGCGTTTTAAGAACAACGGGCGCTAAGGGAGACCTGCACAATTCGCCTACATATAAAAAGCTATTGGAAAGGGGAGCGGAAAAATGACCGAGGCACAGCAAAGAGATTACGATAAGCTATATAAGCAAATGCAGGATTTCGGTGGAAAGTACGATTATAAGCTTATAAAAAAAGCGTTTGAATACTGCGTTTTAAAGCACGACGGTCAAAAGCGCTGGACAAACGAGGATTACTATATTCACCCGTTTAACGTGGCGCTTATAATCGTCTCCCTCGGAATGGACAGCGAGTCTATAGCCGCTGCCCTTCTACACGATGTGGTGGAGGACACCGACGCAACGGTTGAGGATGTAAAGCGCGAGTTCGGCGACGAGGTGGCGCTGCTGGTTGACGGCGTTACCAAAATAGGCAGGCTTAATTTTACCACCAAGGAGCAGCAGCAGGCGGAGAGCCTTAGAAAAATGCTCATTGCAATGGGGCAGGATATACGCGTAATAATTATAAAGCTTGCCGACCGACTGCACAATATGCGCACGATTGACGCAATGCCCGCGCAAAAGCAGAGGGATAAATCGGTAGAAACGCTGGAAATTTACGCCCCGATAGCCCACAGGCTCGGTATACGCCCCGTTAAGGAGGAGCTTGAGGACCTTGCAATAAAGCACCTTGACCCCGTTGCCTACAAGGAAATTGAAGACCTGCTGATGTTAAGAAAGCAGCACCGCGAGCAGATTTTGGAAGAAATAAAGCAGCGTATAGAAAAGCGGCTGAAAGAAGAAATGCCGGGCGTGGAAATGGCGTTTCAGGGCAGAATAAAATCAATATACGGCATTTACCGCAAAATGTATGTTCAGGGCAAGGACTTTGACGAAATTTACGATATTTACGCCATAAGAATTATAACCGACACCGTGGCGGACTGCTACAATATTCTCGGTATTATGCACGATATGTTCCGCCCGATACCCAACAGGTTTAAGGACTATATTTCCACCCCTAAGCCTAATATGTACCAGTCGCTCCACACCACGGTTATAAGCCGTGCGGGAATACCCTTTGAAATTCAAATTCGCACCTTTGAAATGCACCATACCGCGGAGTTCGGTATAGCGGCGCACTGGAAGTATAAAGAGGGCATTACCGATAATAACGCCAAAATGGAGCGTCGGCTTGAGTGGATAAGGCAGATACTTGATTCGCAGGCGGCTTCTACCGACGCTTCCGACCTTGTGCGCAGCATAAAGGTCGATTTATCACAGGAGGACGTTTTTGCGGTTACTCCACGAGGCGACGTTATAAATCTGCCCGTAGGCTCTACCATAGTGGATTTTGCCTTTGCAATACATTCGGCGATAGGTACTAAAATGGTGGGCGCTAAAGTTGACGGAAAAATAGTACCCATAAACCACGAGGTGAAAACCGGCGAGGTAATTGAAATTTTAACCACCAATCAACCGGGGCACGGGCCCAGCCGCGATTGGCTAAATATTGCCGTTACTTCACAGGCAAAGTCAAAAATACGCTCTTGGTTCAAAAAAGAAAAGCGCGCCGAAAATATCGCCGCAGGCAAGCTGGATGTTGAGCGGGAGTTCCGCCGCAACGGAATTGAGCTGCCCGAAAATGAAAACGCGGAGTTTATTGAGGATATTGCAAAACGGCTTAAATTTTCGGGAGCGGACGAGTTCTACGCCGCAATAGGTTACGGCGGAATACTGCTTTCAAAAATAATGCCGCGAATAAAAGAGGATTACAACAAGCGCACCGCCGCGCAAAAGCCGCAGGAAATTGTTACCGTGCCCGAAACGCGGCGCAGTAAATCGTCCGAGGGCGTTGTGGTGGACGGCATTGACAACTGCCTTATAAAGCTTTCAAAATGCTGCACTCCGCTGCCGGGCGATGATATTATAGGCTTTATTACACGCGGTCACGGCGTTTCAATTCATAAGCGGGATTGCAATAACGTGCCTGTTAATATTGCCGATTCCCCCGAGCCGGAGCGCTGGATTCCCGCGCACTGGGACGGCACTCAATCGGAAAAGTTTATATCTACCCTGCAGGTTTCTGCAATCGACCGCGAGGGGCTTTTAATAGACGTTATGAACGCGGTGCAGAATATGCGCGTTCCCGTGCACAGCATAAGCGCAAGGCAAACAAAGAGCGGCAATTGCTTAGTTATAATGTCGCTCTCGGCTGAAAGCGTTGAGCACCTTAAAAGCATTATAGCGCGGCTTGAAAAGCTACAGGGCGTTTTCGGCGTGGAAAGGATAAATCAGTAATGAAAGCAGTAATTCAGCGTGTAAAAAACGCAAGCGTGGCGGTAAACGGCGAAACCGTGGGGAAATGCGGCGAGGGGCTTATGGTGCTTTTCGGCGCCGAAACGGGCGACACCGCAGAGGACGCGGCTTTGCTTGCCAAAAAAACGGCGGCTTTGCGTATATTCTGTGATGAAAACGATAAAATGAACCGCTCGGTTTGCGATATAAACGGCGAAATGCTGGTAATTTCCCAGTTTACCTTGTGCGCCGATGTTAAAAAGGGCAACCGCCCCTCGTTTACGGGCGCAATGGAACCCGAAAAGGCAAACAAGCTGTATATGCTTTACTGCGAGGAATTGCGGAAAAACGGCATTAAAAGCGTTGAAACGGGAATTTTCGGCGCGGATATGCAGGTATCTTTAATAAACGACGGACCGGTTACAATTTTGTTTGATACCGATATATGGAGGAAAAATGGAAATCAGAGCAATACACTTAGGACTGATTAAAACAAACTGCTACCTAATTTCAACCGATAAGGCGGCGGTGGTTATAGACCCCGGCTTTAAAACCGAAATTACTGCGGATTTTTTAAAGGCGAACGGGGGAAAGGCGCGAATGATACTTATAACCCACGCGCACTTTGACCACATAGGCGGGGCGGAAGCTTTAAGAGACGAAACGGGTGTGGAAATAGGTATAGGCGAGCTTGACGCGCCTGCCCTCAGAGATACCGAGTTTAATTTATCGGATAAATTCCATGCGCACATAGCCCCCTTTTCGGCTGACCGCACATTTTGCGACGGCGAAAAGTTCAGTGTTGGCGATATTGATTTTGAGGTTATTTTAACCCCGGGGCATACCGTGGGCGGCGTTTCCTACCTTTCGGGCGAAAGCCTTTTTTCGGGTGATACGCTTTTTGCGGGCGCCGTGGGCAGAACCGATATGCCGGGCGGCAGCCTTAAAGCCCTTAAAAAATCGCTTAAACGGCTGATAGCCCTGCCGGAGGAAACCAAGGTTTACCCCGGTCACGGTGATTTTACTACCGTGGGGTACGAAAAAGAAAACAATATGTTTGTGTGGTAAAAATGAAACTGTGTTTAATAGGTCATTCATTCGGCTATGAGCTTGAAAAGCTGATAAGAATTTTTCTTCCGTTTGAAAAAATTGAAATATGCGAAAGCAGAGATAATTCCGACCGCGCCGCCGTAACCGTTTTATCATGCGAAAACGGCGTAACGCGCCTGTCGGCTGAGCTTATTCTCGGTGAAAATACTTATACCGATGAAAAAACGCTTGAAAACAGCGCGGAAAATTATGAGAAAGAGTGCGAACGGCTTACAGCCGCCGCGCTTTATAATTGCTTTGTTGCGGCATCGGGTTACACCCCGCCGTGGGGAATACTTACGGGCGTTCGCCCCGCCAAGCTTTTTTCGCGGCTTTGCAAGGCAGAGGGGGAGACTGCAGCAGAGCAGTATTTTAAAAACGCGCTGTATGTGAAGCCCGCCAAAACAGAGCTTTGCAAAAAAACCGTTGCGGCGGAGAAAAGAATAACCGATTTATCGGGCAAAAGCTCCTACAGCCTTTATATTTCAATCCCGTTTTGCCCAACAAGGTGCGCCTATTGCTCCTTTGTTTCGCACTCGGTAGAGCAGGCACGCAGGCTTATACCGCAGTATATAGCCCTTTTATGCGAGGAATTAAGGCTTACGGCGGAAATAGCGAAAAAGCTTTCTTTAAAGCTTGAAACAATATACATAGGCGGCGGAACGCCCACATCCGTAACCGCTGAGCAACTTGAAGAAATTATGTCGGCAGTGGCGGAGAATTTCCCCGTACAGAGCGTGGCGGAATACACGGTAGAGGCGGGCAGACCCGACACCGTAACAAAGGAAAAGCTGGAAGTTATAAAGCGTATGGGCGCTTCAAGAATCAGCATAAATCCGCAGACTATGAATGACGAGGTGCTTAAAAACATAGGCAGAAAGCATACCGCCGCCCAAACCGAGGCAGCATTTCGGCTTGCAAGGGAGTGCGGCTTTAAAAACATAAATACCGACCTTATAGCGGGCTTGCCGGGCGATACGCCCTTAAGCTTTGAAAACACGCTTTCCCGCGTGCTGGCGCTTTGCCCCGAAAGCGTTACCGTTCACTCGCTTTCAATGAAACGTTCGTCCACGCTTAACACATCGGGGCTTTTCCCCGAGGCGCAAATGGGCGCGGCGGCTGCCGAAATGGTGGAATACGCCGAAAAAACGCTTGAAACCGCAGGAATTTACCCATACTATATGTATAGGCAGAGCAAAACCGTAGGGAATCTTGAAAATGTGGGCTATGCAAAGCCGGGAACGGAATGTCTTTACAATGTTTATACTATGGACGAAACCCACACAATTCTTGCCTGCGGCGCGTCTGCCGTTACAAAAATGAGAGAACCGGGCGGGAATAATATCGAACGCATTTTTAACTTCAAATATCCATATGAATATATCAGTCGGTTTTCTGAGCTTAAGGAACGGAAGGACGGTATTCTGAAATTCTATGAAAAGTACCCTGCAAACAATAAATAGCTATGCCGAAACAAGCCCCGAGGAGCTTGTTTTGCGCGCCGAGCGGCACTATCGGAACGAAATATCCGCGGTGGCGGATAAAATAATACAAAACAAAAGCATAAAGGTCATTGCAATAGCGGGTCCTTCCTCATCGGGAAAAACCACCACGGCGCATATGCTGCGCGGGTGCCTTGCCGAAAGGGGCGTTAAAACCGACGTTATTTCGCTTGACGATTTTTACCTGCCGCCTGAGCGTTTGCCGCTGCTGCCCGACGGCACGCAGGATATTGAATCGGTAAACGCGCTTGATATTCCGCTTATAAACAAATGCTTTAATAAAGCGCTTGAAAGCGGCAAAACATATTTGCCGCAGTTTGATTTTCAGGCGAAAAAGCGTATAGAAAACGCGCGTGAGCTTGATATTACGGGCAACAGCATTGTAATAGTTGAGGGGTTGCACGCCTTAAACCCTGTTTTGACAGGCATTATTCCGCACAAAAAGCTTTTCAAGGCATATATAAGCGTAAACCGCAGCATTGAGGATGAAAACGGCGAAGTATTGCTTACAAGCCGCCAAATAAGGCTTGTGCGCCGAATTTTGAGGGACAGAATATTCCGCAGCACCTCGCCCGCTGAAACGCTGAACTTGTGGAATGGCGTAACGGCGGGCGAGGAAAAATACCTTTACTGCTTTAAAGATAGGGCGGATATACTGATTAAGACCCTCCATATTTACGAGCCCTGCCTTTATAAAAGCGAGCTTTCCGCTTTAAAGGAAGAGACCGCGCAATGCGCGGATAACACGTATTTTATGAAAACGCTTGAAAGCATTGAACGCTTTTACCCGATAGATGGGTCCTTAATACCCGAAAATTCGCTGATACGTGAATTTATCGGTTGAAAAAAGCTTTGAAATGTGATAAAATTTTAATTACAGGAGGTAATATTTATGGATTTTTTTGATGATGCAGTAAATAAAGCAAAGGAAGCGCTCGACGTTGCCTGCAAAAAGACAAACGAGGTTGTAACCACCCAAAAGCAGAGGTTTGATATAGCCTCGCTTGAAGCTAAGCGCACAAGGGATTTTGAGGCGCTGGGCAGATATTACTATGCTGAAATTAAGGACGCCGAAATAACCGACGAAAAGGCGGCTGAACTGGTTACCGCCATAAACGCAAAGACCGAGAAAATAGAGGCTCTGCGCCGCGAGATAAACAACATAAAGAATAAACGCGTTTGCCCCAAGTGCGGTGCTTCTATTGATAAAAACTCGGTTTATTGCAATTTCTGCGGTGAAAAGCTTGTTTTTGAAAGCACGGCTGAGCCCGAAAAAGAGGATAAAACCGAGGAAGAATAATCAAATGCAGGAATACAAAAAAATCGGCATAATTGTTGCCGATGATGAAGAATTTAAGCCCCTTGCCGACCTTGTGACAAGGGGTGAATTTTCGGAAAGCTATTTTCTGAAAAGAAAAATACTTAATTTCAAAACGGGTAAGGCTGATGTGTACGCCTGCTTTTGCGGCATAGGCAAGGTTAATGCCGCCGCTGCTGCCGCGCATTTTGTCGATATGGGCTGCGAAATAATGCTTAACTACGGCTTATCCGGCGGGATAGACGGTGTTCGCCGCGGCGATATTTGCGTTTGCTCCCGCTTTTTAGAGCACGATTTTGACTTGACGGGCATAGGCTACAAGCCCTGTGAAAAGCCGTGGCAGGAGTATATTTACAATGCGGACAAGCGCCTGAACAGCCGTATTTTATCACTGCTGCCGGGAGCGGTTACCGGCACTGCGGTTACCGGAGACTGCTTTGTGACCGACGATAATCTGCGCGAAAGGCTTAAAAATGATTTCGGCGCGGTTTGCTGCGATATGGAGACCGCCGCTATCGCCTATGTCTGCTATTATGCGGGCGTGCCGTTTGCCGCTGTTCGCAGAATATCGGATGACGCGGGCGCGGGCGCGGGAGACGTTTACCGCGAGATGAACAACTCGGGCGAGACCGTACTTTCGGATTTTATTCTTGAATGTGCGCGCTTAGCGGCAGAGCTTTGAGCGCGGCGGAAAATAAGCGCCGAAGTATGCAATACGGCACGGCGGTGCTGCTTATATCTGCCGTTATTGTAAAGCTTATAGGCGCGCTTTTTAAAATTCCGCTGTCTTCGGCGCATTGCTTAGGTGACGAGGGCTTCGGCTTTTTTTCCTCTGCTTACGATTTATTTTCGCCGCTTTACTCTCTTGCAATGGCGGGGCTGCCGGTGGCAACAGCGAGAACCGTTTCGGAGCATACGGCGGCGGGCAGATACCGCGACGCCCGCTTATCTTACAGGCTTTCGCGTAAATTTTTCCTTATAGCGGGAATCATAGGAGCGGCTGTTTTCGCGGCTTTGG